>Ga0207720_100160_pt1 | contig 63577 bp, 64 predicted proteins | sample A23P2SouthBayCA_2_FD_187751 | JGI IMG/M metagenome (GOLD analysis project Ga0207720, IMG submission 187751) | Aerobic enrichment media microbial communities from Eden Landing Ponds, California, USA - A23 E3 (2) (SPAdes) | ecosystem: Environmental > Aquatic > Marine > Unclassified | place... | reverse complement strand
CCGGTTCGACGACCACTGGTTTGCAGGCGACGAGACGGTCCCCGCGACCCCACCGATCGAAACCGTCACGCTCGAGATTATCACCGAACAATCGTCCCGGCAGGCAGCCCTCGAGCGCGGTGATCTCCACTTCAGTTACAACCTGCCGTCGGCGAGTCTCAGCGATTTCGAGGCGAACGACGACTATGGCGTCGGCCGGCGTGTCAGTGGTGGGTTCGATATGATTCTGTACCCCTGCTATCTGCCCCCGTTTTCCGAGCCGTCGGTTCGCCGCGGCTGTAACATGCTGGTTCCGCGCGAGCGCACCCTCGAGACCGTCTATCATGGGATCGGACAGGTGGCGTATACACCGATCTCACCGCTGCTCGAGGACTATGCAGGTGAATCGTTTCAGGAAGCAATCGCAAACGAGTACGTTCGCTCGGACTGACACCGATGTCGCTCGGTCGATACGTGGGTCGACGGCTGGCGATCACGGTGCCGGTCTTAGTCGGCGTCACCGCACTGACGTTCTCGTTCGTCCACCTGTTGCCGGGTGATGCGGTCGACGCGATCGTGGGCTTTCGAGACGTCAGTGCTGAGACCGAGGCGGCGATCCGGGCCGAATATCACCTCGATCAGCCGGTATGGGACCAGTACCTGTTGTGGCTGCGTGATGCGATCACCCTCGAGTTCGGCGAGTCGCCGGTCACTGGCCGCGACGTGTCGGCGACGATCGGCCGCCGGCTTCCGGCGACGCTCGCACTCGGTGGGGCGGCGTGGCTGCTCGCGCTTGCGATCGGGATTCCCGCGGGGATCGTCGCCGCCGTCAGCGCGGGCAAGCCAGCCGACGAGGTTGGGCGGCTCGCGGCGCTTGCCGGGATCGCGACGCCGAATTTCTGGCTCGGCCTCATCCTGTTGTTCGTCTTCAGCGTCCGGCTCGGCTGGTTTCGGGTTCTGCCACCGGACGCACCGCTCGTGAGTCTCGCGACCGTGAAGTTTCTCGTGTTACCGACGATCACGCTGGGAACGGCCGCAGCCGCGCTCGTCATGCGCCTGCTCCGGTCGTCGATGCGACGGGAACTCGACGCACCGTATGTCACAGCCGCGCGTGCGAGGGGGCTCCCGGAACGGACGGTGATCCTGAAACACGTCCTGCGAAACGCCTTCCTGCCGGTCGTCACCGTCGCTGGTCTTCAGCTCGCATTCCTGGTCGACGGGGCCGTCGTCGTCGAGGGGATCTTCTCCTGGCCGGGTATGGGCCGGCTGCTGGTACGGTCGATTCTTCGGCGGGATTACCCCGTTATTCAGGCGATCGTCCTCGTCATTGGCATCGCGATCGTCCTTGCAAACCTACTCGTCGACATCATCTACGCGATCCTCGATCCACGCATTCGATACTAACAGATGAGCGACCGACAGCCCACCACCGACCGCGGCCGCATTCGTATCGTCGGCTTCGACGATGCCGCCGAACAGAAGCGAGACAGCGACGCGAGTAGCGACACCGCCGACGCTGCTGGTACGACGGCTGACCCCAGTATCGCCTCGAGGGGCGCCACAGGCATCGATCCGACGACAGCGTCGGCGTCGGCGCTCGCTCAGCCGGGACGTCGTCTCGAGAACGCGTGGCGGCGGTTCCGCCGGAACCGGTCGGCGATGGCCGGACTGGCGGTAATCATCGTTATGGCAGTGCTCGCGGTCTTTGCCTGGCCGATTACGGTGTCGACGGCCGAGGTGACGATCACGCTGCAGCCGTTCTCGCTGGCTCCCTACGATCCAACTGCGATGTTCGTCGCGCCGCCGAACGCCCCGCCCTCGCTGGCACATCCCTTCGGGACCGACTGGGCGGGCCGCGACCAGTTCTCGCGGGTACTCGTCGGTGGCCGATACACGCTCAGCATCGGTCTCGTCGCCGTCGGGCTGGCGCTCTGTGTCGGCGTCCCGCTGGGAGCGATCGCCGGCTATTTCGGCGGCTGGATCGACGAGGCGATCATGCGGGTCGTCGACGTGCTCTATGCCTTCCCGTTTCTGGTGCTCGCGATCGCCATCGTCCCGATCCTCGAGCCGGTGCCGATCCTCGGGAGCGGCTACTGGACGGTGGTGGTCGCACTCGCCGTCACCGGCTGGGTCGGCTACGCCAGGCTGATCCGCGGCGAAGTCCTCTCGGTGCGCGAACGCGAGTACGTCACTGCGGCGCGGGCGCTCGGCGTTCCCGATCGGACGATTATCCAACGGCACGTCGTGCCAAACGCCATCGCACCCGTCGTCGTCCAGGCGACGCTCAACGTCGGGACGGTCGTCCTTACTGCGACGGCGCTTGGCTTTCTCGGCCTCGGTCTCGAGCCCGGCAGCGCCGAGTGGGGCGCGATGCTCGCACAGGGCCGCAGCTCGCTGCTTCGGGGCGACTGGCACGTGACTGTCTTCCCTGGACTCGCGATCTTCCTGTTCGTGCTGGCGATCAACCTCGTCGGTGATGGGATCAACGACGCGCTCGAGCCCGACCGTGACGGACGCGACGACCGGAGGCGGATGCGCTGATGGCGCTGCTCGAGGTCGACAATCTGGTCGTCCAGTACTACACCGACGACGGCGTGGTCCGGGGAGTCGACGGCATCAGCTACGAGATCCGCGCCGGCGAGACGGTCGGCCTCGTCGGCGAGAGCGGGGCCGGGAAAAGCGCCGCCAGCCGCGCGGTGCTCCGCCTGCTCGACGGGGCAGGTGAGATCGTAGGCGGTGAAATTCGGTTTCGCGGACGCGACATCCTCGAGTTATCGGCCGACGACCTCCGGGCGATCCGTGGCGACGAGATCGCGATGGTCTTTCAGGACGCCGGCGCGGTATTCAACCCCGTCTACACCGTCGGCGAACAGATCGCCGAGACGATCCGCACCCACGAAGCTGTCACCGACAGCGAAGCCCGCGACCGGACGATCGCCCTCCTCGATCGGGTCGGGATTCCGAACCCGGCTGCCCGATACGCCGACTACCCCCACGAGCTCTCCGGCGGGATGCAACAGCGGGCCGTCATCGCGATGGCGCTTGCCTGCGATCCCGCCGTGCTCATCTGCGACGAGCCGACGACCGGACTCGACGTGACGGTCCAAGCCGGCATCCTCGAGTTGCTCGCGGAGCTCGCAGCCACATCGGAGACGGCGATCCAGCTGGTCACTCACGATCTCGGCGTCGTCGCGGAGCTGTGCGAACGGGTGCTGGTCCAGTACGCCGGCGAGATCGTCGAGCGCGCGCCGGTCGACGAACTATACTACGACCCCAAACACCCCTACACCGTCGGGCTGTTAGCCGCGACGCCACGGCTCGGCGACGACCGCGAGCGCCTGCCCACGATTCCGGGGACGGCTCCCGATCTCATCGACCCGCCGACGGGCTGTCGGTTCCATCCCCGCTGTCCGTACGCGGAGGACTGCTGTGCCAGCCGTCGCCCGTCGCTTGTCGATCCCGTGTCAGGTCGTCCGGACGACGGCGATCCCGAGACTCACGTCGCCGCTTGCCTCGAGTACACCGGCGACCTCGAGGCCGGGCTGGACTACGAGGTGCAGGTGCGAGATGCTGCGGACAGTGACTGCCGCGAGCGGAAACAGCAGGGTGAACCGCGATGACGACAGACGACGGCGACGAGCCGCTGGTGTGCGCCGAAGGGCTTGCGACACACTACACCACTGCTGACGGCATCCTCGATCGGCTGCTCGGGCGCGGCGAGACCGTTCGGGCAGTCGACGGCGTCGATCTCGAGCTTCATGCCGGCGAGACGGTCGGCCTCGTCGGCGAGAGCGGCTGTGGCAAGACCACGCTCGGCCGTACGCTCGTCGGACTGCTCGAGCCCGCCGCCGGCTCGGTCACCTACCGCGGGACCGACCTCACCGCGTGCTCGCGCGGTGCGCTTCGGGAGCTGCGAAGCGAGATCCAGTACGTCTTCCAGGACCCGCTCTCGAGTCTGAATCCGCAGTTGACCGTCGCCGAGAGCATTGGCGAAGCGCTCGCAGTCCACGACGTCGTCCCGCCGGCGCGCCGCGACGAACGAGTTCGGGAGTTGCTCGAGACGATCGGCCTGCAGGCCGATTATGCGACCCGATACCCACACGAACTCTCCGGCGGGCAGCGCCAGCGGATCGGCATCGCCCGCGCGCTTGCCGTCGAGCCCGAGGTGCTCATCTGCGACGAGCCGGTGTCCGCGCTCGACGGTTCGGTTCAGGCCGGGATTCTCAACCTGCTGGCCGACTTGCAAGACCAGTTTGGACTTACCTATCTGCTGATCTCCCACGATCTCTCGGTCGTCGAGCACCTCGCCGACCGGGTGGCCGTGATGTATCTGGGTCGGTTCGTCGAAACGGGGACGACCGCCGAGGTCTTCGCCGAGCCATCCCATCCCTACACCGAGGCACTGCTGTCTGCGATTCCCGAACCCGACCCCCGCTGGGACGGCGACCGGGTCGTCCTCGAGGGAGCCGCCCCGTCGCCGACCGACATCCCGCCGGGCTGTCCGTTCCATACGCGCTGTCCGCGGGTACTCCCGCCCGCGGCGTCCGACCTCGGCGACGACGAGTTCCGCGCCGTGATGGCACTGCGAACCCGACTGAGCGGCGCTGACACCGGCGCAGGACTCGCGGCGCTGCTCCCGCGGGGTGACGACCACACAGCCAGTCCGGCTGCGCTCCGAGATGCCTACGACATCCCCCGGCAGCTTTCCGACCCGGACGCCGACGATGCGCTCGCGGATGCGCTCGAGGCCGCCGTAGATGGAAATCTCGAGGCCGCACGGACCCGGCTCGCGTCGGCGTTCGAGACACCCTGTGAAACGACCGAACCGGTGCTAACGCCGGGGTCAGCATCCCATCCGATTGCCTGTCACCGATTCGACGACCGGTTCACAGGTGATACCGACGCCGCCGAGTCCGGCACCCGATTGACCGACAAATGACTCGAGACGCCCGCCCACGCGAGCGCGCGAGCGACGAGCGCACGCGGACGATCGACTGGGCAACACTCAGCCACGTGGTGACGCCGCGGGCGCTGCGCTATCGGGCGATCGACGTCGGTGTGTCGACGGACAAACGGCGGTACGAACCCGGCGAGCCGGTCGAGATCACGATCACGTTTCGCAACCGGCTCCCGATCCCGATCCGGATTCGGACGGACTCGCCACATTACTGGTACTGGACCGTCGACGGACTCCGATCGGCGTCACAGGTGCCTCGAGCGGTGCCCGACCAGCCCGCCGCGTTTTCGTTCACGCAGCGTGAACGAAAACGCGTCCAGCGGCAGTGGCACCAGCGAATGCAGGTCAGCGAAGACGACTGGCAGCCGGTCGATCCCGGTTGGTACACGATCGCAGTCGGTCTCACGCGTTCGGATGCTGCTGCTCGTGGACTCGTTGACACTGCTGTCATCGAAATCGTCAGCTAACGTGCTGGTTTCGACGGCACGGTTGCAACGAAGCTGCCCCTTGGCTCAAACTGTAACGGTGCTATGGTTGGCGCTCACGAGTTTGTTTGCGCCAAAACATAGCGGGAGGTAGATTTGAACCACGCCGACTTCGGTCGCTTCGCTCCCTCGTCGTTTAGTTCAAATCTACTCGTCGTATTTCGACGAATTCTGGACTCGCTCCTCGCTCCACTCGTCGTTCGTCGGTGAATTCGTCAAAAGTAGCGGGAGGTAGATTTGAACTACCGGTCTGCGGGTTATGAGCCCGCCGGAATCTCCTGGCTATCCCATCCCGCTACCTGTTCATACCCGAGTCGCCTAGTTAAGGGTTGTGATTCGGGTGCCGTATGCGGGTTTCTCCCGTTAGTCTTGATGGACCTGCCACGTATAGAGGCTCTCACAGGTGTAGTTAACGAAGAAGCCGACGCCGATTCCGACGACGTTCGCCAGCACATACCAGATTGCAAACCGGCGAACCAGAACAGCTAGTACCGCCAGCGTCACGAGAAACCCACCGAATCGGACCACGTTTGAACGCAGGAATCGCTTCCCCAGGGGTCGAAAGCCACTCTTTCCGTAGTCAGAGAACGTCCATCGTTCGTTGATCGCAAAGATCACCGCGATGCCGAGCTCCCAAGAGAGCACTTTCGCGATGACCGGACCGAGAACTGTCACCTCGACTAACAACACGAGAACCACATTGTCGACGGCCGCTCCGACGGCACCGACGCCGACGAACTGCCCGAATCGCGTCGTCGAACACAGCGCGCGAACCCGCATCCGGACGGCCTCTGACAGGGAATCACTCATCGTCGTATTCGGTCTCGAGCGTACCGGTCACTGTCGACGGCTTGGATTTCCATCTTCCGGTCGCCGCGTAAAAATAGCAACTAAAATACAAATCTGCGAACTCGAGCACGCTGTCTGAGTTGCCACTGGAAGCCGGTCATGGACGGACTGGTCGGGCAGGACTCGGGACGAGAGTGTACTGGTATCGATCAGATCGCGAGATCGGCTTTCGGCCGGATAACTTCGACATCCTCGGCCTCGACATGGTCGACCTCGAGGAAGTGTGGCATGTAGTTTCGCCGCTCGTAGTCCTCGTACTCGTCTTCCTCGCCGACGGTACACCAGAGCTGGACCCGGTCGGGACCGTGGTACTCGCCGTTTCTGTTGATCCCAAAACAGACCACTTCCGACTCCCCGTATCGGATGATCGCCCCATTTCGAATGCCGGGATCGCCGTGGATGATGAGCTGCTTCATGCCTTCAGCTTCACAGGAGAGCGGATTAAACGCTTCGGAGGCTGCTGTCGCCTCGCGAGCCGGACGACGGAGTGCGGCCTCGTCTGCAAGTCAACAGCGAGCGTGGCAGGCCAGCCCGTCGTCGCCAGTGGGCGGTGGCCCGGCGGCTATCAAACGGTTTTTAAACAGCGCTGCCATAGGCCACAGCAAGTGAGATAACCATGCAGATGCCACGCCGATTCAATACGTACTGCCCGCACTGCAACGAACACCACGAACACGAAGTCGAAAAGTCCCGCACCGGCCGCTCCTCGGGTATGAAGTGGGACGCTCGCCGTACTCGGCGCAACAGCGCGTCGATCGGGAACTCCGGTCGCTTCTCGAAGGTGCCCGGTGGCGAGAAGCCAACCAAGAAGACCGACCTCAAGTACCGCTGCAACGAATGTGGCAAGGCCCACCTCCGCGAGGGATGGCGCGCTGGCCGACTCGAGTTCCAGGAGTGATTACGATGGCAGGAAATTTCTACAGCGTCCGATGCGGTGACTGCGAGAACGAACAGACCGTCTTCGGCAAGGCCTCCACGGAGGTTGCCTGTGCCGTCTGTGGCACGACGCTTGCGCGACCGACCGGCGGCAAAGCCGAGATCGAACACGAGATCATCGACACAGTCGAGTCACGATGAAATACAGCGGCTGGCCCGACCCCGGCGAACTCGTCGTCGGCAAGATCGACGAAATCGAGGACTTCGGTGTCTTCGTCGATCTCGAGGAGTACGAGGACAAACGCGGACTGATCCACATCTCCGAGGTCGCAAGCGGCTGGATCAAGAACGTCCGCGACCACGTCCGCGAGGGCCAGATCGTCGTCTGTAAGGTCCTGGATGTCGACGAGAGCTCCCAGCAGATCGACCTCTCGCTGAAAGACGTCAACGACCACCAGCGCTCCGACAAGATTCAGGAGTGGAAAAACGAGCAGAAGGCCGACAACTGGATGGAACTGGCCTTCGGCGACGACATCGACGACGAGGCCTACACCGCGATCGCCAACGAACTGATCGGGGCCCACGGAAGCCTCTACGACGGCTTCAAGCAGGCCGCGATCCACGGTGAGGAAGCTCTCGAGGACACCGATCTCGCCGACGACGAGATCGACGCGATCGTCGAGACGGCCCGCGAGAACGTCTCGGTACCCTACGTCAACGTCACTGGCTATGTCGACTTAGAGAACCCCTCGCCAAGCGGCGTCGACGGTATCCGCGAGGCTCTCGAGGCGGCCGAAGGCAATGGCGAGGTGCCCGAAGAAGTCGACCTCGAAGTGAGCTACGTCGGCGCACCCGAGTACCGCATCGAGGTCCAAGCACCCAACTACAAGACCGCCGAGTCCCAGCTCGAGGCAAGCGCCGATCGCGCGATCGCTGCGATCGAAGGTCACGACGGCAGCGGCGAGTACCACCGCGAGCGACGCACCGACGACGAGTAATGAAATCGGATATCCGGGTGTGTTCGGCGTGGCGGACGGCCCACGACCGCCCGGTGTATACCCTTTCTGAGACCTGTCCTGACTGCGGTGCCGACGCCGAAAACAGCGCGCCGGCACCGTTCGATCCCGACGATCCCCACGGCGAGTACCGACGCGCTCTTAAACGTCGCCATCGCTGATACGGTATGGACGAACTCGAGATCGACGCAGTCGCCGAGGTCGAACTGGACGACCCCGTCCTCGTCGAGGGGTTGCCGGGGGTCGGACACGTCGGCACGCTCGCCGTCGAGCACTTGCTCGAGGAACTCGAAGGTGAGAGCACGCTCGTCCGACGGGTCTACTCCCGGGAGTTCCCGCCGCAAGTGAGCATCGAGAACGGCGTCTCGGAACTGACCTGTGCTGAGGTCTATGCCGTCGACGTTCCCGACGGCAGGGATCTCCTCCTTTTGACCGGCGACCATCAGGCTCAGAGCAACGCCGGTCACTACACGCTGACCGATGCCTTCCTCGACATCGCCGCGGCGTTCGGCGCGACGGAGGTGTATGCACTCGGTGGCGTCCCGACCGGTGAACTCATCGACGAGTACGCCGTCGTCGGAGCCGTCAGCGACGAGTCGTTGCTCGAGGGACTCGAGGACGCTGGCGTCGAGTTCCGCGAGGACGAACCTGCTGGCGGCATTGTCGGTGTCTCCGGGCTCTTGCTGGGACTCGGCGAGCGCCGTGGTTTCGATGCGGCCTGCCTGATGGGCGAGACCAGTGGCTATCTCGTCGATCCGAAAAGCGCTCGATCGGTGCTCGAGGTGCTCGCGGACATCCTCAGTTTCGACCTCGATTATGAATCCCTCGACGAGCGGGCCGACGAGATGGAAGACGTCATCGGCAAGATCCAGGAGATGGAACAGCAACAGAGCATGGACGTGCCGACCGACGACGACCTGCGCTACATCGGGTAACGACTCGAATTTGCTTCGTTTTTACAGCCAGTTGTGTCGCTGAGTGAGCCGCACATTCTAGAACTGGGAGACGGGACTGACGGCCGGACCGCTTATACGGTCTCCCGTCACTGTGTCCCGGCGTATCCGCGCGGGGTATTGAGACGCCAGAAATGACTGACAGCTGTCCGTATCAGCCCTCGAGGACTTCGTAGGACACGTCGGCGTCACGCAGTGCGTCGGTGACGCGGCCGACGGCGTCGGTCGTCGCGACGGCGGTGACTGCGAGGCCGTGACTTGCAGCGTCAGCCGCGACGTCACCGACGGCGAAGGTGACTGCAGGCTCAGTACCGGCCTGCCGGCAGGCGACGACGGCCTCGACACCGGTGGCGACGACGAGATCGGCGTCGGCACACGCGTCGGTGACCGTCTCATCGTCGATCGCACGGCTGCCGCCGGTACGGATCGATGGCACCTGGAGGACGGTGACGGAGCCGGGCTCGAGCTCCATGACACCCTCGAAGCTGGTGACACCGACATCGGTCCCGGCTTCGGCGTCGCTGGTCGCGATCCCGGTCGCGGGACCCGCATTCCCTGGCGTGGCATGAAGCAGGCCGTCCTCAACGGTCAGCGAGACCGTCTCGCCCTCCTCGATGTCGTCGGTAGCGATGTACGCATCCTCGCTCATCGCGCCGAGGACGTCGCCGGTGACGTGGTCGGCGAACCGACGAACGTCGTCGGCAGCACGGAAGAGCCAGTCGACTCCTTCGCGAGTGACGCGATAGCGAGAGCGACCTTCCTTTTCGACGAATCCTTCCTCGACGAGTTCGCGAATGTATTCGCTGACGGCCTGACTCGTCACGCCGACTTCCTCGGCGATCTCACCCTGGCTGACCGCGGGCTGGCGCTCGGCGATCTGGACGAGAATCCGGAACCGCGTCGCGGCCCGCTTGTTGTCGAGGACGTCGACCATACCGCTATATTTCGGTGCGCGGCAAAAAGGGACGCGGTCGGCCCGCTGTGTCGATCGGCCGTACCGAGGCGTCAAGTTGATAGCCGGAGAGACCATCGGATTGAGGTGAACATGCCGACCCTACCCGCGTCGACAGCGGTGACTATCGGTTCGATTCCGCTCGGAGACGTCCTCGCTTGGACCGCGATCGGCGCGTTCGTCGTAGCGATGCTCCTCGAGTGGCGCGATTTCGTCGATCCTGCACGCTACCTCGCCGCAGGTGCCTGGGTCGTCTTCGGCCTCTTCTGGCTGACGATGGTCCCACACTACTATCTCGAGGTCAAAAGCCCGATTCAGACGCTGCTGACACTGGCTGCACTGCCGTTGTCCGTCTATGCCGGGTATCTGCTCGTTCAGGGACGGGAGTCACTGCTCGTGCTGTCGAATGCCGTCGCGTTCATGGGTCTCTTCTATCTGCCCGCGGAGACGATCCCTGTCGTTCGCACGTGGCTAATCGAGACGACGGCCGCCCAGACGCATTTCGGGATGGAACTGTTCGGCTACAGTCCCGGCATCGTCGAAGGAAGCAACGGCTATATGAGCAAGTTCGGCTTCGATCCCAATGAGACGGTGACCGGCCGGACGACCTACATCATCATGTCCTGTACCGGCATCGGCAGCATGGCCATCTTCGGCGGTCTCATCGCAGCGGTCGACGCACCACTCAAGCGAAAAGTTACGCCCTTCGTGCTCTCGATCGGCGTCATCTGGTTTCTGAATCTCGTCCGGAACGTCTTCATCGGGCTGGCCTCGCCGTGGGGCTGGTTCCAGCAGGACGTCTTCGTCTACTTCGTCACGGAGTTCATGGGCGCACCCGCCGACCGAACCTCCTATCTCGTCGCCCACAACTTCATCGCCCAGTCGCTGTCGATCGTCGCCCTGCTTGGCATTACGTACCTTGTCGTCCGCCTGCTCCCCGAAGTGCTCGAGCCCCTCGAGGAAGTCCTCTACATCCTGACCGGGACGGAGTACGACCTCGCGGACGCCCTCGGCGCGGACGTTCAGGGCGAGACCGATGCGGCGGCACGCACGGCCCGCTCCAAAACGGGCGATGACTGACACCGGCGTCGAGATCGACGTTCCGTTCGTCGTCCACGACCGCGCTGTCTTCGTTCCCGCTGCCGAGACGCTCATCCTCGCGGACGTTCACCTCGGGAAAGCGGCTGCTTCGAGCGTTGACGCTCCGATCGACGACGGTGCCGACGTTTGCGACAGACTCGCGGGCCTGTTCGCGGCGACCGAGCCGAGCACGGTTGTCATCGCTGGCGACCTGTTAGACTCGTTTTCGCGCCTTCCACGCGGCGTCGAACGCGATCTCGAGCGACTGATCGATGTCGTCAACGCGGCTGAAGCCGAGTTGGTCGTCACGCCGGGCAACCACGACACGATGCTCGAGGCTGCCTTCGACGGCAAGACAGCACTCGAGTACGAACTGGCCGACGGCGAGACAGTGGTCTGTCACGGCCACGAGCGCCCGGAGACGACAGCCGAGCGGTACATTGTCGGTCACGATCATCCCGCGCTGTCGATCGAGGGGAGCAAACGACCGTGTGTCCTCTACGGCCCCGACGCCTACGAGGGTGCGGACGTGCTCGTCCTTCCTTCGTTTACCCGGCTCGCTGCCGGCGCGACCGTCAATAGAATGGCTGGCCGCGACTTTCAGACGCCGCTCGTCCGGAACGCAGACGAGTTCTATCCCGCGGTTCGGGACGACTCGAGCGGCGAGACGCTGTGGTTTCCGCCGCTGGGAGAACTGCGAAAACTGCTATGAACCAGCTGTGAGCGCACGTCGGCTGCGTTCCGACGCGCTCACTCGACCGGTGGTTCGGCGTCGGTGATCGAGACATCGCCGTTCTCGAGGGTCACGTCGTAGGCACGCCGATAGCCGGCGTTGAGACAGGGCGTGCCGGCGACTGTTTCGACGCCTTCGGCCTCGTGAATGTGTCCGCACGCGACGAACGAAATGTCGTGATCGGCCAGCAGGTTCCTGAGTGCGATCGATCCCCAGTGGCGACCGCCGATACGGGGGACGGACTCGGCGACCCGATCGAGCGTGGTGTTGAACGGTGGGACGTGTGTGAGTCCGATCGTCCCGTGGCTGTCCTTGTCAGCCGTCGCGAGCGACGTCAGCGTCTCGTATCCATCACTGTAGGTGGCAAACTGCTGATCAAACCCCTCGAGTCGATCGCACAACGCGGCAGCAGCTTCCGTGTCGTCGCCTGTGGCACGGTCGAGCGTTCGCGCGAGCCACGCGTCGGGGTCGTCGATCCCAGTCATCTCGTCGGGATCGTATCGGACTTCTGGACCGTCATCGAGCAGGTCGCTCCCGAAGCCGAACGCGTGGTATGAGCCGAGATCGGCAGTCGCTCGGTGCAGGTTCCGTCCCCCTGTCGCACCGTCGATGAACTCTTCGTGTCGATGATGATCGTGGTTGCCGGGGACCGTTAGAACTGGGACGCCGAGGTCGTCTAGGTGTTCGAAGAAGGCCGTCGCTTCCTCGAGTCCGACCAGTTCCTCTTGCTGCAGCGTCCCGTTTGCGACGCTCACGCGAGAGTGAGCGACGTCGCCGACGGTAAAGACGGCGTCGAACCGCTCCCACGACGGGTGCGGGCGACCGGCGTACCCGTCTTCGCCGAGGTGGAGATCCCCGAGTACGAGTAGTTTCATGCGAGAAATCAGACCGGAACGTCAGCGACCAGCGACTTAACGATTGCGTCGTGACTGGTCCGTCACCGGCCCCGTGACCCCGACAGATCGTCGATGACAGCCTTCGCAGCCTGTCGACCGCTCTCCATCGCACCCTGAATGGACGACCACCGCATGTAGTCACCCGCCAGATAGACTGGTCCCGCCGGATCGCGAACGTCGGGCAGCCGTTCGCGAAAGCCCGGTGGCTGGACGAACTGGGCGAACGGCACGCGCTCAGTATGGAGGGTCTCGAGCCCGTCGAACCCGTGGTCGGGATACCACGACTCGAGTGTCGACCGCGTTCGCTCGGTCAGTTCGGCGTCGCGTTCCGCCGCTCCGCGGCTTGCGCCGCTCTGCCTCGAGGGGCGATGGCCCTCGCCGCCGAGATACGTCGCACTGATGAGCGTCGTCCCGTCAGGGGCGTACGTCGGAGCGACCGCGCTATGCGGGACGACGTGGTTCGGCCCCGTTTCGGTCGCGTTCAACAGCAGCCGGCGGTCGGTCTCGAGGTCGACGCCAGGTGGCAGCGCGTAATACTGGGTGACACAGCCGCGTGCCTCCGTGGGGATCGCATCGACGCCGGTCAGCTCGCGGGCTGTCGGTGGGTCGGTCGCGACGACAACCGCGTCAGCTTCGACGGTCCCGGTATCAGTCTCGACCCTGACGGGACTGTTCGATCCGCTCGAGTCGCCCCCGGTCGCTGTAACCGACTCGGCACTGACCCCGGTTTCGATGGTGCCGCCGACCTCGCGGACGCGGTCTGCGAGTTGGCGCGGAATTGCACCCATTCCTGCTGCAGGGACGGCAATCTCGCCCGCCGCAAGGGTCCGGAACGTGTACTCGAAGACACGGCTCGAGGTCGACAGCGAGCGATCGAGCGTGATCCCGCCGTAAAACGGAGCGACGAACTCGTCGACGAACCGGGCTGAGAACCCGCGTTCATCGAGGTATGCCCGGATCGTCTCGTCGGTGCCCTCCTTGAGCACCGTCTCGGGATCGGTTCGACGGAGGTTCCACCAGAGTCGGGCGATTCGGAGCGCGTCGCCAACGGAGACGGATGGGTTCGACAGCGTTGCTGGGATCGTGCCGGGCTCTCGAAGCGGGTCTGCGAGCGTCGATCGGCCGTCGGGTCCTGCGATGGTGGCACCCGGCGCGAACCGTCGTAGGTCGAGTGCCTCGAGATCGAGTTCCCGTCGGACTGCGGGATAAGCAGTAAACAGCACCTGAAAGCCGCGATCGAACCGGTAGCCGTCGCGCTCGACGGTGCGGACGCGGCCGCCGACCGTCTCGCGGCGCTCAAGCAAGGTGACGTCGACGCCGCCGCCGGCGAGGTGCCGGGCGGCGACGAGTCCAGCGAGACCGCCGCCGGCGACGAGAACGTGCGGGGGTGAAGCCATACGTACTGATTGAACGACAGTCAATAAAACCGTGGACCTAACGATGCAACGCGTGCAAATCGATCCAGCCGAAAGCCAGCGGTGATCGTGAACTGGTTAGTGATCTGTTGTGATTCTAAGCGCAGCCCCAACGAGAATCACGATTGCGCCGAGGATCGTCGCCACGGGTGGAATCGGGACGAACAGCAATCCAACACCGACGACAAGCACAATTGTCGAAGCTCTGACCATGTGGACACGACGCCTTGACGACAGGAAGAATCACGGCAGGCATTGACAACGAGATCGGAACGAGAGACAGGACAGGATCGCACCGAGTAGCCGGCTGCGCCGATATCGAGTCCGCACTCATAAGCGCATCCCACTCATGATGTGAGTATGGTCGACGCGACACTCACACCGATCGATCGCGGGACGATCACCGCCGACGTCAACAACATTATCCAGGGAGCCGTCCTCGGAACCGCCGACGAGCCAAATCCCGAGACGGTCATGGAGGACGCGCCGGTCTACAACGTCGTCATCGACCACCCCGAGGCGACGATCCTCTGGGATACCGGTTCCCATCCTGACGCCGCAGACGGCCACTGGCCCGCCGACCTCTATGCGGCCTTCGAACACACCGGCCTTCGGCCGCTCGAGGACGATCTGGCCGACGCCGGCTACACAGTCGACGACATCGACATGGTGATCCAGACGCATCTGCACCTCGACCACGCCGGCGGTCTTTACGCGTTCGAGGGTACCGACACGCCGATCGTCGTCCACGAAGCGGAGCTGAAATACGCCTACTACAGCGCCAAAACCGACGCGGGCGACGTGGCCTACCTCGCCGGCGACTTCGACCGCGACTTGAACTGGGAGCCCGTCCACGGCGACCGTCGACAACTGTTCGACGGCCTCGAGCTCATCCACTTGCCCGGCCACACGCCCGGCCTTCTCGGCGTGGTGCTCGAACTCGACGACGCCGGCACGGTGATCCTCGCGGGCGATCAGGCTTACTCCCGGGCGAACTACGAGCAGGAACGCCCTATGGGTGGCGGCCTACTCTGGAGCAACCGCGACTGGCACGAGAGCCTCCGGACGCTCAAGGACCTCGAGCGCCGCCATGACGCGCGGGTGTGCTGTGGGCACGCCACGGCGGACCTCGAGGCGCTGCAAGACGGTTTGTAGAGCGGCTTCCACGGACTCGTTCCATTCTGTCTGTATCTCGTCGCACGAACGTATCCCACGCCTGTCGCCGACGGCGACGGTCGGTCGCGTCAGATCGGTATGGAGCTCATGTCGTCTGGCAGTACAGTTTATTGATGGCGATACTCACGCTATCGTATGGGCTTGTTTGCTGGACTGCTGAACGTGCTGTCAGCAAGTATCGTCATCGTCTTCGTCGGCCGTGCAGTCCTGACACTCCTCGAGAACCCCGACCAGCCCCATCACGAACTGGTATCAACGAGAGAGCGCCATGCTACGACGATCGTCGGGATCCCGCTCACGCTCGTCGGGCTCTCGACGATGGTCGGTGGCCCGCTTGCGGTCCCGTACAACGCGCTTATGATACTGCTTCCGGGGATTGTCCTCTTTGCCTATCCGGACTTTAGCCCATCCGGTGTCTAACACTGGCTGCGACAAACCCGCTCGAGAAACTGTACAATCGTCTCAGTAGGAACTAGATTCGGTCCTAGCCCTCGAGTTCGGCCCGCAGGAGCTGGTTGACGTCACCTGGGTCGGCGCTACCGCCGGTCTTTTGCATGACCTGACCCACAAGGAAGTTGATCGCGCCGTCGTCGCCCGACTCGTAGTCGTCGACGGCGTCCGGGTTCTCGCCGATCGCCTCGACGACGGCCTGCTGGACCTCGTCTTCGTCGGTCTTGCCTAAGCCTTCCTCGGCGACGACTTCGTCCGGCGTGCGGCCGTCGTCGAGCATCGACCGCAGGACGGTCTCGCGGGCGTTTTTCGCCGTGATCTCGTCCTCGGCGACGAGTTCGACCAGTCGGGTGACTTCCTCGAGTCGGTCCTCGATCTCGGTGATCTCGATGTCGCGGTAGTTGAGTTCGCCAAGCAGGTTGTCCGCAACCCACGTGGCGGCGAGGTCGGGATCGAATTCGCCGGCGACGTTCTCATAGAAGTCCGCGACCTGTTTCGTCGAGGTGAGCTTCGATGCGGCCTCCTCGTTCAGGCCGTACTCCTCTTGGAACCGCTCGCGGCGTGCCGAGGGGAGTTCCGGAATCGCGATCTCGTCTTTCCAGCCGGAGACGCGAAGCGGCGGCAGGTCGGCCTCCTCGAAGTAGCGGTAGTCTTTCTCTTCTTCTTTCGAGCGCATCGAGACCGTGATGCCCCGACTCTCGTCCCAGTGGCGGGTCTCCTGTTCGACCGCGCGGCCGCGCTGGATGGCGTTTTTCTGGCGCGTCTCCTCGTATGCCAGCGCCTTCTCTGCGCCCTTGTGACTCGAGATGTTTTTGACCTCCGTTCGATTCGCGGCCGCGAGTGCTTCCTCGCCGATCTCGTCGACGCCGTCGCCGTCGATTTCGTCCTCGGGAATGATCGAGAGGTTGGCGTCGATCCGCAGGCTGCCGTCGCGCTCGGCGTCGAAGACGCCCAGGTACTCGAGCACTTCCTCGAGTTCCGCGAGGAAGGCTCGCACTTCGCTTGGGCTGCGGAAGTCGGGGGCCGTGACGATCTCCATCAGCGGCGTGCCCGCACGGTTGTAGTCGACTAAGGTGTACTCGGCCGAGTCGATACCGCCCCCGCCGCCGACGTGCTGGAGGCTGCCCGGGTCCTCCTCTAGGTGAGCGCGCTCGATCGTGATGGTACGGCGCTGGCCCTCGACGGCAACCTCGAGTTCGCCGTCGGCACAGATCGGCTCGTCGTACTGGGTGATCTGGAAGTTCTTGGGCAGGTCGGGATAGTAGTAGTTCTTCCGGTGGAAGCGGGTCTCCTCGGGGATGTCGGCGTCGATCGCCTTCCCGACTTTGACGGCGGCCTCGACGGCAGCCTCGTTTAACACCGGTAGCGCCCCCGGCAGGCCAAGACAGACCGGGCAGACGTTCTCGTTGGGGTCGTCGGTCTGGTCGGTCGAACAGCCACAGAAGATCTTCGTATCGGTTTCCAGCTGAACGTGAACCTCGAGCCCGATAACGGTCACGAGGTCGCCCTGCTGGACGGTCTGGGCAGTCATTGGACATCGATTCGGCCCCACAGGGGTAAAACGTAACGGGACGAAGTCGTCGCACTCGGCTGTGACGTCTTCGAGTACCCTGGTCGGTTGTCTGCCCGCGTGTTCGGGACCGATCGGTCGTCGGAGGACCGTATATAAGATAGCTTATATTCGTCTGACGTACGTTTATGTGGCCGGACGGCCCCCTAGCAGATATGTCGAACAACCGTGTCGAGCAGCTCGAATCGACGGTTTCGGAACTCGAGTCGACGGTAACGGGCCTGACGGAGGAATTGATCGAGGCGAAAGAGCGGATCCGTGTTCTCGAGGCCGAACTCGATGCCGACACGCCGACGCGCGTTCCCGAGCGACGGGCGGAGTCCACCGATGGGGACGAGACCCCCGAAGCCGAACCCGACGACGTCGCCGAAGCGGCGGCCGATGCCGAAGGTGATGCGGACACGAGCAGTGACGAAACGGAAGACTCAGGTAGCGACGACATTATCGTAGCATAACTGCAGGCGACGCCGTGGGGCGGGGGACGGAGCCGTGACGAGTACCCACGACTGACGGCGTTCGACGACACGGAGGCCGCGCAAGGAGAATGTACATCAAGGCGATCATCCTCGACGATTTCAAGAGTTTCGGGAGGAAGACCAAGATCCCGTTTTACGAGGATTTTACGGTGGTGACGGGCCCGAACGGCTCCGGTAAGTCGAACATCATCGACGCCGTCCTCTTTGCGCTCGGACTCGCCCGGACCCGTGGGATCCGCGCCGAGAAGCTGACCGACCTCATCTACAACCCCGGTCACGAGGACGGCGATACGTCCAGTGGCCCCCGCGAGGCCACCGTCGAAGTAATTCTCGACAACGCCGACGGCACCTTGGAGCGCTCGCAGGTCGTCAACGCCGCGGGTAGCGAGGACGTCGGCGACGTCGACGAGATCCGCATCCGCCGGCGCGTCAAAGAGACCGAGGACAACTACTACTCTTACTACTATCTCAACGACCGCTCGGTCAACCTCTCGGACATCCAGGATCTGCTGGCCCAGGCCGGCATCACTCCGGAGGGGTACAACGTCGTCATGCAGGGCGACGTCACCGAGATCATCAACATGACGCCCCACGCCCGCCGGGAGATTATCGACGAAATCGCGGGCGTCGCGGAGTTCGACGCGAAAAAGGAAGACGCCTTCGGCGAACTCGAGACGGTCCAGGAACGGATCGACGAGGCCGAACTCCGCATCGAGGAGAAACGCGACCGCCTCGACCAGCTCGCAGACGAACGCCGGGAAGCGATGCGCTACCGCCGTCTCCGTCGCGAGAAAGAGGAGTACGAGGGCTACAAGAAAGCCAGCGAACTCGAGGAGAAACGGGACGAACTCGCGTCAGTCGAAGCCGAGGCCGACGACCTCGCGGACGAACGCCGCGAACTCCAACGGGAGCTCGACGAACGCGAAGGCAAAGTCGTCCGCTTAGCGGAAGACCTAGAGGACCTCAATGCCGAAATCGAGCGCAAGGGCGAGGACGAACAGCTCCGGATCAAAAGCGAGATTGAGGAGATCAAAGGTGACATCTCGCGGCTCGAGGACAAGATCGAAGCCAGCGAGGAAGCGATCGAGGACGCCGAATCGACGCGCCGCGACGCATTCGTCCAGATCGATCGCAAGCAGGAGACGATCGACGACCTCGAGACCGAGATCCGCGAGCACAAACTCGAGAAAGCCTCGATAAAAAGCGAGATCCAGGAGCGAGAGAGCGAACGCGACGATCTCGAGGCCGAGATCGAGGCCGTCGACACCGAGTTCGACGAACTCAAGGCCGAACTCGCCGAGCGCAAGGACGACCTCGAGGCAGCCAAAACCGAGAAAAACGATCTGCAACGCGAACAGGATCGCTTGCTCGACGAGGCCCGGCGGCGCTCGAACGCCATCAGCGAGAAAGAGGACGCGATCGAGGCCAAACGCGAGTCAATTCCCGAGATCGAAAGCGAGCGAGGCGACCTCGAACGGGAACTCGAGAAAGCCGAACGGAACCGCCAAAACATCGCCGAGGTCGTCGACGATCTGAAAGCCGAGAAACGCCGGCTCCAGTCGGATCTCGACGACGTCGACGACGATCTACAGGCCAAACAACAGGAGTACGCAGAACTCGAGGCCAACGCCGGCCAGAGCGGCGACTCCTCCTTTGGCCGCGCGGTGACGACGATCCTCAATTCGGGGATCGACGGCGTCCACGGCGCGGTCGCCCAGCTGGGAACCGTCCCCGGCGAGTACGCGACCGCCTGCGAAACCGCTGCCGGCGGTCGGCTGGCGAACGTGGTCGTCGACGACGACGTCATCGGCCAGCAGTGTATCGAACACCTCAAGTCGCGCAACGCGGGTCGGGCAACCTTCCTGCCGCTGACTGATATGAGCCAGCGCCGGCTCCCGAACGCGCCGAGTGATCCCGGGGTCGTCGACTTCGCGTACAACCTCGTCGATTTCGACAGCGAATACGCGGGCGTCTTCTCCTACGTGCTCGGCGATACGCTGGTCGTCGAGGACATCGAGACCGCCCGCTCGTACATGGGCGACTACCGGATGGTCACGCTCGACGGCGACCTGGTCGAAAAGAGCGGCGCGATGACTGGCGGCTCCGGTGGTGGCTCTCGGTACTCGTTTACCGGCGGTGGCGAGGGCCAACTCGAGCGCGTCGCCAAACAGATCACCGAACTGCAGAAGGAACGCGACTCGCTTCGCGAGGAGGTTCGTGGCGTCGAAGGGCGGCTCGACGACGCTCGCGACCGCAAGAGCGACGCGGCCGACGAGGTCCGCTCGATCGAAGCCGAACTCGAGGGGCTCGACGAAAAGAGTGAGCGTATCGAGACGGAAATCGAGGACCTCGAGTCCGACCTCGAAGACCTCCGCGCAGAGCGCGAGTCCGTCGACGAGCGGATGAACGAGATCGCCGACGAGATCGAGGCGAAGACGGCAACGGTCGAGGATCTCGAAGCCGAGATCGACGAGATCGAGTCCGAACTCGCCGACTCGAAGATCCCCGAGTTGACCGATCAGATCGACGCGCTCGAGGCCGAAATCGACGAGCGCGAGGACCGAATTCAGGACCTCGACAGCGATCTCAATGAACGCTCCCTCGAGAAGGAGTACGCCGAAGACGCTATCGAGGACCTCCACGACGACATCGAGGCCGCGCAAAATCGTAAGGCAGAGCACGAAGATCGGATCGAGGAGTACGAGACCCAAATCGACGGGAAACGCGACGAACTCGCAGCCAAGCGCGAGGCCGTCGAGGAGTTAGAAGAGGAACTGACCGAACTGAAAGCCGAACGCAGCGATCTCAAAGAGGAACTCTCGGACGCGCGAACGAAACGCGACCAGCAGCAAGACCGGGTCAACGCCGTCGAGAGCAAACTCGAAGACGCTCGCGAACGCGTGAGCGACCTCGAGTGGGAGATCGAATCGCTCGAGTCGGAGGTCGGTGACTACGATCCCGAGACCGTCCCCGATCACGACACCGTCATCGAAATGATCGACCTGCTGAGTGCGGACATGGAGGCGATGGAGCCGGTCAACATGCTCGCGATCGACGAATACGACGAGGTTCGCGAAGATCTCGACGAACTCGAGGACGGCAAGGCGACATTGGTCGAAGAAGCGGAGGGCATCCGTGATCGGATCGAGCAGTACGAAACCCAGAAGAAACAGACGTTCATGGACGCCTACGACGCGATCGCCGCCCACTTCACGGAGATTTTCGAGAAGCTTTCGGAGGGTACGGGGACGTTACACCTCGAGAACGAGGACGACCCGTTCGACGGCGGCCTGACGATGAAAGCCCAACCGGGCGACAAGCCCATCCAGCGACTGGACGCGATGTCCGGCGGAGAGAAGTCATTGACAGCGCTTGCCTTTATTTTCGCGATCCAGCGGCACAACCCAGCCCCGTTCTACGCCTTAGACGAGGTCGACGCCTTCCTCGACGCCGTCAACGCCGAGCGGATCGGCGAGATGGTCGACGAACTCTCCGAGAAGGCCCAGTTCGTCGTCGTCTCCCACCGGTCGGCCATGCTCGATCGCTCCGAGCGGGCGATCGGCGTGACGATGCAACAGGACAACGTCAGCGCGGTGACCGGCATCGACCTGAGCAGTGGCGAGGTGCCGGCCGATGACTGACGATGAGATTCCGCTGAACATCACGGGCCACGAGGATCGCGACCGGCCCGACGAGTCGCCGCCACGGTCCGACGAGACCGACGGCATCCTCGAGTTCACCGACACCGAGTCGACGGACTCCGACGAGGACGAAGCGACCGTCGAACCGGTCGAACTGCTCGTCCAACTTGCCGAAGACGGCGAGATCGACCCCTGGGATATCGACGTCGTCCGGGTCACCGACAAGTTCCTCGAGGCGATCGACGAGGTCGACCTGCGGACGTCGGGACGAGCGCTGTTCTATGCGAGCGTCCTCCTGCGGATGAAAAGCGACGAACTTTTCGCGACCGACGAGCCCGACGAAGAAGAGCTTCCGCCGTGGGAAGCGCCCTTCGCCGACGACGGGCCGATGGACGCCGAGGGAACCGACCAGAGCCACCCGCCGGGGTTCGACCCCGTCGAGAGTCTCGAGGACGAGATGGAACGCCGCCTCGAGCGCAAGCACGCTCGCGGGAAGCCGGAGACGCTTGACGAACTCGTGCGCGAACTTCGTACCGCCGAACGCGATACCTGGTGGAAAGAATCACGCAGTTACGACACGAGCGATTCGCCGAAAGGGTACGATCGCGGCGTCCAGGAATTAAACTACCACTCGGGTGACGACTTCCGGGTCGACGACGAGCCGACCAGCGACGACGTCACTCACACGACCCACGAGGAAGACATCGAGGCGGTTATCGACGACGTCGAGGCCGAACTCGAGGCCCACTACGAGCGGGGTCGCGACGAAGTACTGTACGCCGAAATCGACGCGGTCGGCGGCTCGCGCGTGATGACGTATCTCGCATTACTCTTTTTGGCCCATCGGGGTCGGGTGACCCTCGAGCAGGACGACCTGTTCGGTGATCTCTGGATCAAAGCGGCGACGGTAGAGTCGGACGCGAGCGAAGCGATCGCCGACTGAGCGGCGACCGGTTACGACCAGAGGTCGAGATCACCGAGGCCGAACGGAGCGCGCTCCTCGGGACGCTGGTCGGGAACAAGATGGTTCGGTAGCACGTCCCATCCGAGTTCGTCCTCGCCGGGGACTGCGTCGGTCTCGAATCCGGGGGCGCTGGCAGGCGATAACTCTCGGTCCTCCTGTGGCGGTGCGTCGTGTGCGTAGACGGTTTCGGGGTGATCGACGGTCCAGACGTGGAGCATACAGGGGGTTCGACAGGGGAACTCAAGGTCGTCGGCCGCGTCGTGATCGTACGTCTGCTTGTAAAACCACCACGCGAACCGCCCGGGAAGGCCGGTGTGAACGTGCCAGGGCGAACACTGGCTCTCGGTATCGTCCGCTCCGTACACTGCCGGCGGCGCGACCGGCTCCCCGCCGCGCGTCGCGATGAACATGACACCCATCGACCGCCACGACTCGTTGTCGACGAGGACCGATTCGGGCCGCTCGGGATCCACGAGCCCGTCGTCGCCGATAAACTCCGGCTGGAGCCAGTGAGACCAGCTGTCGTCCCCGACCTCGAGCGCGTCAAAGTACGGCTTGAACCCCGCGTCGTGCAGCGCGTCGACGTCGGGAAACCGCATCTCGAGAGACTCCGCGACCGCCGATCGAAGCTCGATCGTCGCCGGATGGTCGTCCGCACAGCCCTCCGTACTCGCTCCCTCGCACGGCACCATTCCGGGCTCGACGGTCGCGTCCGGGCAGTTCTGGTCGAGCCACGGAGCGCCCTCGCCGCTCCCGTCACCGCCGCTGTCGTCGGCTCGCGCGCTGCCGACGGCCGAAAGCGAAGCCGCCCCGGCCGACGCTTGTAATAGTGTTCGACGGGAGACGGCTAGATTGTCATCACTGTCGTCCATACCGGCCGGTTCCACACCGACGACTGGTATGAAACCCCGTTACCGGTCGCGCTGACAGTCACCGTGGGCGGGACGCTCCGGCCTCAATGCGGGTCGGTCAGTCGAATACGGACTCGAGGACGGCACCCGTTCCGGGACGCTCGAGGCCGGCCAGATCGATCCGGCCGTCGGGCATCGGGACGCCGTCGGCGGGGTCGTCGGCCAACAGCAGCGAGCCGTCGAGGTCGGCGTAGTCCAGCAGCGGCGCGAGGTGACAGGCCGCCGCGATCGAGGCGTTCGACTCGGTCATACAGCCACACATCACCTCGAGGCCGTGGGCGCGGGCGGCGTGGATCATCCGCGTGGCTTCCAGCAGACCGCCGCATTTCATCAGCTTCAGGTTCGCGATGTCACAGCGGTCCGCGATCTGTGGGATGTCCGCGAGCGTGACACAGGATTCGTCAGCGGCGATCGGCAGCGCCGATCGTTCGGAGACGAAGCGCAGCCCCTCCGGATTCTCGGCAGGAACGGGCTGTTCGACGAACGCCAAGTCATAGTTCGCTAACCGTTCGATCTTGGCGACGGCCTCGCGAGGCGTCCAGGCCTCGTTCGCGTCGACGAACAGCCGGACATCCGGCGCGACCGACCGAATCGTCTCGACGATCTCGAGGTCGCGGTCGGTCCCCAGCTTGACTTTCAGCGTGGTGTACCCGCGCTCGACGGCCGTCTCCGTCTTCTCGCGCATCGTTGCCGTGTCGTCGAGTCCGATGGTGTAGGAGGTCTCGAGGGTCCGGTCGGGGTCGAGCCCCCAGTAGCGGTAGAGCGGGATCTCGAGTCGTTTGGCAACGAGATCGTGAAGCGCGATGCTAACTGCAGTCCGGGCGGCCGGGTTCTTGCGGACCGTCTCGTGCATGCGGCGTTCGATCCGCTCGAGCTGGTGGGGATCACCGACATCTTCGACGACCGACAGCAGGTCGGGCAGGACGGTCGTGACGGTCGCTGGGGTCTCGCCGTAGTGTGAGGATGGTGTGCCAGCGCCGATGCCGATCCGACCCTCGTCGTCTTCGATTCGGACGAAGACAGCGTCGGATTCAGTCGTCGAGCCGCGAGCGATCCCGAACGGGTACTCGAGTGGCAGCGAGCGCCGTTCGAACGCGGTCTCGAGGGTCATAGCAGTTCGTCGAGCACCGCGTCGGTCCCAAAGCGGATCACGTCGGTTGCGGGTGCGTCGAGCGTGTCGGCGTACGCGTCGACGGCGTCGCGAGCCGCCTCGTCGTCATCCATGGCGGAGGTGTTGAGCGCGCCGGCGACGATCTGGCTCTCCGCGACTGGGGCAGCGACGTTCTCGTAGAGGTCGACATACGTTGGAATCGACGGCAGCGCGAACGACTCGTAGCCGTGGATCGCCTCCTGGCCGGCGTTGTGACAGAGCACGAGTTTGTCGGCCATCGACCCGTGGAGGATGCCGAGCGTGACCGCCGAGTACGCCGGGTGAACGATGCTGCCCTGGCCTTCGACGAACAGGTAGTCGTGCTCGTCGCCTTTCTCTACGATCATCTCCTCGACCGCGCCCGCGGTGAAGTCGCTGACGACGCGGTCGATCGGGTTCCCCCAGCCTTCGATCATGATGCCCGTCTGGCCGGTCGGGATCACGGCGGCGTCGTGACCGGCCGCGCGGGCGTCGCGGGCGAGTTCCATCGTCGTCGTCATTTTGCCGGTCGAGCAATCGGTGCCGACGGTGAGGATTACCTCGGCGTCGACCTCGTCGGCCACGCCTTCGGCGACCGTGAGGTCCTCGGGCGGGTTCCGAACGTCCCAGATGTCACAGTCGTTCTCGGCCGCCAGTTGGGCAAACTCTTCGTCGTCTTCGAGGAAGTAGTGCAGTCCAGAGATGACGTCACAGCCGTACTCGAGTGCCGTCCGAACGTCATCGCGCCAACTCTCGTCGAAGCCGCCACCGATCGGCGCGATACCGATCAGGAGGGCGTCAACGGCATCGGGCTCTAGGGCGGCCATCTCGGAGACGATCGGTGCATCCTGCACGTCAGAAACGAAATCGGAGACGCGGTGTCCGTCGACCGTCCGATCGAGGATCGAGACGACGTCGTGGTCAGCATAGCGGAGGATCCCGAGTGCGGTTTTGGCGTTGTTGGGGAATTTCTCGTGAGCGAGAATTGCGACACGCATACGTGTGAGATAGACAAGGGAGTACTTGAACTACCTGACTGGCGGAATGGCAGTGAGAAGCAACCGCGTATCGAACCCGGCTGAAACGAAACGGATGGAACTACCTTGCTAAGTAGTAGCGTGCTACCGCGACCATCGTCGGACGCTGCTATGACGGGTGCTGGTGTCAACTGCGCGTTTCATGGCCATGTCTCGAGCACGGACGGTCCCGGTGGGAGCCGGTTGCCGTCCGTCGCGGATGCAACGGTCGGTGCGCTTATTATTGTGTGAGACGGCACCACTGAACATGGATGGCGTCCTGAACGAAACGACAAACAAGATACACAGACACGAGACCGGCTGTGCTGACTTCCGGACGACCTGTGGCGCAACCATCCACGTCGCTCACGACAATCTCCGTCTGATCTCTATCGAGCGAGCGGTCACCGATGCGGACGTGACCAAATGCGGTCGCTGTTTTGCCGACGGCAGCGGCTACTGACGTCCCACAGACGGAGTCAGACTGCCAGACACGGGTCCATGACGACTCGAGCGCATCTCGAGAGCCATCGCCGATGGCGACATCACCCGTCTCGGTCGCTGTCATCCGCGTGTGCTTCCTCTCACAGTACCTGCAACTCCGTCGTCCAGAACGAGCGGACGGCGTCTGCAAGCGCCGGCTCCGGATCGCCGGTCGCGTCGACAGCGGCCGTCGCGGTCGGCTCGAGGCCCGATTCGTCGACCAGGGTATCGATGATCCCGCGCTGGCCCACGAGAACGAGCGGCGTTTCGGCGCGTTCGCCGCCAGGTTCGTACGCCGCAAGCACCTCGCGACAGCGCTCGAGATGGGTGTCGATCTGATCGTCACGAATCCGCTCGAACCGGGCCTGTGAGAAGCCACCTTTTGAGTGGCTGCCTTTGACGTCGCTTTCGAAACCGCGGTAGTCGACGCGCTCGTCGCCCTCGTAGACGCCGCAGGCGAACAGGTCGGTCCGGACCAGCGCGACCGCGTGGCGGCCGGTCGGTAGGAACCACTCGCGCTCGAGTTCGAATCGATCGCTCCAAGTCGCGTCGACGTCGGGAGTGATCGGCGGCTTGAGCGTCACTGCCAGCAGGCCGGCATCGTCGATACAGCAGAGACACGGCGCAGTCTCGTCGATGAGGGCGACCCGTTCGCCGAGGACGTCCGCAAGGTCGTCGCGGATCGTGTCAGGGACCGCGTCGTCAATAACGGCAGTTAACGCCCCCTCGGGCCCTGTTTGAAACGACGCGAGTCGATCGAGGACGTCCTCGAGTCGGACCCCACGGAGCTGTTCACGGCGGCGGACCTCGAGTGCAGTCTCGTCGTCTTCGAACTGCTCGAGTTCGCCCTCGAGCTGGGCGATCCGGTCCTCGAGCCGATTGTTACGCTCTTCGACCTCCTGTCGGGCAGTGGCGGCTTCAGCCCGGCGTTCGGCTTCGGCCTCGTAGCGCTTTCGCAACCGCTCGGTTTCCGCCTCGAGCTCGTCGATACGCTGTTTGAGCGACGCGCGGCCGAGCAACTCGTCGAGCATGCGGCCGAAATCGGGAAGCGAGACTACTTCTAGGTTCCGGCAGTCGACGGCCAGTCGTCGGACGACGTTGCGTCGTCGGCCTGCCAGCCGCCAGCAATCGAGAGCAGCTGGCGAGCGCGTTCCCGACGGGCCAGAAACACCTCCTGAAGCGAGGGCGGATTCCGAACGCTGGTTCCCTCGAGTATCGGTTCCGGCAGCGCAAGCGTATTCGTCGGAACGTCGGCAGCCCCGTGAACCGGGAAATGACGCGTCTCGAGTTTCATCACCAGCGGTGTGTCGAGCCGCTCGAGTCCGTCGCCGGTCGCGTACACCTCCTCGTTGATCCGCTCGTGTTGCTCGTTGTGCATGAGCGCGTGGTCCCCGTCGGTCGGGGTCACGTAGAGCCGTCCGAGATAGTAGCCTCGAGAGAAGAGCTCGAACATGCTAGCTAGTAACAAGGACTGGAGCGGGATAACTGTTTTCGGACAGGGTTACAACGACGCGCTATCAATGGCGTTTCCGGCCGACAGCTACTGCCCAGTCACAGTATCAGATAGCCGTGATTGATTTCGTGAACCGGGTACTGAAACGGCGTATGCTATCGGTCAGTCACTGTGACAGCTGGGTCACGCGGTCGACAGCCGAATGAGAATTATCACGGAACGTCAGCCCGTTGTGAACGCTCAAAACGGATTTCAACGGTCGAACGATCCGAGTAAACGATTCGAACGAAGGTCTGTCTTTTTAGGATGTTCTGAACGACAATACGATCGATGAGAACCACGCGGTCTGTCGCCCTCCTGGTGACCCTCGCTATCATTGGCCTCACAGTCGCGCCAGTTACGAGCGGTGTCGTCGCGGGCACGTTCACCGCGGCCGACACCGATGAAACCCAGTCGGCCTCGACGAACGCGTCCGTCGGCACGATGATGCAAGCCAGCGCAGCCGACACGAGTAACGCGATCGAAACCGAACTGTTCGAGACGGCCTACGAACGTACCGATACCGAGAGCAAGGCGACACTCGTCAGCGACCGCGCAGCTGAACTCGAGGAAAAAGTCGCCACCCTCGAGGCCGAACGCGAACAACTGAAAGCGAACCGCGAACAGCTCTCGCAGGGTGCTTACCAGTCACAGCTGTCCCGACTGACGGTACAACTCGCTGCTCTCGAGCGATCGATCGAACGGACTGAGCGTCGTGCCGCGGAGGTCGGCGTCGCGGAAGATCGACTTGTTGACCTGCAGCGAGACGTGGCTGCAGTCCGGCAGAACACCGCAAAGCAAGCCCGTCCAGGCGTCGCGGCAGTCGCTCAGGGGATTGCTAGCAATGCCTCGTCTGACGTGCCCACCGGACCGCCGAGCGAGCGTGGCCCCGACACCGAGCAGTCGCCGGCAGGCGGGCCGGATGACAACCCGTCGAAGGCCAGTCCAGCTGATCAGCCATCAGAAAGCAGTTCTGCTGATCGGCCATCAGAGGGCAATTCGGCTGATCAGCCATCGGAAAGCAGTTCTGCTGATCGGCCATCGGAAAGCAATTCGGCTGACCAGCCATCAGAGGGTGGTTCTGCTGATCGGCCATCAGAGGGCAATTCGGCTGATCAGCCATCGGAGGGCGATTCGACCGACCAGTCGTCAGGTCGTCCCACGGAGACACCGACCAGTCCATCGACAGACAAATCGAACGGTGGCGGTGACTCTCCCACCGAGTCCGGCGGCTCGCGCGGCGCTGCTGACAACTAATGTGTGACACTATGTGACGAGCCACCACGTCTCCGGTCGTATTTCGAGCAGACACGCTTTTCAGCGACAGTCACTAACACTTTCGTAATGGACTCCGCCGCGCTGTTGGATCTACTCGGGAACGAAAACCGAAGACGAATCCTTCGGTTGCTTGCCCGCAAACCGTGCTACGTCACCGAAATATCGGATTACCTCGGCGTGAGTCCCAAGGCAGTCATCGAACACCTGCGCAAACTCGAGGAAGCGGGGTTGGTCGAGAGCCGCGTTGACGACCAGCGACGGAAGTACTTTCACATCGCCCGTAACGTCAGGCTCGAGGTGACCGTCTCCCCGTACGGATTCGCGAGCAAAAGCGCCTATCCGGCCAACAACAGCTTCGATATCACGGCCTGTCGGCATCTCTCGCTCGACGTCGCCTGGGACGAGACGGACGACCTCGACGACTTGCTGGCCGTCCTCGAGGAGTTAGAGCAACTCGAAAACGAACTCTCGCTGGCCCAGCGCTGGGTGCAGGGACGCCTCTCTGACGTGCTCGATCATATCTCCGAGGCCGTCGGGGCCGGTTCGGAAAGTCGGATCTACGCCGATCTGCTCGCGAGCGTCCGCTCGGAGCCCAAATCCGTCGGCGAACTCAGTGAGGACCTTGGCGCGCCACGCGAGGTCGTCACCGAGTTACTCGAGGTGATGGCCGACAACGGCGTGGTTCGCCGGACCGAACACGGTTGGGAATTGACCACGAACGGGTACAGTAGCGAGTGACGCGCAGGACCGGTTTCTGGCCCTGATCACTCGAGATCGCGGCCCAGTCCGTCACGCAGGTCGCGACCGAAGTAGTAGCCGCCGACCGCGGCGAGGACTCCCACAGTCGCGCCGATGGCGACGAGCGTCTGGCCGGAGCCGGCCACGGAGAGGATCATATTGTTGAGGACTGCTGCAATCGCACCAACGGAGACGCCAGCGGCCATCATCTCGAGATAGCGCCGCTTCGACGCGACTAGCCCGATGAAAAAGGCGGTGAGGAACGTGCCGATCAAGCGCCCGGCGACCGGCAGCACGGTTGCACCGGCCAGTAACCCGACACCGAGCAGTGCCACGAGTGCGACGTACGCCTTCGGCGAGAAGTACCGTCCAAGTGAGAGCCGTGCCGTCAGCGGCGAGAGCCACGAGCGTGACGAACCGGTGTCCGACGTGGCGTCGGTGGGGCCAGTGGGTTCGTGTTCGGCGTCCAGCTCGCGATCGAACCCGGTGAGCGAATCCAGGCCAGTGTCGTCGCTCGATTCGCTCGGCGATGTACCGACGGACTCGGACGACCCGTCACCGGTGTCGATATCCGACTCAGAGAGCAGCTGATCCGTCTCCTCGAGGAGGTCGTCGGTGGCGGTCTCCCGCCGGCTTTCGGTGACCTCGTCCGAGCGGTCGCTCATGGCTGCACGGAGGGCGGCCGACGTGATGGGCCTTTCCCTCGGCCTCGCTCCTCGGGCGAGGCGGAGCTGGGCTCGAGCGATCACACCAGCAACGGTCGAAAATCAGCGCCGGAGACCGTTAGCGGACCGAATCGAGCAGCAGTTTCTGTTCGACGCGTTTGACCTCGTGTTGGACGTCACGGACGGCGTCGATGTTCGCGGAGATGGAGCTGATTCCCTCGTTGACGAGGTACTGGACCATCTCGGGTTTGGAGCCGGCCTGGCCACAGATGCTCGTGTCAATGTCGTGTTCGCGGCAGGTCTCGATGACGTTGCCGATCAGACGCAACACGGCGGGGTGGAGTTCGTCGAAGCGATCGGCGACGTTCTCGTTGTTCCGGTCGACTGCGAGCGTATACTGGGTCAGGTCATTGGTCCCGAAGGAGGCGAAGTCGATCCCCGCCTCGGCCATCTCTTCGACCGACAGCGCGGCGGCTGGCGTCTCGATCATGGCACCCCAGCGGCGCTTCTCGGGGTCGATGCCGGCCTCTTTCATGCACGCTTTGGCGCGATAGACGTCTTCGGCGTCGTTGACCAGCGGGAACATGATCTCGACGTTGTCATAGCCCATCTCGTAGAGCCGGCAAAAGGCCTCGAGTTCGTGGGCGAAGACATCAGTCCGGTCGAGCGAGCGGCGGATACCCCGGTAGCCAAGCATGGGGTTGTGCTCTTCGGGTTCGTCGTCGCCGCCCTCGAGCTGGCGGAACTCGTCGGTCGGTGCGTCGAGCGTGCGCACGCGGACAGGTCGCGGATAGAACGCATCGGCGACGCCGCGGATGCCGTCGACGAGTTCCGAGATGTAGGCGTCCGTGCCGTTTTCTTCGATGTACTTCTCGGGGGTCTGGTTCAGCGAGAGGATCATGTGCTCCGTCCGGAGCAGGCCAACGCCGTCGGCACCCGTCGCGGCCGCGCGTTCGGCGGCTTCGGGAATGGAGACGTTGACTTTGACTTCCGTCGCGGTCATTGGCTTGACCGGCGACTGCGGACGGACCTCCTCGACCGGTTCGGTCTCTTCGTCGGGTTCGACCGTCGAGCCCTCAAGGACAGCACCCTTGTCGCCATCGAGCGTGACGACCTGCCCGTCTTCGAGGACAGATGTGGCGTTGGTCGTCCCGACGATCGCAGGGACACCCAGTTCACGGGAGACGATGGCGGCGTGGCTGGTCATCCCACCCTCGTCTGTAATGATCCCCGAGGCGCGTTTCATCGCGGGCACCATATCTGGCATCGTCATCTCGGTGACGATCACGTCACCCTCGCCGACCTTGGCGAGATCGTCGAGCTTGGTGACGATCCGGGCGGGGCCGCTGACGGTCCCCGGACTCGAGCCGAGTCCGTCGACGAGCACGTCGCCGGAGCCGCTCTCGTCACCGACATCGGTGTCGCCGGCCGTGGCGGCTTGGACGCTCCCGCTGCCGTCGGTCACGCCTTTCGAGACGTCGACGCCTTCGGTCGTCGCGGCGTCAGTGTCGCTCTCGTCGATCGTCGTGATCGGCCGCGATTGCAGCATGTAAACGTCGCCATCGACGATCGCCCACTCGACATCCTGTGGCTCGCCGTAGTGGTCCTCGACGCGCTCGCCGAGATCCATCAGTTCGTCGATCTCCTCGGCGTCGAGGACCCGTGCCGTTCGCTTGTCCTCTGGGACCTCGCTCTCGACTGTTTGGCCGGTCTCCTCGTCTTTTTCGTGCATCACCTTCTTCTCGGCGACGGTGACGTCCATCGATCGGTCAGCGCGGTCGATGATGTAGTTGTCCGGTGAGACGGCACCGGAGACGACGGCTTCGCCGAGTCCCCACGCGGCCTCGATGATCATCGTCGGATCGCCAGTCGAGGGGTGGCTCGTGAACATCACGCCCGACTTCTCGGCGTCGACCATCTGCTGGACGACGACCGCGATGTTGACGACGGAGTGGTCAAAGCCCTGCTCCTGGCGGTAGTAGATCGCCCGCTGGGTAAACAGCGACGCCCAGCACTCACGAACGCGCTTCAGGAGCTCGTCTTCGGTGACGTTGAGGAACGTCTCCTGTTGGCCGGCAAAGGACGCGTCGGGCAGGTCCTCTGCGGTCGCCGACGAGCGGACGGCGACGAACGCCTCGCCGTCGCCGACCTCGCGGTAGCTCTCGACGATCTCCTCGCGAAGCTCGTCGGGGAACGGTGTCTCGAGGATGAGTTCCTGTGCGCGGTTTGCAGCGTCGGCCAGCGCGGCCGAGTCATCGACGTCGACGTCGACGGCTGCGAACAGTTCTTCGTCGATCTCGGCTTCTTCGATAAACGAACGATAAGTCCCGGCGGTTACGACGAATCCCGGTGGGACGGGTAGCCCTGCACCCGTAAGTTCGCCCAGGGAGGCACCTTTACCGCCGACCTTCTCGAGGTCGTCGGCACCGATCTCGTCCAGCCAGAGTACAGCCATCTCTATTGGGAGAGACAGTGGACCGAATAAAGAAGGTTGCGAACGGCCGCTCGGAGTCAGAATACTCACCAAATAGGGGTTTCCTGTCTACCCATCGATCAGTGCCAGCGCAGTTATTTCTGCGGTGGAAAACAAAAACTAGACTTCGAGACGATAGTACCAACACTGATAGACACCATCGAGATGTGTTTTCGATACCGACTCTCGCGGGCGAGCAACCACCGAGCGATGACGCTCGGGCCACTGGCTGCAGACTGGTGGGCCAGGGTCGGCGTTCCCGTCGGCGACAGCGCGACCACCCGTCGACCGTCCACTCGGATTCGGACTCAGGCCTCGAGGATGTCGTCCTCGTCGTCATCGGGGACAACGAGTGAGCCATCGAGGACGGTCACTCCGCGGCCGCCGACCCGAACCCCGTCGTCGAGGCGAACGCGGACCGTGCCCGGCCGGTCGACGTAGTGACCCTGCTCGAGACGAAGTTCCGCTGGCAGATCGTCGTCGAACGCGCCAAAGCGGTCGAGATACGCGCTGGCGGCCCCACTCGCGGTGCCGGTGACGGGATCTTCCGACACGCCAGCACCCGGCGCGAACATCCGGCCGTGGAGCGTCGACTCGCGCTCGAGCGCGTCGAACGTGAAGAGATAGATCCCGGTCGCGTCGACCGCGTCGGTCACCGCCTCGATTGCAGCCATATCCGGCTCGGCGCTGCCGACGTCCGAGAGGTACGTGATCGGGACGATCAGGAAGGGAAGGCCGGTCGAGGACACCGCTAGCGGAAGATCGGCGCTCGCTCCTTCGAGGGCGGCTCGATCGACGCCCAGCGCGTCGGCGACGCGGTCGTAGCCGATGTCGACCTCGCGGATCGTCGGCTCGTCCTGGGCCATCCAGACCGTCCCGTCGGGGTCGACCTCGATCTCGAGGACGCCGACGTTCGTCTCGAGGGTCGTCGTCCCAGGCTCGAGTCCCTCGTCGTGACGGTGGGCGAACGTTCCAATCGTCGCGTGCCCGCAGAGATCGACCTCCTGAGTGGGTGTGAAATAGCGGATTCGATGGTCGGCGCGCTCGCTCGAGCGGAGAAACGCCGTCTCGCTGACCGCCATTTCGGCGGCGATCGCCTGCATCTGCTCTGCCGAGAGCCCGTCGGCGTCCGGCACGACGCCAGCCGGGTTCCCAGTCAACGGTTCGTCAGTAAACGCATCGACCTGCACGACTCGAGTCGTCTCCATACGACGTGGCTCGGTCGACTGGCGTATGAATCCTCGGTCGTCGGACAGCAGTTTCAGTCGTCACCCGCTTCCGCGGGCCGATCGACGCCGTCATGGTCAGCCATCGGTGGCAAGTCACCCGACGCGTGGGTGCCGACGGGTGGTCGGTTGACTTCGGCTGCGGGCGAGGTCTCGAGGTCGGTTTCGTCGTCCGAGAGCGCGTCCATTTCGCCGTCAGCGCGGGCATCTTGGTCGATCCGCATCGAACAGAACTCCGCGCCACACATCGAGCAGAAGCGGGCTTCCTTGTAGTTATCGCCAGGCAGTGTCTGGTCGTGAAACGACCGGGCACGGTCGGGATCGAGCGCGAGGGCGAACTGTTCGCGCCAGTCGAACGCGTAGCGGGCCTCCGAGAGGGCGTCGTCCCAGTCGCGTGCGCCAGGGCGTTCGGTGCCGACATCGGCGGCATGGGCGGCGATCCGGTAGGCTGCGAGGCCGTCGCGGACGTCTTCTTCCTCGGGGAGCCCAAGGTGTTCTTTCGGAGTTACGTAACACAACATCGCGGCACCCGCTTGCGCTGCCATCGCGGCCCCGATGGCGCTGGTGATGTGGTCGTAGCCCGGTGCAACGTCGGTCACCAGCGGGCCGAGGACGTAGAAGGGAGCGCCGTCACAGACCGCTTGCTGGCGCTCGACGTTCTCGGCGACCTTGTGCATCGGGACGTGGCCCGGACCCTCGACCATCACCTGGACGCCGTGGTCCCAGCCGACGCGTGTGAGTTCACCCAGCGTGTCGAGCTCGGCGTACTGGGCGTCGTCGCAGGCGTCGGCCAGACAGCCCGGCCGGAGGCTATCCCCCAGGCTGAACGTCACGTCGTGTTCGGCGAAAATCTCGCAGATCTCCGGAAACACCTGATACAGGGGATTTTGCTCGCCATGCGCTTCCATCCACGACGCCATGATCGAGCCGCCCCGCGAGACGATCCCCGTCTTCCGACCGTCGGTCAGCGGCAGGTGTTCGGCCAGAATCCCCGCGTGGATCGTCATGTAGTCGACGCCTTGCTCGGCTTGCTTTTCGATGATCTCGAGCAACAACTCTTTCGTGATCTCCTCGGGGCGACCGGCCTGCTTGACCGCCTCGTACAGCGGCACCGTCCCGAGCGGCACCGGCGAGTAGTCGACGTGGGCCTCGCGGATCTCGTCTAAGTCACTGCCCGTTCCGAGGTCCATCACCGTGTCCGCGCCGTAGTGGACCGCGGTGTGGAGCTTCTCGAGTTCCGTCTCGAGGTCGCTGGTCGTCTCACTGTTGCCGATGTTAGCGTTGACCTTGGTCGCGAACTCGCGGCCGATGATCATCGGATCGAGCGTGTCGTGGTTGTGGTTGGCCGGGATGACGGCCTGTCCGTCGGCGACCTGCTCGCGAACGAACTCGGGATCGCGGTTCTCTCGCTCGGCGACGCGTTCCATTGCGGGTGTTACCGTCCCCTCGCGGGCGGCCTGAAGCTGTGTCTGCGCCATCGATAACTAGGTTGTATTATCAAGTTATAAATAACTGTCTACGGCCGTGAACGATCCGATCAAACGAGGGCAGTGATTGACGGCCGTTTCAGCCAACTTAAGGGGACCGCGCTCGAGACACCCGATAGGTGGCCATCAGATGTCCGATCTACCGGACGATTTCGACTGTACCATAACCAACTGGGAGTACATTTACGGCCTGTGCCGAGACGTGGCCGACGACGTCCGCGACGACGAATTCGAGCCGGACGTCGTCGTCGCGCTGGCCCGCGGTGGCTGGTTCGCAGGCCGGTGTCTCTGTGACTTCCTCGGCTTGGACGACCTGACGAGCCTGAAGATGGAACACTACGTCGGCACCGCCGCGAAGGCCGACGAACCGACTGTCCGCTATCCGATGCCGGAAGGCAGCGTCGAGGGCAAGGATGTCCTCATCATCGACGACATCGCCGACACCGGCGGCTCGATCAGTCACGCCTACGAGTACGTCATGGACCGCGAGGCCAGCGAGGTCCGCACCGCGACGCTGCAACTGCTTGGCACCAGCGAGTTCCAGCCTGACTACGTCGGCGAACGACTCGAGGAGTGGACCTGGGTCGTCTACCCGTGGAACTTCATCGAGGACATGATCGACCTGACCTCGAGCGCCATGGAAAAGGCCGACCAAGAGACGTTCACGAACGAGGAACTCCGTCACTTCCTCGCGGCGTACCACGGAATCGACCGCATCGAGATGGAAATCGCCCAGCCCGACCGGCTCCCCGAAGTCCTCGCCGAGATGGAACGACGCGAGGTGCTCGAGTCGGTCGGTGCCGAGGAGTGGGCGCTCGTCGGCGAGTAGGTCTCAAAGCCCTCCCACAGGAGCCGCTTCTGCCGGGCGCGATACCGGCGACTACCAGCCAGTGCGCGCTCGCTCGCGGATATCGACAGTACGGCTGTCCGATATCGTGAGCAACGATCAGCAATCGCGAGTGTCAACGGGACACGTATTTATGGGCTGGCTGTGACTGGTCTCGACGTATGAAACGAGTCCTCACGAGTCTCGGCATCGGTGCGGCGACGGTCGATACGGTTCTCCCAACGACGCTCACGGCCGGCGAGTCCGTCGACGCACGCGTCGACGTCACCGGCGGTAACGACAGCCAGGAGGTCGACGGGATCTACTTCGCGCTCGAGACGCGCTACGAGACCGACGACAGCACGGGGACGGCGAAGATCGACACGTTCCGTCTCGCGGACCCGTTTACGATCGAGCCTGACGAGGAACGGAGTTTTACCGTCTCGGTCGACGTCCCATACCACACGCCCGTCACACTGGGGAAAACGAAGGTCTGGCTCGACACCGGACTCGACATCGACTGGGCAGTCGACCCCGACGACCGCGACCCGTCGAGATCGAGCCCGATCCGCTCCGGCAGGCGCTGTTCGACGCCCTCGAGTCGCTTGGCTTTACGCTTCGATCGGCCAAGTGCGAGGCCACGGAGTCGCTGTTCGCCGACCATCGCTTCGTCCAGGAACTCGAGTTCGTCCCCCGATCGGGTCCGTTCGCGGGCGAACTGGACGAACTCGAGGTCGTCACGCTCCCCGAGGGCGACGGCTTCGACCTGCTGCTCGAGGTCGATCGCCGTGGTGGCCTGCTGGCGGAACACTTCGACGCCGACGAGCGACACGATCGGCTCTCGCTTCGACCCGGCGACGAGGGCGATCTCGAGCGGCAGCTGCGAACGGTGATCGAACGGAACAGCTGAGACTGTCGAACAACGATCGTGAACACTCGAGCGTCTCTCGCGATCGATCGCTGTGTGACCCGTGTTGTCCGGCAGTATTAGGAGGGTCGTCCGCCCACGTCTCAGTATGACAATCGGCGTCATCGGTGGAAGCGGCATCTACGAGGCACTGCCACTCGAGAACGTCCGTCACGAGCACGTCTCAACACCCTACGGCGAGCCAAGCGACGCGGTTACTATGGGTGACCTCGCCGGCCGTGAGGTCGCGTTTCTGCCACGTCACGGCGAAGACCACCGGCACCCGCCGACCGACGCGTCCTATCAGGCGAACATCTACGCGCTCAAATCGGTCGGCGTCGACCGCGTGATCTCGACGAACGCGGTCGGAAGCCTCCGCGAGGACCTGCCGCCCCGCACGCTGGTCGTCCCCGACCAGATCTTCGACCGGACCAAACACCGCTCGCCGACGTTCTTCGGCGACGGGATGGTCGTCCACATGGGGTTTGCCCAGCCCTACTGTCCGACACTGGCCACCCACCTCGTCGAATCGGCCCGCGAGGCGACCGATGCCGACACCAAAGTTGCAGCGGACGGCACCTACGTCTGCATCGAAGGGCCGCAGTTCTCGACGAAAGCCGAAAGCGAGTTCTACCGCGAGCAGGGCTGGGACATCATCGGCATGACCGCCATCCCCGAGGCCAAACTCGCCCGGGAAGCGGAACTGAGCTACGCCACCATCGCCGGCGTCACCGACTACGACGTCTGGAAATCGGATAGCGAGGTCTCCCTCGAGGAGGTCCGCGAAAACGCCGTGGCGAACCGGGAGTCGATCAATGCGGTCGTCGAACACGCGATCCGAACGATGCCAGACGACTTCGAAAGCGAGGCCTGGAACGCGCTCGAGGGCGCGATCAACACGCCACCGGAGGCGATTCCCGAGGAAACCAGAGAGCGCATCGACCTGCTGGCTGGCGACTACCTCGAGTAAGCCACTCACAATCGGGACGCGACGGAGGCGAATATCGACGCGGCATGTTGTTATCTGCCACACGTCTCGATCGGACAGACACTACAGGAATAGTACAGAGAGAACTAAGAGAAACAATAGTGTGCATTGCCGCGTGAACGCGCAAGAACTCGTCCACCTACACGCATTACTGTTCGAACTACGGGCGGCGCTCGAGCGAGAAGGGATGGTGGCCGACGACGCATTCGACGCGTACGAGGCGCAGCCGGTTCGGCCACAGCACATCCACCGCTCGAAGGAGGCACACGAAACTGCGATCGGCCTGCTTCTGGACGGGCTCGGGCAGTCCGTCCGAATCCATCCGCCACCGGATCACGTATCGGCTTCGTGACATTGGGTTCCGGCTGCGGGTTCGATCGGGATCACGAATTCCCGGGATACCCGCAGGGCGGTCACGGATATCTACGAAACTGGCTGACAGGAGTCCGTCTGAACGGAGTGGGCAAGGATTACGCATTTCGGCGTCGTGTGGGACGTATGGACGAGCCACACGACTTCGAGGACATTCTCGTGCCGACTGACGGCAGCAAAGCCGCTCGCAACGGGGCAAAACAGGCGATCAAGTTCGCACAGCGAAACGACGCGACACTGCACGTCCTGTACGCGATGGATATGGGCGATGCCGACTACGTCGCGGTGCCAAGCGATATCAGACAGACGCGACGCCGACTCGAGAAGAAAGGCCAGACGTTCGTCTCGGAGGTCGAAGACCTTGCTGACGATGCCGACGTCTCCTGTGTCACGGCTGTCAAGGCGAACACGCCGGTCGAGGCCATCACCGACTACGTCGACGAACACGATATCGACCTCGTTGTCATGGGAAAGCGCGGGCGCTCCGATCCGGACAAGCCGCTGCTGGGATCGATCACGAACCGAGTCATCGGCTCGCTCGACGTTCCCGTGTTTACTGCCTGATAAGATCGTTCCCGACACCCGACGGCTGGAGGTATCGACGGCGGACATCGCTGCAGTGTGTGGGTTAGTGACGTATGCTGTCGACCGGCGGCTCCGCGTTGTGCTCGCCCCACGTTTCGCTCGCCGTCACGATTCGCTCGGCAGCGATGGCGGGCTCACACCGGTCGGTATCGATCTCGAGGTCGGCGTCGGGAGCCTCGAACTCCCGGTAGACGACGTGGACGCCCTGTTCCGAGATCGAACCGTCCCGACGCCGATTGCGCTCGAGGCAGGTCTCGAGGCTCGCAGTCACGTGGACGAACCGCACGTCGCCGAGGGCGCGAAACTGCGTCTGCCATTTCCGACGGTAGAACGTCCCGTCGACGAGCGTCACGCCGGCTACAGGGGCCGAACCGGCCTGTTCGGCCAGTTGCTCGTAGGTCCGACTCGAGAAGTCGTCGGAGTGATAGAGTCGCACTGGAACGTCCCGCTCCGCGAGTCGGTCACGGACGCGGGTCGCGATGGTGGTTTTTCCGACACCCGGCGGCCCGCAGATGACGATCACAGCCGTCGATAGGGGACGAGGCCATACGAATGAGTCGGTCCGTCGGCTCGTGGACAGCCACGGCACCGAGAGGGAAGCCGTGATCACCGATCCCGATCGTGGCCATCGCTCACGTCGAACGGGCCCGCGTCGGGATCCTTTTGTGAGACCATCGGGCCGACCGACGCGGTTCGCCGTGTGATGGTCGCGGTCCGGAGAATGTAGGACGCGAGCAGAGCAAGCGGCGAGAAGACGACGAGAAAGAGCATGCTCACGACGTACGGAAGGACGGCGGCGCTGACGCTTGGCCCAGTGACGTCGGCGTATAGCAACCCGATGAGGATCGCAGACAGGATCGATGGCACGCCACAGTAGACCGTGAGCTGCGAAAAGCGCGTGAGTTCCTGCTGCAGGTACGTCGTCTTGAACTGCTCTCGAGCCACGTGAAACAGTTTCAGAGAACCGATCAGGTCGTCGAGTCGCTCGGCAGCGGTCGGCGACAGCGAGTCGGCGTACTCGCCGCGCAGATGGGTGCCGACGTACAAGTGCCATGACTCGTCGTACGTAATCGCCGCCGAAACGGCAGTGAACGCGTTCGATTCGGCGCGCTCGATTCGGTCGTCGATGCGGTTCGTCCGCTCTTGGATACCGTTCGTATACCGGCTGACCGTCTCGGAGAACTCGTTGTCGTGATCCCCGACCGCATTGGCGAATGCCGTTGCGTCGTGATGAATCGATTCGAGAAGCAATCCGAGGACCCGCGTGGGGGCTGCCGGGCTCGCGGGGACGGCCGCGTCGTCCGCGACGGTCTGACGGAATTCGATGACGTCCTCTAGTCGGTCGCGGGCGCGGCCCGCTGCGCTGAACTCCTGGGAGAGGATGAGCTGGTTGACCGAGACGACCAGCGTCACGAGCGAGAACGTCCCCGCGATCATGCCGCTTGCCACGCGCGTCACGGCGTTCGGGTTGACGAAGGTGATGACGCCGAGTTCGTACAACACGGTGACCACCGCAAAGACGGCTAGCAAGACGATCGCGGCGACGGATAACCGATTTCCGTCGACCAGCATCCACTCCCGGAACCGCGTCAACACTCCCCCACGGGCACCGATATCGGCCCCGTACGACTCGAGCGTCTCGTCGGTTTCGGCAGATCCCATAGCCACACGTCCAACCGACCCGGCAATAAGGGCCTGCGTTGCACATCGCCACACGCCGGTGCTAAACGGACGGGCGGCGCTCGACGAGCTGCGCCGGCAGTCCGTCCACCCACGGACGAGCACAGCCGCTTCAAGGCCCACACTGAAATGGGTCCGTGGCGTCGCTCCGACACATGTACCATGACGGAACTCCCTCGCAGACGAACGCGCGACGGCAATGAGCCGCCCGGAGTCGACGAGCCGACGGCGAGTACTCACGACAGTAGGGACGGGGATCGCGGCCGCGGCCGCCGGCTGTCTCGGGAGCGGCGACCTCGGTGGCCAGCCGACCTACGAGGACGGCACCGTCAGCGGCATCAACGCGAGCAACGTCTCCAATCGATCGGCCACACAGCTGTCGGCGGCAGCGGCACTCGCCCAGCAACAACCCAGCGACTCGGTGACGCCGCTCGAGCCGCTCTCGCTGCGCGATCACGAGTTCGTCGTCGAGAGCGGCTATCTCGGGTCGACCATTCAGGGGATCGTCGAGAACACGGGCTCCAGCCGGATTCAGACCGTCGAAGTGCGGACGCGTGTCTACGACGACGACGAGAGCATGCTCGGGCGCTATCTCGCCAGCACCGGCGACCTCACCGGCGGCGCGAGTTGGGCCTTCCAAGTGATCGTCCTCGAGTCACCGGTGGCCGTCGCCAGCTACGATATCGCCGTTCTCGGAACCCCCTCGTGACGGCGAGATCGGCGACGTCGGACAGCCAGCCGGCCTACTCGACGAGCGTCTCGTGTAGTCTCTCGTCGATCTTGTCGTAGACCGTCGTCTCGGAGACAGTGAGCGTATACGCTGGTCGGCCCTTGCCCGTCGGCGACGTCGCCGACTGGTGAATCTCGTTGACGAGGTCTTCGTCCTCGAGTTGGTACAGCGAGCGGATGATGTCGGCCTCTGAGATCGTGCCGATGACTTCCGTCTCGACATCGGCGAGTCGCTCCTGACAGTGTTTCCGAAGGTCATGTGTCTGAACTGGTGTTTCGTTCTGACGGGCGAGTTCGGCGACGGTAAGCAGGACTGCCTGATTCGTCAGCGTGATTGACTCGAACGGTGACTCGTCACTCATAGACGACAGTTCTACACGGACATTGGTAACAGTTACCCCAAATCACAGCGAAAGGGCCGCGGACTGATCGTCACTGCACACACGATTGCGCGGACTGCCTTGTGATCGGTGTGGACATCGTTGCAGTGGGTACGATACTGCAGCATGTCATAGAATGCTTCTCGTACGCTTCGAAGTGACCGAAGTGATCGATACAGGTCATGATCGTATCAGCGATTCATAAAGAATAAATCCACTACACATGTATTCTGACACACAGATGTCCCTGTCAAGAGATGTTTCCCTATTCGGTATCGCTCTCATTCTGTATGGGATTTACTTGGAGATATCTGGGTTTATGTCGAGTCTCTATCCTATGGTTGGACTTCTTGTTGTCACTCTCGCATTCTTGGGGAGTGTGGTGTCTTTCTTGAGTTCGATCAAGGCAGATGACCACTCGGCGACCGAGGTGTAACGGCCAGTTCGTACGAGCTATCTAACAGTCGATTCGCTGAAGTTCGGGGTGAAAACAATTTCTTGAGGCCGACTCTCTGACAGACTCTAATGGCACGCTGATTCCACTGGCATGGAGCCGGTATCGACATCCCTGCGGCTGGCAGCGAGTTGGATGGCGGAGAGAAGACAGTACCGGACGTATCCGATCTCCTGTCACTGGATTCCGGCAGGGTCCGCGGCGAGTCGCTGACGTACCGGCAGTGCGTGACAGTCGTCGATGTCAGGCTTGGTCGTCGTCCTGCAGCTCCGCAAGCTCCGCTTCGACGTCTTCCTGATCTTCGCTCTCAAGATCCGTCCGCTCCGCCTCGTCGCCCTCGTTTGCGGTGTCGGTTGCCGGTTCGGCGTCGCCCTCCCCGACCTCGGATTTGAGCGTCTCGAGTTCGGCTTCGACGCCGCTATCGGTCGACAGTTGCTCGAGTTCGCGGTCGATCGTGTCCTTGTCGGACATGACATCCTCGAATGCACCCGACTCGTGGAGTTCGTCGAGGGCAGCGGCGCGGGCTTCCATGTCCTCGGTCTGTTCCTCGGCGCGTTCGATGGCGCGGCCGACGTCCTCGAACTCCTCTCCCGTCGCGGTCATCGCCTCCGAGACCGTCGAACTGGCTTTCGCAGCCTCGTGACGGGCTTTCATCGTCTCCTTTTTGGTGCGGAACTCCTCGATGCGCCGCTGGAGTTCGTTTTTCTGCTCGACCAGCCGGTCTTGCTGGTTTTGCAGATCCGTGATCTGGCCCTCTAAGTCCTCGATCTGGTTCATCTTCGTCTTCTTTTTCTCCAGGGCGCGTCGTGCCAGATCCTCTCGGTCCTGCTGGACCGCCGTGCGTGCCTGCTGGTTGTGTTTCTCGACGTTGTCCTCGAGCCGGCGTTTTTGCATCTCGAGGCGCTTTTTCTGTGTGGTGAGATCGGCGATGCCGCGTTTGACCTGCTGGAGCTGGTCGCGCATCTGCTCATACGAATAGTCCAGCGTTTCGGTCGGATCCTCGGCCCGGTTGAGCACCGAGTTGAGTTTCGACCGGATGACGTAGGAAGCCCGAGAGAGGATGCCCATATTCGCTACGTATTGCTCGCTGGCCTTAAAAATGTCACTTCAGGAATACCCAATGTCGACGACCGGATCCGAACCGGCTCGTCCCGACTCGAGTCTGCCGAACCGCAGCTATCGGTCGGCGTCGGGGATTGATTACCGGCGGTTTCCAACGACTCCCTATGAGCGACGTCCTGATCCCCGGCAGCCGCGACGTTCGGGGGACACTTGAGGAACCAGAGCGCGATCCACGTGCGATCGTCGTCGCCTGCCCGCCACATCCACAACACGGCGGCTCGCGAAGCGATCGCCGCCTCGTCGCTGCCAGCGATGCCCTGCGTGACGCCGGCATTGCCTGTTTGCGCTTCGATTACGGGCCGTGGGATGAGGGATATGGCGAGCGAGCGGACGTCCGCAACGCCGTTCAGTGGGCTCGCGAGACGTACGATGACCGTCCGGTCGGCGTTTTCGGCTACAGCTTCGGCGCGACGCTTGCGGTGCTCGCGTCGGCCGATGTCGCTCCCGATGCGGTTGCCGCCCTCGCACCGACAGCACGTCTGGCTGACGACCTCGACGCGCTCGAGGCCATCGACTCGCTCGAGACCCCCGTCCACGTTCTGTATGGCACGCGAGATACGACCGCCGACTGGGGGCCGATCGTCGAGCGCGCGCGAGGTCGTGGCGACGAAATAACCGCGTTGTCGGCCGATCATTTCTTTCTCGGCACGGATGCCGACATCGCGAGGGCGGTTCGGGCGTTTTTCGAGCGAACACTGCTCGAGTCGGCGTAGCACGACCGAGACAGTCACAGACTGCCGCTACGCGTCTCGATCGATCTCGAGACGACGTGTCGGGAACAGGAAAAAGATGTCAGACAAAAATTACAGTGATTGGTACGCATCAAATTGCTATACTGAAACACGGGATGACTCCATAAAGAATATTATAATCAATGTTCGATGGGCGGGTATATGGAAGTCCCACTGTTGGTGACCGATTTCCTCGACCGAGCGCGCAAGTACTACGGCGACGAAGAAGCGATCGTCGCGACGACGGGTGAGCGGTTCACGTACGAGGAGTTCGGCGACCGAGCCGACCGCCTCTCGACGGTGCTACAGGACCGCGGCATCGAGAAAGGAGACCGCGTGGCAGTGCTCGACCCCAACACGCACTACCAGCTCGAGTCCGCCTACGGGATCATGCAGCTTGGTGCCGTTCACACGCCGCTGAACTACCGGCTGACCCCCGAGGACTACGAGTATCTCCTCTCTGACTCCGGCACGAAAGCGATCATCGCCGACTACGAGTACGCCGACAAGATCGAAGCGATCCGCGACGAGGTCCCGACGGAGATCTTCATCACGAACGACGCCGACGAAGTCGAAGGCGACTGGGAGGACTTCGACGACCTCATCGCGGACGTCGAGCCCGACTACGAGCGCCCCGAGATGAGCGAAGACGACGTCATCACGATCAACTACACGTCAGGCACGACCGGCGACCCGAAAGGTGTCATGCGGACCCACCGCACCGAGTCGCTGCACGCCCAGCTCGTGACGATCCACCACGAGATCAGCGACGACGACGTCTACCTCTGGACCCTGCCGATGTTCCACGTCAACGGCTGGGGCCACATCTACGCCATCACGGGTATCGGCGCGAAACACGTCTGTACCCGCGGCGTCGACGCCGAGGAGATCTTCCAGCAGATCAACAACGAAGACGTCTCGTTCCTCTGCTGTGCGCCGACGGTGCTCAGCATGCTCGACGAGTACTACGAGGAGAACGACGTCTCCACCGAGGGCGACAACCCGATGCGCGTCACCGCCGCCGGTGCCGCGCCGCCAGAAAGCGTCATCCGAACCGTCGAAGAGACGTTCGGCTGGCACTTCCGCCAGCTCTACGGTGCGACCGAGACCGGCCCGCTCATCGGTACCTCCGCGACCCGTCGCCTGATCGACGAGGACAGCGAAGAGCGCTTCGGCCTCAAAAAGCGCCAGGGCATCGCCCCGCTGGCCACCGAGATCGAAGTCGTCGACGACGACGGCAACGAGGTCCCGTGGGACGACGAGTCCATCGGCGAGATCCTCGTCCGCGGCAACCAGATCATGGAAGGCTACTGGGAGAAGCCCGAGGAGACCGAGGAAGCGTTCAACGACAAGCGTGAGGGCTGGTTCCACACTGGTGACCTCGCCGTCGTCAACGAGAAGGGCATGCTCTCGATCCAGGACCGCGAGAAAGACATCATCATCTCCGGTGGGGAGAACATCTCGAGCATCGAACTCGAGGACACGCTGTTCGACCACGAGGCAGTCGCCGACGTGGCCGTGATCCCCTCGCCCAGCGAGAAGTGGGGCGAGACGCCGAAGGCGTTCGTCGTGCCGTCGAACGACGACCCACACGACCCGCCGGTCTCCGAGGACGAGCTGACGGAGTTCACGCGCGAGCGACTCGCCGGCTACAAGGTCGTCCACCGCGTCGAGTTCGTCAACTCCCTCCCGAAGACGGCGACGGGCAAGATCCAGAAATACGAGCTGCAGGAACAGGAGTGGGACGAAGAAGAGTCGATGGTCGGGCAGGGATAACGCACGCAAGCACTCTGACGGCGTGGACGGCCACCGAGTGCAGTCGCGACGACGTCGCGGTCCACCGTAGCCGTTCCTGACGATTTCTTCTCCTCTCGGCGAACTCGAGTCATAACGACCGCGAGCCGACGGCACGTCACGACGACGACCGATCGGCTGTGAGATCGACGAGCGCGCTCGAGCACGCCGGAATGCCCCTCAACTCAATCCGCTGTCGCCGGGTCAGTCCCGGCCGTGTCGGGTCAGACACGTCGGCAGCCCGATCAACTCGACCGGCTCCGAATTGTCGGGCGAGTAGACGACCATCTGACCCTTTTCCATGTAGGGGACCTTCGACTCGAGGTTGCTCGGAATGTTCACGCTCTTGATGGCGTCTTCGTCGCCGAGATTCAACACGATAGTCGTGTTGATCTGTTTGAAGACAGCATCGTGGATGTCCTGGGGGTCCTGTGTAATGAGAAAGAGGCCAAGTCGCTCCTTTCGGCCCTGTTTGGCGGCCTCGGTGAATTTGTTGATGACTTTTCCCGCCTGGACGCTGTCGGCGTCGGTCAGGAAGTTGTGCGCTTCGTCCATCCCCAACACGAGCGGCGTTTCCTTGATCCGGTCGTAGGTCGGATCGTTCGAGAGTTTCTGATCGATCAGCAGCGACGAGACCGCGAGGACGATTGTTTCTGTCGCCCGCGTATCATTGATGTGGTAGGTCGGGACGACGGTGAGGCCGCCGGGCCGGACGAACTCGTGGACCAACTCCGTAATTGGCCGGGCATCCTGATCGAAGACGTGGCCGAAGCCGAGGACGCGCCGGCGGACGGCATCAAACGTCGCCTCGTGGACGCGGCCGGACTCGTCGAGTTCCTCGCGCAGTGCGGGATCGTCGAGGAACGTGGTGAACTCCTCGTAGGTGCCATCCTCGCCGTACTGGTTCCGGAATCGCGGCAAGAGTACGCTGACGAGCGCGCCGTACTGATTGTCGTTCAATCCGCTGCCCGCGACCAGCCACGGGTTGTCGTGGACCATCGAGAAGGGGATCGTGAATTCGACCTGCTTTGCGCGGTGGTGGCCCGCCGCGTACGACGCCGAGCCGACTTTTGGGACGAACGCCGTCGTCTCGTCGTGGCCACCGTAAGCGATCCCCTCGCGCTCGAGGCGGCGCGCGAAGTCGCTGTCAAGGTCGGGGTTGTCGTCGTGCATCTGGGCGTACTCGTCCTGTGGGTCGAACTGGACGACCGCGGGTTGCACCGTACGACCGTCGGCCATCGGATACGTGCGCTCGTCGGCGAGATATTGCCGCAGGATATTCTTCGCCCCGTGGGTCTTCCCTGAGCCAGTCCCACCGGCGATCAGCGTGTGTCGGAAGACGAGCGGATCACCCGCTTCGTAGTCGTCTTTCAGCCGGTAATCGATCGTCGGTGGGGACGCTGCCGTCCGGACCTTTTCGCCGCCGACGGAAAGATGGCCCAGAAAGACGCCGTCCTCTGGCATCTTCAGCCCGGTCTTGATCGCCTCGGTGTCGTCGGCCTGTCGAATCACGGTCTGCGGTTTCGGCACGCGATCGGTCATCCGGCGCTTCAATTCGCCGTCATCATCGTAGAGGACGGCGACGGGCTCGAGGGTCGCGACGAACTTGTAGTCGGATTCGTCGATGCCATCGGAGCGCATCGCCCGCCGGGCGTGAATCTCCGTCGCGTCGTCGGCGTGGTACTGCTGAGCGTACTCGAGTCCCGTAATCCGACAGAACAGCGTCTCACCGTCGGGATAGGGCGCGAGCAGGTAGCTCCCGATGCGGATCGATGATCGATTGCCGCGGGTGATATAGGCCTGCAGGGTCGTATCGTCGCCGTCTTCGGCGATACGCAGTCCCTGGGAGACACAGAGCGCACCGATGCCGACGTCGTCGCCACTGGGCTCGACCGGTGTCGACTCGAACGCGTCGCTCGAGCCGTCGGTCGTCGAACTCGCAGTCGACGGCTCGTCAGTTCCTGCCGATGCCGTCGACGAGTCGGGTGCATTGGCCGCCGATCCCTCGTCAGCATCGGCGTCGGCGTCGAAATCGCCGAAGTCTCCCAGATCAGTCATATGGGGTTCATCCGTCCCATCCCTAAAACGCGTTTCCCTCCAGTCGGACGGACTCTCTCTCAGCGCAGACTGGTTCGACTGATCCACAGCGCCCCCGCGACGACAGACACGGCCACCAGCGCGAGCCCAGCGCTGAAGCCAGGAATCGACAGGCCACTGCCGCTTCCTGCCGTTCCGTCGTCGCTCGCGTCATCCGTCTCATCGAACTCGAGCGACAGGTTGTCGGGATCGGTGTGATTGTACGACTCGAGGGACTCGTTGCCGCCGGCGATGGTAATCGTCGCGGGCTCGTCGACGAGCGCGCTCATATAGTCACCGGTGAGGTCGACCGTACTCTCGGCAAACGAAATCGTCGTCGTGCCAGCAGGTGCGTCCGCAGTAACGTTGACTGTCAGTGTCGCGATTGTTCCACTCCCGGCTGTCCCCCCGGCAACCGGCTCGCGGCGCTGTTTGATGACCGTCGTCCCCTGCTCGTTGGCGATCGCCGTCGCCGTCTGGATATCGGTATCGTCGCCCTCGAGCCACGGCCCTCGTTCGATGTCGGTCACCTCGAGGTAGTCCGGGTGATACTGTGCGACCACGGCCACTGCGCTGACGCCTTCGCCGCCGTGACCGCCTTGACTCCAGAGGGAGAGATCGATCGTGATCGTCTCACCGGGTGTCGCGTTGACTGTCATTGGCTCCGGAGAGAGGATCGCGACCTGATCGATCGCGACGGCCGTTCCCGCGACACCGGCTATCGAAAGCGCGAGCAAAACGGCGACTCCAATGACGACGACAGCTCTGCTACCGTCGCTTGCCATGCCATCACGGCCGGCGTCTGCGCGTGGCACCGTCATTCCTGTCTCGTGCGTACGACGCTCACCGCGAACACGCTTGTCGTTTCCGGCACGGCGACCCACAGGCGGCGACCAATGGGACGGACGACCGCGCACTATCGACGCGAAAACGGGAACAGGTGGGACGCTGTCGGCGACTACTGGACGATCGAGACGCTGTCGTCGTACCGCGTTATCAGCTTCGAGTCGTGATCGTAGCTGATAACGTCGACGTCGGCCATCACGGGAAGATGGGAGTGGTGCAGTGCGATCGCCGCGCGGTCGCCGTCGCAAAACGGCCCGCCAGTGCATGCGCTGAGCTGCGTCGCGAGTTGCTCGAGCGAGAGTGGGCGGTCGTTCGCTTCGAGCACGGAGAGAATACGTATCCGGACTGGATCGACGAGTGTTTCGAGCAGTTTTTCGGCGTTTTCGTCCTCACAGGCCTCGAGAAAGATCGAGAGGTCCGTGGGACGTACCGGCGGTTCGTCGACGAGTGCGATGCCGGTGTCGGCCCAGTCGATGATTCCGGCGTCCTCGAGTCGTGGTAGGTGGTTGTGAACGAGGCTGATCCGCACGTCGTGTCGTGCCTGCCCGGTCGGAATATCTGAGTCCATCCGGTCGATCAGTGCCGTCGTCAGGTCCGACAGGGACAGTCGTGTTTGCCGGCTGCCGAGAATCTCGAGAACGCGAAGCCGGCGCGGATGACGAAGGATTTCATAACACTCCGCTGGGACGTTAACGAGCGGCCCAGGGGTGATGTCGTCGCCGATGTGAGCGTCCGAAGTCATTGTCCCTAGCAACCCATGCAAGGGGCATAAGACCAGTTCCAAAAGAATTTGGGTGCGTGAATTGTGCCATTACTCCGGTATCCGATGCATAACATGCTGAGCCCCTCGGAAACACCAACTATTGGTAATTTCCGCTAGGGAGGGAATAGTCGGTTTACGATTGCGCGAGACAACACGATGGTAGTTCCGCGCGAATCCATTAGCGCGAGTAGACACGGGCCAGCGGAGTCATGCTGTAACCGAGATGAGAGATGGCGGTCGTCGGTACGACTGGTCGCACCGTCTCGCACTGACCGAACGGCGCGTCTGGACGGAATGAGCGCTGTATTTTTGCGTCCGCGAGACGTATCATCAGCCATGCTTCAGGTACGCGGTCGTGCTGGCGGGACGGAACTCACCGGCACACTGTACGAGCGAGGTGAACGAGCCCCCTCGTTCCGCGGCGCACCGGACGAAGACGCCGCGTACGTCTGGGTTTGTGACGAGTTCTACGAGGTCGATAGCGGGGGGACGACCCAACTCGTCGACGGCCGCGAGGTCAATCTCGCCTTCGAGTCGCCGATGCCGCGTGGGTTCGATACCCGCGAACAGGCCCTCGAGGGAGCGAAAGAACACGTCCGAACCCAGTTTGCCCGTATCGGGGTCGACCCCGAAGACGTCGATCTCGAGATCGAGAAAAACGACGCCGAGTGACCGGGTCGACGCGACCCAGTCAGTATGGCTGTTCGTCCCAGCGATGGTCGTCGTAGGTCCGGTCCTGGACGGTGTCGAACTGTGCCTCGAGCGTCTCGCGAAGCGAGGCCTTCTCCGCGTTGCTGATCCGAGCGAGTTCGTCGGCTTTTTCGACGATCGTCGGCGGCCCGTGCGCGACGGCGACGTCCTGTAGCAGTTGCATCGTCAATTGCTCGCGCGTCGCCGGGTCCTTCGTGAACGCGTAGGGGGCCTCGATCCGATACAGTAGGTCATCGCGCGGGTCGTAGACGACGAAAAACGTGACCTCGTAAGCCTGACGCTCGAGCCGTCGGTCGACCCCGAGTGCATCACCCTCGGCCGACAGCGGTCGGTCGACGCCACCGCGCGAGCGGAACCAATTCGTATAGGTGAGTGCTGAGGTATCACGTTCCCAGCGCTCGCCATCGACGTCGTCGACGTACTCGCCGCGCTCGAGCAGCCGGGTAAACAGCGCCGAATCGTTCGCCCACGGGACGCTAACGTCGATCTTTCGGTTGTTCTTTAACGTCCGCGTGATCACGCGTGTCGCGGGGTTTTTCACGAAGCCGACGAGTGGCACGTCCCGGTCGACGAACGCCTCGACCAGTCGAACGTAGTTCTCGAGGACCGTCGTGGGTCGGGGATCGTCGAGCAGGAAGTCAGCAAGATCGGGATGCTGGTCAGCCCAGCGCAGCAGGCCCCGCGGGTACAGCGGGCCATCGAGGACGAGGAGATCGGAAACGTCTTCCGCGTGATCGCGGGCGTGAGTGCTCTCGGCGAGGTACAGCGCCAGCGCGTGGACGACACCTTCGGCAAACCGGGGCAGCGGCGGAATCTTGACCGCGCGGCTCCGGCTGTAGCCTTCGTCGAACTTGCCCCACGTCTCGTCGACGGTCATCGTCTCGTCGTTCGAGTGAACCGTCATCACGGTCGTCCGCGAGCGGTGAAGGTCGAGATCGCTCGGCGTCGTACTCATCGCTGCCTGTGCGATGTCGATGACAAGCCCGTTTTTGAACGTCGTCGGGTTGATCGTCCCCGCGTCGAGGCCGTGTTCGGTCGGAAACTCACGGTCGCGCAACGCGACCGCCTCACAGTCGACCAGCCGCCGCGCCTGTTCGTCGACCGGCTCGAGAACCCGCCGGCCGTCAGCAAGCAAGGGATCGAGGAACTCCTCCCAGACGGTCTCGGCGAAGGCGCGACGGTCGCGCTCGTCGGTCCCGTGGTCGATCCGCCTCGCGAGCCGCGCGATACCGTCGAAGTGGACCGGATCGAGCGTCATGACAGAGGGCTCCCGCCCGACCCGCAAAAAGACAGTGATCGTTAACGACAACGATGTTGACTCAGGTCCGTGTAAATTACTATCAGAAAACGTATGTATGGACGCCTCGAGGCTGGAGATATCTGGATGTCCGAGCGAGAACCGGCGACCGTTACCTCCGACGAGCGTGCGATTAACTGGCGACAGAACGGGTCCGGGATCACCATCTACGAAGCGGGGAATCCCGACGCCTGGATCCGGGCCGACTTCGAGGCCGGCGTCCCGCCGGAACACCGGCTCTTTATGATCTGTGACGAGTGCGGGGCTGTCTTCGCACAGCGGAGCACGCCCGGCAACGCGACCGTCTGTGGCGACTGCGGGACGACGTTCGACCACTGTCACGACGACTGACCGCGCCACTGGTTGACTCAAGTCGGCTCGGCGACGCGATGCAGTCGACCTGGGCTCGGCCGCTCGAGTCGGTCCACAGAACTAACCAATTACTGATACGCTGGTGGTGAGCAGTGCCGGCAGCCGGCCATTGTTGACGACGACAACGACAGGTAGTTAGGATATGCTAGTTTCCGATCTGATATGGAAGCTGCGCTGATCGTCCTCGACGGCTGGGGACTCGGTGACGGCGGCAGGGACGCGGTCGACGCGGCCGAAACGCCGGTTTTCGACCGCCTGGCAGAATCGGGCGCGTACGGCCGGCTCGAGGTCGCCGGCCGACGCGTCGGCCTCCCCGAGGGACAGATGGGCAACAGCGAGGTCGGCCACCTGAACATCGGTGCTGGCCGCGTCGTCTATCAGGAGTACACTCGCATCTCGGACTCCATCGCAGACGGCTCCTTCCGGAAGAACGACGCGATCAACCGGGCGTTCGACCAAGCACGGGAAAACGACGGCCGGGTCCACTTCCTCGGCCTCGTCAGCGACGGCGGGGTGCACTCCGATCAGGAACACCTCCACGCGCTGATCGAGCTGGCGGCCGATCGCGACGTCGAGGCCGTCACCCACGCGATCACCGACGGGCGAGACACCTCGCCGACTGGGGGCCGGGAGTACCTGGGGACGCTCGAGGACGTGATCGCCGAGCACGGTACCGGCGACGTGGCGACGGTCTCGGGCCGCTACTACGCGATGGATCGCGACCAGAACTGGGAGCGGACAAAGCGGGCCTACGACGCCATCGTCAACCGCGACGCTGAGTGGACCGCCGACTCGGCCGTCGACGCGGTCGAGGAATCGTACGACCGCGGCGAGACTGACGAGTTCGTCGAGCCGACGTTGATCGAAGGCGAGGCGCAAAGCGCCTCGGAAAGCGAACGGCGAAGCCGTGAGCAGGGACAGCCGGCGCTCGAGGATGGCGACGCAGTCGTCTGGTTCAACTTCCGTTCCGACCGGGCGCGACAGCTCACGCGGCTGCTCGCGGACATCCGACCCGATGACTGGGCCGACGAGTGTGCGACCAGTCCGCCGGATGCCGAGGTCGTGATGATGACCCAGTACGACAAGACCTTCGACCTCCCCGTGGCCTACCCGCCGAACCAACCCGAGCAGGTCCTCGGTGAGGTACTGGCAGGCGCCGGAAAGACGCAGTTGCGGATCGCCGAATCCGAGAAGTACGCCCACGTCACCTACTTCCTCAATGGCGGCCGCGAGGTCGAGTTCGACGGCGAGATCCGGAAGATCGTCGAGAGTCCCGACGTACCGACCTACGACCAGCAACCCGAGATGAGCGCGCCCGAGGTGACCGATACCGCGATCAACACCATCGACGCCGACGATCCGGACGTCCTCGTGTTAAACTACGCCAACCCGGACATGGTCGGTCACACCGGCGACTACGAAGCCGCGATCGAGGCCGTCGAAGCCGTCGATGAACAGTTGGGACGACTCGTCGACCGACTCGAGGACGCCGGCGCACACGTCCTCGTCACCGCCGATCACGGCAACGCCGACGACATGGGAACCGAAGCCGATCCCCACACGGCACACACGTACAACGAGGTACCGTTGGTCTATCTCGCACCCGACGGTACTGACGGCGGTCGAACCGTCCGCGAGGGTGGCACGCTCGCCGATATCGCGCCGACGATGCTCGAGGCCATCGACCTCGACCAGCCACCCGAGATGACCGGCGAGTCGCTGCTCGAGTGAGTACGTCGTCGGTCGGCCGCGGTGCGAAGACGGGCTGATACCGTCTGTTGTACCGATTGACCGGCGCAACCGCGACCTGTCCAGTGGTTGCGCCGGAACTGACTGAGGGGAGTCCGGATGAAAGAAGAGCCGCTGGCGATGCCGGTGGTCCGTGGCGGCACTAGACAGTTCTCTTACTAGGGTGTCATAGAACTCTTGTCACGGTGTTTATTCCACAGTCTCATAACCGAATCAGCCGTGAGGAACTGATTGCGAATTGAACGGCGAAGGGGATATACACAAGAGGATAGAATTTGCTCAACAGGCAGACAAGATATGAATGAAGATTTATTTGTTCGTGTAGTCGGCGGTATTGGGACGATATCGATTCTACTCGTTGCGGTTACAGTAGGCGCTTTGTTGGGGAATAATCCTGATGAGATGTTTGCTTGGTCAATGATTAGTACAGTCACACTCTCAACAGGTGCGGTTATAATCATCTATCGTTTCGAAGATATAATAGATTCAATGTAATGAGTGATCGAGAGCATGAACTGAGCGATTCCTGTTTCGTATGGGGAGATATTCTATGACACTCTCCTCTTACTCGAAACGGGCGGGAGATGGCACAATCGTCACCGTCCGTTGTTTCGTCGAATCGATATCGACAGCGCTCGCCTGAAAGGCGATGGTTCGTCAGTTGTCAGCTTCGTCGTCACCGTTTCGTCCGCGACCACGGCCCGGGTGCTCGGCGGGACGACCCGGGGCGTCGTCTGCGCCACCGGTTCCGCCGCGTCCACGCCCCGGATGTTCGGTCGGACGCTCAGGGAAGTCGTTTTCCGCCGGTTCGTACACGTAGAGACAATCGTTGCTGTAGGAGCGGCCGAACTGGTCGGCGTCCTCACAGCAGAGCACGCGGCCGTCGTCCATCACGAGCACGTTGTCGACGTTGATGAGCGCGTCATCCGCGACGTCCGCGGGATCGCTCGCGTCCGGGCCGACGATGGCCGGCTCGAGCGTCGAGACGTTGAAATCCGCCTCGAGTTCCGCCCGGTAGACGACACCGCCGTCGACCCGCTCGAGCTGGACGTCGCCGACGTCCTCGTAGCCCTCCTCGTTGGACAGGTCGTCGTTGAGTTCGGAGATGGCGAAGTAGACGTAGTCTCCCGGCTCGGCACCGTCGACGCTGTCGACGCCTTCGGCTTTGTTGAACTCGATGGTCGCGCCGATCTCTTTAGCGGCCGCACGGGTCTCGAGGAACGGGACGCGACGGAGATCCGGCGAGACGCCGTCGGGACCCTCGTCTGCCCACTGCTCGGCCCACAGCGCGATTTCCTCGTCGGTGATGTAGTCCTGATTTCCGTTGTCGACGACCTCTCGATCGGCCTCCTCGAGCGCAGCCTCGAGGTCTTCTTCCCAGTCGGTTTCAGCGTGGGTCTCGAGATAGTCAGTCTGGGTAATATCGTCGTACTCTGCGATCCACGCCTCGACCTCGCGGTTCGTGGCATGGCCCAGCTCGAGCCACTCGAGCTCGAGGGCGACTTCCGCCGGCGGAAGTTCGCGGGCGGCTTCCACGTTGGTCACCTTCGGAGCGTAGAGGGTGCCGGCGATATCCATCGGGTCATCGTAGCTGTCGATGGGCTCGTCGGCGACGAACTTGTAGATGCCCTTGCTGTCGCCGTCCGAACAGCCATAGACCGTCTTCCGGTCGGACTGGATGTCGGGGGACTCCCAGGCGGCCCGTCCCATCACGTAGTACTTGACCGGCTGTGGCGTGTCGGCTGCCGGCTCGCGGATGTCGACGTGATAGCCGTAGCGGTACGGGTTGGGGTAGACATCGCCGATCGGCTGGGTCGTGTTTTCATCAGCATCTTGATCAACGGGGTCCGCGCCGAGGTAGTACGCGAGGAACTCGACGCCGGTCATCGCCCAGTAGCCCTGGATGCCCCAGGCGTCGTCGCCGTAGTAGTCATCGACGGCGCTCTGAATAGCCGACGGGTTCGGCCGGTTCCAGAACTCGTGAGCGCCGCGGCGTCCCTTGCCCGTTTCTGCCTCGACAATGTCACCAACCGTCGCGGCCAGCGAGACGCGCGTGTGGGCGTAGTTCTCTTCGGAGGAGAGCATCGTTCCCCACGGGCTCAGGTCACCGTAACAGTTGATGCGCGTCCCGCCAAGGTCGCGCATCGGCTCGGTGTTCGCGATGTTGATGGCGTTCTCGAGGTCGGCCTCCCACTCGCCGTCCTCGGTTCGGCTGATCGGAATTCGGGAGACGTTTCCAGGGCTGTTCTCCCAGTTCGTAAAGAGATAGCCTTCGGAACCGTCCGCGGACGTGGGGACGAACTGGTTACAGTCGGGGTTGTACGCGGCGTCGCCGTACTGCGTGCCGGCGAACGCGTCGGTCGTGATATTCTCGCCGTCGGGCGTTTGGACGACGCCGAGTTCTTCGGTGCCCCCGTTGATCGCCTCGTGGGCCTGTGCGAGGAACGTGAACTCGCCGTCAGCGCCGCGGACCGTCTGTTGTTCCGCGTTCGTCTGGGGCGTCGACAGCTCGTCGAAGTCGTCGTTGCTGCCGTCGAACTCGAACTGGAAGCCGCTGAAGTAGCCGATGCCGGCTTCGTCGTACGGTGCGGGATTGTCGCGGCTCGGGTGCTGGAGGCTGTAGAGCAGTGCCCCGTTCTCGAACACGAACGGCCCGGTGACTTCCGCGCCGAGTGCGGTCGAGGAGAACCGCTTTAACTCTCCGTCGACGTGCGGTGCCAGCGGCGTATCGGGGTCGTCAGGGGCAGCGCTCGCGACGCCAGTGACGCTCGCACCGAGCGCTGCGGCGACTGAGGCTTCCATCAGGTTGCGTCGAGTTAAGTCAACCATCAGTTCCGTAACGGGCCAGCGTATTATAGGAGTTTTATATTTCTAATATTTATTCATCAATTCCTAAACGAAGCGTACGGAATTCTATGTAGCTCTCCGTTCGACTTCCGATCCAGTCATCGTCAACTTGACGCCAGCAACGTCTCGACTGCCCGCGGTGTGATTCGGGCGAAAAGAACGTCTCGGTTACCCCTCTCAGACGGTCTGCTGTCTCGATTTTCCAGTGGGACCGCAGTGTGGGTTGCGGGCCCACCGGCACTGACTGACAGGAGTCCGTCTCAGCGAGGGGATCGGCTATCAGCTACTCGAGTCCCTGTTCGGCCGCGTTTGCCCGGATCTCCTGGGCGCGCTGGCGGACGGACGCGATGTACCGTTCGATCTTCGGGGGTGTTTTCCCGTAAAACGATGCCACCCAGTTTATGTCCGTGCCGGGCATCGTGAGGAAGTACGCCGCGAGCGTATCCCGGCCCGCCTGAATGACCTCCGGCGGAACGCCCCGGTCGCCGGTCCCCGCCTCCTGAAAGCCGTTCGTGTCGAAGTAGATATCGGCGTAGAGCGTCGCCATCTCCGGCTCCTCGAACGTGATCGGCGTATGCTGGGGTGCCTCGAACCGGTACTGCGGTGTCTCGGCGTCCGGCGGCGTGACCTCGAGAAGACGGACGTCCAGGATGTACTCTTTGTAGACCGATTCGGCGTCGTGGCTCGGTGACTGCGGCGTTGATTCGGACATGGGTGGTCGACGTCACTCGGCAGCGGTTCGGACGGAGGTCCGTCGCACGTACCGTCGTGAACCAAGTGCCGGGTGCCGTGCGTATGAGCGTTGCTAGTAGTAGTACCAACGCTCACGAAACGCTCACGAGCGATATAGAGTGCTCCCTTGCTGTCGCGCTGCATCGAAACAGCGCTCGACTCGACGGCCGCTCGAGCACCGCGCCGTGGGCGATCGTACCACTATCGCCGCGCAGTTCTGCTATCTTTACACGTCTGCGCAATAAGGGCGAGACATGGAATCGGAAGCCACTGAGGAACCGAAGACACGAAAGCCAACCGTTCGACGAGGCGCGCGCAACCGAACGCACGGATCGATAGTCGGTCGCCGACCAGCGACTTGGTCATGATCGAAATCGCGGTCTTGCTCGCCCTCGCTGCCGGCGGAACGGGCGTGCTCTGGTACGGCAGTTCCAGGCTCGAGGAGGCAGCCAACGACCTCGCAGCCGCGTATGGATTGCCGGCTGTCGTCCAGGGTGCCGTCATCGCCGCTGTCGGCTCGAGCATGCCCGAACTGGTGAGCGTGTTGCTCGCGACGCTGCTCCACGGTGAATTCGAACTCGGCGTGGGGTCGATCGTCGGCTCGGCAGTATTCAATCTGCTGGCGATTCCTGGCCTCGCCGTGGTGGTCGGCGGCGGCATCGATACGTCACGCGAACTGGTCTACAAGGAGTCACTGTTCTATATGCTCGCAGTAGCGTCGCTGCTGTTGACGTTCTCGCTGGCAGTCATCTACAACCCGGTTGCCGGCGGTGGCCGGCTCATCCAAGGAAACGTCTCGCGGCCGCTCGCGCTGTTTCCCGTCGCGCTGTACGGCCTCTACATCTTCACCCAGTATCTCGATGCCGCAGATGAGGGGGCGACGACGGACACGTCGGTCGACATGCTTCCGACCTGGCTCCAGTTCGGCGTCGGGCTGGTGGCGATCGTCGTCGGCGTCGAGGCCCTCGTCCGGTCGGCGGTCGGCCTCGGCGACGCGTTCGGGACCCCCTCGTTCCTCTGGGGGATGACCGTTGTCGCCGCCGGCTCGAGCCTGCCCGATACGTTCGTCAGTCTCGCGGCCGCACAGGCGGACCGGCCGACGGTGACGCTGGCGAACGTCCTCGGGAGCAACACCTTCGACCTGCTGGTTGCCGTCCCGGTCGGCGTCCTCGTCGCGGGCTCGCTGACGGTCAACTTTGCCCACATCGTCCCGATGATGGCCTTTCTGGTGCTTGCGACGATCGTCTTCTTCGCGATTTCCCGAACCGAAATGCGCCTCTCGACACGCGAGGCGTGGCTGCTGTTGGGGCTCTATGGCGCATTCGTCTGCTGGCTGCTCCTCGAGAGCCTTCGTATCGTCACCGTACTCGAGGTCTGAGTGCCATGCGGTACTCGGTAATATCTGCCCGCATCTCGGTCATATTCCGGTGTCAAGGGAAACGCGAGGGGTTTTACGTGACGTGGCTGCAAGGACGCTGGTATGAGCGACGATTCCGATTTGGATGGCCATCATTTCGCAACGAACAGTATCCACGCTGGTCAGGAGCCGGACCCAACGACGGGTGCCCGTGCCCCGCCACTGTACCAGACCACCTCCTACGAGTTCGAGGACACCGACCACGCCGCCGCGCTGTTCGGCTTAGAAGAACTGGGCAACATCTACTCGCGGATCATGAACCCGACGAACGCGATGCTCGAGGAACGCATCGCAACGCTGGAAGGCGGCGTCGGTGCGCTCGCGACCGCCTCCGGGATGGCCGCGTTCGACCTCGCGACGTTCATCCTCGCGGACGTCGGTGACAACATCGTCTCCTCGTCGTCGCTCTACGGCGGGACCTACACCTACCTCACCCATACCGTCTCGAAACGCGGCGTCGAGACGAAGTTCGTCGACACGCTCGACTACGAGGCCTACGCCGATGCCATCGACGACGACACTGCCTTCGTCCACTTAGAGACGATCGGCAACCCCGCGCTCGTCACACCCGACATCGAGCGCATCGCCGACATCGCCCACGAGCACAATGTGCCGCTGTTCGTCGACAACACGTTCGCGACGCCGTATCTGTGCCGACCGCTCGAGCACGGCGCGGACCTCGTCTGGAACTCGACGACAAAGTGGATCCACGGCGCTGGCTCGACCGTCGGCGGGATTCTCGTCGACGGCGGCTCGTTCCCCTGGGAGGACGGCGACTACCCCGAACTCACCGAGCCGAACCCGGCCTATCACGGCGTCAACTTCCGCGAGACGTTCGGCGACGCGGCCTTCGCGTTCGCTGCTCGGACCCGCGGCCTGCGAGACCTAGGCAACCAGCAGTCGCCGTTCGACGCCTGGGTCACGCTCCAGAAACTCGAGTCGCTGCCGCTGCGCATGGAAAAACACTGCGAGAACGCGATGGCCGTCGCGGAGTACTTGGAGGACCACCCCGACGTGGCGTGGGTCAACTACCCCGGTCTCGAGAGCCACGAGACCCACGAGAACGCCGCGAAGTACCTAGAGGGCGGCTACGGTGGCATGATTACCTTCGGGCTCGAAGGTGGCTACGACGCCGCCGAGACGGTCTGTAACGAGGTCGACCTGACGAGCCTGCTGGCGAACGTCGGCGACGCGAAGACGCTGATCATCCACCCCGCGAGTACGACTCACCAGCAACTCACCAAGGAGGAGAAGTTGGCCGGCGGTGTCACCGACGACCTCGTGCGCCTCTCGGTCGGCATCGAGGACGTCGACGACGTGATCGCGGATCTGGATCAGGCCATCGAACAGGCGTAGACGTCAACGGGCACGGGTCGATGCGCCATCGGCCTCACCGTCGCCGTCACGGTCGTCGTCCGCTTGTCGCGTCGTTTCGTCCCGGTCGGTCCCCCCGCTGTTGGTGTCGGTCCCGACGGGCAAGCCGGAGCCGCGGTCGCCGTCGGTTCCGAGAAGGCGAGCGAATCGACGACGGTCCGCAGTTTTCCGATCGAGGGTCATGCCGTCGAGCGATGCCGAAGCGCCGGGTAGTACCGTCGGTTCGTTTCGAGCACAACGCGGGGTTTCTCGTTGAAACGATCCGGAATCGGCGGCCGGCCGCCGGGCGGTCTGCCGTCGCCGGCGCGGCGAGCCAGCGACCCAAAACATCCTTTTCCGCCACGCCCCTCTGGACGACCGATGACCGATCTTCCGGCTCCCGTCGACCGCGCACTCGCGGCTCACGACGCGTTCGCCCGAACCGACGACGGCTACGACCTCACGACGACCGTTTTCGAGACGACCGTCACGGCCGACGACGCCGACGGCAAGCGCGATGGCCGCTTTCGGATCACCGTCTTCCTCCCGACGCTCGACGCTGCCGTCGCCGGCGAGCACGTCGCCGACGTCGTCGAAGACGGCTGGTTCGAAACACTCGAGCGCCGCTTGGGGGACGTCTTCGGCGTCGCCCACACGAGCACACATGACGAGCCAGTCGTCGAACGCGATGGCGAGGAGGTTCGAGTCTGTCTCGAGTACACCGCCTGGGACGCCACCGAAGGCGTCGAAGACGCCAAGGCACTCATCGAGTTCGTCGAGGGCACCTACGCACAGGGAATCATCCCCGGCTACGACTACCGCGGGCCGGCGGCGACGCTGCTTGAGAACGCCCAGAACAGAGGCCAGCAGGCAGCCGACGGCGACGGGAACGGCGGCGGCATGCCAATGTGACGAACTGGCACTCGTTTCCGGATGCGACCTCTTTGGCCGGGAGCGCGGCTCGGGCAGCTGCGAGAGCCACGCGACCCGACGGAAGAGCACGCTCTTCCGAGCAGCGAGGGACCAACGGTCCCTCGGGCAGTCGGCGCTTTACGCCGACGACTTCGCGGACGCTCCGCGTCCGCTCAACGGGGAAGGGCAGGCGCTCACACGATTACCGACCGCGAGCGAACCCGTACGCGGCGCGTAGCGCCGCGAGTAGTCGAACGGCCGACGGCCGTGAGACAGGGTGAGCGAGCGGGCCGACGACTGACACAGAAGCCGCGCTTTGCGCGGCTGGCGGGGAAGGAGGAGTGCTTTTGATCCAGCTTTTACCGAGGGACGCCGCGCTGTGTGGCAACGCCACCAGCGCGGCAGACCGTAGAGTAAAAGCTGGGTCTTAGTCCATCGCGATGTACGTCTGCGTATCCTCGATCCCCTCGATCCCCTGGATGTGGGTCGCGGCGATCTCCTTGACTTCAGCCGGCGTCTCGACCTTCGCTTTCGCGATGAGGTCGACATCGCCGGCGACGATGTGTGCCGATTGCACGCCGTCGATCGATTTGATACTGTCGCTGAGTCGATCCGCCTCGCCCGTGTTCGCCTTGATCATGACGAATGCAGTAACCATTAGTTCACACCTCCGGTGTCGCTGTCCGCATCGTGCTCCGTCGAGACCGAACTCGAGCCCGAGCCGGCGTTCGCGGCCGCCTGCATCGGGGTCTCACCGACAAGCAGCTGGCGAACGTCGCTTAAGACGTCGAAATCCGCGAGGACGACGAGTCGGTCGCCGTCCTCGAGCGAGCTATCTTCGGTCGGAATCTCGAGGGGGCTGTTGTTCTTGCCGAACGCGAGGACGGTCGCGTCGGCGGGCAACTGCAGTTCGTTGAGCGTGTATCCGTTGACGGGAGCGCCGTTAGTGACCGTGAGTTCGACGACCTGTAGGGACGGTGCAATGTCAGCGATCGCGCGGATCGTCCCGCCCAGCAGGGCGTTTTTCGCACCGATCGCGCCCAGCCGCTCGGGGTGGATGATCTCGTCGACCTGATCGGCGTACTTGCGATAGATCCCCTCGCGGTAGGCCTCGTCGATCCGCATGACGGTTCGACAGCCGTAATGGTTCCCGATCATGCAGGCGGTGAAGTTGACGTTGAGGTCGCTGGTCAGTGCGCCGACGGCGTCGGCGTCCATCACGCCGGCTTCCTCGAGGACGGGTTCGCGGGAGCCGTCGCCCTCGATGACGGGAAAGTCCTGATTCTGGGCGCGTTTGATCCGTTGTTCGTCGCGTTCGACCAGCGTTATTTCGTGGCCTTCGTCTCGCAGGACGCGTGCCGTCCGCAGCCCGACCCGTCCGGCCCCGATAATGACGAACTGCATAGACAGGCGTACGCTCGCCCCTGTGAATAAGTTTGCCCCCGACTAGCACGGTCGGTGGTCAAACGATGACTGTAATTGTGAGAAGGAAAGCACTCGCCGACGCCGACACGACGATGCCGTCACGACGGCGGTCGAACCGTCACCCCATCCCGATGTAGGTCTTCGTCTCGGTGACGCCGTTGAGTTGCTGCATTTGCGACGACGCTGCCTGAAGCACGTCGTAGACCTCGGGAGCATCGATCTCTGCGATGATGTCGTAGTTGCCTGCAACGATGTGGGCGTCGGTGACCGACTCGAGGTCGCCGATCTTCGCGAGGAGGTCCTCGGATTTCCCGGCAGCGGTCTTCACCATGATGAACGCATGGACCATCGCCAGTGTGATACGCCATGTCATGACTAAAACTTTTGCCCGAGCCCCGATCGCAAACGACGGCGACGGTGTGCGCTGTGCTCAGCGTAACTCGCCGACAGCCTCGGCCAGCACGTCGGTCGTCGCCTCGAGGACTTCCTCGGGCGACTGCGTCGCGTCGACGCGGACGAACCGATCGGAATCGCGCTCGAGGAGTCGTTCGTAGTTGTCCCGCACCGACGCGAGATACTCGGCGCGTTCGAATTTGTTCGTCGTCCCCGCGCGGGCCGCGGCGGTTTCGGGGTCGAGATCGAGGTAAATCGTCAGATCCGGCTCGATCGAGAAGGGGCGATGAACGTCGACGACGTACTCGAGGGGGTCCGCAAGGCCGTGGCCGTCGGCCGCTTTGAGCGTCGCGCCCTGGTAGGCAAAGCGCGAATCGGAGTAGCGATCCGAGATCACGAGGTCGCCGCGCTCGAGGGCGGGTTCGATCACCCGCGAGAGGTGGTCGGCGTGGTCGGCGGTATAGAGAAACAGCTCCGCCAGCGGATCGGCGTCGTCGTCTTCGATCGATCGGTAGACGGCGTCGCCGTACCAGGAGTTCGTCGGCTCGCGCGTGAATACGGCGTCGGGATAGCGCTCGTGTAAGGCCTCCCAGACCGTCGTCTTGCCGCTACCGTCTAATCCCTCGAGCGTGACGAGCATGCTCGTGTCTCGTCGTGACACCTATTACAATCCGTCGTTGTCTCGAGCCGATCGCCTCAGACGGACTCCTGTCAGTCAGTGCCAGTGGGACCGCCATCGCCTTCGATTGC
>Ga0207720_100158_pt1 | contig 63903 bp, 67 predicted proteins | sample A23P2SouthBayCA_2_FD_187751 | JGI IMG/M metagenome (GOLD analysis project Ga0207720, IMG submission 187751) | Aerobic enrichment media microbial communities from Eden Landing Ponds, California, USA - A23 E3 (2) (SPAdes) | ecosystem: Environmental > Aquatic > Marine > Unclassified | place... | reverse complement strand
GACGGTGGCCGAATCACAATCCTTAATTGGCGACCCGGGTTAGGAACTGGTAGCGGGATGGGATAGCCAGGAGATTCCGGCGGGCTCATAACCCGCAGATCGGTAGTTCAAATCTACCTCCCGCTATATTCTGTCGCTCGCAAAACTACGAGCGACGAATTCGTTCGAGGAGATTTGAAGGAGGCGACGAGAGAGCGAAGCGACCGAAGTCGACGTAGTTCAAATCTATCCCGCTATTTCTTGTGACTTCACTCCACCAGCGAGGCGTCGTCTCGCCGAGCGACCAGTGACGTCACGAAATCGACCGTAGAGAGTCGAATAGACCGCGAGCGGCGATTTCGTCCGGGGGGAGTCGAGCGAGACCACGATCGGTGTGACCGACCGCGTCGCTCGGCCGGACGAGTGACTCGGATCTGCCTGAGGACGAGCGGAACGGATGCCACAGACTGAGCGGCGGTTCGACGGGAGAGAACAGCGGGTTCCGACGTCAGGGATCGCCGTCTTCGTCGACGATGACGACTTCGCCGTCCTCGACGGCGACGTTGATGAGGGTCTTGGCCTCGTAGCCCGACTGGTCGAGTTTGTTCTGGCCGTCGACTTTCTTGATGACGCAGACGATGTCGGCGATGTCGGTGCCGATCTCGTCGAGCGCGCCGGTGATGGCTTCGAGCGTGCCGCCGGTCGAGAGCACGTCGTCGAGGACGAGGACCCGGTCGCCTTCGTAGACGTCGTTGAGGTACATCTCGCTCTCGGAGTAGCCGGTGACCTGCGAGAGCGCGACTTCCCCTTCGAGACCGTACTGTCGCTTGCGGATGACCACCAGGGGAATATCGGTCATCAGCGAGACGGCGGTGGAGATGTGGATGCCCATCGCCGCCGGTGTGACGATCTTGTCGACTCCCTCCAGTTCGGCCTTCCTGATGATCCCGATGACGATCTCCCGGAGCAGTTCCGGCCGGAGCATCGGCACGCCGTCACTGATCGGGTGGACGAAGTAGTGGTACCCTTCCTTCTCGACGATCGGGGCGTCGAGCATCGACTGAGTGAGTCGGTCCATGGAGGGTGATCTGGACCCGAGGTAAAAGACTCTCTGATACGGTCGGTCGCGAGTCGATGGCGTCAGACGGTGCCGAGCAGTTTCGCGACCGCATCCGACAGCGGCAGCGCGTAGGGTCCGTACTGGAAGTACACGAGCCCGGACAGCAGGAGGAAATCGGTTCCGAGCGCGGCCGCGAGGCCGCCGGTGACCGCCGTGGCCCGGTCGGCGCGCGCGTCGAGGACGCTCGCGAGCGCACAGACGGCGAACGCGGCGCCGACGGCCAGCCCCGCGAGCGCGTGCAACTGAAACGCCTCGCCCCGCCCGAAGTTCCGGACCGCGACGACGACGAACAGGAGCTGTGCGCCGAGGAGGACGCCGGCGACGTAGCTCCAGGCGCCCGCGCGAGCGTGGTCGTGGACGACGCGACGTAGCGAAGGCGTCCGCGCGAGCGCATAGACCGCCAGGGGGAAGAAGACGAGCAGATATCTGACGGTCACCGTCGCGTGGACCGGCAGGCGCGGGAAGTAGACGAACAGGAATCCGATCCCCGTGAGTGCGAGGAACCAGTCCGTCGCGAGCGCCGGCGACCGGCGCCAGCGACGAGCGCGCTCGGCGAGTGCCTCGACCCGGAACGCGTCGTGACTCACTCGACGCGCTCGCCGACCGGCGGATACGACTGCAGCGAGGGTCGAGGCGAGAACGCCCGCCGCCAGCGGGTTCGATTCCACGACGGTCAGGTAGATAGCCTGACTCGCGTCCTCGGACGCGACGTCGGGGAGATAGCCGCCGCGAACGAATATCCGGTACAGTCGGCCGGGGTCATTGTATATCTGCTCCGCTCCGTACGCCAGCAGGGCCTCCACCACGCCGAGCAACCAGAACGCGAGCGAGACGAGTCCGCCGACGAACGCGAGTGCATCGTCGAGAACTGCCAGCGGTCCCGTCCCCGTTCCCGACTCGCCACCGCTACCGGGGCCTGCACCGCCACCACCACCGCTTCCGCCACCACCGCCGCCGCCGGCACCCGAACCACCGCCGAGGTCGGGTGGCTGATCCCCGCTACCGTATCCCCTGAACGTCCGGGGCGGCGTGATCGGGTCGCCGGTGACGAAGAGGTTGGTCACCACGAAGGGGATCAGCGAGAGCGCGAAGACGGCGCCGACGACCAGCAGGTCCCTGGGACGGTTCGACGCCGCCGTCGGTACGTCGACGAGGGCGAGCGCGAGGAAGACGACGAACCCCTCGGCCGCGTGAACCCAGGTCAGGAGGCCGACGAGGGCGTACGCGAGCGCTCGGAAGCCGGTCGCCGAGAGGAGCGCGTCGTCGTCGGTCGGAGTGCGACTCCGTGCGAGGGCGTAGGCGACGCCGATCACGAGGGCGACGACGTAGACGTGGCGTTTCGGCACGGATGCCCAGAAGCCGACCGGTGTCGCGAGGAGGAGACACCCGCCGGCGAGGGCGCCGACGCGACGGTCGTGGAGCCGCGTGACCAGCCGATAGCAGACCGCGACGGCGAACGCCGTCGCGACGATGGCGCTGAGCTGGAGGGCCGCCGGGACGAGCAATCGCTCGTCGATCGACGTGGCGACCGCGGCGTTGCCCGCAAACGCGCCCAGCGCCGCGGCCGAGCCGACCGTCGCCGCGGCGGCCGGCCGGTCGACGAGGCGCCCGACCTGCAGGGCCAGCGCCAGCACGACCAGGCTCCACAGCGTCGCGAAGACGAGGCCGACGTCGGCGACCGCCGACGCGGCTCGCAGCCCCCACAGGAACGGGAGCGCGAACGCGACCTGGCCGTAGTTGCGGCCGTAGTACGTCCCGTCGCGGGCGCTCGTCCCGGGCGAATCCAGTCGCCCGTAGGTCGCGGTGTCGAACGAGAACGACCCCTCGGAGAGCGCGACCAGCGCGTTGGCGATCGTGTAGTTGTCGTTGATCAGGAAGCCGAGCCGCCAGTACAGCCCGACGAACACGAGCGTTCCGAGCCAGAGCACCAGTCCGAGCCTGTCGCCGACGAACACCCGCACTGCGAGGTGCTTGACGGTCTCGGCCCGTCGTCGGGTCGGTTCGACCCACCGGCGGGCCGCCACGTCGACGCTCACGAGGTCACCTCCACCGCGACCGACCGGCTGTAGACGGTCGACGCGGTGCCGTTCGACTGCACGACGATAGAGAGTCGGCCCTCGTAGCGCTTATCGGCGACCGCCGACGCGCTCAGTGTGGCGTCCGCGAGCGTCAGCGTCGTCCAGCCGACGCTGTCGCTGTCGAGGAAGTGCGACGAGGTCCTGGTGTAGCCGAGCGCGTCGATCTCGAGCCGATAGTTGAGAATTGGTCGTCCCGTGACCGCAGCGAGGTGGACGCGCGCGTCGGGGACCTCCAGCCGGTAGGACTCGGACTGGAACCCGCGGTCGATGCGAACCCGCTCGGGCGCGTCGACTCCATCGATTGTCGCGTTGCCCTGCCCGAGCCCAGCTGTGTCCGCTCGCGGAGAGGTCAGGTCGACGAGACCGACGGAGGGACCGGAGACGACGGAGACGCCCACGATGACCGTCACCGTGGCGTAGACGAAAAGCGTCGACCGGTCCATTGGCGGATCACCGCTACCCGCGCAAATAAATTCGTTGGCGCGTGGCTCGGCGGTCGATAAAGAGAAAAACCGGGGTACGGAGTGCCGATTACGCGTCGGGGCCGGTGATGTCTTCCTGCAGCGTGAACGACTGGTCGTTGTTCGGGTCGTTGTAGACGATGCTCAGGTCATGAGCGTCCCCGACGCTGAACTCGGCGCGGTCACCGGCGGAAAGCGACGACCCGCCGCTGACTGAATTACTCGCCCAGTTTTGTGGACTTGATGCACTGGAATCGAACGTCCCGGTGACATCAACGTTGCTCGCTTTGATCGACTCGCCGGCATTGTCGACAGTAATCGTCAACGTCCCTGGGCTTGAGCTCCCGTCGTAATCAGTCGAGAAACTGACCGAGGGTGCAGTCTGCTGGTTGTTGTCGCCGAGACCGATCACGAACGATGCGATGACGGCCGCGAGGATGACGGTGATCGCGACCATCAGGATGACCCCGATGACCGGCGACACCGCGTCGTCGTCGTTGAGTAGTCGTTTGAGTTCCATGGTTTGTGTGCCTGCATCCCGAACCCTACCGGGCGAGCCGCGTAAGCTCACCCTACGCCAGTGCGCACCGTAGTGCGCCCCTGAATCGGGGATGCTACACTGCCCGACATTCGAAGGACCCACTTAACGGTGCTCACGGTTTACCCGTTTCTCGCGGTTCAAACCCCCCTTGAACCCACCCCAACCGCCCCTTGCGAGGTGACTTCACGCTGTGAAACCGCCGTTCAGAGCCACTAGTCAGACGAGTCGTGAGTATCACGACGGGTGAGTGGAGACACCCGCGACTCCGGACGGCGAGATTCGTTCTCAGCGGTGATACTCGGACCGACAGCACCGACTTAGGGGTCGAACTCCTCGGGGGAGTACTCCTCTTCGCCGAGTTGGAGGTCCGCGCCGGTGTAGGTGTGATAGGCGGCCGAGAGCGTGAACGTCCCGGCGATGACCGTCGCCCAGTCCAGCGGCGTCAACAGCGTGAGCGGAAAGAGCCCGGCCCACAGCGCGACGACGACGGCGCAACTGATAGAGCCGAGCGAGAGGTAAAACTCCCGCCAGGGGAACTCCGACCCCGGAACGATCTCGAGGTAGACGGTCAGCTCCTCGGTGTGGGGCGTCCGCGAGATGACGTTCTCCTCGTCGTCGTACTGGATGATCCCCGCGTCCTGCATCCGATCGAGGTGGGTCTGCTGGAGCGTCGTGTACACCCGCTTTTTCTGGTCGTTGGTCACCTCTTCGACACAGGTCCCGTACTCCCAGGCGGCGACCTGTGTCGCCAGGTCCGAGAGCGGCACCGGTTCGTCGAACCGCTTGAGGTACTCGAGGACGTAGCGGCGCCGCTGGTTCTGGAGGACGTCGAATATCTCCCCCTTGGAGAGTTCGTCGTGCCCGCGCGCCGGAAGCCTGCTCGTCCGATTGCTCATTGTTCCGTGTGCCCGCTAGCCCGTGGATCGTGAACCGATGCTCGTGATTGGACGGGCGCCCGACATCATTGTTTCGGACGGTCCGCCGCGCGAGTCAGACGCGCGTCCGACGCGCGTCCGCGGCATCTGCAGCGCATCGCCGGGTGACAGATCGCCAGCGCCGGTCGCTCCGCCCGACTCGGTCCTCGGCTTCGCCGCGGCGCACCGAGGATCCCGAATCGACTGAAGCCACTGCCCCATAGTATCATACCAGATACTTCCGCCGAGTCCACATAGATATCATTGTTCGATCTGATGAGTGCCCGTCGAAAATGACGACGGTGGTGTCGAGCGCCTGGGACGGTGCGACTCAGTTACCGTTCCAGGTGCCGAGCGTCGCGGAGTTGTCGCCGTTGGGGTTCTCCCAGACAACGTTGACAGTTTCCGAACTGCTGGCGGGAACGTCGACCGAATTTCCGGCCTTGATTTGGGACGACCCACTCGTAGACCCACCGAGGTTCGCCCACGAGTCACTCACGCTACTACCACGGATGTAGAGGTTATTCGGGTCGATTCCCTTACCACCGTCGTGGGTAATCGTCAACGGATCACTGGCTGCCGAACTGTCGTAGCTGAAGCTGAACGATGCCTGCGGATTGTTCTGACTGACCTGGTCGCCGAGTCCGAGGACGAACGTGGCGATGACCGCGGCCAGGATGACCGTGATCGCGACCATCAGGATGACCCCGATGACCGGCGACACCGCGTCGTCGTCCGTGAATAACTGCCTTGGATTCATGGTTTTGGATTTCCCACGCACGCTCCGTCGGTAACCGAACGGGCACCGCCTCGGCGGCCCGGGCGGCCAGCTGAGCCCCAGCGACGGTGTCGTGCGTGCTTGTCAGAACAACTGGCAGCGCCATACATAAGCGTCACTGCCGTATTATCAAAATCGTAAATTCAATCCCGGACTACTCTGTTATCAAGTCTGATTTCTATCGAACGGGTACCGCCGATTCCGGTCGGTTCGCGGGGGCTGCACGCGAGCGGACCCGTCGCTGCGGGCTACCGTGTTGACACGCTGTGAGACGGCGCGTTGTGTTGACACGCTGTGGGACGGCGCGCGGACAAGTTTGGGGACGAACGGTGGGCTCGCGCGAGGACGACGTCGCCCGGTTGCTGCGCGGAGTGGTGCCCAGCCGCTGCGCCGAAAGGCGACGAATCACCACGCGGCAAGGTCGCCGGCAGCGCGGCCGGGCGACGAAATTGGACAGGCGTTCATCTCCGAGAGGGAGTCCTGCGATGGGACTTGAGAAGGGTTAAGTCGCGTCTCGCTCCAGAGTCGAGTGTGCAACCGAGTGGGACCGCGCTCCTCGTCGTGTTGGCACTGCCGTTTCTCGGTGCGGCCCTCACTCCGCTCGTCTATCGCGTGCTCGGCGAGCGGACCGCCTACTACGCGGCCGCAGTGGCGGCGACCTGTCTCGCGGCCGTCGCGAGCCTCTACGGCACCGAGGGCACGATCGTCGTCGAATGGATTCCGAGCTACGGCGTCGAACTCGCCTTCTACGTCGACGGCCTCGCCCTCCTTATCGGCACCCTCGCCAGCGGCGTCGGTGTCCTCGTCTTCACCTACTCCGGCGGGTACATGCACGGGGAACCGGGCCAGCTGAAATACTACGCCACGCTGCTCGCGTTCATGGGCTCGATGCTCGGCGTCGCCTTCGCCGCCGACCTCATCGCCCTCTTCGTCTTCTGGGAACTGACGAGCGTCTCCTCGTTCCTGCTGATCGGCCACTACCAGGACACCGAATCCTCCCAGTACGCCGCCCGAAAGTCGATGCTCGTCACCGTCGCCGGCGGCCTGTTCATGCTCGTCGGCTTCGTCCTCCTCCGGGACGCCGCGACCGCGGTCGAGGGCATCGACTCGGCCTACCGCCTCTCCGGCGAGGGGTCGATGATCCACCACGCGGACGCGATGGTCGACCAGCTCCGCGCCGAGGGGCTGTTCGTCCCCGTCCTCCTGCTCGTCGGCATGGGAGCCGCCACCAAGTCCGCGCAGGTCCCCTTCCACATCTGGCTCCCGAACGCGATGGAAGCCCCCACGCCCGTCTCGGCCTTTCTCCACTCCGCGACGATGGTCAAAGCGGGCGTCTACCTCGTCGGTCGCTTCCGACCCTTGCTGTTGACCGACGAGTGGACGCTCGTCTTCGGGATTCTCGGTCTCGCGACGATGACCGTCACCGCGATCCTGGCCGTCGGCGCCAGCGACATCAAGGAACTGCTCGCCTACTCGACGGCCTCGCATCTCGGCCTCATCGTCGCCGGCTACGGCATGTCGTCGTACCTCGGCGCCGAGACCGGCGCCTTCCACATCCTCAACCACGCGCTGTTCAAGGCAGCCCTCTTCCTCGTGGCCGGCATCGTCGCCCACGAGGCCGGCACCCGCGCCATCGACGAACTCGGCGGGCTCGCCGAGGACCTCCCCCTGACTGCGGTGATCACCGTCATCGCCGGCCTCGGCATGGCCGGGATCCCACCGTTCAACGGGTTTTACTCCAAGGAGTTCCTCTTCCACGCCGTCTACGAGACCGCAGAGCAGTCGGTCGCCGACGGCGGCACGGTGCTGTGGTGGGCGCTCCCGGTCGTCGGCGTCTTCGGGAGCGTCTTCACCTTTCTGTACTCCATCCGCTTCGTGATGCTCTTCTTCGGCGAGAAACCCGACGAACTCGGCGAGGTCCACGCCCCGCCGTGGGCGATGACCGCCCCCGCTGCGGTGCTGGGCGCGCTCGCGCTCGTCGTCGGTCTCGGCGGTGTGACCGGCACGTTCGGCGTTCACCTCGGCCCGGTGGAGACGTTCGTCGAGAGCGTCATGGAGAGTTCGCTCGGCCACGGCGGCGGCGAACACTCCTTCTCGTACTACCTCCCGACCGAGATCACGCCGTGGCTGATCATGAGCGTGGTCACCATCGGCGTCGGCGCGGTGACATACCCCTTTTTCGACCGGGTCCGCGACGGCGTCCGCGCCGTCCGCGGGGTCGCCCCGCTGCGCGCGAACTGGTACTACGACGGCGCGACCGAGACCCTCGACCGCTCGACGGTCATCGACGTCGTCCAGACCGGCCACCTGCGGACCTACGCCATCGCGCTCTCGCTGGCCACGTCGGCGCTCACGCTCGGCGCCTACGCCGCGGCGAGCGTCTCGCTCCCGGCGCTCGAACTCGCCGGCCTCGCCCCGGCCCTGCTGGTCGTCCTCGCCGTCGCCGTCGTCGGCGCCGTCGCCGTCGCCGCCGCGCCCTCGCACATCTCCGGCGTCCTGACCCTCTCCATCGTCGGGTTCATGGTCGCAATCTTCTACATCCTCGCGAGCGCGCCCGACCTCGCGCTCACGCAGTTGGTCATCGAGACGCTCGTGCTGGTCATCTTCCTGCTCGTCCTCGACAAGCTCCCGGCGTTCTACGGCACCGTCGACAAGGTACGAGCGGGCCGCGACGCGCTCGTCGCCGCCGCCGTCGGCGTGACCGTCACCGTCACGGTGCTGGTCTCGACGGCCGCGACACCCCACGACGTCATCGCCCAGTACCTCCTCACGTACGCGGGCGTCCCGGAGGTCCACGACCCGATCTTCGTGGACGCGGGCGGCGGGGGGAACGTGGTGAACGTCATCCTCGTCGACTTCCGGGCGGTCGACACGCTGGGGGAGATCTCGGTGGTCGCGATGGCCGCGCTGTCGGTCATCACGCTCATCGCCATGCGCGAACGAGGTGAGACGCAGTGACACTCGACAGGGAACCCACCGTCATCGCACGCACCGTCACCCGACTGGTCGTCCCGCTCATCCTGGTGACGGCCGTCGCCCTGCTCTTCCAGGGCCACAACCTCCCCGGCGGCGGCTTCATCGCCGGCGTCCTCACGGTGACGGCCTTCGTCCTGATCTACGTCATCTTCGGGCTCGACTACCTCGAGACCGAACTGCTCGACCGCGAACCGAGCGTCCGCTACGAGACGGAATCGGGGATCGTCCGCGAGTACGGTCAGGTGTTCGCGCTCGGCCTCGCCGTCGCCGCCGGCAGCGGGATCGCCGCCATCGCGCTGGGCTACCCGTTCCTGACCCAGGCGGTCGCGTTCGTCGAACCGCTGCCGATCTACGGTTACCTGGAGGTCGCGTCGGCGCTCGCCTTCGACCTCGGTGTCTACGCCGTGGTCGTCGGCGCCCTCCTGACCATCGTCGCGGAGGTGGGCGCGGAATGACGCAGGTGGTCCTCGCGCTCGTGCTCGGGTTCCTGTTCGCGATCGGTACCTACCTGATCCTCCGCCGGGACGTCGTGCGCGTCGTCTGGGGCGTGACGATCATCAGCCAGGCCGCGAACGTCTACCTGGTGACGATGGGCGGCATCGCCGGCCGCGCGCCGATCATGGGCCACGGCAGCGACAACTCCGTCGCGTGTTCGATGCCCGGCGCCGGCGCCGACTGCGTCACCGACCCGCTGGTCCAGGCGCTGGTGCTGACGGCTATCGTCATCGGCTTCGGGACCACCGCCTTCGCGCTGGTCCTGACCTACCGCGTCTATCAGGAACACGGCACGCTCGATCTGGGGGAGGTGACCGTCGAATGACCGCAGCGAGTGCCGTCGCCTCGGTGGGCCCGCCGCTGCTCCAGCGCGGCGCCGACCTGGCGGTCACGACGACGCATATCGTCATCGCGCCGGTACTCGTCGCGCTCGTCACCGCCATCCTCACGCTGGGGACGCGCCGGTTCGAGCGCCTCCAGCGCGCGCTCAGCCTGACCGGCAATGTCGCCTACGTCGCTGCGGTCGCCGTCCTCGTCAACGAGGTTCTGTCCGGCGACCCGCTGGTCTACCAGGTGTCGGCCTGGCGGGCCCCGTTCGGGATCTCGCTGGTCGCCGACGCGCTCGCGGCGTTCATGCTCGCCATGGCGGCCGTGACTTCGCTCGCCATCCTCGCCTTCTCGGTCGTCTACGTCGACGACCAGGGCCAGCGCGTCTCCTACCACCCCCTCTATCACTTCATGCTCGCGGGCGTGACCGGGTCCTTCCTCACCGGAGACATCTTCAACCTCTTCGTCTGGTTCGAAGTGATGCTCATGCCCAGTTACGTCTTCGTCGTCTTCTACAGCGGCCGCCGCCACACCGCCGCCGCGCTCCAGTACACAGTCCTGAATCTCGTCGGGAGCGCCCTGATGCTCGTCGCCATCGGCGGCCTCTACGCCACGACGGGCACGCTCAACATGGCCGACATCGCCCGCCGACTGGCCGCCCCCGCCGAGTACGGCGTCGCACCCGGCCCGGTGCTCGGCCTCGCGGCCATCCTGCTGATCGTCTTCCTGTTGAAGGCCGGCGTCGTCCCCTTCCAGTTCTGGGTACCGCCCGCCTACCGCGCCGCGCCCGCGCCGATCTCCGCGTTCCTCGCGGGGATCACCAAGAAGGTCGGCGTCTACGCCGTCGTCCGCCTGTACTTCACTGTCTTCGCCGCGGGCACAGTTCCGGGCGGCCTCGGCCTCCCCGGTTTCGCCGGCGACTCCTTCCTCGCGTACTTCGGGCCCGTCCTGTTCGTGCTGGCCCTGGCGAGCATGATCGTCGGCGGGGTCGGCGCGGTGAGCCGTGACAATCTCGACGACGTGTTCTCCTACTCCTCGATCGGCCAGGTCGGCTTCATCGTCCTCCCACTCGCGGTGGTCGCGACCGTTGGAGACCACTCCTTCGGCGCCGCCGCGACCGAACTCCAGATACTCGGCGTCACCGCCGCCCTGGTCTACGCGCTCAACCACGCCGTCGCGAAATCCCTCCTTTTCCTCGTCAGCGGCGCCGTCTTCGACGCCGTCGGGTCGATCAAGTTCGAGAACCTCGGCGGACTCACGAACCGCCGGCCCGTCCTCTCTGCCGCCTTCTTCGTCGGCTCGCTCGCCTTGGTCGGCATCCCGCCGCTATCGGGCTTTTTCGGCAAACTGCTCGTCTTCGACACGGCGGGGCGGGCGCTCGGCGCGGGCGCCCCCGGCGCGGGCATCGCCCTCACCGGTGCGCTCGTCGGCGCCATTTTCACTATCGCCTACCTCTCGCGGGCGTGGAACCGCGGTTTCTGGGGCGAGCGCTCGGCCGCGGTCGAGCGCGCGGGACAGCCGGTGGTCCTGATCGGCGTCGTCGCCGTCCTCGCTCTGGTGATCGTCGCCATCGGGGTCGGCTTCGACCCCGTCTACCAGTTCGCGGACTCCGCGGCAGAGGCCGCGCTCGACGGCGAGGGCTACGTCGACGCCGTGGGTCCGGACGTCGTCAGTAACGCAACCGAGAGCGCGGCCGGCAACGGGACCGCCGGCGGCGCTCACGGCGTCGCGGACCCCGCCGCCAGCGCGGGTGCGATCGACGCACAGGCCGGCACGAACGGGGTGAGCGCTCGATGAAGCGCTGGCCCGCCGTCGGGGTCGGCCTCGCCGGCGTCTGGCTGTTCGTCCGCGGCGTCGAACTCGACCCGATGGTGATCCTCGGCGAGTTCATCATCGGCCTCGGCGTCGGCCTCGCCATCGCCTTTACCTTCCGGCGCTTCTACCTGCCCGAACTGGCGCTGGGCGAGCGGGTGGCGGCGCTGCCCGCAGCAGCCGTCTACCTCACCCTCTTCCTCACGGAACTGGTGACCGCCAACGTCGACGTGGCCTACCGCGTGCTCGCGCCGTCGATGCCGATCGAACCGGACGTCATCGAACTGCCGCTGCGCGTCGAGTCGGACCTGGCCATCGCGACCATCGCCAACAGCATCACGCTCACCCCCGGTACCCTGACCATGGACTACGACGACGAGACCAACGCGCTGTACGTCCACGCCATCGACGGCCGCGACCCGGAAGCCATCGTCGCCCCGATCCGCACGTGGGAGGACTACGCCCTGCGGATCTTCGACGAAGAGGGCGAACCGGGCGACCCCGCTCCCCGCCCGACGGTCGGCGGCGTCCACGAGTTCGGGGCCAGTGGTGGTAGCACCGACCTGACCGACGAGCAGGGGGATGACGACGATGGCGAGTGAACTCCCCGCGTTCCTGGAGTGGGCGCTCCTCGGCAGCCTGATCCTCGCCGCCGGGGTGACGCTGCTCGCGGGCTATCGCGTCATCCGCGGCCCGACCGTCCCCGACCGCGTGGTCGGCCTCGACACCATCGGGACGAACGTCGTCGCCATCGCCGCCCTCTTCGCCATCCAGACCGGCCTCGGCCTGTTCGTCACCGTGAGCCTCGTGCTCGCGATCATCGGCTTCATCAGCACCATCGCGGTCGCGCGCTTCATCACGGAAGGTGACATCATCGAATGATCTCCACAGTTCACGCCGCCGTCGTCACGGCACTGGTCGTCGTCGGGAGCTTCTTCCTGCTCGTCGGGACCGTCGGGCTCCTCCGGCTCCCGAACGTCTACAACCGGATGCACGCCACGAGCAAGGCCGCCACGCTCGGCGCTTCCTCCATCCTGCTCGCCGCCACCGTCTACTTCGGCCCCGAGGGCGCCGGGCTGACCTCGCTGGTCGGCATCGTCTTCCTCTTTTTCACCGCGCCGACCGGCGCCCACGTCATCTCGCGGGCCGCACAGAAGATGGGCGTCCCCTTCCTCGAGGGCGCCGACTGGCCCGGCGAAATCCCGCTGGCCGAGGACGAGCGCGACGACCTCGGCGACGACGCGGACTGACGAGTCGACCGGACGCCACCGCTCCCGCGGTCGCGCCACGGCAGACCGACGGATTGCGGACCCGTCGGGCGGTCGAGAATCAAAGAAGTCTTTGATGCGACACAAGACACTCATACCGAACGGGAGAGATCCGGGACATGTCGCTGCTCGCGAAGCTGTGGTCGCGCCGCCGCGAGCGGCCGCTGTTCGTCGCCGTCGCCGCCGTCGTCCTCGGCAGTCTGCTCGTCTATCCCGTCGTCGACTTCTGGCTGCGCGCGAACTTCGAGTTCACCTCCACGTTCCAGTACAACGACTTCGGCGCCTACACGGGCGCGATCAACCGCTGGCAGGAGGGTGACTCGCTCTACCGGCGGACCGCGGACGGCGGCTTCTGGGGGACCTACCTCTACCCGCCCATCGTGATCTTTCTCTTTCTCCCGTTTTCGGCCCTGTTCGAGTTCGAGATGGCCGCGATGACGTGGGTCGCGACGACCGCGCTGCTCCTGTGGGTCGGCCTCCAGACGCTCGTCTCACAGCTGGGCTACGACCTCCGCTGGTGGGAGCGACTGGGGCTGGCCTGGCTCGTCGCTGGCTTTCACCCTGTCATTCTGACCGCGAAGATGGGGCAGGCCGCCCTGTTCATGGGCGCGATGCTCGCGTTCGCCGCCGCGGCGATGGTCGCGGGCGGGAACGACCGTGACTCGAAGTGGCCGCTTCTCTCCGGCGCCTACACCGCCGTCGTCGGGATCGTCAAGTTCGCCTACGCGCCCGTCGGCGCCCACCTCCTGCACAACCCCCGCCGCATGAAGGGGGCGCTGCTGCTCGTTCCGGTCGTGCTGTGGATCTCGATCCGGTTTTTCGGTATCGAAGCCCACTACACCTACATCGAAGTGCTGGAGTGGGGGGTCAACAAGGGTAGCGACGGCGCCCGCTCGCCGACGCTGTGGCTCCCGCCCTACTTCAAACCGCTCGCGTGGTTCCACGCGCCGCAACTGCTCCGGGCGGTCGTCTGTCTGGGCGTCGTCGGCCTCGCCGTCCTCGCGCCGCCGCGGGCGCGCAACGCCGTCTTCGCGCTCGGCGTCGCGACCTTCCCGCTCTTTACCCCCCAGACGTACGCGTACTACTTCGTCGCGCTCCTGCCGGCGGTCGTCCTCCTGCTCGACTGGGAGCTACGACACGACGGCTATCCCGAACTCGTCCTGTTCGGACTGCTCTGCGTGCATCTCCACTCCTACGGGCTGAAGTTCCTCGTCCACAACATGCCCGACTACTTCCCCGTCTGGGAGGAGTGGCTCCGCCCGCACTACCTGTTGCTCCAGCCCGGACTGTGGGGGACGTCTGTCCTCGTCGGCCTCGCGGCCGTCCGCGTCGGGGGGACCGTCGACCCCGGCGCCGTCGCCGCCAGGGTCTCGGAGACGGTGGACCGCTCGACGAGCGTGGTCCGGGACGTCGACTCCTCAGGCGCCGACGGCGACTGACGCCGACCACTGCCGACGGACCGGCGTCCGCTGAGGACTAAGCACACGCGCAGCCGTCTTCACAGTTCGGCCGCGAGTTCGTCGGCGACGCGCGCGCCCAGGCCGTCCTTGTGGCCCGTGTACTCGCTCACCTCGTCCGGGCGCACGACGAGCGCGCGCGTGTCGTCGCCGGCCATGACGCTCGCGTCGTTGGCGACGACGAAGGCCATCCCGACGCGCTCCAGAATCCCGCGGGCGGCGTCGACGAGCGCGTCGTCGTCGGCGCCGGCCTCGGCCTTGAACCCGACGACCGGCAGGTCCGGGCGCGCGTCGCGGACGGCGTCGACGAGTTTCGGCGCGGGCTCGAGTTCGAGCGTCAGTGACTCCCGGCCCGAGCGGATCTTCTCGTCGCGGGCTTCGACGGTGTAGTCGGAGATGGCGGCCGCCGAGACGAGCGCGGCCGCGTCTTCGACTGCCTCGAGCGTCGCCGCGCGCATCTCCGCCGCGGACTCGACCGAGTGCACGTCCGCGTAGGGTACGTCGTCGCCGTCGTGGACGAGCGTCACGTCGGCGCCACGGACGTAGCAGGCCCGCGCGACGGCGCGACCGGTCTTCCCCGACGCACGGTTCGAGAGCGTCCGGATCGGGTCGATCGACTCGGTCGTCGCGCCGGCGGTGACCACGACGTCGTGGCCGGCGAGCGAGTCCGGCGTCGTCGCGCGCGCGACCTCGGTGACGATGGCGTCCTCGCTCGCGATCTTCGCTTTCCCCTCCTCGATCCGCGGGTCGACGAAGGAGACTCCCCAGGACTCGACGCGCTCGATGGCGTCGAGGACGCCCGGATGGTCGTACATCGGTTCGTGCATCGCGGGCGCGACGACCACCGGGACGCCCGCACCGAGCGCCGTCGTCGCACACGTCGTCACCGGCGAGTCGTCGACCGCAGCCGCCATCTTCCCGACGGTGTTGGCGGTCGCCGGCGCGACGAGCAACACGTCGGCCCACCCCTCGCGCCCACAGAGGTCGACGTGTTCGACCGCGCCGGTGATCTCGGTGACGACCGGGTTGTCGGTCGCGAACTCGAGCGCCCAGGGGTGGACGATCCCCCGCGCGGCGTCGGTCGTGACCGCCCGCACCGCGGCCCCGCGGCGGCGGAGCTCGTGGGCGAGTTCGACCGTCTTCACCGCGGCGATAGACCCCGTGACCCCGAGTGCGACGTTGACGCCGTCCAGCATCGCTCGTCCGTTCGTGGTGACGCGACTTATATGATGGCGCTCGCCGGACGGCACACGGCGCTCGGGGGAGTCGACGCAGTGGCGGGAATCGACGCGGTGGCGCGAGTCGCCACAGGAGCGCGAACCGCGAAAACGTTGGTACCGCGGATCGGCGAAATGGGGGGAGATCGGGTCTGTGACCCGATAGGGATGCCTCTGACACCCGTCGGACGATCTATCGCCGGTCGTTATCTCTCTTTCCCTTCTCCGAACCCCTCGCGACAGCCCGGACCGCTCGAATCACCCGTTCGACGGACAGTCCGGACCACTCGGATCACCGGTTCGGGGGGGGAGCCCGAACCCCGGTCCGAGCGTCGTCTCGGCGGCCGCAGGTCACCGCTGGAGCGCGACGGCGAAGGAGACGACCGAGACCAGCGCGAGTCCGAGTGCGACGGTCGCACGCTCGCCGGGCAGGGGCGGCGCCGCCGGGACGACGTGATACCCGACGACGACGGCGACGGCGACGGCGACGGTCACCACCAGCGCGGTCGCGGTCAGATGGACCACTTCGGTCCGGGTCGACGGCGCGGCCGTGACCAGGTCCCTGTCGAGGGCGACCGCGTGGACGCCCAGGTCCCAGACCAGCACCGCGAGAGCGACGCCGGCGACCACGCCCCACGCCGGGAGCGGACCGGCCGCCAGCACCGTCGCGGCGAACACAAGCGCTGCAGCGACGGCGAACCCCCGACCGGTCGGGGTCACGACCCCGAGCAGGGTCTGCACGGCGACGACCGCGACCGAGACGACGAGCAGACTCACGATCACGCCGGCGAGCAGCGGACCGACAGTTCTGAGAACTCCGAACGGCGCCCAGAAGGAGTTGTCCGCCGTCATCAGGGGGTCGACGACGCCCAGCGCCGCGAGGACGGCGACGACGACGCCAACCGCGACAGTCACGAACCCGCCGGCCGCGACCGCGACCCGCTGACCCGGCGCATCGCCGGCCCAGCGTTCGACCACGCGCTGGAGGTGTGTCGTCGACAGCATCCCACAGAGGAGCAGGATGACGACCAGCAACAGCCCGTGGACGACCCCCGAGAGCAACACGGCGTCGATGGCATCTCCGACCACCGGCCGCGCGGTGACGAACCCGTCGACGAGCCCGTTCGCGATCCCGGACCAGACGAGGACCAGCTGCCCGACGAACGCCGCCCTGTACCACGCCGGGAGCCGGGCGGGCGAGACGTCGAACCGGTCGGCCAGCGTCCCGAGCCCCGTCGACGACTCCGACCCGGCGAGGAGCGCGTCGAACCGTCCGACCGCCCGTGGCAACAGGTAGCCGGCGACGAGGACGCCGACCTGCAGCCACCAGAACGCGGCGATCCGGGACCCGGTGACGGCGTCGACACCGGCGTCGAACAGCGTCGCCGCCGCGTCCGACCCGAGCGTCGGCGCCAGGACGGCGATGGCGACGAGACCGAGGACGACCACGGTCCCGCTCTCGCTGGCCACGAGACGGAAGCGCTCTCCTCCCGCCGTCGAGAGGCCGTCGACCGTCTCGAGCGCGACGACGACCGCAGTGAACGCGAGCACCGCGAACAGGCCCCAGTTGCCGCCGGCCAGTCGGAACGCGCCCCCGAGGACGGCACACCCGCCGGTGATCGCGACGCTGCCGACGGCTGTTCGGGCGAGCGCATCGGACGCGACCGTCCTGACGCCCCACGCGACCGCGAGCGCGCCCGCGACCGCGACCGACGTCGGTACTGCGAGTCCGACAGCGATGCCGAGAACGAGCGCGCCGGCCACTGCCAGGACCGTCGCCGCGCGGGCCGAGAGAGACCCGGTCCGCGGACGGGACGCGGTGTTCATCGGTCCCACCCCGCGCTGTCGCGCGTCACGGCCGCCTGTAGCGACTCGTCGAGCGACCAGTCGACCACGCGGATCTCGGTGTCGCTCCGGAGCAAGCGGACGCGTTCGGCCCGCTCGACGTGCTCGACGGTCTGGCCCGCCGTCGCGGTGTCGGTCACGTTCGGGCTCAGCACCGTCGTCGCGTGGCCGTGGGCGGCCAGTCGCTCGATCTGATAGGTGACGCGTCCGTCGAGCAACGGCGAGACGTAGACCACCTGCGCGTCGTCGGGGAACCGGGTGCGGAATCGGTCGAGTCGGCCGGCCATCGCCGTCGACGAACGCGGACCGGCGTCGGTCGGGTCGTCGTCCCCGCCCGCGAGGTCGTCGACGGACACGCCGAAGGCGTCCTCGAGCAGTCGACGCACGCGCAGCGACTGGTCCTCGCCCGAGGCGGGCCGGAGGTAGCGACCGCTCGGAGTGGACGGGTCCCCTTCGTCGTCGAGGACCGCGACCCCGACGTCGTTCGACTCGGCGAGGAGCGCGTCGGCGACGCGGACGGTCGCGTAGGCGCCCAGCGCCACCGCAGAGGGTTCCTCGGCGCGCCGGCGCAGGTCGTGGCGACCGTCGACGACGAACACGACCGTCGCCGCGCGCGTCTCGCGGTAGACCACCGTCGAGAGTTCACCCGTCGCCGCGTACCGGTTCCAGTCGATACGGCTGACCGGATCGCTCGGGTCGTAGCGCCGCGTCGCGTAGAACTCCACGCCCTCGCCGCCGGTGTCGGTCTCGACGCGGCCGGTCCCCGGGCCCGCCTGTTCGGCCAGTTCCAGCGCCTCGAACGGCGCGTAACAGACCATCGACACCGCGGTGGCGTGGACTTCCCGACGTGCGGTCGCACCGCTGGCGGTCCGCGCCACCGTGACGACGTCCGAAAAGCGGTGTTTCCCGCGTCTCGCACACACCGCGTAGCTGAACGCGACTGTCTCCCCGGGTTCGACGGTCGCTGCTTGGCGCGTCTCACCGCGCACGACTGTCAGCCCCGCCGGCGGTCGGTCGGCGACTCGCACGTCCGGCAACACCGACGATCCGGCGTTTCTGACCGTCACTGTCACCGTCACCGTGTCCCCCGGCGCCGGCGAGGGGTCGTCGATGCTCCGGTCGACGACGAGCGAGGGATCCGGCGGGGCGCCCATCGTCGCGTACCCGCTGTAGACGAGGCCGACGATGGCCGAGAGGAAGACGGCCGTGTTCCCGACGACGACGCCAGCGCTGCCCGCGGCCAGCGCGAACAGCAGTCCCGCGCGCCAGCGCCCGTCGCGTTCGACCGTCTCCTCGACCCGCTCGAGAGTCTCCTCGGTCGCGGACTCGCTGACCGCCGAACGAGTCGCCCGACACGTGTTCAGTCCGGGCGTCGCGTCCGCGGCGTCCGCTCCGAGCGCCTCGGCGTACAGTCCGGTCCGGTCACCGCTCGACTCCGCTTCGGCCGCGTCGTCGACGAGCGAGTCCAGGTCGTCCGCGATGCCCGTCGCCCCGTCCCTCTCCGGGTCGGCCGATCCGCTCTCGGGACCGACGGAGGCGCTGTCCGGATCGACGGAATCGCTATCCGGATCGGTGGCCTGTCTATCCTCCCCGGGCGAAGACCCGTCGAGGTCCGCCGGATCGGTGCGCTCGCGCTCGGCGGTCGCAGTGCCGTCGGTCACGACCCCTCGACCTCCGCGTTTCGCTCGACAGCAGCGTCCCGCTCGACCTCCACGTCCCGTTCGGTATCGGGGCCCCGTTCGACCGCCGCGTCCGACTCGACACCGCTGTCGGCGTTGATCACCTCGGCCCAACTCGTCTCGTACTCGTCCCAGTCGGTGGTCTCGGTCGGGTCCGCGTCGAGTTGCACCGACTCGACCGCCCGACTCGAAGCGGCGCCGGTGTCGACCCCGGCCAGGCCGGCGAGTTCGTCGGTGACCGCCTCGACCTGGCGCTTGTATCGGCTCCCGCTGGCCCAGTCGAGGAGGCGAAGCCGGAGCGGCAGCCTCGCGTCGTCGGCGAAGTACGCGCTCGCTCGCGGGTCGTCGGTCCAGGTCCCGTCGGCGAGGGCCGCCGCCGCGGACTCCTCGTCGGCGTCCGTGTGCTCGCGGAGCACGGAAACCGCGAGTTCCTCCAGCCGGTGTCGGACGTCGCGGTCGTACCAGGACACCTCCAGACTCGTTGCGTTGGCGTGGCGATTGACCTTCGAGTCGAAGTCCGCGCCGGCGACTCGGCGGTCCGAGTCCCCGCTCGCCCGCGAGTCGGGCAACCCGGTCGCGCTCGACGTCGACGACCGCAACTCCGCGAGCGCCCACAACACCACGAGGCCAGCGGCGATACCGAGGAGACCGACAGTCCCTTCGCCCAGCAGTCCGCTCCCCGGCAGACAGGAGAGCGGGTCACCACCGACCCCGGTGGTGATAGCGACAGCCAGCGCCAGCGAGACGACACCCACGGTGACGGCCGAGACCTGGACCGCGCGGCCCGCCACCCCACGCAGTCGGCCGGCTACGCTACCGACGACCCGCCGGACCGTCGCGCGACGGTCGCTTCTCGTCAGCAGCGACCGGCCTCCCCGGCCGGTCGAGTTCGAGTCCCACATCAGGCGACACCTCCCGAAGACCCGCCTTCGGAGTCGTCCCCGCCGTCCGCGTCGGAGCCATCCCCGCCGTCCATGTCGGAGCTGTCCCCACCGTCCGCATCGGGGGTCTCGGCGTCCTCGTCGGCGTCAGCGAGCGCGGACCGGATCCGGTCGGCCGCCTCGACGGCCGCGGCGGTCTGGTCCGCCGTCGGTCGCCGGTCGCCGTAGCGGACGCGCCTGAACGACTTCGCGAGCCGGGCGACGGGTTCGGCCGGCAGCCCCTGACGGACGGCCGCGCGGGCGTACTCGGTCGGCGTCGTCGAGTCGTGGTCGTCGACGCGCACCGCCTCGGTCAGCACTTCCCAGGCCTCGGTCACCGTCGCCGGGCCGACGTCACCGTCTTCCTCCCCGTCGGTCGGATCCACCGGTGCGGCCACGCGGCCGTCGGTCCGCTGTGGCGAGGCCGACTCGGCCGTCCCCGAGGCCGTCACGGCATCGAGCACGCCCGGAACCGCCGACAGCGACACCGCCGACAGCGCCGCGAACGGCACGGTGACCGCTCCGAGGACGTCCGCGAGCGAGGGGCGGTCCGCCGAGCCGCCCCGCGGCATCAGCGCTCCGACGACCGACCCGACGGTCCCAGCGACGCGACCGGCGACAGTCAGGGCGCGAGCGGTCATCGTCGAGAACCCGACCAGCGCGACCATCGTCCCCTGGGAGATGCGCTTGCCCAGCCTGACCGGCGAGAACAGCAGTCCGAGCGGCCCGGTCTCTCCCGGTCCGGCCCCGCCGTCACTGTCGAGCCAGCGATCGCCGAAACCCCCGAATACGCGCGCGGCCAGGAGGCCGAGTGCGGCGACGACCCCGAGACCGGCGATCAGGAGAGCGTTGTCGACGAGCCACCCGAGCGGGCCGGCGGGCGGGTCGTCGGCGTAATCAGGTGGCGGCTGGTCGTCTACGACATCGGTTGGTGTCGCGGTGGGAGTCGGCGTCGGTGTCGCCGTCGGCGTCGGGTCGTCGAACCGGTCGCTGACCGGTGTCCGACGGTCGGTCGGCGTCGCCGTCGACGTCGGCCCGGCCGGGCCGTCGCTGTCACCGTCGGGGCCCGCACCGGGGCTGTCGCCGGCGCGCTCGCCGGGCACGGACCCGAACCCGGCGGTGGGAAAGAGGGCTGCGCCGAGCGCGACCGCGAGCACACAGAGACCGACCAGGGCGAGGCGTCGTCTCTCCGTTGTCACGTTTGATCCCAGACACACGATCACCTAAACAGTTCCGTCCAAGAGAGTGTTCAATCGATTATCGCCACGGGACTGTTCAACCAACCGGACGATTTTTCCCCGCGGGTACACAAGGTCACGGCGTGTCACTGGCAGGAGACAGGGCCCTGACGGTTCGCATGGCCGGGACGCTCGGACTCGTCCTCGCCGCGAACGCCGTGTTCGTCGGCCTGGTCGTCGGGCTGTGTGCCCCCTGGGTCGGGCCGGCGGCGTCGGGTCTGCTGGAACGGGTCGGACTGGGCGCGGTCGCCGGCGGCTGGTGGCTCGCCGTCGGAGTCGCGCTCTTCGGCGCCGCGCTGTTCGCACAGGCCCGCTACGTCCGCCGGGAGACCCTCGGCGCCGTCGACGCTCGCCGCGTCACGAGCGACGAGTACCCCGCCCTCCACCGGCGGCTCACGCGACTCGCGACGGGGGCGGGCCTGGCGACCCCCGACCTCTACGTCGTCGAGTCGTCGACTCCGAACAGTTTCGCGCTCGACGGCGCGGGCAGACCGGTGGTCGCCGTCAGCGAAGGACTGCTCGCGTCCCTCGACGACACGGAACTCGACGCGGTCCTCGCACACGAACTCGCCCACCTCAAGAACCGCGACGCGACGGTGATGACGCTGGCGTCGTTCCTCCCGGCGCTGACGAGCGACCGATACACCCCCTTCGCGGGGTCGGACGCCGCCCTTCCGCGCCGGGTCGTCGTCGCGGGGGCGCTGGTCGCCCTGTATCTGACAGGCGCGGTCGCGACCGGGAGTTCGGTCGTCGACCCCGGCTACGCGGCCGGCTTTCTCGGCGGCGTGGGGGTCGCCGTCGTCGTCGGCGGCGTCGCGCTGGGCGTGTTCGCGACGCTGACCGCCCTCGCCGCGCGGCGACTCTCCCGGTACCGCGAGTTCGCCGCCGACCGCGGCGCGGCGCGACTGACCGGCGACCCGACCGCCCTCGCCGGCGCGCTCGACGCGCTCACCGACGACGGGACCGCGACGCCCGAAACCGACAAGCGCACCGCCTATCGCGACCTCCACGGGCTCTGTCTCCTCCCCCAGGCGTTCGGGCCGGCGCCCGCGGCCACGACCGACGGTGGGACGACACCGATCGAGTCGGGCACGGACGGCGCGTTCCACGTCGAGACGCGCGCGCACCCGCCGACCGACGAGCGGGTCGCTCGCCTCCAGGCGCTCGTCGACTCGTGACCGGGCCCGGGCCGACACTGTCGCGGACGGTCGTGGAACCTTTGTAGCAGCGAGCCTCAGGGGGGCGTGTGGACGAAGTCGAGGTCAGCACGGTCGTCTATCTGCCGCCCGCGGAGGTCTACGAGTTCCTGCTCGATTTCCCGCGGTACGCGAACTACTCGGAGTACCTGACCGACGTCCGGAGCGACGGCGACGGGTCGCCGGGAACCCGGTACGCGCTCCGCTTCGCCTGGTGGAAGCTCAGCTACACCGCCCACTCGGAGGTGGTCGAGGTCGACCCGCCCAACCGGATCGACTGGCGACTCGTCAAGGACATCGACGCGCGGGGGTACTGGCGGGTCGAACAAGCGCCCGACGACGCGCCCGAGGGCGTCGAGATGGCCTCGCGTGTCACGCTCCGCGTCGAGTTCAATCCCGACTCGGCGTCGTCGGGCGCTGTCGACCTGCCGCGGTTCGTCTCGCTGTCGTGGGTGATAGAGAAGGTGAAACCGAAGATCCAGTCCGAAGCCGAACGCGTCGTCGAACGCATCGTCGCCGATCTCGAAGGCGAGAGCCGCGACGTGGACCTGACGATCCACACGACACCCGACTCGGTGTAGCGGTTCGGAGAACGCCGAAGGGTCGATATCGCGGCCGGTCAGGCCTCGTCGAGGTCGCCGTAATCGCCGCCGTACTTGATGAAGAAGTAGGCCAGTCCGAGCGTCGCTGCCATCGCGAACGTCGCGCCGACGCCGATGGACTTCGCGGAGTCGGGCAGCGTCGGGGCACCGCCACCGCCACCGCCGACCTGCTCGGTCTCGACGCCGTCGCCGACGGCGATGGCGCCTTTCATGCCCTGGCCCTCGTGGGGCTGACAGTAGTACGCGTACATCCCGCCCGTCTCCAGCGTCGACTGGAAGGAGTACCCCGTGTCGTAGGTCGTGCTGCCGGGCGAGCCCTCCCAGCCGGCGCCGGAGGGCTGGCTCTCGACGACGACGTTGTGGAAGTCCGAGTCCCACTCGAAGGTGATAGTCGTCCCCGCGTCGATCCAGACGCGCGTCGGGCCGAACGAGAAGTTGCCGCCGGGACCGACGGCGATAGTGACCTCCGACTGCCCGCGGAGGTCCCGGTACCCCTCGTCCGTCGCGTCGCCCACGTACGACGGCCACACCGGCTGTACGTTTCCGCCGCCGCCACCGCTGTCTGTCCCCTCCTGGGCCGCCGCAGTGCCGGTGGCCGCCGATACTGCCGTGGCGCCCGCACCGGCCCGCAGGAAGGCCCGGCGCGACACGTCCGCGCTTCCGTCACTCATACCCGTCGCTTGGGAATCGCCCGTAGTGAATCTGCCGAATCTATGGAGCGGTTCGGAGACCACGCGTCGGTTTCGCCCGTCCCGTTCACGCCTCCCGGTCGATCACGAACCGCGTGAACTCCTTCAGGTCGGCGGCGACCTCGGGGTCTAACTCGACCGCGTCGAGGTGTTCGCGAGCCTCTGAAGCGAGGTCACGTGCCTGTTCGCGTGCGTACTCGACGCTGCCCGCGTCCTGGAGGATCTCGACGGCCTCGACGATCTCCGCGTCGGTGTTCTCGTCGGCCCAGAGGACCTCCTCCAGACGCGCGACCGACTCCGGATCTGCGGTGTTGGCGGCGTGGATCACCATCAGCGTCTTCTTGCCCTCGCGGATGTCGTTGCCGAAGGCCTTGCCGAACTCGCCGGTTCCCGCGTCGGCCTCGTCGGTCCGGTCCCCAGCCTCGGCGTCCTCGCCGACTCCGTCGGTCAGGTCGATGGTGTGCTCGACGTCGAGGATGTCGTCGCCGACCTGGAAGGCGACGGACATCCGCTCGGCGTAGCGGGCGACGCGGCGCTCGGTCTCGGGTGACTGTCCGGTGACGATAGCGGCCAGTCGGGCGACGATCCGGCCGAGACAGCCCGTCTTGCACGCGCACATCTCGAAGTACTGGGCCTCGGTCACGTCGACGCGTTGCTGGTTGTGCCAGCAGATGTCCATCCCCTGACCGAGGTGCGTGCGGTTGAGTTCCGCAATCAGCATCTCCCAGGCGCGCAGGCGCGTCTCCGCGTCGAGGTCGGCGGGGTTGCGCGAGACGATCTTCAGCGGGAGGAAGTACATCGCGTTGCCGGCGTTCAGGGCAACGTCGGTGCCGAAGCGGTGATGCAGCGCGGGCTCGCCGCGGCGCATCTCCGCGCCGTCTTCCACGTCGTCGACGATGATCGTCCCGTTGTGGAGGATCTCCGGGATGCAGGCGTAGGGAAGGTAGTCGTGAGGGTCCGCGCCGAACCCGTCGACGAGGAGGAGGAAGACCACCGGCCGCCAGCGCTTGCCGCCGCGGTCGAGCAGGTCCCACAGCGGGTCCGCGAGCGCGCGCTGGACCGCGTCGGCGTCGTACTCGTCGGTCGGCTGGCCGAAGTAATCTGTCAGGTACGCGTCGTCGACGACGCGCGGCAACAGCCGTTCGATCTCCGCGTCGACGACAGGCCGCCACTCCCGGAGGACCTCTCGCATGAGCGACGGGTCGACGCCCGAAACCAAAAAGTCTCGCTTCACGCCGAAGCCCTGGAACTACACGCCAGCGACTGGCCCGGAACCGCGGGGGCGCGGGGACCAAACCCTTAGGAGCGGCGCGTGCCGAGTCCGCGCCATGTGGATCGGAGACACCTTCACGAGCGACGTCGGCTGGGACCACCTCGAGACGCTCGTCGATATCGGCAATCGCATGGCCGGAAGCGACGGCGAACGCACTGCCGCCGAGGCCACGCGGGACGCGCTGGAGGCCGCAGGTGCCCGGAACACACGCCTCGAACCGTTCCCGATCCAGGGGTGGGAACGGGGCCAGAGCCGTATCGAGACCCCCGACCGGCCCCAGTCCTGTATCGCGCTCCCCCGCAGCCCCGCGGGAGAGGTCGGGGGCGAACTGGTCGACCTCGGATACGGCCTCCCCGCGGACTTCGAGACGGCCGACCTCGAGGACGCGGTCGTCATGGCCCGCAGCGACGTGCCCGACCACCACGACCGCTACGTTCACCGCCGCGAGAAGTACTGCTATGCCGTCGCGAACGGCGCGGCGGGGTTCGTCTACCGCAACCACGTCCCCGGCGGGTTGCCGCCGACCGGGAGCGTCGGGACCGAGGACGACCCGATCGGGCCGGTCCCCGCAGTGGGCGTCAGCCGCGAAGTGGGCGCCCGCCTCGCGCGCCGGTTCGACGGCGACCCGGTCACACTCGCCGTCGACGCCGAGACCGGCGACGCGACGAGTCAGAACGTCCACGCGGAACTCGGCCCCGACACCGGCGAGGAACTGCTCGTCACGAGCCACGTCGACGCCCACGACATCAGCGAGGGCGCGATGGACAACGGTGCGGGCACGGCGATGGTCGTCGAACTCGCGAGCGCGCTCGCCGCCCGCGAGGCCGACCTCGACACTCGCGTCCACTTCGTCACGTACGGCGCCGAGGAGGTCGGTCTCGTCGGCTCGAACCACCACGCCGACCGGGTCGACACCGACGCGGTCAGGGCCGTCGTCAACTGCGACGGCGTCTGTCGCGGGCGGACGCTGAAACTCGTCACCAACACGTTCGACACACTCGGCGAGGCGGCCGACGCCGTCGCCGACCGCTTCGACCACCCGGTCACCGTCGACCCGACGTGTGGCCCCCACAGCGACCACTGGCCGTTCGTCGCGCGCGGCGTCCCCGGCACGCACGTCACGAGCGAGACGGACGGCGAGGGTCGCGGCTGGGGCCACACGCACGCCGACACGCTCGACAAACTCGAGGCGAGGGACCTGCGCGAGAGCGCCATCCTGCTCACCGAGTACGTCGTCGAAGTGGCCGGCGCCGACTTCCAGGGCGACCACGTCGACCCCGCCGAAATCGGGGCCGCGCTCGAAGCCGAAGGACAGGCCGAGGGCATGAAAGTTGCCGGAGACTGGCCCTTCGAGACCGACGGCTAGCCCGCGGTCACGCGGCGGCGGTCAACGGAGGTCGACCCGCGGTGCGGTGGTTTTTTGCCGGGTCATCGCTACTCTCCGGTGATGACGAACCGGCCGGTCGTCGCGGTCGTCGGGGACGACGGGAGCGTCGCCGCCGCCGTCGACGCCGCCGGTGGCGACCCGCGCCCCGGCCCCGCCGCCGACGTGGTGCCCGGGAGCGACGCCGTCGTCGCCGTCGGCGAGCCGGCGCTGCTCGCGGTGGCGCGAGCGGGGCCGTCGGCTCCCGTGTTGCCGGTCGCCGCCGGGCACGGCGTCCGGTCGGTCCCGCGCGAGGCGGTCGAGGCCGCCGTCGCGTCGCTCGTCGGCGGCGAGTTCGACGCCGACACCCACCCCGTCTACGACGCCGCAGTCGGCGACAGTGTCCGCGCGCGACTGCTGCTCGATTGCATGCTGGTCACCGCCGAACCCGCACAGATATCGGAGTTCGCAGTCAGCGCGGGCGGCGAACCGGTCGCACGGTTCCGCGCCGACGGCGTCGTCGTCGCCACGCCGGCGGGGTCGGCCGGCTACGCTCGACGCGCCGGCGGTCCCGTTCTGCCGCCCGAGACGGACGCCGCCGTCGTCGTTCCCATCGCACCGTTCGCGACCGACACGGACCACTGGGTCGTCCCCGCCGGGGAGCTTCGCGTCTCCGTCGAGCGCGACGTGGCCGCCGTCGACCTCGTCGCGGACGACCGCGTCGTCGGGACCGTCCCGTCGACCGACGCCCTCCGACTGACGCCGGCCGAGACGGTCGATATCGCCGTCGTCGCCGCGAGCCAGTCGCCGTACCCGTCCGTCTGAACGGGTCGGCGCCCGGAGCAGCTGGGACGACCTGCTCCGTGACTGGGACGACCTGCTCCGTGACTGGGACCTGCCACAGTTCGTCCGTGGCCGCCGCTCGCGCGCCGGATTGGAAAAACTCTAATGGCCGACGGCCGGAAGTACCCCTATGAGCGAATACGAGCTGTTCGGGCCGGTCGACGCCGTCCTCCGTCAGAACCTCACCGAGGAGGTGCTCCTCATCGAGGCGGTGTTGCTCGGCCTCGTCGTCGTGAACATGGCCGCCCGCGCCTACGCGCACCGCCAGCACGTCTCCCAGGCGGAAGAGGGCGACGACGCCATCTCGCGACACCCGTTCCACGTCGCCACGAACCTGCTGCTCGTCCTCGGGTCGTTTTACTTCCTGACCGTGCAACACCACGCCGGAATGGTCGCCTCCGCGATCACCGTCACGCTCCTCCTGACGGACTTCTTCGAGTTCGAGTCCCGGAAGGTCGAAGCGCGCCGCGAGATTCCGATCGAACGGCCGAAAGCGGCCATCTCAGCGTCGTTCCTCGCGCTGCTGTACGTCGGATACGTGACGTTCTTCTACGGCCCCATCAGTCAGTTCTTCTGACGAGGCCCCGTTCCGACTCCGGGTTCTCGACCCGTGCTCCGTTCTCCCACAGCCCGTACTCGTCCCCGCAGCCACCACTCCGTTTCCGCGCCGTGTATACACACCTCTCTGTCTGCACGCGATACGCTACCCTCTGTCTGCACGCGATACGCCACCCTCTATCTGCACGCGATTCCTGAATCGTACACGCGAGTCGAGCGTCTGTTCCGATCCGGAGACCTGTCGAGACGGTATCGGAGAAGGAAACGGTGGGCTGGTCAGTCCCGCCCGTGTCGAGGGGCCGTCTCCACTCCCGGCGGCCGCACTGAGCGGGCGCGCACCGACGCGCGACGGACCCGAGTCGGAACGAGAGCCGTCCGGCTATCGGGAGTCGACGAGAGCGGGAAAACCGGAGTGGTCAGTTCGTTCGCTCGGCGTAGCTGTCGCGCAGTTGTTCGACGGCGGGGATGACGACCCAGAAGGTCAGCGCGCCGATGATGGCGAACCACGCCGTCACGTCCATCAGCAGGATGGCGATCGTGTCGTAGATGCTGGGGTCCGAGACCTCCACCGGCGCGTTGAGCTGGACGCCGTCGCCCTCGAAACTGGGCGTCCGGTACCAGCCGGCGATCGTCAGCCAGATCATCCCGGCGCCGGAGAAGATCGCCAGCCCCTTGGCGAATTCGTCAGCCATTGTTCGACGTTTCGTCGGACTCTTCTTTAGCGTTTCCCATTCCCTCGGCCTGGAACCGCGTCGAGAAGGCGTAGGTGACCGCTCCGAGGACGATACACCCCAGCCCCGCGAGCGCGAGCACCGGGTTCACCTCCGACAGCTCCAGCGTCGCCCGCCTGGTCGCCGAGTCCAGCAACAGGAACCCGGCGACGACCATCACGACGGCGAAAAGCGTCGAGAAGACCGTCACCCGCTTGTAGACGTGCGTCGGAACCACGACCCGGCGTGGGTCGCTATCGCCCGTCTCACCGCTCGGGGCGTCGCTATCGCCCGTCTCACCGCTCGGGGCGTCGCTATCGCCCGTCTCACCGCTCGGGGCGTCGCTATCGGTCGAGCGGTCGTCCGCAGAAGTCGATACCCCGTCCGTCACAGCAGGTTCGGACGGCTCGGACGTATCGGCCGAAGCCCCGTCGGCGCGGGGCGTGTCGTCGGCCATCTATTTCGGTGGTCTGAGCCGGTAGTAGCGGCGGTTGAGGTTGAACATGTACCCCTCGCGCATCGTCCGCAGGACCGCGTAGGTCAGGAACGCGCCGAGGAACGGCACGATGAACGTCAGGTCGAACAGGAGATGGGAGTCCAGCGGCGCGAGGTTCTTGACCGACAGCACGGCCACCGTGAACGCGAAGATAACGCCGGACATCCCGACGGCCGCCCAGAACGGCTGCTCGACCGGGCGCCGCGCCGACCCCTTGTTCAGGAAGGGCACGATGGCGATGAACCCGACGATGACGACGTTCGCGAGGACGCCGTAGGTGCGGTCGCCCATCAGCTTGTCGCCGCCGAGCAGCGTGATGTCCGGGTTGAGCGGGCCGAGTTTCAGCAGGCCAAAGGACCAGTAGAGATACCAGTCGGGCAGGATGACCGCCGGCGTCGTCGACGAGTCGGCGGGCGGCCCGATGTGCGGGGGCAGCGCCGCCGACAGGAAGACGATCATGCCGACGAAGAAACTCGTCAGCGCGAGGTTGCGGATCATCTCGTGGGGCCAGGTCGGGAACGCCAGCACGTCGCGTTCGACGTAGCTCGACTGCTGGCGGAGGTCCTGGTCCTCGCGCCGGGAACGCTCGAAGTACTCGTAGGTCAGCCGGGAGAGCCCCTGCGAGCGCGCCTTGCGCTCGCTCCAGGTCGGGGTCTCGTCGTCCGGCGGCACGATGCCGGTACCGTCCGTGCGGACTTGTTCGTCCGTGGATTCGTTGTCGCTCATTGTTCTAGTGGGGTTCCGCGATGCCCTGCATCCAGACGATGCCGATGTGGACCGCGATCAGGCCCGTGGTCACGAACGGCAACACGAACACGTGTAAGATGTACATCCGCTGGACCGTCGACTGCGAGAGGGTGAACCCGCCGAACAGCAACTGGGCGATCCACTCGCCGATGATCGGGATCGAGAGGCTCATCTCGACGCCGATCTGCCCGGCCCAGAAGGCCAGCTGGTCCCACGGGAGCAGGTAGCCAGTGTACCCGAAGACCATCGTCAGCGAGATGAGGACGATGCCGATGAGCCAGTTCAACTCGCGCGGTTCCTTGTACGCGCCCGTGAAGTACACACGCAGCATGTGCAGGAACACGGCCGCGACCATCACCTGCGCGGACCAGCGGTGGAGACTCCGGAGGAAGAATCCGAAGTTCAGATCCACCATGATGAACGTGATGGAGTTGTACGCCAGCGCCGGTTCACCGTTCGAGGCGCCGGCCCCGGGCGCGTAATAGAACCCGAGCAAGGCGCCGCTGATGGCGGCGACGACGTACGCGATGGTCGAAAACGACCCGAGCGCGTACAGCGGGTACCAGTACCAGAACTTGTTGTCGAGGTTGTACTGCTCGGTGTGGCTTTTCGGCATCTGGAAGTTGACCTTGTAGTAGAGGTTTTCCAGGATCTCGAGATAGTCGACGATGCGCAGGCGCCTGTCGAGCCACAGCAGCGTCGTCAGGTATATCGACTCGATCGCGGTCAGGTCGCGACGCTTCATCCAGCCGTCGTGGTCGTGGTCGTCTTTGCGTTCCAGGCTCATGATATCACTCCGAGGGCCGCGGCCGGGCGATGTAGCGGATGTTGACCGGGTTGAACGGGTCGTAGATAGACTGGTGACACTGACAGTAGACCTGGTTCGCCCCGCCGAAGTCAGAGCTCCCCTCGAGCTTCTTTATACCCGGGACGCAACAGAAGTGCGTACACTTGTTCAGCCAGGCCATGACGTTCTGGTCGGTGGCCGCGTCGAGGAACGTCCGGATCGACGAGGGGATCTTGCTGTAATCACGGAACCCCTGCTCGCCGTTTATCATCTTCGGGAGCTCCGGCGTCCGCAGGACCTGGACCGGGATGGTCTTCGCACCCTCGGTTTCCGAGCGCCACCGGGCGCTCGCGGGCTTGCCGAGACCTGCACGGCCGATCCCGTTACCCCAGGTCTCGTAGTCGTCGAACATGTCGAGGGTCAACTTCTCGCCGGCGTCGACCGCCTCGGTCTGCCAGGCGTAGCCGGCGCCCGAGACGCCCCGGAAGAAGTTGTCGGCGTCGGCGCCGGGCTGGACGCCCTCGTACTGCTCGACGCCGCAGTACTGAAACCACGACGACGAGTAGGAGGTGCCGCCGATCTCCTCTTCGGCGACGGTGACCTCGCGGCCGCCGACGGTCTCGGTCCGCGTTTCGGGGAAAACACCCTGTATCTCGCCCGCACTCGTCACTTCGACGGGGATGAGCGGCATTCCGCGCGGTGCGGGGCCGCCGGTGTTCTGGACCCCGATGTAGTTCGTCGGACCGCCGCCACCGCCGGACTGAGATGTCGCGGTGTTGATGGCCGCGGCGCCACCGACGCCGACGGTCCCGAGCGCTGCGCTCCCGACGACGCCTTTCACGAAGCGGCGCCGACCGGATTCCTGTGGGTATTTGTCTTCGTCCAGTGGCATCGTTATCGTTTGTAGTAGGGGTAAACCGCTCGTTTCACGCTCTCCCAGGGGCTGCCCTCGGCGAACGGTGTGCCGTCGACGTCCTCCTCGCGGACGTAGAGGTCCTCCCACTTCCGGCGTCGCTTCTTGACTATCATCACGTCCGGGAGGAACTCCTTGCGGTAGAGGACGAGGATGAAAGCGAGGTCGATGAGGATGACCGCGAGGACACCGCCGAGGAACATGTTCCCGAGCGGGGAAAAGCCCCACCCGGAGACGAGTCCGTACGTGAACAGGCCGACGAACACGACCTCGATGACCGTCAGCAAGACGATCCCGACCGCCGCGGCCGTGCTCTCACGGGCCGGTTCGTACCGGTGAATGTCGCCGTAGTTGCCGCCAGACGAGGACATCAGTTGTTCCCTCCTGTCGCGTTCGGTGATTCACCGTACTTCAGCACGAAGAACGTGAACACCAGCGAGACGACCATCATCACGATGGTCGCAACGCCGACGTAGTGGGGGCGGAACGGGACGCCCATGTGTTCGGGGTCGACTTCGCCGCCACCGCCGCCACCGCCCACCTGCTCGGTCTCGACGCCGCCGACGGCGATGGCGCCTTTCATGCCCTGGCCCTCGTGGGGCTGACAGAAGTAGTCGTACATCCCCTCGGTCTCGAACGTCGACTGGAAGGTGTACCCCGAGTCGTAGGTCGTGCTGCCCGGTGATCCCGGCCACTCGGCGCCCGACGGCTGGTTCTGGACGACGACGTTGTGGAAGTCCGACGCCCACTCGAAGATGACCGTCGTTCCGGGGTCGATCCAGATCTTCGTCGGCGCGAACGAGAAGTTCCCGTCGGGACCGACCTGCACCGTCACCTCCGACTGCCCCCGCAGGTCCTCGTAACTTCCGTTTGACGCGTCGCTCACGTAGTCGGACCACACCGGCCGGACGGTCTGGGCCGCCGCTGTCCCGGAACCGGCGGCCACAGCCGCGCCCCCGCCGGCGACGCCACCGGCGGTCCGCAGAAAGTCCCGTCTATTCATACATCGGTGCTCGGTACCGAATTTGTATAAACCCACCGAATGGGCGCGCAGGCAGGCGTTTAGCACCCGGTGAGAGCGCGCGGACACGGACGAATACGTTCGCCAGCGCGTCCGGATTCGCCGTGTTGGGTCGGTCGACACGATCGATCCCGTCGCCCGCCCGGGACGACGCTGTCCGCCCCGCTGAGGACGACTCCACCCGTCGCGCTCATGACGACTCCGCCCCGTCGTCGGTGCGGGCCGGTTCGCCCGGCAATTGGTCCTCGCCGTCACCGTCGTCCTCGGAGAGCGATCCCGCCTCGTCAGCCGGTTCGTCAGGCAGGAAATCCGGACGCTCGTCGGGGTCGAGGTCGACCGCGCGGAGGCGGTTCCGGTACTCCTCGGCGCGGAACTTGTCGGAGAGACGGGCGTTCGCGACGACGAGAAAGAGCAGGAGGCCGACCGCGAGGAATATCACGCCGGCTATCAGCATCCCGATGACGTTCAGCGAGCGGACCGACCCGCCGCCCGGCGGCGAGACGACCCCGGCAGTGATCAGGAGCCACGCGGCCACGAGGACGAGACCCGCGAGGACCTGTATCCCAGCGATAACCTGCAGGACGGTGTTGCCGAGTTCGCCGCTGCCTTCCGGGACCTCCTGGGGGTCCGGCAGCAGGTCCTCCGGCGGGGACTCGGGCACGTCGTAGGACTCCATCGAACTCAGCGCGACGGTGGGTTTCACGTCGCGGAGGACCGTCCCGCGACCCTCGACCGTGCCGTCGTCGTAGACGGTCGCGTACCCCTCGTCGGAGTAGGCGACGATGCGGTCGTCGTGGCGCTCGACGCGGGCGAACACGTCGCGGCTGGCCACCCGCTGTTTGAGGTCCGCCTCGACGCGGTCGAGGAGTTCCTCGCCCGTGATCCACGTCTCCGGGTCGAAGACGGCGTCCCACTCCTCGGCGCTCATCTCCGCCATCTCCGCGGGCCCGAAGTCGTCGAAGTCGTACTTCTCCTCGACTTCGCGCCGCAGCGCCTCCACGGGCTGGTCGTCGCCGGCCGACGACTCGCCCACGGAACGGGAAGCCTCGTCCGGCGTCGTGGCGTCCGCGTCGTCCGGGTCCGAGTCGCCGTCCTCGGCGGCCTCGGTCCGTTCGTCGGCGGCGTCACTCATCACCGGAACTCAGTCGGGCAGACCCATAAGCCCCGCGAACAGTCGGCGGAGAGCGCGCGACTCAGGTCGGCAGCGGGACCCAGGCGGCCGTCGGCAGGACGCCGACGAGCGCCAGCGCGGCGACGACGCCCGAAGTGACCACGATGCTCGCCGCCGGCGGGTCGAGGTGCGTCTCCGCGTGCGCGTACAAGACGCGCTGGAAGAGTTCACCGAGGAGGCCGCCGAGCACCCCGAGCGCCGCGCCGGCGACCAGCGCGGTCCCGAGCGAGACCGACCCGGCCACCGCGGTCGGGGCGGGCGTCCCGCCGGAGACGCCCGCCAGCGCGACGACGAAGGTGCTCGCCGGGAGCGCCATGTGGTGCGTGACGGGGATCTCGGCCACATCGGCACACAGCAAGAACAACACCGAGACGGTGATCCCGAACGCCAGGAACGCGCTCCCGGTGCGGTAGGCGGTGTACGCCGAAAGCGCGCCGACGACCGCCCCGAGGGCCGCGACCTGCCCCCAGCGGTACTGATAGGGGAGCCAGGGATCGACGGCCCGCGGGCCCGCGTCGTCGACCGTCGACCCGCCGTCGGGACTGACCGCGGTTTCGCCGTCGCCGTCGATCTCGCCCCCCGTGGCCGTCTCAGCGTCCGCCCGCGCGTGCGGAGACATGTCGAACAGGCTGCCGTCGAGTAGTCGGCCGACGGGCGCACCGACGACGCTGTAGCCGAGAACGACCCGGTGGGCGAGCGCCGACCCGACGACGCCGAGCGCGACCGGGTCGACCGGGACGGCGAGCGACCCCGCGGCCGTCGCGATCCCGTAGCCGACGACGCCGAAGGCGCCGCCGACCGCCAGCACGTCCGGTCTGCTGCCGAGGCCGCGGGTCACGTCCTTGGCCGCGTACGGGGACCCGTCGGTGTCGACGTACCCGCGGCGGGCGGCGTAGGCCACAGCCGCGGCGCCGCCGCCGAAGGCGACGTGCGGGCCGAGGACGACGCCGAAAGCCACGCCGCCTGTGATATCGACCGGAACGGCGCCGTCCAGCGACCGGACGCCCATCGCGTAGACTTCGCCGACGACCACGACGAGGCCGGCAAGCGAGAACGAGGGGAGCGCACCGATTGCCGCGCCGAAGGCGCCGCCGGCGAAGGCCGCCAGCAGGAGCTCGGCGGCGAGCAAGTCCGAGAGCGCCATCGTCAGGCGGTGTCGGGCGGCTCCGAGAACTCGTCGAACAGTGAGACGACGTTGCCCTCGACCTCGTCGCGGATCGCCCGGACGGTCTCGAGGTCCTGTCCGTGCGGGTCGGTGAGCGCCCAGTCGCGGACGTCGACGCCCGCGCTCGTGTCGAGTTCGAGCGTCGAACAGCCCATCGTCGCCACGTAGTCACACGACTCCAGTTCCGCGGTGGAGATGGATTTGGGTTTCCGGTCCGAGAGGTCGATGTCGAGTTCGGCCATCACCTCGACGACGACGTCGTGGACGCTGTCGGCGGGGTCGGTGCCCCCGGTGAGAATCTCGACGCGGTCTTCGAGCCCGCGGCGGTCGCGCTCGCGCTCGGCGAACGCCGTCGCCATCTGGCTCCGGCCCGCGTTCTGGACGCACATCAGCGCGATCCGGACCGTGTCGTCGTTCATTGCTGGACCCCCGTCTCGTCCCCGGCACTGCCCCGCGTCGCGTCGAGCGCCGACAGCAACCGTTCGGTCCGGTCGGTCGCGTCGTAGTAGCGCCACGACCCCTCCTTGTGACGCGTGACGAGGCCGGCCTCGCGCAGGTCCGAGAGCGCGTGGCTGACCGCGCTGTCGCTCACCTCTACGAGCGGGTCGAGTTCGCAGACACAGAGCGCCCCGTCGGCCGCGGCGAGTACGCGCGCGATCCGGTAGCGCGTCCCGTCGCCCAGCGTCGCCAGCGCCGCCGTGTCGCTTCCCCCGTCCGCCGGGATCGCTCCGGATAGCGCCTGGAGGTCGTCGATGCGTGCCTCGACGTCGGCGTCACAGCAGTCACCGAGACGGTCGGTCAGGAGTCGTCGCAACCGCGTCGCGTCCGTTGCCATGGTTGAACGAATGAACAAGCGCTCATATGACTGTTCCGGTCGATGGCGGGGAGACCCCGCTCGGACACAGCAGGGGTTTCGGCACGTTTTAGCGCGAACGGCCGAAAGCGCCGGTATGGTCTCGACGGGGACGATCGCGACGGTGACGCTCGTGTCCGTGACGCTCAGTTTCCCCTGCTTCCTGTACGGCGCGTGGTACATCATCGAGACCGAGCCGGTGACATGGGGCGTGCTCGTCCATCACCTGAAGTTCGTCGGGACCGGACTGGCGCTGACGACGATTCCGATGCTGGCCTGGATGGCGCCGCGCCTGCTCGACCAGCTCAACGGGTTCGCGATGGTCCACGCCTTCCTCGGCGCGCAGGCCTACGCCATGCTCGCGTTCGGCTTCACCGGTATCGTCCGCATCTTCCGGGCCAAACGCCGCTACGACCTGTACAACGACTACGACCGGGACGTCCTCCTCGACGAGATCGGGTCCGACCGGATGGACCACTGGCGGAGCCGCCTCCGTCTCGGCGTGTTCGGCTACGTCTTCTTCTGGATCCTCGCCTACCTCGCCGGCGTCGCCCGCTACGTCTTCATGTACGTCGACACCGGCCTCGCGCCGGGGCTGTGATCCCGGCGCTCGGCCGCGGACCGACCCGCCGCGAGCCGACGGCTTTTCACTGCTCGGGAGAGACGGGACGGCCATGACCGCGGACCAGACCGAAGGCGACGACCCCACCGATGAAGCCGAGCGCGACGGCCCCGAGGTCGTCGTCCTGCGACAGAACATCCACGGGATCCCACCCAAGCGCTACGTCGAGGCCCTGCGCGAGCGGCTCCCGGACATGACCGTCGCCTACGCCGCGACGCCCGAGCGGGAACGCGACCTCCTCCCGACCGCGCGCATCGTCGCCGGCTTCTCGCTCGACGAAGACGACCTCGAACGCGCCGAGAACCTCGAACTGTTCGCCTGCTCCTTTGCGGGTGTCGACCACCTCCCGCTCGAGGCGTTCCGCGAGCACGGCGTCGCCGTGACCAACGCCTCCGGCGTCCACGGCCCCAATATCGGGGAGTACGCGCTCGGAGCGATTCTCACGTTCACCCGCGATTTCCTCGAATCGCGCCGCCGACAGGAACGGCGGGAGTGGCGCTCGCACCGCACCCGCGAACTCGCCGGGAGCACTGTCGTCGTCGTCGGCATGGGACCCATCGGCGAGGCCGTCGTCCAGCGACTGGACGGGTTCGACGTCCGCACGGTCGGCGTCCGCTACAATCCCGAGAAAGGCGGGCCGACCGACGAGGTCTACGGCTACGAGGACATCACCGAAGTGGCCGCCGAGGCAGACTACGTCGTCCTCGCCTGCCCGCTGACCGACGCGACCGAGGAACTGATCGACCGCGACGTCTTCGCGACGCTCCCCTCGGACGCCGTTCTCGTCAACGTCGCCCGCGGCGGCGTCGTCGACACCGACGCGCTCGTCTACGCGCTGCGCTGGAACTCGATCGGCGGCGCCGTCCTCGACGTGACCGATCCCGAACCGCTCCCCGAGGACCACGAGCTCTGGACCTTCGAGAACGTCCTCATCACGCCACACAACGCCGGCCACACCCCGGAGTACTTCGAGCGCCTCGCTGACATCGTCGCCGAGGCGGTCGGGACCGCCGACGACTCGGGCGAGTGGAAGGATCTGCCCAATCAGGTCGTCTGAGCGCCGGTCGACCGAAACAGTTCCGCCCGACTGGTCTCAGTCGCTCCGCTCCAGTTCCTCGCCTTCCTTGACCGCCCGGGCCTCTTCTTCCATGGCGTCGATATCGACCTGGGCCTCCTCGTCTATCTCGCCGAGGATCCGTTCGATGTCGTCGAGGCCGAGGAGTTCGCGCGTCTCGCTGTCGAAATCGAGGCTTCCCAGTCCGCCCTCGCTGCCCGCCCTGGCCACGTCGCTGCCCGAGAGGTGCTTGCCGTAGCGACCCACCAGCGAGGTGAGCTCCTGGGGCATGACGAACGTCGTCGACTCGCCCTGACCGATGTTTTCGAGCGTCTCCATCCCCTTGTCGACGATGGCGCGCTCACCCATCGACTCCGCAGACTTGGCCCGCAACACCGTCGAGATGGCGTCACCCTGCGCTTCGAGGATCTGCGACTGTTTTTTCCCCTGTGCGCGCACGATGTCGGACTGTTTGGCCCCCTGGGCCTGTTCGATGGCGGAGCGGCGTTCACCCTGTGCTTCGAGGATCATCGCACGGCGCTTGCGCTCCGCGGAGGTCTGTTGCTCCATCGCGTTTTTCACGCCGGCCGCGGGAGTGACCTCGCGGACCTCGACGCTCTCGACGCGGATCCCCCACTCGTCGGTCGGTTCGTCGAGTTCCTTGCGGATACGGGCGTTTATCTCCTGGCGCTTGCTCAGCGTGTCGTCGAGTTCCATGTCGCCCAGCACCGCCCGCAGCGTCGTCTGAGCGAGGTTCGAGACGGCCATCTTGTAGTCGTCGACCTCCAGGAACGCGCGTTTCGCGTCCATCACGCGGATGTAGACGACGGCGTCGGCGGTCACCGGCGAGTTGTCGCGGGTGATCGCCTCCTGCTGTGGCACGTCCATCGTCTGGGTCCGCATGTCGAACGGGTACGACCGGCTGACGAAGGGCGGAACCAGGTGGATCCCCGGTTTCAACAGCCGGCGGTACTCCCCGAAGACCGTCAGCGCCTCTCTGTCGTAGGCCTCGACGATCTCGACCGCCGAATAGACTGTCGCCGCCGCCAGGACGACGAACAACAGCCCGACACCGACCAGCGGGTCGACGTCCGCGAGTGCCCCGACACCCGCCGTTCCGAGTACGATCGACAGCGCGACGAGAACGAGGACGACCAGGGACGCCCGGATCGCCCAGCGCCGAACCGTCTCCTCGATGTCCTGGGCTGACTGACTCATGGTCACACTCCGGGCCGGAGACGGATAAGTGACCGCTCGGCTGCTGAACCGATCTGCTCGAACGCGGTCAGACCAGTAGCCCCTCAGGCAGCGGTCAGACGAGCGGTTCGTCCGGCCGGGGCCGGTCGTAGGTGTCGCGGATCGTCTCGGCGAACTGCCCGTCTTTCGCGAGCGTGATCGTCACCGCCGTGAACGCCCCCTCGAGATCGCGAAGGACGAACACCTCCCGCGGTTCGGGGGCGTCGTCGCCGTCGTTGACACGGTCGACGAGCGGTTCGAGCGGCCGGGTGCCGTCGCGGAACTCCTCGAAACGGCCACGGTCGCCGCTCTCGGCGAAGACGTAGACGACGCCGTTGACCGCGCCGTCGGTGTTTCGCGTCTGTTGTGCGCTCATCCCGTCGCCGCTCGCCCGCGCGTCCTCCCAGGTCTCCTGTGCGAGTTCGAACATCGGGTCCACCTCGTCCGCGAAAGTGTACAGCGTCGGTCGCGCCACGGTCAGCGACTCGACCGTCGGGTCCGCGCTCGACCAGTCGAGAGCGGCGTCGACGAGGTAGCCCGCACGCAGGTCCACGACCGGTGCGTCGTGACCCTCGGCCGCGAGCACGACCGGTTCGTACGTCTCCCGGTCGAGCAGTCGGCGCCGTCCGTCGTCCGTCTCGGGGAGTACCCGATAGGTCCCGTCCTCGTCCATACCCCACCTCCGGACCCGACCCGGAAAACGGATGCTATCGACAACCGTCGCGGCCGTCCGACCGTAGCAGCCCGTATTCGAGCGCAATTTTTATCCCTTCTGTCCGATAACATATACGTCGTGTCCCGAAAGAAACTCATCGCCATCATCGCTATCGTCGCTATCGTCGCCATCACGTACCGTCGCCGTGGAGAGAGCGAAAGCGACGACGAATAGCTCGACCGGTCTCGGTCGAATCCACGCTTTTCTGGCGGCCTGAAACCGTCGAACAACCGATAGTGACGACCAACTGGGGCCAGCACGTCGAATGCTCGTCCGACCGTGTGTGAACAGAGCAGTCGTCAAAAAAGCACGCTCGGAAAACACAAATATTTATTAGTAAAAGGTGGGCAACCTCGTGGCACTGGATGCGCGGGGGGAACGGACGGGTCCTGGCAGTCGCGTGGTGCGTGCTGGTCGTCCTCGGGGGACTGGCCGGTACGGCGAGTGTCGCCAGCGCTCAGCCCGACCGGATCAGTGGTATCGACCGCTCGAGTGCCGGCGGGAACGACCCGCCGCTGGCCGAGGCCGGCCTCGACCAGTCGGTGCCGACCAACAGCACGGTCTTTCTCGACGCCACTGGCTCGACCGACCCAGACGGCAGTATCTCACGTGCCGAGTACACCAGCCGCTGGTTCTGGACTGTCCGCCAGGCGACTCCATACGAAAACTCCGAAGCTAACGGGATCGCCGGAAACACGACGAATATCTCCGTTGGGCCCGACTCGGGTGAAACAGCATCACTGGACGAACCGAAAGGGAAGAGCAGCAATTCGCTCTCTTCGGATGCGTCCAGCCTGGCACTGTCGAATACCCGCGCGAAAGTCGGTGGCCGATCGGTCCGTTCGAATATTCGAGAACCTATCAGTACGGACTGCGCTGTTTGGGGTCGTCAACGAAGATGAGGGTCGAACGCGGCGTTACAGATACCCGGTGTCGAGCAGCAGTTCGCCGTTGAGAACGCTGGCGCCGGCGGCGCCGCGGAGGGTGTTGTGCGCGAGACAGTTGAACTGCAGCCCGTGGGTCGTCTCCTGGACGCCGCCGGCGGAGACGGTCATGCCGTTACCGAGCGTGCGGTCCAGGCGGGGCTGGGGCCGGTCGGGCTCCTCGAACACTTTGATGAGCGTATCGGGCGAACTCGGGAGGTCGAGAGAGGGGAAGCTCTCCATCGCCTCCTCGGCCTCCGAGGGCGAGAGATCCTCGGCGGTGTCGGCCCAGACGTTCTCCAGGTGGCCGTCGAGAGTGGGGATCCGATTGCAGGAGGCCGCGACGTCGGCGTCGTGCCACGCGACTTCGGCGCCGTCGAAGGTGCCGAGGAGTTTGCGCGATTCGGTCTCCATCTTCCGCTCCTCTTTCCCGATGTAGGGGATGGCGTTGTCGATGATCTCCATCGAAGAGACGCCGGAGTAGCCGGCGCCGGAGACCGCCTGCAGGGTGGCGACCTCGATGCGTTCGAGTCCAGCGGCGTCGTCGATGGCCGCTAGCGGCGGGACCATCGTGATCGTCGAGCAGTTGGGGTTCTTGACGAGCGCGCCGTCCCAGCCGCGCCGGTCGCGCTGGACCTCAATGAGGTCGAGGTGGTCGGCGTTGATCTCCGGGATGGTGAGCGGGACGTCGTCGTCCGCGCGCGCGTTCGAGGAGTTCGAGGAGACGATGTAGCCGTCCTCACAGAAGGCGGGTTCGACGGCTTCGCCGACGCTCGAGGGGAGCGACGAGAAGATCAGTTCGACGTCGTCGGGAACCTCCGAGGGGTCGGTAGCGGCGACCTCGATGTCCGCGACGTCGTCGGGGATGGGGGCATCGATGCGCCACTTCGCGGCCTCGCGGTAGGTCTTGCCCGCGCTCGCCTCGCTGGCGGTCAGGGCTTCGATCTCGAACTCGGGGTGGGGGTCGACCAGCTGAATGAGTCGCTGTCCGACCGCACCGGTCGCACCCAGGATACCGACGCTGACAGTCATTACCGTGCCGTAGTGCGACCACCGTTCAAAACTGTTTGGATACGCGTGGCACGGTCACGAATCATCATGCGAGACTGCGCGTGAAATTCGGAGAAGGCGCCGGGATAGACGGCGAAACGTCCGGGCGAGCGAGAGGGCAATCGCTGGGCGAGCGACGCGGAGACTCGCAGAGGAAAGACGCGATTACGCTTCGGCGGGCTGGCCGTACTTGCTCGTGACGTAGCCGGCGATGCGGTTGCGGACGCCCTTGGACTCGACGTTCGTCAGTTCCGTCACCACATCCTTGTTGTGTTCGAAGTCGTCACCGAACGCGTCCGGGTACCGCTCCATGAGGAGCCGCGCCGTCTTCTTGACGTAGGCGGGTTTGATAGCCATATTACTCCGTATCCCCGTCGAGCCCTAAAAGGATCCGAATCGAAATCGTCCTTCTCGGGACAGCGCGCTTCGACGTCGGCCCCAGTCACGACCCGATTTCGATTTCGCGGACGAGTTCGGCGGCGTCGTTCGCGGGGTTGTTGACCGCGGTCGAGACGGGATAGGCGCGCATTCGATCGGCAGGATAGGGGTCCATGAGGGCAGCGACCTCGTCCGGATCACCCGAGAGCCACGTCTGTTCCTCCTCGGGCGAGAGGACGACCGCCATCCGGTGGTGCAGGTCGGCGACGACCTCGTTGGGCTCGGTCGTGACGATCGTGAACGTCTCGACGGGGGCCGGATCCGAGGAGAGATCACCGTCCGGCCCCCCGCTGAAGTCCCCGAGGCCGGTCTGGGTCTGGGGCGGCGTCCACCGCTCGTAGAGGCCGGCCATCGCGAACACGTCGCCGTCGCCAACGGTGACGCGGTAGGGCTGTTTACCGGACCCGCCGCCGAGTTCCGTCCACTCGTAGAAGCCGTCGGCCGGGACGAGACAGCGGCGGCGCTCGTAGGCGTCGGCGAAGCTACGCTTTTCGGCGACCGTCTCGGCGCGGGCGTTGATGAACTCGAAGTCCGAGCGGTCGTCGGCCCAGGAGGGGACCAGCCCCCATTCCATGCGCCCGATAGTGTCGGGCGCTTCGGTCGTGATCACGGGCAGTTCCTGACTCGGTGCGGCGTTGTACCGCGGCTCGAAGTCGAAGTCGAACGTCGCGTCGAAGCGCTCCTCGACGTCGGCCGGCGGCGCGAACAGACTGTAGCGACCACACATACACCCACGTTCGAGCCCCACCGTCAAAACGACACCACCGGACGGTCAAACACTCGTTACAACCATCTGAAATCATTTACCCGACCAGGTACAGAAGTCGGACATGAGACGACGGACTTTCCTCGCGAGCGCGGCCGGTGGATTCGCCGCGTTCGCGGGGTGTCTGAGTACCGGCGAGGAGCAGGCGGGCGACGACACGCCGACCGGGCCACCCGAGACGCCGACCGAAACGCCGCCGCCGTCGGAGACACCGACGCCCGGGCCGGGCCTGACGCGGACGCCGACGGACCCTGGCGGATCGCCGACGGATCCAGGTGGATCCCCGACCGCTTCACCCGGGGACTCGGAGACGCCGACGCCGAAAGAGAGGATCGGGTACGACATCCCCACCGCGACAGGCGAACCCAGCCAGCCCGGCGATATCGATTCGGCGTGGCCGCTGCCGGCGAGCGACGCCGGATTCACCAACCGTACCGCGGTCCCGGGACCGACCGACCCCGTGGCCGAACTGTGGTCGGTCGAAGCCGGCACCGGGCTCTCGGAACCGGTGCTCGCCGACGGAACCGTCTACGTCGCCGGGCGCGACGGGACAGTGCTCACCCTGGACGGTCGCGACGGGACCGAGCAGTGGCGCCGGTCGGTCGGTGACCTCGCCGCGGCCCCGTCGGTCGTGGGCGGCCGCGTGTTCGTTGCCACCGGGGACGGCCTCGTCGCGCTCGCGGCCAGCGACGGGAGCGTACAGTGGCGAGTCGAGACGCCGGAGCGAGCGGATTTCGTCGACCCTGCGGGGCGACTCGTCGACGCGGCGGTCATGGTCCACGAAGGCGGTATCTACACCGTGGCTGGCGAGGACTCGCCGGCGGTCGTCCGCCGGTCGCTCGCCGACGGCAGCGAGGACTGGCGGACCGAGATCGCCGAGCCGTGGGCCCTCCCGATATTCGCGAGCGGAGAGGGTGAGGTGTTCGTCTCCAGTGGTCCCCACGACACCCGGTTCTGGCAGCTGGACGCGGCGACGGGCGACCTGCTCGCCGAAGAACCGCGCTACGGCCACGACTTCCCGACGGAGGCGTTCTACGCCGACGGGTCGGTCTACACGGTCGAGCCCTTCTTCGGGAGCGCCGGGCGAACACCGCTCGACGAAGGCACCGGCTGGACGACGGACGTCCCGCCGGGCGGCGAACTCGCCGACGGCGACGGGCGCGTCTACTACGCCACGAGCGCAGACGACGCGGGGGTGTTCGCGCTCTCGAAAACCGACGGGGCGATCGACTGGGAGGTCGAACCGCCCGGCGACGTCGTCGGTCGGCCGGTCGTCGCGGGCGACGTGGTCGTCGTCCCGACCGACGCGGGGCTGTACGGCGTGGCGCCGTCGGACGGGAGCGACCGATGGCTGCGTCCCGGGGACGCGACCGGTGAAGACGCGCTCGCGGCCGACGACCTCGTGTTCTCGACGCGGGAGGGTGCGGTCCGGGCGTTCCGGGCGCCGTAACCGAACACCCGGTCGTCACGCGCTCCTGGCCGCGAGGCGGTTCGCGTCGGTGACGATCTTGAACAGCGCACCGACGACGCCGCCGAAGAAGAAGGCCGCGCCGACGAGGACGAGTCCGATACCGATCGGTCCGTCGATGAAGACGGTCCCGGTCAGGTCGTTCGTGACCAGGACCGAGAGACCGGCGGGCAACAGGATCGAGCCGACGAGATAGAGGATGAGCAGGCGACGCATCTCGGGGTGGAGGGCGTACGCGACCGCGGTGCCGAAGTCGACGGGCGAGTCGCGGAGCGTCCGTTCTGGCTGGGACATCGCAGGTGAGTGACGGTGAAGCGGCAAAGTCCTTGTGTGCGAGCGGCCCGAACGGTCGTCGGAGAACGAGAAGCCATGCGGTGTGGTACGGTGCTGGGCGGGGCGGCAGCGGTGCTGTACGGGGCGGGGCTAGCGGTGCTGGGCGGGGCGGCAGCGGTGCCGGGCGGTAGCGGTGCTGGACGGGGCGGCAGCGGTGCTGGGCTGGGCGGTGGCCGGGAGCGCGTGCCGGCGCGAGTGCGCCGGTCGCGCGACCCGGGGAAAGGCTGGTTGGCTGATCGGCCACGAGCATCCGCGCCGCGGGCGCGGTTCACCGGACGCGAGCGAGCGGAGCGAGCGCGTCGTCCGGCAGTTTTTCCCCACGTTTTTGCAAGCGGGGGTTCCCGCAGCGCGCCTCCGGCGCGCGAGGAAACCCCCCGCAGTAAAAAGTGGTGGCTCTAAACGGCAAGGAACGCCGTGACGAGCATCTTCGTGACGATAGCGGTGAGCGCGCCGAGCCAGGTGAGCACGACGAAGTGAATGTAGGTGTTGAGCTTGTGGCCACCGTCCACAGTTCTGACCATCAGCGCCGAGAGCATGGCGCCGAACATGATGACGACGATGAGCAGGAACTCGATGAGCGGGATGTTGTAGACACCGGTGTTGATGAGGCTGCCGACGTCGAAACTGCTGGAGCCCGACGAGAGGTCGAGACTCATCGACTCGAGGATGTTGACGACCTGGAGGCCGATGAAGAACGCGAAGGTGGAGGCGGCGGTGATCCCGTAGAGCAGGCCGATGAGCGTGGTCGCGGCCTGCTCGCGGCGCTGGCGGAGCTGCTGGACCTGCATCATGTTCTCGCTGATGACCTCGCCCAGGAGCTTCGGACTGCCACCCATCGCGCGACCGACGAGATACATCTCCGAGAACATCTGGATGAGATACGAGCGACACTCGGCGGTGAAGTGGCGCCACGCCTCGGAGGTTTCGATGCGCATGTTCAGGCGCTTGTAGAGGTTGTCGACGTTGTCGGTCAGGGGCCCGAAGTCCTTCCTGCGGAGCGTCGAGAGCACGGTCGAGGTGGTCGACTGTTTGGCGCCCTCGGTGGCGCCGAGCGCGCGGATGAAACTGGGGAACTCGCCGTCGCGGGCCTTGATGCGCTGTTCCTCGCTGCGGACGACGAACCCGGGGATCAGAAGCGGCGTGACCGGGATGGCGGCGTACAGCGAGAGCGGCAGCGGGTCGAGGAAAAAGACCACGTCGCCGAGCGTCACGGGCAGCACGCCGAGAATGCCGCCGAGCGAAAGGGCGAGGAGGAGACCGGTGAGGCTAACGCCGGCAACGGTCGCGTTGCGAATCTTCGGTTGGATGGGGGAGGTCTTCTCCTCGGGGTGGTACCAGACCGGGTCGTAGGGGGCCATCGAGCGGATCGCGAGGTAGAAACCGGACTGGACGAAGATGTAGAGGACGATGACGGCGCTGACGGTCATCATGGGGTTCGTGCCGGTGAGCACCGGCAGAACGACCGCGAACACCAGCGCGAACGTCATCGAGAGGACCATCGACAGGTAGAGGTCCTTCATGACTTCGAGGTTGTCCAGCGTCCCCTCGTAGACGGTCTTGTAGTTCTCGATGATCTGTTCCTGTTCGGAGACGAGGTAGTCGTCGAGCGCCTGCCCCGCGCCGAGGGTGTAGCCCAGGCGGTCGAAGAAATCGGAGACGGCCTCGCTGGGGACCTCCTTGGCGCGGCGGCGGCAGGCGTCGTCTAAGCTCTGGTTCCAGGTGTCGACGAGTTCGACGATCCGGCCGATCTCGGCGGCCATCTCGCCGTACTGGTCCTGTTCGGAGAGCCGGCGGAACACCTCCATGCGGTCGATGTTCGTCGTCGAGAGGACGGTCATGTGCGTGACGACGAGGTGGAACTGGTTGTTGAGGTCTTTCTTGCGCTGGGAGAGCAGTATCTTGGGGTAGAAGACGGCCGAGACCGTCGCGAGAAAGCCGAGCAGGGGGATCGGCGCGCGGATCATCAGCGGCAACTGCAGGAGGAGGGCGATGCCGACTGTGGCGACGAAGAAGACGACCGAGGGGACGAGGATGACGGTGACGTACCGCCCCATCGGCATCGGCATCTGCCGGTAGGAACTGGCGAGACCATCGATGGCGGCCGTGATCGTCAGGTCGAGTCCCGAAGAGGATTCGTCCGCCGAGGCCATCAGTTGGTACCTCTGGAACCGGCAGTCATCGTTCCCTGTGGATGTCGAACGGCAGTCATCGTTCCCTGTGGATATCGAACGGCAGTCCCTCGACGCCGTCGCGCTGGAAGTCCTCGATCAGTTCGTTCACCTCGTGGTAGCCCAGCACGCCCTCCTGGATCGCCCGGCGGATGACGTCGGCCCGGAACTGCAGGTCGTCGTAGATGTCGCGGGTGTCCTCGTACCCGAGCAGCGTCGCGATCTGTTCTTCGAGGACGAAGGAGTTGTTCATGCCCTGGAACGTGATCTCGTCCTCGACGGGGTCCCAGTAGAACGCCTGCCGGGTGACGACCCCGTCCATCTCCTTGGAGTAGCCCTCGATCTCCTGGACGCTCGTTACGCGGCGCAGGACCTGATCGCCCTGCTTGACGCGGTTCTGGAACAGCGCCACGTCGGCGACGTCCATGAACGTCTCGGGGACGTTGATCGGTTCGCCGGTGAATCGCTGGATCATCGAGACGATGTCCGAGGCGTGGAAGGTCAGCATGACCGGGTGGCCGGTCTGGGCGGCCTGGAACGCCATGCGGCCCTCCTCGCCACGAACCTCACCGACGATGATGTAGTCGGGACGCGACCGCAGCGCGGCGGCGACGAGGTCGAACATGTCGACGCTCGACCCTTCGTCCTCGGACTCCCTGGTCAGGAGTTTCTGCCAGGTGTCGTGTGGCGGGAGCACCTCGGCGGTGTCCTCCGCGGTGTAAATCTTCGCGTCGCGGGGGATGAACGCCATGATGGAGTTGAGCGTCGTGGTCTTCCCTGACGCCGTCTCCCCGACGACGAAGACGGTCTGCTCGTTCTCGAGGCAGAGCCAGAGGTACGCCGACAGCTCCGGCGAGAGCGTGCCCCACTTGGTGATCTGGAAGATCGACAGGGGGACGTCGTCGCCCTGGCGGATGGTGAGCGAGGGACCCTTGACGGAGACGTCGTCGGAGTAGATGAGGTTGAGACGCGACCCATCGGGGAGCGTGGAGTCGACGATGGGGTCCGAGTCGGAGACGGGGTCGCCGATGCGCTCGCCCATGTTCTTGAGCCACTGGTCGTACTCCTCGGGCTCGCCGAAGTCCACGGTCGTCGAGAGCATCCCGTAGACGGCGTGGTCGACGTGGCACTCGTGGGGGCCGATGACGTGGATGTCCTCGTTGGCGGGATCACGCATGACCGGTTCGAGCGGACCGAGGCCGACGATGTCGCGGTTCAGTCGATAGAGGATGTCCTCGTAGGTCTGCTCGGTCACCTCGACCTTGCCGATGTTGGTGATCGACGAAAAACGCGAGAGGACGCCCGACTCGTCGCTGGCCCCGCTCTTTATCGCGGTCGTCTCCTGGAGGAGTTCCTCGATGCGGTCGTCGTATTCGGTCTCGCTCTGGGGGGCGGGCTTGGTGACGCTCTTCTCGAGGAGGCGATTGCGGACGTTCTCGAAGACAACCTTCTCCTCGTCGTCGAGCTCCGGCTCGATGGCGTAGTATTTCATGTCCTGGCCGATGTCGCCGTAGATGTGACAGAAGATCGGCCCGCCGACAGGGTAGAGGACGTTCGGCCGGTGGGATTCGTAGTCGTCGTCGGCCTCCTCGATGAACGTGGGGAACTCCCCGGTGATCTGCTTGAACTTCTTCAGGTGGTCCATGAGGTGGGGCCTGCGCGAGGCCACCTGCCTGAGTTCGTCGGAGGGTTTGGGTCGTCCGTGGTCGGTCATGCTATGCTGAGTCTCCGTATTAGGCCACGCTGCGCGATTCGATCACGATGCCGGTTCCGGAGCGCACCGAGTACCCGATAGTGTCACCGACCTGTTCGCCCATGCCGGCGAAGCGCTTGACGCTGACCTGCCGGCGGACGTCGTTGCCCACCTCGATCATCTCGAGTTCGATGAACACGTCGGCGATCGCCCGGAAGGGGCCGATGGCGTCCTCGTCCAGCGTCGAGGGGTCGACGGTCAGCATGATCACTTTGCCCTGCGAGATGATGTCCCTGAAAAAGGAGATGATCTCCAGGGCCGCCTGGCGCTCCTCGTTCTGTCGGACCAGGGCCTCGAACTTCGGGTCGTTGCGGAGGATGGCGTCGAAAGTGTCGACGATGACCACCTCCGACTCCCACATCACCTCGGCCTCCATCAGTCGCTTCAGGAGTTCCTTGCGGTCGCCCTCGTCCTCCTGGCCGGAGAAGGTGTTGCCGTCCCCGATGTCGGCGTGGAGAAAGAGGATGTTCTCGTCCAGGATGTGTTCGACCATGCCGTAGTCGAGCGAGTGCATCTGGTCGAGGAAGCTACCCACCGTGAGCTCGGTCGAGAGCATCGTGACGGTGTGGCCCTCCTCGCAGAGGCCGTAGGAAAACCGCTGGCTGATGGCGGATTTCCCGGCCCCGTAGTCGCCCTCGACGAGGACGATGCTTCCCGGGGGAATGCCCCCGCCCAGTTCCTTGTTCAGTCGGTCCCGTTCTTTCAGCCCGAGCGAGAACAGGTCGTTTGTCGCGATGCTCATGATTCAGCCCTGAATTCGAAGATTTCCTCGTCACCGTTGACTACCAGTTTGATCCGGTGGTCCCGGTCGACGGTGAGGTTCTCGGTGATCTCCAGTCGCACGACCTCGCCGGTGCGCCACGAACTCGCGTCGTCGAGCAGCGTGACCGTCACGTCCGTCTCGAAGCGGCCGTCGACGAACACGTTGACCGCGTCGGGAACCGCTCCCAGCGTCTCCGAGCCGGTGTTTTTGACGTGCAGGGTCGTCGTGTTCGTGTTGTCGTCGTAGATGGCGCTGGAGCCGCTGTCGGAGATGATCTCGACGTCGGTGCGGACGTCCTCGCTGACCTGCAGCCCCTGGTCGTCGATGGCGCTGCTCAACTCCCCGACCGTGTCGGTGAACACACCCGCGACGCTCGCCGCGACGAGCATCGACGCGATGAACAGGATCATGTGCGACACCGAGACGCTCGCCATTACCGGTCACCTCCGCGGGAGCGGACCCGGCTGTGGGGAAGAGTGCAGGTCAGCATGCGAGGCCGGACACCTCCGTGGCGTCGGCCACGCCCGGCCCCGACACGAGTCGGATGCGGTCGGGCGCGGTGACGAGACCCGTCACCTCGACGGTGAGGCTCTCGCCGGGGAGCCACAGGTCCGTCCCGGCGTCGCCGTCGACGGTCGCGTCGGCCTGCCAGCCGGCGCGATACTCGTTGTCGAACAGGAGGTCCGTGCGGTTCAGCGCGAGGTCGGTGTCGCCGGCGTTGGTGGCCGTCACTGCGACGCTGCAACTGGCGTTCGAGAGGAGGGTCACGCCGTCGATCTGCACGTCGGTGTGGCGCAGGCGGTCGGCGGCGTCGTCGCGGTCCTCGCGGGCGTCGGAGACGGCCTCCATCGTGTTCGAGAGGCTGCCGTACATCGCCCCGGCGGCGATGAACAGCCCCAGCAGGACGATCACCATCGACCCGCTGACGCTGAAGCCCATCAGTTGAACACCTCCGTGTCCGCGACGCCGTGGGCGGTGACGACCCGTACCTGCGAGGGCCGGGTCGTCTGCGAGAGGCTCACCGACACCGTCTCACCGGGGAGCAACAGGTCGGTGTCGGAGTTCGACCCGACGGTCGCGCCGTCCTGCCAGCCCGTGATGTACTCGTTGTCGACGAGGATGTCCGTCTCGTTCAGGGACAGCGACGACGAGCCGGTGTTTTCGACGTCGAGGCTGATCAGGTCGTTGGTGTCGTCGTAGGTGGCCGACTGGACGGCGATGGCCGTGTTCTGCTGGTCGAGGTCGGCGTCGCTCTCGGCCTGTCGGGCCTCGGAGACGCGCTCGAAGCTGTCGGAGGCGGCGGCATGGAACAGGCCGAAGGCGATGAACATGCCGGCGAAGACGATGGCCGCCGAGCCGCTAACGCTGAAGCCCACTGGAACCACCTCCACGGTGCCCGACCAGTTTCGAGAGGGCGACGGCCTCGGCGGTGTCGCCGTCGAGCTGGCTGATGTAGCGCAGGCTCTGTGTGTGGTGGTCGATCGTGAGCCCACCGTCGCCACCGTCGCCGTCGAACCCCCGCAGGTACGCCTGCAGGTCGTCGGCGACGGGTTCGGCCACCCAGTCGATGCGCTCGTAGTAATCGATAGCGCGCGCCGTCTCCCGGACCCCGACCTCGCCGACGAGGAACTCCAGCCACTCGACGACGACGAGTTCGCTCGCCAGTCCGTCCGGCGTCGTCGCGAGGTACGGTTTGCCCTCGGAGTCGGCGCCCGCGGCGGCCGCCGCTGCACCGGCCGCCGCCGATCCGGCGGTCGAATCCGAGGCCGCGTTCGCAGTCGCTTCCGACTCCGGTTCGGGGTCGGCAGTCGTCTCCGGTTCGGGGTCGGCAGTCGTCTCCGGTTCGGGGTCGACTTCCGGTTCCGGTTCGGCCTCCGACTCCGCCTCGGCGTCGGTCGACTCGCCGGCGTCGTCGAGGACGACGTCGTCCGCCGTGTCGTCGGCGTCGTCGATGACCTCGTCGAAGAGTTCGTCGTCGGCCAGGTCGTCGTCTCCGTCCGCGTCGTCGGCGTCTTCGAGGAGGTTGTCGGCCCCGCCCATCTCGGCCTCGATGTCGTCGGCCGCGTCGTCGGGTTCCTCGCCGTCGGCCCACTCCGCGTCGCCCGATTCGTACTCGTCTTTGAGTTCGGCGAAGGACTTCCCGCCCTCGCCGTCGCTCTCTGATTCGCTCATGTCGTCTGACCCTCCCGTGTCGCCGTCGTCGAAGTCGTCGAAGTCGTCGTCGAGATCGGCCATCCCGTCGTCGAAATCGTCCATGTCGTCGAAGCCGCCGTCCATCTCGTCGAGGGAGCCGTCGTCGAAGGTTCCGCCGTCGTCCTCGAAGCCAGCGTCGTCGTCACCGCCGCCGCCCATCATGTCGTCGACGCTCCCCTGGGGTGAAGTGTCCTCCTCGACCAGGTCCTCGTCGAAAAAGCCCTCCGCGTCGGCGTTGGCGATGTCCTCGTCGAGGTCCTGTTCCTCCTCGCCGCCGTCGTCGTCGTCGAAGAGGCCGAAGTTGCCGCCACCGCCGGCGCCGCCCATGCCGCCGGCCTCGATGTCGTCGGCGAAGGGATTGACCCCTCGGGTGACCATCTCGTAGATGTCCAGCAGTTTCCGGACGTTCTCCTCGACGTCCTCGACAGTCTCGGAGATCTGTTCGTTCTCGTTGCGGACGGTGTTGACCGTCGAGGAGAGACTCCCGACCTCGGTCTCGAGTTCGTCGAGGCGGTGTTCGAGTTCGTCGGTGTCCGAGCCGCCCTCGTCCATGTCGCCGAACTCGTCGTCGCCGAACTCGCCGAACTCGTCGTCGCCGCCGTCGTCGAGCCCGCCGAACCCGCCGAGTTCCTCCTCGTCGCCGTCCTCGGCCATCAGACCGCCGCCGTCGGTCATCTCTCCGTCGCCCCCGCTGTCGTCGGAGTCGTCCCCGAAAATGTCGATCATCTGTCGGATACTCATTCCGACGAGCCCGCCGGTCAGCAACACCAGCAATGCCGGCACGACAGCCGACGGACCACCGACGGCTGGACCGATCGACTGGGCGAGGGCGCTCATTACGATGGTAAATCCGGTACAGCACCCTTCAATGTACCGTTTACAGTATCATTTCTGATAGCAGACGCGTTAATCCCACCCTACTGACGTTGAACTAAGCCAGGACGGAAAGAAAGAAAGGTCAGACGAAATCTACTGTCGATATCCGGGAAAAATCAGGTCGTTACCGGGCCGAAACGAAGGAGCTGTCGTCGCGCCCGTCGGACGAGCGTCGGACGGACGGCGGGGATGAGACGCTGTCGACCGGCAAGAGCGGGCAGTCACAGGGTGATCGGGTCGCGGTTCGCACTTTTGACGATGAGATCGCCGGTGGTCGCCTCGAACCGGAGCGAGCGCCCGTGTTCGCCACCGACGTCCTCGCCATCGAGGGGAATGTCGAACTCCGAGAGGACGCGTCGGCCGACCTCGACGTTGCGGACGCCGATACCGGAGCCGTTCTGTGAGAAATCGAGCATGTCGCTCCCGCCGGCGATCTTCGCGGTCATCGACCCGCGGTCGGCCCCGGATCGTTCCATCTCGGCGACCAGTTCGCGGATGCCAGAGTCGGCGAATTTCGCCTCGTTTTTCCCCTCCATCTCGTCCCGAGAGGGGAGCATCACGTGGACGAGTCCGGCGACGGTCGCGTCGGGGTCGTGGATGGCGACGCCGAGACAGGAGCCGAGGCCGCTGGTCGTCAGAACGGCGTCGTCCGCCGTCACCTGATACTCGGCGATCCCGACTTTCACCCGTTCGGGTGCCGTCGTATCGAGGCTCTCGGTCGTCGATCCGTCGTACACTTTCATTTCAGAATATCTGTTCGACGTCGGCTTCGGTCTGGTCGGCCCTGTCGACGAGCAACTCGTCGAGCGCCTGACGTAACTCCTTTTCGTTCGGGAGCGCGTGTATCTCCGCGCCGAACGCGATGTCGTCGGTCCGCATCTCGGAGTCGACGATGAACGCGTGTTCCTGATGCTGGCCGACCTGGGCCGCCAGCGGGTCGATGATCGCCCGCCCCATGTCGTGGACGAGTTTCGGCGGTGTGTGGTCGACCGACGTCTGCAGCACGTTGGCCCAGCCGTCGACGAACCCGGAGGTCATGATGTTGCCGAGTTCCTCGATCGCGGCCTCGTGTTGGGGCGTCAGTTCGTCTGCGTCCATCTCGACGGGCATCATCGCCTCCGCGATGTGGACCGCCGACGCCTCGTCGAAGAGGACGAGCAGGAAGCCGCTCGGGACGCCTGTGAACTCGACGACGGTCCCGACGTAGGTGTCGGTTCCGACCTGTTTGGGGACGTCCTCGATGGGCGCGAAGCTGAGCCGTGTGACCTCCGCCTCGGTCCGGATCCCGGTCATCATCTCGACGTTGGCCGCCGCCTGCTCGGTGCCGTCCCGGGTCATCTCGTTGAACACCTCGAGTTTGTCGACCGGGATGGCGTCGCTCTCGGCGTCGGCGTGACTCGACATCAGCGACGTCAGCGACTCGTACTCCGGGAGCATGTAGATGTAGAACTCGACCGACTCGCCGACCCACTCGATCTCGCTTTTGAACACGAACACCTGGTCGCGCCCGGCGTCGTCGGAACCACCCGGGAGGATCTCCTCGCTCCCGCCCGTCACGTAGGTCGGCGGCGAATGCTCGATAGTCGTCTCGAGGTAGTCGGCCCAGCCGTCGATGAAGCCGCTCATCATGATGTTGCCGATCTCCTCGACGCTGCTGCGAGCCATCGCCTCGTCGGTCCCGCTGCCGGGAACCAGCGAGTCGGCGATGGTCTGGCTCCCCTCCCGATCCAACACGAGGACCGTCTCGCCGGCGAGTTCGCCCTCGAAGCCGAACTGCACGCCGACGTAGTCGCCGCTGTCGAGTTGTTCACCCACGTCCTCGCGCCCGACCAGCGTTATCTTCGTCACGTCGACGACTGCATCCAGGCCCGTCATCTGGCACATCGACTGGGTCGCCTGCTCGGCGCCCTCGTGTGCCAGCTCGTTGAACGTCCCGAGCGACTGGATGTCGACTTTCATGAAGGAACGACGTCCTCGATGGCTTCCATCACGCTCGGTTTCTGGAACGGTTTCGTGATGTACCCGTCGGCGCCCGCGCGGACGGCCTCTTTCATCTTCTCCTCCTGGCCGACGCTCGTACACATGATCACGTTCGCACCGGGATTCTCGGTCTTGATTTCGTCGGTCGCCTCGATCCCGTCCCGGATCGGCATGACGATGTCCATCATCACCAGGTCCGGGTTCTGCTCCTTGTACGTCTCGACCGCTTCGACGCCGTTCTCGACCTCGCCCACGATGTTGTGATCCTCCTCGAGGATCTCTCGCAGGAGGTTGCGCATGAACTCCGAGTCGTCGGCTATCAGTACGTCTGGCATGCCTATCACCTCTGTCGTACTTCGAAATCACCAATAAAGCCTTCCCGTAAATTATCGGGATTGATACCACGCGACGGCGGACCGGCGTGTCCGAACCGTCGGTGCCGCTCGGAGCCAAAGACCGACGCCCCCGGACCGCTCAGATCCGGAACCCGTCTTCGTCGCCGACGGCCTCGACGAGCTCCGCGATGGAGTCGTCGGGGGAGAGGTCAGTGGTCTGGACGAGTCGCTGGAGGCTCGCCGCGGGATACCTGACCGGGACGTTCGCCTCCATCAGCAGGATCCCCAGCACCTCCTCGACCGGTGTCGTGCTGTCGATCTGCTGTGCATACCAGAGCACGAGGCTCTCGAAGATGGTCACCACGTCGTTCGAGACCATTCGGCGCTGGTGGACCGACCCGTCGAACTTCCCGGTGACGTCGAAGCCGTAGCGCGAACTCGCGCCCTCGAACTCGGCTTCGAGGAACTCGTGGACCGATTCGGAACTCAATTCCTGTTGCCCTGTCTGTCCGGGTTCGGGACTCGAATCGGGTTCGGTCCCCGACTCCCGGGATCGCGAGCCCCGGTCGTCGGTCGAAGTGGTATCGGCGGTCGGCACGTCACCTATCGGGTCGTTCGGTGAGACGACGTACCGACCGTCGTCTATCTCGGCGACGTGCTCGTCGTTCGTGATGTCCAACTCCTCCGGGGAGAGGACACGACCGTCCTCCGCGTCGGACGAGTCGTCGTTCCCCCTGACCATATCGAGTGAATCGGTGATCGAGGGGTTTAATTCCGTCGAATGAAAGAGTTCCGACAGTTTATAGCTCGACTGCGCTGGAACCCGAGAGGGTCTCGGGGATGGTCAGTTGGGTGGTGGTCGTTGCGCCGGATTTGGTGGTTATTTCGATGCTGATCGAGCCACCCTCGCGGACTTCCTCGCCGAAGTACGTCAGCCCGTCACCGGTCCCGGTGGTGATCCTGTCGTTCACGTTGTCAGTGTTGACGTCGTCGCTCCCGAGGTCGAAGACCATCACCATGCGGTCGTCGGGGTCGTTCAGGACGGGGTAGGAGTTGTCGCCGTCCTTGAACTGCAGGATGCCGAAGCGGCCGTCGGCACCCGACGCGTTGACGTTCGAGTACACCAGGTTGTACGTCCCGGACGGACCGACCCACTGGACGGTCGCGTTCTCCAGGTCGATGTTATCCGCCCCGGGCGACTTCTTGACCGTCATGTTGACGATTCCGACCTCCTGATTGTCGAGGTTCGTCCCGGTCGCCGCGGCGACCTGCAGCCGGTTGGTCACCTGCTGCCCTGACTGCTGGCCGGTCTCCTCTGATTTGGTCTGCAGGAACCCTGCAGTGTTGATCAGTACGCCCGCCGCGATCGCCGCGACCAGCACCATCGCGATGAACACGATGAGCGTGCCGATCCCGACCTGACCGCGTTGGTCGTCTGAATCTCTTGTGCGCAGTTCTCTCATCTCTGCTCGAAGTGAGGATACTCTCCTATTAAACTGTCGTGGCCGAATTATTTTCGCTGATAATTGCCGTCACGTGGCCGCTATCCGGATATCTCCAGTTGAAACGGACCGTGTCGACCGGTGCCGCTGTCGGTCCGGAACTGGAGGTCACGGCCGGGTCGATACGGCGAGGCGAGGCCGGTCGGACTCCCGGGATCCGTCACCGCTACGAGTCGTACGCGCCGTCGCGTTCCCGGCGCGCTCGTTCGCGGACGACACCCGGCGTTCGACACCGACCCGGCGCGCCGGTCACCTGCGGCACGGTGCAGTTGTTACAGCTCGCACAGAGCGCGCCGTCGCCGCGCTCGCGCGCTTGCGGTCCGAGCAGTCTGGCACCCAGTCGCGGCTCCGCGTAGAACGGCCGGCCCATCCCCACCAGGTCACAGGCGGGCTCGGGCCCCCCGAGCAGTCGGTCGCAGGTCTCCCGGTCGCGGACGCCGCCCTCGCAGCCGACCGGGACGTCGACGCGCTCGCGGACCGACCGGCACAGCTCCGCGTTCCAGGCCGTCTCGGCCGGAAATCGCCGACTCTGGAGCCGGTTGAGCGCCGCGACGGCCTTCGCTCGCACGGGCCCGCCGAAGGCGGCGGCGTAGCCCGACTGCATGTCCGCCGCGTCCCACGCGCGGTCGGGGTAGGCCCCGCGGACGACGCTCATGTCCCAGAACGTCGAGACGACCACCGGCACGAGCGCGTCGTAGCCCACCGCGGCGAGGGCCTCGCAGATCCGGACGGCGTCCGCGCGCGTGAGGTGTCGGCGGACGAACCGCGGCGCGACCGACTCGTCGGGGACTTTCGTCGCGAGCGGGACCGACCCCGCGTGCTCGCGGACGGCGTCGTGGACGACCTCGAGAAAGCGGACGCCCCCGGATCCGGGCGGCCCGTCGCCGTCGCCGAACTCGTCGTCGCGGCGGTTGTAAAACGGCGAGAGGAACTGCTGGACGATGCCCATGTTCGCGCCCGAGAGGTGGATCCCGTCGTAGCCCGCGTCGACGGCGTAGCCCGCCGCGCGCCCGAACTGCTCGGCGAGGCCGTACACCTCGTCGGTCGAGAGGACCTCGGGCGCGATATCGACCAGCCCGAGCCGGTCGAGCGCGCGAAGCTGCCAGGGCGGCCGCGAGACGGCGAGTTCGCTGTGGTCCGGATGTCGTTCGCGATAGCCGGCGTGCCAGACCGCCTGGCTCCGCAGGCCGCCGTGGGCCAGTTGCACGAAGATGCGTCCGCCGTGGTCGTGGACGGCGCCGGTCAGTCGCTCACAGCGCGCGACGAACGCGGGGTCGTGAAATCGCGTCATGTTCGGCGCCGCGCAGCCGCCCTCCCCGGTGACGATGGTCGCCCCCTGGAACATCAGGCCGACGCCCGAAGCCGCCGTCGGTTCGAGCTCCGCGACGAGCGTGTCGACGGCGTCGGGCCCGGTCCCGGCACACTCCAGAAGCGGCGCGCGGTAGAGCCGGTTCGACAGCGTGACTCCGCCGACCGAGACGGGGTCGTCGAGCGTCGGTCCGGCCGTGTCGTCCGTCCCCTCGTCGTCCGGCATCAACCCCGCTCGGCCGTCGCTCGTCGCCATACCGGCTGTTGGGTGCGCCCGACTTTCAACCTCCCGGCGGGCGCTGCGAGAGCGACCGGGCGCCGACTCCGCCGCGGTCGGTAATCGCCGGTTTCTTGCGACATGTTTACATATCCCACAGATACTTGGCTCGCTCCCGCGTCCGTTCGACCGACCGCCGATGACTCGCACGATACTGCTCGCGCTGGACGGGAACGAACCGGGGGACCGAGAGACCGAGGCGCTCGTCGAGCGGGCGCTGACCCTCGCCGAGGAAGAGAGTGGTGTCGTCCACGCGCTGTACGTGGTCGACACCGGCCGGTACGGCGAACCGGCGCTCAGTAGCGCCGAGATCGTCGTCGACGAGCGCGAGGACGAGGGTCACCGCCTGCTCGGGTCGGTGACCGCCAGCGGGCGCGCTCGCGGCATCGAGGTCGTCCCTCGCTGCTGTCACGGCCGGCCCCACGAGGAACTGGTCGCCCACGCCGAGGAAATCGACGCCGACGTGGTCGTCCTCGGCGGGCGCCGCCGCCCGCGCAAGACCCGCGACGCGCTCGACGAGGTCGTCGACCGGATCGAAGTCGTCGCCCCCGCGGCCAGCGCATGATAGTGATTACTGTAGTCATTTACCAGTACGCGCCGACGATGGGGTCGGCGCGCTCCGGAAATAATCTACAATAATCACTATGACTCCCCGTTGACCGCCCGCGTCGCCCGACCGAACTCACCGACAGGACTTACTGGCGCTCGCTCGACGGACGATCCATGCGTGTGGTAGTCGCCGGCACGTTCGGTCCGATACACGACGGACATCGGGCGCTGTTCGAGACCGCCCTCGAACGCGGCGACGAGGGCGTCGTCATCGCGCTCACGAGCGACGCCTTCGCCCGCGGCAAGCGCGACCGGCCCGTGCCCGACTTCGCGGACCGGCGCCGGCGCGTCCGCGCGGAACTCGACGCGCTCGACGAGTGGGGCCGCGAGGTGGAGATCCGGGCGATCGACGACGAACACGGGTTCGCGACGACCGACCGCTCGATCGACGCCGTCGTCGTCTCGCCCGAGACTGCCGGCGAGATCGCCGCGATCAACGAAGCCCGCCGCGAGCGCGGCCTCGACCCGGTCGAGGGGGTCGTCGTCCCGTACGTCCGCGCCGCCGACGGCGAGCGCATCTCCTCGACGCGGGTCGTCCGCGGCGAAATCGACGAGCACGGCGGGCTCGTCGACGGTACCGGTGACGGCGAGTGACCGCGAGAGAACGGCGGACCGCTATCGGACGACCGTCACGGGGACCGTCGAGCGCTCGACGAGGCCCTTGGCGACGCTCCCGAGGACGCGCTCGTGTTCGTCCGAGAGGCCGCGATGGCCGACGAAGACGCCGTCGTAGTCGTCGGTCGCGGCGACGTCCGGGATGGTCTCGACCGGGTTACCGTACAGGAGTTCGGACGCGGCGTCGACGCCGGTCTCTCGGGCGCGCTCGACGGCGTCTTCGAGCAGGCGGTCGCCGCGCTCTTCGGCGTCCGCGACGCTCTCGACGACCAGTCGCCGCTCGGCGCCCGAGAGCCCGGCGACCGGTTCGCTCCCGCCCGTGTCGTAGACGTCCGGGTCCACCGAGTTGACGATGGTCAGCGAGGCATCCGCCGCCTCGGCCATCTCGGCCGCGTGGTCGATCGCTCTGTCGCTCTCTTCCGACCCGTCGATCGCAACGAGGAATTTCATGGGTTAGTGTAGGGTCCGTGAATTCGTAGGCGTTACTCCCCGTCGTCGTCGGCGGGTTCGTCGCCGCCGGCAGCGTCGGCGTCCGTTTCGGCGCTGCCTTCTTCCTCGTCCGCGGGCGCACGCACCGTCAGCACCGGTACGTCGGCCGTCCGGACGACCTTCTCGGTGACGCTGCCCAGCAGGTACCGCTCCAGCCCGGTCCGGCCGTGGGTGCCCATCACCACGAGGTCGACGTCGTGGTCTGCGACGTACTCCGTGATGGCGCGGTGGGCGGTGCCGGTGGTGACGTGGCCGACCGCCTCGACGTCCGCGTCCGCCGCACGGGTCACCGCCGCGTCGGTCGTCTGCTCGCCCATCCGCTCGAAGGACTCGACGAGGTCGACCGCGCCCGCCTCGGGCTGGACGGCGCCGACGTCGACGACGTTCAGCGAGTGGATCGTCGCGTCGAACTGCTCGGCGAGCGCGATACCCTCGTCGAGCGCCGCGCTCGCACCCGCGCTCCCGTCCGTCGGGACCAGGATGGTCTCGTACATATCTGGACGTTCGTTTCCCGGAGATAAACGATCGGTGGTGATTCCCGCCGGTCGGGAACCCTATTTCTCCACGTCGAGCAACGCGACGCGCTCGCGGACCAGGTCGGGGAGGTCGCCCTCGACGGCCGCGAGTTCCGCCGCGCCCACCTCGAAGAAGTCCCGGACGCGCTCGGGGTCGTAGTCGCCGAGAACGCTCTCGTCCGCGTCGATAGCGAGCGACTCGCGCAGCGCCGCGACGGCGCGCGTCTCGCTGTCGATCCCCTCGGTCGGCCCGTCCGCCGGGTCAGTGTCGTCCGGGCCCACGTCGTCCGGGTCTGCACCGTCCGGGTCCGCGCCGGGGTCGTCAGCGAGGACGACCACCGGATGTTCGCCCTCGCTGACGCCCATCTCGAACGCGCGGTTGATCTGGCGGCGGCCGGCGGCGTACAGCAGAATCTCGACGGCGTGGTCGTCGGCGACGTTCTCGCCGCGAGCGATGGCCCGGTCGGCCAGTTCGACCGCGCGTTCGAGATGCGCGCGGTCGACGACGTAGCGGGCGTCGAACGCCTGGACGGTCACGCCGTGGTCGGCGGCCACTCCCGCGAGGCGCTCGACGAACGCGTCCACGTCGTCGATGTCGACGGTGCCGGCCAGCAGTTTCATCGGGACCCACCGCCCGTCGACCGGCCGCGGCCGTTCGCCGCCATCAGAAATCACCGAGGCTCGACTGGTCCTCGTCGTCGGGGTCTTCGTCGCCCGCCCCGTCCGCGTCCGCGGGGCGGGCGTCGGCGTCCGGTTCCACCTCGTCCATCGCGGGGTCGCGGTGGCCGACGTTCTCCAGGATGGTCTCGGCGGTGCGCTCGCGCCCGCGCAAGGCGCCGAGGACGACCGGTTTCTCCGCGTCGCGCAGTTCGGCACGGTCGGTGATGCCGGCGTCGTAGAGCCGGCGGGCGCGCTTGCGACCGACGCCGCGGACGCCCGCCAGGTCGGTCAGTTCCTCACCGACGCCGTGTTCGGCCCGGACGCGGGCCTCGCGGATGGCGGGCGCGAACCCGAGGCCGAGTTCGCCAGCCAGCGACTCCGCCGCGCCGAGCAGCCACTGGACCGACTCGACTTTCCCGCGCACGTCGCCCGGCCCCACGTCGTAGCGCTCGGCGATGGCCTCCTCGTCGACCTCGCTGGCCCAGTCCTCGAGCATTCTGGCGGTTTTCAGCGCCGACAGCCAGTCCTCGAAGGCGGGGTCGAACTCGCTCGGCATCGCGCCGAGGAACTCCGACTCCCGTTCGAACGCCAGTTCCTGGTACTCCTCCTCGTCGCCCGAGCGCAGGTACAGTTCGTACATGTCCGGCGTGCGCGCGACGAGGTGATAGAGCCCCAGCGCTGTCGGGTCCGGCCGCTCGGCCTCGTCGTCGCCCTCGCTCTCGGCAGCCAGTTCGCTCGCGGTGGTGAACCCCGGCGCGTCCGCCGTGTCGGCGTCGGCCCCTTCCTCGCCAGCGTCGGCGCCGGCTCCCTCGAGGGGTTCGGGATCCGCCGTCGGTTCCGGTTCGGTCCGCGCCCGCCCCTCGCCCCGCTTCCACGCGCGCAGGCCGTCGATGATCTCCGCGGCGCTCATCGGGTCGAGATAGAGCCGCGAGACGGTGTGACCGAGCGACGTGGCGACGAGCGCGTCGGGGTCGTCGTCGGTTCCGCGCTCCATGAACTCGTTCAGCTCCAGGTACTCGATCATGTCGTCCATCACGCGCTCTAATCGCCCGCGCTCGGTCGTCTGCGAGGCGTACAGGGTGCGCTCGAGGAACTCCAGCAGTCCCTCGCGGGAGTTGGCGAAGCCGGAGGCGACGGTGGCGAGGATGTGCGTGCGCAGCGCGGGCTCGGCGGCGAGTTTCGATTCGACCGGTTCGGGGTCGGCCCAGACGTAGCGCTCGAACAGTTCGTCGAGTTCGTCGTGGCTGTTGGCGAGCAGGAGCGCCTCGCCGTAGGGATCTCTGCCGGGTCGCCCCGCTCGGCCCATCATCTGGTGGACCTCCAGGACCGAGAGCGGTTGCATCCCGCCGGCGGTGCCGTCGTAACGGCGCCAGTCGCGAACCACGACGCGCCGCGAAGGCGTGTTGACGCCGGCCGCGAGCGTCGGCGTGGCGGAGACGACCTTGATCAGCCGGTCGCGGAAGGCGTCCTCGACGAGCGATCGGTGGTTGCCGGTACAGCCCGCGTGGTGGAAGGCGGCACCGGACTCGACGGCGTCGGCCAGGTCTTCGCTCGTCTCCGTGTCGCTCACGTCGCGGATCTCGTCGGCGATGCCCCGCAATCGCTCGCGCTCCTCGGGCGTGAGATGTGGCTGGACGGTGTTGGCGAGCCGTCCCGCGGCGGCCTCGGCGTTGCGCCGCGAGTTGACGAACACGAGCGTCGACCCCTCGTCGCCGAGGGTGTCGCGGACGATGGCGGCGGTCGGCTTCTCGCTGTTGCGGACGGGGAGTTCGGACTGGCTGCCGTCCTCGAGGTGGAGCGCCTGCCCGTAGTGGACCCCCTTCTTCAGGTCGATGGGCCGCCAGTCCGAGTCGACGAGTTCGGCGTCGAGCCACTCGGCCAGCGCCTCGGCGTTGCCGATGGTCGCCGACAGCGCCACCGTCTGCAGGTCGGGGTTGAGCTGTCGGAGTTTCGCGAGCGTGACCTCCAGCGTGGGGCCGCGCTCGGGGTCGTCGACGAGGTGGACCTCGTCGGAGACGACGCAGGTGAGTTCGTTCAGCCAGGGCGCGTCGTTGCGCACCAGCGAGTCGACCTTCTCGCTGGTGGCGACGACGATGTCCTTCGAGGCGAGCCAGCCGCCCTCGGACTCGTAGTTGCCCGTCGAGACGCCCACGTCGAGGCCGTACTGCTCGAAGCGCTCGAACTCCTCGCGCTTCTCGCTCGCGAGCGCGCGCAGGGGGACGATGTAGAGCGCCTTCCCGCCGCGCTCGACCGAGGCGAGCATGGCGAGCGTGGCGACCAGCGTCTTCCCGCTGGCCGTGGGGACGCTGGCGACCAGATTGGATCCCTCGGTGACGCCGGCGTCGACGGCCTCGGCCTGCGGGGGATAGAGCGACTCGATACCCTCGCCGTGCAGGTGCTCGGCCAACCAGTCGGGCACCGCCGGGATGTCCGCGACGTCCATTACCGCAGTGTTGCGCCCTCCGCGATTTAAACTGTCGGGACCACCGCTCTCGACCCCGGACACTGCATCCGCCCCACCGCCGCACTCGCCCCATCGCAACATTCCCTCGATCATCGCACCCCCCGAAACTCGCTATCGCTCGTCGTCTCCCGCGGGTCGCCACCGGCAAGCACGTCCGTTCGGCCGGGACGGACGCGGACAGCTATCGATCGAACGGGTCGTCGGCCGTCGTCAGTCGCGTGATCCCGTCGAACCTGTCGAAATCGTCGTCGAAACTGTAGAGGACAGCCGTCTCCGTCCGTCGCATGTAGGCGACGAGGATTGCGTCGGTGATTTCGAGACCCCCTTCGCGTCTGAACAGCGCGCGACCCCGTTCGAAGTCCTCTTTCGCGACCTGGCGAACTCGGAAGCCGCGACTCTCGGTCAGAAAGTCCATTGTCTCGACAGCGCGGTCGTGGCCGGCGAACTTCGCGATCGGATTGAGTACCTCCGGGAGTGTGTAGTTCGTCACGACCCCTCGCGGCAGATCACCACCGTCGATACGTTCGACGATCGGCACCGACCGGTCGTGGTACTGGTCGCGACTGTTCCGATAAGCGAACAGCACGTTCGAGTCGACGACGGCCTCGGCCATCAGGACCACTCGTAGCTCTCGGTTACCTCGACGGCGTCGGTTTCGCCCATGTCGACCGGTTCGAGGTCCTCGGCGGCACCGTAGTGCTCGTGAACGATCTCGGCGACGAGCCGACCGTCCTCGTCGACCGACCAGCGAAGACGGTCACCGGGTTCGAGGTCCAGATCCTCACGGACTGACGCGGGAATCGTGACCGCGTAACTCCGATTGACTGTCGTCTCGTCGTCGGCTGCCATATCCGCGCGTACTGGTTCCGGCCGGATAACAATTACTCCGGAAATTGGGAAAATTGACACTGTGGAGATGAAAGGTATCTCTGTCCAGTATCACCCATTTCATCCCCGTCGCTTCCACGTCTCCACAGTGAACCCCTCGTAGGTCTCGGAACCGACCAGATCCCACTCGTCGCGGTCCCACTCCGGGAAGTAGGCGTCGCCCTCGTACTCGCCGGGGACCCGCGTCAGGACCATCCGGTCGAGGTGTGGCTGGAAGAGGTCGTAGATGCCCGCGCCGCCGAGCACGTAGGCCCGCTCGGCGCCCAGCGACTCGGTGATTTCGACGGCCTCGTCCACGTCGGCGGCGTAGTGGGCGGTCTCGACGTCGAACGCCCGTTCGGTCCGGCTGAGGACGATCTGGGCGGTCCCGGGGAGGTCCTCGAACATCTCGAATGTTCGCCGGCCGAAGAT
>Ga0207720_100157_pt1 | contig 63968 bp, 64 predicted proteins | sample A23P2SouthBayCA_2_FD_187751 | JGI IMG/M metagenome (GOLD analysis project Ga0207720, IMG submission 187751) | Aerobic enrichment media microbial communities from Eden Landing Ponds, California, USA - A23 E3 (2) (SPAdes) | ecosystem: Environmental > Aquatic > Marine > Unclassified | place... | reverse complement strand
ATTCCCACCCGATTCAGCCAGTGCAACGGTCTGAGTGGGTGGGAATGAAAGGGGCCGCCGGCTCCGGGAAGCACGGCGCAGCAAGCACTGGAGCGACCGGAGGGAGCGAAGCGCGAAGCAAGCGGGTGGCGCGACCAGTGGGAGCGCCACCGACGCTCGAACGGCGACCGAAGGGAGCCGAGAGAGCCGCGCGAGCGGAGCCGGCGGGGGCTTTCACGCTGTTTCCAACGATCCCAAATCCGTATCTGAACACTGCTCCCGCAATCGCCACAAGGCACTTTACAACCGAATGAAATGAAATGGACGTGAAACGGTGGGAGATCGGCGCGCTCGTGCTGTTCGCGCTCGGCGCGGTCTGGATCGGACTCGTCCTCTTCGAGGGCGTCTCACTCGGCGGCGGTGCGACGGTGTACCTCGAAACCGAGTCGGTCGACCCGGGATCGGTCCCCGCAGACGCCGAAGTCCGTTCCTTCGGGACCCTCTCGGATCCCATCCGGGAGGTGGTCGAGCGGAGCAGGAACAGCACCGGCGGAGCCAGCGTCGGGAATCTCTCCACCGACCGGATCCCCGAGTACGTTCGCCAGGGGAACACGACCTACGGGACCCGCTACTCGGTCGCGGACCACGGTCTGGATACCACTGCCGTCGCGGGCCTGTTCAGCGCCATGCTGTCCTGTCTCGTCGGCGCCGCGGGGGTCGCCGCCGCGCTGATTCGCCGGATGGCGGATCGGGTCCGGTAACTGGGCAGGAGTCGTCCGCCCGGGTCGCGCCCGCGTGTAAAAGTGTATATCAATCTATCGGATAGAGATCGAAATCGGGGCGCAGGGAGGTTCTACCGGCGGCACAACGCATTTATGCGGGGGCGTACTTACGTACGACTATGTCACGGTCGGCCCTGGTCGGGAACGTCACCGCGATGCTCGAGGACGCGGGTTTCGTGGTGTCGGAGCGGTGTGCCATCCGGCCCAAGAGCTTCGACGTCGCGGCCCGGCGCGGGGAGGAGGTCCTCCTCGTGAAGATCCTCGGGAACATCGACGCGTTCAACGGACAGACCGGCGCGGAGATGCGACGCCTCGGCACCTATCTCGGCGCCACGCCGATGGTCATCGGCCTGCGCACCCGCGACGAGGAGCTGAAACCGGGCGTCACGTACTTCCGCCACGGCGTTCCGGTGCTCTCGCCGGACACCGCGCTCGATCTCTTCGTCGAGGAGGTGCCGCCGCTCATCTACGCCGCGCCCGGCGGCCTCTACGTCAACATCGACAGCGAGATCCTCGCGGACGCCCGCGAGGACAAGGACTGGTCGCTGGGCCGTCTCGCCAACGAACTCGGTGTCTCCCGGCGCACCGTCTCGAAGTACGAGGACGGCATGGACGCCTCCGTCGAAGTCGCCGCCGAACTCGAGGACCTGTTCGACGCGCCCCTGACCGCGCCGGTGAGCGTCCTCGACGGCGCCGAGGAGGTCCACGAGGGCGAACCGACGCCCGAGGACCCCGATGTCGACCCCGAGGACGAACCCATCGTCGCCGTCCTCACCCGCGTCGGCTTCGACGTCCATCCGACCGACCGAGCGCCATTTAAAACGGTCAGCGAGAACGAGCGCCGCGAGGAGGAGATGCTCACCGGTCACTCCGAGCTCACCGAGACCGCCGAGAAGCGCGCCCGGATCATGTCCTCGGTTGGCCGCGTCACTCGCACCCGCTCGGTGTACGTCGTCGACCACGCCACCCGCGAATCCGTCGAGGGGACCGCGATCATCGAGGAGTCGGAGATCGAGCGGATCAGCGAAGCCGACGAACTCCGGGACCTCATCATGGACCGGGCCGACCCCGAAGAAGAGGTCGCCTGACCGGAGTTTCCCCGCCACGGAGAGCGTCAAACCCCGTAGCGGTCGGTGCGCGAACCTTCGTAGCGGTCGGTGTGTGACCCCCTGTAGCGACCGGTGTGTGACCAGTACACACGCCGGGGAAACCGTTTTGTCGAGCGACCCACTTCTCGGTGATATGGTTCACTCACGCGCCGGTCGCCGCGTCCGCACGCGGGTCGTGAGTGGCGCGTCCGTTCTTTGAAGCGGTGGCTTCCCCCCGGCGGGGTATTGCACCCGACCACACAGCGACCAGCCACCCATCCGATGTCACGCGACCACGACGACCACGACCACAGTACCGACAGCCGCACCGACCGCGACAGCAGCACCGACCAAACCACCGGCCACGACAGCGCCGCCGGTCGCACCAGCGACCACGACAGCACCGGTTTCGACCTGCGCGAGCGCATCGACCGCCTCGCCGGACTCGAAGGCGAGGGCACCGAACTCGTCACGCTCACCGTTCCGCCCGACAACGCCATCGAGTCGGTCCGCGAGCGCGTGGCCGGCGAACACGCCGGCGCGGAGAACATCCGCTCGAAGCGGACCAGGACGCGCGTCCAGCGCGCGCTCTCGCGGATCCAGGCGCTCCTGCGCGAGTACGCCGAGACGCCCACGAACGGCCTCGTCGTCTACGCGGGCGTCGTCGACGGCGACCTCGTCTCGGCGGTGTTCGATGACCTGCCGGCGCCCGTCGCTGAATCGACCTACCGCTGTGACGACCGCTTCGACGTGGCTCCGCTCGAAGTCGCGCTCGAACCCGCGGAGACGTTCGGCCTCGTCGTCGTCGAGCGCGGCGGCGCGGCACTGGGCCGTCTCGTCGGCGAACGCGTCGTCCTCGTTCGGACCGTCGAGAGCCAGGTGATGGGCAGCTCCCGCGCCGGCGGCCAGTCGGCCGAGCGGTTCGCCCGCGAGCGGGAACGCCAGGCCCACGAGTTCTACACTGAAGTCGCGGAAACCGCGAACGGCGCCTTCCTCGACGACGACCCGGTCGCCGGCCTCGCCGTCGGCGGCACACTCTCCAGCGCCCGGGAGTTCACCGAGGGTGACTACCTCGACCACCGCCTCCAGGAGCGGTTGCTCGGGACCTACGCTGTCGAGTACGCCACCGAGCAGGGGCTCCGCCAGCTCATCGATGCGGCGGGTCCCGCGCTGCTCGACGCCGATCGCCGCGCCGCGCGCGAACACCTCGACGAGTTCCACACGCGACTCCGCGACTGCGACCCGGTCGCGTACGGTGACGCCATCGACCGCGCTATCGAGTTTTGCGCGGTCGACACGCTGCTTGTCTCGTCGGCCCTGCCCGCAGAGCGTCGCGACGCGCTCGCGACGGCCGTCGAACGACAGGGCGGCGACACCTGCGTCGTCGACGCCGAGACCGAGCGCGGTGCCCGCTTCTCGGAGGCCTTCGGCGGCGTCGGTGCGCTCCTGCGGTTCCCGGTGGAGTAACGACGAGAACGAACCCGCCGAGAACCGGCGAAGACCGACGAAAAACAAGAACCGAAGAATACCCAGACCCGACCGTATCAGTCCGCGGGGTGACCGGGCCGACCGCCGGACTGGTCGTCCTCCCGACGCCGGCGGGCAACGACTTCGCTGGCGACAAAGGGCGCGGCGACGATGGCGCCCGCCAGTCCCCACAGCGCGGTTTCGAGGTCGAGGAGGCCGCCGCCACCGCCGGCGGCCGGGTCGCCGACGACGACGGCGCCTTTCATCCCCGCGCCCTCGTGGGGGGCGCAGGCGTACTTGCAGACGCCTTCGCCCTCGAACTCCAGGGCGTACGTGGCGCCTTCCTCGCTCTTGGTCGGACTCTCGAAGGTGGGGGCTTCACTGTAGACGTTGTGCCCGCCGCCCTGGCCGGTCCACTCCCAGACCACCGTCGTCCCGGGGTCGACGTGGACCGCCGGCGGCGAGAAGGCGAGACTGGAGCCGTTGCCCTCGGCGCCGACCTCGATGCGGACCTCCTCCTCGCCGGTCCGGTCGACCGTGCCATCAAAGTTGCCGACGTTGTCGAACCAGTCGCCGTAGTCCGGGCTGACGCTCGCGGCGCCCGCCCCGCCGCCCGCGGTTCCGTTCCCGCCCTCGTTGGCACCCCCCGGTGCGTCCGTCCCCGCCGACCCGCCGCCGGGGAGCGTCACCTCGGCGTCGCCGACGACGACGGCGCCTTTCATCCCCATCGTCTTGTGGGGGCCACAGTAGTACTTCGTGACGCCGGCGCTCTCGAAGGCGTGTTCGAAGGTCGCACCGGCGTCCGAGAGCATCTCGCTCTCGAAACCCCCGTCGTCGGCGACGACGTTGTGGGGAGAGCCCTCACCGGTCCACTCCCAGACGACCGTCGTCCCGGGGTCGACACGGACGACGGCCGGCCCGTAGCCGAAGGCCGCCCCGTTCCCGTCGGTCCCGACCTCGACCGTCACCTCGCTTTGCCCGGTCTCGTCGACGACCTCGGTCGCGTTGGCCGTGTTCTGGAACCAGCCGGAGAGGTCCGTCGCGGCCGCCGCCGGCCGCGCCCCCGCCGCAGCGAGGCCGCCCGCCGTCGCCCCGATAGCGAGGGTCTTCATGAACGCCCGCCGCCCGTCGTCGATACCGTCACGGTCCGAGTTCATATCTGTCGATTCCACCGCTCACACCATAATCGCCGGCGCGCGTTCTCACGTCGCAGGAACGCACGCGCCGCTGTCCGAACATGTTCGTCCACCTTCTTCGCCGGCGGGAAGCCACATCCCGGTATATACGGCTGCTCGCCCGATTCTCAGGTGAGAGCGACCATGAGAAAACCAACTGCGACCACCCGACGAACGTTCCTGAAGACGGGCGCGGCGGCCGGCGCCGCGGCGATGGCGGGGTGTACGAGCCAGATCCCGGACGACCGCGTCACCGTCTCCGAGGTCGAGACGGAGCCGACGGCCGACCAGGGTCAGGACGGGGGCCTCGAGGCCGCCCGGTCGACGACGGTCGATCGCGTGGCCGCGGACCCGACGGACGTCCCCGACCCGATCGACCGCGACGAGCCGGCGACCGTCGAGGTCGAACTCACCACGAAGGAGGTCGTCGCCGAGGTCGAACCCGGGGTCACCGTCGACTACATGACCTTCGACGAGCAGGTTCCGGGGCCGATGCTCCGGGCCCGCGTGGGCGACACGGTCGACCTGACTATCCACAACGACGAGGCAAACGCGATGCCCCACAACATCGACCTCCACGCGGTCCGCGGGCCCGGCGGCGGTGCCGAGGCGACCCACGTCGCCCCCGGCGAGACCGAGCGCGTGCGCTTCACGGTCACCTACCCCGGCGCATTCATCTACCACTGTGCCGTCGCGAACATGGACTACCACATCTCGACGGGGATGTTCGGGCTGATCCTCGTCGAACCCGAGGAGGGCCTCCCCGAGGTCGACCGCGAGTTCTATCTCGGCCAGCACGAACTCTACACGGAAGCCGAGGCCGGCACGGAGGGTCACCACCGCTTCGACATGGGTGCGATGGCCCGCGAGGAGCCCACCTACGTCCTCATCAACGGCGAGAAGTACGCGATCACGCCCGACAACTACGGCGCCATCCCGGCCGAGACGGGTGAGAGCGCCCGGGTGTTCTACTGCGTCGGCGGGCCGAATCTCGCCAGCAGTTTCCACCCCATCGGCTCCGTCTGGGACGAAGTCTACCCGCAGGGCGGCCTCGGCGGCCAGCCCCAGCGCAACATCCAGACGACGCCGGTCCAACCCGGGAGCTGTGCCATCACGACCATGCACTACCCGGTGCCCGGCCCGATCAAGCTGGTCGACCACTCGCTGTCCCGGGTCGCCCGCAAGGGCGCCCTGGCGGTCATCGGCGTCGAGGGCGAACAGGACCCCGAAATCTTCGACCCCGACCCCGCGTAACGGCGGCGAGCGCGGCTGACGCCACCCGCGGCTACGCGGCGTCGTTCGTCTCTGTGGCCGCGTCGGGTCGGTCGGTCGTTCTCTCTTTCTCGCTGTCGGCCCCGAGCGCCCGTTCGACGCTGCGCTCGAATTCGGTTTCGTCGATCTCGCCCGCGACGTATCGCGCCCGAAGGGCGTCGATGTCGTCGTCGGTCGCCGATCCCACGTCTTCAGTCACCGGTCCCACGTCGCCAGTCGCCGACTGCTCCGATTTCGCGTCGTCACTTTCGGACGCGGGCGGCCGAAACGCGAACACGAGCGCCAAAAGCGGCGTCAGCACGAACACTCCGAGGATGGCGACGGCGGCAGCGAGAACGATGTCGACGAACACGAGCGCCAGCGCCACGCCGAGCGAGACGAACGGAAGCGCCGAGACGGCGAACCACCGCCCCACCGGCGAACGGACCATACCAGCGGCTACGGGCGGGCGTCGATTACGTGTTTCGGCCACGGGAGAAGCGCTCGCGGCCTAGCTGCCGTACTCGCGTTCCAGATATTCTACGATGTCGTCGCTCTCGGGCATCCCCTCGACCCCGTTGTCCGGGTCGACGAGGACGGGGACGCCGGTCTGACCGCTGACTTCCTCGACTTCGGTCCGGTCGGCGTGTGACCGCGGGACCATGTGTGACTCGTACTCCAGGCCGAGCTCGTCGAGTTTCTTCGTGACCTTCGCGCAGTAGGGACAGCCCTCCAGCTCGTACAGTTCCAGATTTGGCATCACCTCTTGGTAGGAACTCGCCCCCAAAGAGCGCGTTGGTCGTGTGTACGGGCCGCACAGGGCCGCACCGAACGCCATCGTCGCTGGTGGTGTCCGAGGACGCAGAGTCACTGCAAACAGCGTGAAAGCCCCGACTGGTTCGCCTCCCGCGGCTCGCTGCGCTCCTCGCTCACTGCGTTCGCTGCGGTGCTTACGTCGCCGGGGTTCAGCGAACCAGTCGCCCCTTTCATTCCCACCCGGTTCAGCTGTTTCACCAGTCTGAGCGGGTGGGAATGAAAGGGGCGACCCGCGCGAGGCGTCGGAGACGCCTCGGCACGCGCGAACGGCGCCTCCGGCGCCGTGAGCGGACACCGCAGGGCGAAGCCCGAGGAGCGCAGCAAAGCCCCCGAGTCGAACGGGTCGGGGCTTTCACGCTGTTTCCGACGACGGTTGGCTCCTCTCTAAAGACGACCCATAGCTCGCGGGCGAGTTTTAAGCCACTGGCGGGCGGGTGTTCGGACATGAAACGCATCGTCAGCACCGACGCGGCGCCGGCCGCCGTGGGCGCGTACAGTCAGGCGACCGAGACGGACGACCTCGTGTTCACCGCCGGGCAGATCCCACTGACCCCCGACGGCGACCTGCTCGACGAGGCCGCTATCGACGTCCAGACCCAGCAGGCCCTCGAGAACGTCGAAGCGGTCCTCGATGCCGCAGGCGCCGGGATGGGCGACGTCCTCAAAGTGACCGTCTATCTCGACGACATCGACGACTTCGACGCGATGAACGACACCTACGAGACGTTCTTCGACGAGGACCCGCCGGCCCGGAGCGCCGTCGGCGTCGACGCGCTCCCCAAGGGCGTCGGCGTCGAGATCGAGGCCGTCGCGACGAAATGAGCGACGCGCAAGGGAGCGAAGCAGGGGCGCCCACCCGCCTCTCGCCCGAGGCCAAGGCCAGCCTGCTGTGGGGGGTCGTCGGCGGGCTGGCCTTTCTCGTCCTCGTCCAGGGGTACGAACTCGTCGGGGACGAACCGGTCTCGCTCGGGGTGAAGTTCGGCGTGGCGGTCGCGGTCGCCATCGGCGCGGCGCTGTTGACCTACGTCGCTCGCGCCCGGTTCTCCTTCGGGGGCGTGTAGCGCCGAGAGCTGGCGCGTTCGGGTCACTCGACCGCTCCGGATCACTCGACGGATTCGGTGAGCGCCCGCTCGACGTACGTCTCCAGCAGGTGTTCACGGAACTCGCCGGAGGCGTAGGCGTCCGACCGGAGGCGGTCGGCGTCGACATCCGCGTCGGCGACGGCGACCGCCTCGTCGAGCGCGTCCGCGGGGCGGTTGCCGGACAGTGCCGCTTCGACCGACGGGAGACGAAGGGGGCGGTCGACGACGCCGGTTGCGGCCACGCGGGCGTCGGTCACGACGCCGTCGACTCGTTCGAGGACGGCCGCGACGCCAACGAGAGCGTAGCCCGTCGCCGGATGCGTGTGTCGGACGTACGCCGAATCCGTCGCCGCGTCGTCCGCGGTCGAACCGGCCGTCGGCAGGCGGATCTCGGTCAGGATCTCGCGCGTCCCGACCGCAGTCTCGCGGTCGCCGCGGAAGAAGTCGGTCGCGGGAACGTCACGTTCGCCCTCGGGGCCCCGGAGTACGAGCGTCGCGTCGGCCGCGAGCATGGCGGCGGGCGGGTCCGAGGCCGGGTGGGCCTCGACGAGATTGCCCCCGAGCGTGCCGCGGTTGCGGATCTGGACGTCGCCGGTCTCCGCGGCCGCAGCGGCGAGAACGGGCGCGCGCCCCCGGACCGGTTCCGAGTCGGCCAGGTCAGCGTAGGTCGTGAGCGCGCCGATAGCGAGGTGGTCCGCGCGCTCCTCGACGCCGGCGAGTTCCTCGACGGCGAGGTCAACCACCACGTCGGGCGTGCGCTCGCGGGCTTTCAGCGCCGGAATGAGGCCGTGTCCGCCCGCGAGGAGTTCGACCCCGCGTCCCGCATCGGCGTGGGTCCCGAGGCGGTCGAGCGCATCGGCGACCGAGTCGGTTCGCTCGTAGTCGAACTCGTCGGGGAACATCTCAGTCGTCCTCCGCGGACTCGTCCGGGCCAGTGCCGACGCGCTCGGCGGCGGTCTCGACGGCGTCGACGACGTTCCCGTAGCCGGTACACCGGCAGACGTTGCCCTTGAGGGCGTGGCGTATCTCCTCGCGCGAGGGGTCGGGCGTCTCGTCGAGCAACTGCTCGGTCGTCATCAGGATTCCGGGCGTGCAGTAGCCACACTGGAGGCCGTGTTCCTCGTGGAAAGCGGCCTGGATCGGGTGGAGGTCGTCGCCGCTCTCGGCGAGAGCGCCCGCGGTCCGGACCTCGCTCCCGTCGGCCTGGACCGCGAGGACGGTACAGGATTTCACCGCGTCGCCGTCGAGCGAGACGGTGCAGGCGCCGCACTTCCCGCTCTCACAACCGACGTTCGGGCCGGTGTAGCCGAGTTCGTCCCGGAGCGCGTGGACGAGCAACGTCCGCGATTCGACGGCCAGAGACTCCGTCGTGCCGTTCACCGTGAGCGTGATGTCGTGGTCTGCCATGGGTATCGGAAGTTCGCGGTCGTACCGGTGATACGCACCGACAACGGCCCTCCGCGAGTAAAGCCTTGGCCTGTCGGAAACCGCCGGCGTCGGCAGAAAGCGACTTCCGTTCCCGGGTCCGATCCGTCGCCATGGGACTGCTGGACGGGCTGAAATCGGCGCTGGGAATGAAAGCGGAGGCGGACGCGACCCGCGACGCCGACCCCGAGGATCTGTTCGGGATGAGCACGGCCTACCTGACGATGGAGGCCGACCTCGGGTACGACCCGCTGGGGACGGCGGCGCTGTGTTTCGCCGACGTCGACAGCACCGACTTCGCGGACACCGTCGAGGCCGTCGAGACTATCCTCGACGCCGGCGAAGTCGAGACCGGGACCGAGGCGGAGTTCACCAGCGACGACCACGGCTACGAGTGGGTCGTCCTCGTCGACGACGACTTCGAGGACCTGGTGACGAGCATCCACTTCGCCGCCGACGAGTTCATCGAACGGGGGTACGGCTCACGCCTGCTCGCGGCGCTGTTCGCCTTCGAAAAGGGCGATACCGGTAAGCATCGAGACGGAGGCGGCGGAGCCGCCGGAGACGGCCAGCGCGCCTACTGGGTCTACTCCTTTCGCCGGGGCGAGTACTACCCCTTCGCGCCCGCGGGCGACCACGAGCGCGACAGCAAGGCAGAACTCAAACTCCAGAGCGTCCTCGACGGCGAACTCTCAGTCGAGAGCGACAAGGAGTACTGGTACCCGCTCTGGCCCGACCGCGCGAGCGAGCACCCATGGGAGTGACCGAGCGTGACTGAGTCCACTGCGTCCGATTCCGGCCTGTCTGAATCCGACGGCGACGGCTTCGACTCCGACGCGCCGGACCCGGCGATGTACGACCACCTCCGGCCGACGGGGGAGGAGTCGGGCGTCGACCCCGGCGTCTACCGCGTCGTCGGCGCGGGCGATCCGCTGGCGCTCCTCCGGATCGGCGACGCGAACGGCCGCCGAATCAACTCCGGGGAGGTGGTCGCCGTCGGTCGCGACGCCCTCGCGGCGTTCGAGTCCGCCGACAACCCCGACGGGAATCGCCCGCCGAGCGAACTCGTGGTCGGCGCGCTCTCGAGTCTCGGCTGGCAACTGCGCGCGTTCGCCGGCGGACTGCGCGCGAACCCGGTCATCGCCGCCGCCGGCCTCGCGGCCTTTCTCGTCGGCCAGTTCGGCGAGGGACAGCTCCCCGGACCGGGGTCGGTCCCGGCCGTGCTTGTAATTCTCGGCGCGGTCGCGCTCGCCTACGCCGGGACGCGCGGCCCCGCGTGAATGGGCCAGATCGGGTGTTTCCGGTTCAGTTCGGGTGTTTTCAGCTCGATCAATCGCTGTTAGGCTCTCCGCGGAAGAGTCCGCAACCACACACGATCGTGAAAGTTGAAAGCCCTCGGTCCGGTCGCTCACGGTTCCCTTCGGTCACCGTTCGCATCGAGGCCTCCCGTCGGTCGGCCTCGCTCTCGCGGTCGCTGCGTCGGATACCCTCGCTCGTTGCACTCGCTCGGGTAGTGCCGACGCAGCGACTCCCTTTCAGCGCGACCGGGTCTCGCCCTTTCGATCCACCAGGATCGCACAGCACGCAGACAGCCACACGCCTCCCCAACCGATTGCGCTTCTCACTCGCTCCGCTCGCCTGCGTTGTCTGCTCGCGGGCCGTCGGCCCGCTCGCATGGTCCGAGGGACGTCGGTCCCTCGCTACTCATCCCTCGCGCGACGCCGTCTCGTGGCCTCACTGTCGTTCGGCACACTCGACGGCGCGCGCCGACCTGGCTGGTGAGAGTTGTACCTTTCGCGCCGGCCGTAACACCGCGGGATTCGCGTTCTCGTTTCAACCCTCGGACACGCTGTTCTGGAGGTGTGTGGGGTCCCTCGATTTCACTTTCACTTCGGTGTTAACGAGGCTTTATATGATGGGCGGCACAACGCCAGTTCATGGCATCAGACGACCTCGAAGAGCTGTCGGGCGTGGGCCCGGCGACAGCGGAGAAGCTGCGAGACAACGGGTTCGACTCCTACCAGGGCATCGCGGTGGCGAGCCCGGGCGAACTGTCGAACTCGGCCGACATCGGCGAGTCCAGCGCCGCCGACATCATCAACGCGGCCCGTGCGTCCGCCGATATCGGCGGGTTCGAGACGGGCGCGCAGGTGCTCGAACGCCGCGAGCAGATCGGCAAGCTCACCTGGGGCGTCGGCGAGGTCGACGAACTGCTCGGCGGCGGCGTCGAGACACAGTCGATCACCGAGGTGTACGGCGAGTTCGGTGCCGGCAAGTCCCAGGTCACCCACCAGCTCTCGATCAACGTCCAGTTGCCTCGCGAACACGGCGGCCTCGAGGGGTCGGCGATGTTCGTCGACAGCGAGGACACGTTCCGCCCCGAGCGCATCGAGCAGATGGTCGACGGCCTCCCCGACGAAGTGCTCGAAGACGCGATGGTCCTCCACGGTGTCGCCGACGAGGAGAGCGCCGACGCCGGCGACGAGGCGCTGATGGACGACCTCAACGAGGCCATCCTCGACAACATCCACGTCGCGAAGGCGTTCAACTCCAACCACCAGATCCTGCTGGCCGAGCAGGCCCAGGAACTCGCCAGCGAGACCCAGGACGACGAGTTCCCCATCCGCCTGCTCTGTGTCGACTCGCTGACCGCGCACTTCCGCGCGGAGTACGTCGGCCGTGGCGAACTCGCCGAGCGCCAGCAGAAACTCAACAAGCACCTCCACGACCTGATGCGCGTTGGCGACCTACACAACACCGCCGTCGTCGTCACGAATCAGGTCGCCTCCAACCCCGATTCCTTCTTCGGTGACCCGACCCAGCCCATCGGCGGGAACATCCTCGGACACACCTCCACGTTCCGGATCTACCTCCGAAAGTCCAAGGGCAACAAGCGCATCGTCAAGATGGTCGACGCGCCGAACCTCCCCGACGGTGAAGCCGTCATGCGCGTCGAGGAAGGCGGCCTGATGGACGAGTAAGACGGCGTCTCGGGGGCCGTCTCACGACCGAACCCCCCCGAGCCCCGGCGCGTCGTTTATCCTCGTCGAGCCCGTATCTCCAGCAGTGACTTCCGATAGCGACGGGGAACGACGCGACGACGACCCCGGGGACGCCGCGGACGCGCCAGCAGCGGTCGCGGACGAGTCAGCGGCCGCCACGGATCCGCTCACTGCGGCCGCCTTCGACGCGCTCCCGGCGCAGGTCGCAGTCGTCGACGCCGACGGCGTGATCCGCCGGACCAACCACGCGTGGGAAGCGTTCGGCGTCGACAACGAGTTGCAGGGCGACCCGGACATGATCGGGGAGAACTACCTGGCGGTCTGTGACGCCACCGACGACCCGGACGCGACGACGGCCGCCGGCGGCCTCCGGTCGGTGCTCTCCGGCGAGACCGATTCCTTCTCGTTCGAGTACCCCTGTCACTCGCCCGACGAGCGGCGCTGGTTTACGATGCGCGCCATCCGACTCCCGGACCACGACGAACACCACGCGCTCGTGATGCACATCGACATCACCGAACGCAAGGAAGCCGAACTCCAGGTCACCGCTCACAACGAGCGCCTCCAGACCGTCGCGCACGTCCTCGGACACGACCTTCGCAACCCGCTGAGCGTCGTCCTCGCGCGCGCCGAACTCCTCGCCACCCGCGAGGCCCTCGACGACGAGACGGTGGCCGACTACGCCGATACCATCGCCGCCTCGGCGAGCCGGATGGACGATATCATCGACGACGCGTTGCTGGTCGCCCGCGAGGCCACCGCCGTCACGCTCGAGTGGGTCAACCTCGAAGTGGTCGCGACCGACGCCTGGTCACACGTGACCACCGACGACGCGACGCTCGCCGTCGATGGGACCGGGAAGATTCGGGCCGACCGCAGCCTCCTCATGCAACTGCTGGAGAACTGCTTTCGCAACGCCGTCGAACACGCCGGCGATGGCGTGGCTGTCACCGTCTCGCTCACCGACGACGGGTTCGCAGTCGCCGACGATGGCCCGGGGATCCCCGCAGCGGACCGCGAGCGGGTCTTCGAAGCCGGGTACACGACCAACGCCGAGGGCGGCGGTACCGGACTCGGGCTCGTCATCCTCCAGGCGGTCGCGGACGCACACGACTGGGACGTGCGCGTGACCGAGGGCGCGGCCGGCGGCGCTCGATTCGTCTTCGACGGCGTGACGATCGCCTGAGTCGGGGCGGGGCCGGGCGGGGCCGGGCGGGACGAGGAGGATCACCCGCTTTCGAGCGCGGGCCACCGGCCGCAACGCACTTGCGGGACCGTTCCGAAAGGCAAGTATGGTGACGCTCTACCGGCTCGAAGGCTGTCCGTACTGTGAGAAGGTCGCCGACCGCCTCGACGACCTCGGGGTCGCGTACGACTCCGTATGGGTCGAGGCACGACACTCCGAGCGCAACGAGGTCAAGCGCGTCTCGGGCCAGCGTGCCGTCCCGGTCGTCGTCGACGAGGACCGCGGCGTCACGATGGCCGAGTCCGATCGCATCCTGGAGTTCCTCGACCGGACCTACGCCTGATCGCGACAATCCCGATCCGGCAGTCGAGTGGTCGACTCGCCGTCACGGGCCCGTCGGTGTGGTCCTCGTCGGGGCAGGTCAGGTATCGTCGGACTCCGGGTCGAAATCGAGCGCCGCGGAGTTGATGCAGTAGCGTTTCCCGGTCGGCTCCGGCCCGTCGTCGAAGACGTGCCCGAGGTGGCCGCCACAGGTCTCACAGACGACTTCGGTCCGGCGCATCCCGTGGCTCGTGTCGAGGCGCGTCTCGACGGTACCCGCCGCGAGAACATCGTAGAAACTCGGCCAGCCGTGGCCCGATTCGAACTGCCGCTCGGTGTCGAACAGCGGTTCGCCACACCCCGCGCAGGTGAACACGCCCTCGGCGTCGACGTCGAGGTACTCGCCGCTGAACTTCGGTTCCGTCCCGGCCTCGCGGAGGACCCGGTACTCCTCCTCGGTCAGTCGCTCGCGCCACTCCTCGTCGGTTTCCGGGATGGCCGCGTCGGCGCCGCCGGCGTCCGAATCCCGGTCGGACTCCCGGCCACCGCCGGCGTCCCGACTACCGTCGTCCTCGCGTCCCTCGTCAGTGCCTGCCATGTCCGCCCGTAGCAGTGCCAGCCCTTTATATCGCCCCCCGGATCGCCCGCGGCGTCGGTAGCTTTTTGAATTACCAGTGGTTATCACGGCTATGGAGTTGCCGACGCCGGCGGACCTTCGCGAGCGCCGCACCGAACTGGGGTTGACACAGAGCGACCTGGCCGACCGGGCCGACGTGTCCCAGCCGCTCATCGCCCGCATCGAGGGCGGCGACGTGGACCCGCGGCTCTCGACGCTGCGGCGTATCGTCAACGCGCTCCAGGAGGCCGAGGGGGCCGTGTTGCGCGCCGAGGACCTGATGAACGCGCCGGTCGTGAGCGTCGAGCCCGACGATTCGGTCCACGCCGCCCAGGAACTGATGGACAACAGGGGGTTCTCACAGGCACCGGTCATCCGTGACGGGACGCCGCTGGGACTCATCGGCCACTCGGACATCCGCCAGCGCTCGGAGAGTGAGGACGCCGAAAACGTCGGCGAGTACCCCGTCGACGAGGTCAAACGCGACTCGATCGCCACCGTCGAACGCGACGCCACTATCGACGAGATCAACGACTACCTCAACCACAACGACGCCGTCCTGGTCGTGGACGGCGGCGAAACCGTGGGGATCATCACCGAGGCCGACATCGCGGCCCACATCAGCTGAGAGCCCCGCCGTAGCTGACGCGGCGGAAGTCACTCGGTGCCGTCGCCGTCACCGCCGTCGCCGGCTTCGCTGATGTCGACGGGGACCGGTTGCTCGTTGGCGTCGCCGAATCCGGCGCTGAGGATGCGGGTCAGTGCGTCCTCCACGCGCTCGTCCGTCGGCGTGTACCGCTCCGGGTCGACCTCGATGACGTAGCCGGTAGTGATGTTCGGCGCCGTCGGGAGAAAGAGCACGTCCTTACCGTCCGCGGTGGTCTTGCCGGTCTTGAACGCGGTCATCCGGAGGCCTTCCCAGGTCTCGAGTTTGACTGGCTCCTGAAGTTCGTCGGTGCCCGAGACGGCCGTCTCCACCGCCATCTTCGAGGCGTTGTAGACCACCCGGAGTCCGGGGAGCCGGTTCATCAGTTCGTCCAGTGCTTCCTCGACGACGTCACCGAGGGTCGTCCGCATCATGTAGCCGACCGAGAACACGAGCAACACGAAGATGACGAGCGTCAGCGTCGCCCGCGCCACCGGATTCTCGACCGGAAGCGGGATCCCCGCCAGCCGCACGTACAGCCAGTAGATGATGTAGATGGTCACCAGCAGTGGCAGGAGCACGATGAGCCCGCTCGCGAAGTCCCGCTTCCAGGTCGCCGAAGTCATCTGTGCGTACGTGTCATCTCCGAGGTAATGAGCGTGTTCCTTCAGGCTCGCGTTCACTCCCCTGTCGCTCGCAGTCTCTCGACCGTATCAACGGTTATCCCCCGACAAGCGCGCGGAGGGCGAACGCCAGGTTCCCCGTTCGCTCGCTGACCCGCCGGTAGAAATAAGAGAGCCATTTCGACCCGTAGGGGGCGTACTGCCAGATCTCGCAGTCGGCCGCCAGTTCCGCCTGTGCGTCCTCGCGTACGCCCATCAGCATCTGGATCTCGTAGTCGGTGCCGTGCTCGTCGTGGAGGTCCCGCGCCCGCGCTATCATCGCCGGGTCGTGGCTCCCGACGGCTATCCCGCCATCGAAGGTCCGGAACATCCTCTCCAGCAGGTCCCGGTAGGCCTCGTCGACCCGCTCGCTCTCCCGGTAGCCGACCGACTGCGGCGGGTCGTAGGCACCCTTGACGAGTCGGACCTTCCCGGGAAGAGCCGCCAGTCGCGCCACGTCCGCGGGCGTCCGCTTCAGGTTGGCCTGGATGCAGACGCCGACCGACTCGTGTTCGCGGGCATGGTGCTCGAAGGCATCGAGCGTCGCGTCCGTCGTCGTGTGGTCCTCCATATCGATCCAGACGAACACGCCCTCGCCGGCCGCGTGCTCGACGACGCGGGCGAGGTTCTCCCGGAAGACGTTCTCGCCCACGTCGAGGCCCAACTGCGAGGGTTTGACCGAGAGACAGGCGCGCAGGTCCGCCCCTGCGATGTCGTCGACCAGCGCGCGGTAGGTGTCAGCGTCGTCGTCAGCCGGCCCGCGCTCGTCGTAGTGCTCGCCCAGCAGGTTCAGGATGGTGCCCACGCCCCGCTGGTTGATCTGTCGCGCGTGTTCGAGCGCCGCCGGGGCCGACTCCCCGGCGACGAACCGGCCCGCGATCGGCGGAAGCATCCGTCCACCAGTAGGGCCGGCGGCGGGAAAGCGGTGTCGACGGCGGGAAAGTAGTGTCGGCGGCCGACACGCGCCGCCGGGCCGGGCCCTCACCCCGACAGGTGGTCGAGGAGGTGGTCGGTGACCGTCTCGGGCCGTTCGCGGTGGACCCAGTGGGACCCGTCGGGGAAGGCCACGAGCCGCCCGTCCTCGCAGTACCGCAGGCTCTCGCGGGCCATTTCGGAGACGAGCGCGTCGTCGTCCTCGCCCCAGACGACGAGCGTCGGCACGGGCACCTCCTCGCGGGGCGGGTCGTCCCGGCGCCGGAGGAGCGCGCGATACCAGTCGACCGCCGCTCGGGCCGCGCCCGTTCGTCGCCAGGCCGCCCGGTAGTGTGCGAGGTCGGTGTCCGTGAACGCGCCGGGGTTCGACGTCGCCCGCAACACGTCGGTCACGCCCCGGGCGCCGTCGCGAGCGAGGTACCACTCCGGCAGGACGGGGATCTGGAAGGAGAAGATGTACCAGCTCCGGAGCAGTTGCCGCGGGTTCGACCGGAGCATTTCCCGCATCACCGTCGGGTGCGGGACGTTGACGATTCCGAGGCGGTCGACCGCGGTCGGACGGCGCAGAGCCAGGTCCCACGCGACCCCGGCGCCCCAGTCGTGGCCGACGACGTGGGCCGACTCGCGACCGGTCGACGCGATCAGGTCGGCGATATCCGCCGAGAGCCTGCCCATCCGGTAGCTGTCCAGCCCCTCGGGTTTGTCGCTGAGATTGTACCCCCGCTGGTCGGGGACGAGCACGCGATAGCCCGCCTCGACCAGCGCGGGGATCTGGTGGCGCCACCCGTACCAGAAATCGGGGAAGCCGTGCAGGAGAACGACCAGCGGGTCCGCCGGGTCGCCGGCCGCGACGACGTGTAACTCGACGCCGTCGACCTCGCGATACGTCGATTCGGCAGGGACCGTCTCGAGGATACTCGCATCGGTCGTCGGGGGATCGGTGGCCATAGCCGGCCGTTCGTCTCGCGGTCGCTTACAGATACCGGAGGGGAGAACTACCGGAGGGGAGAACTACCGGAGGGGAGACCCGATCGACAGAAGCGGGGACAACTGAACGACGGAAGCCCAGGTCAGCCCGGGAACTTGTGGTAATCGAGGCCCTTGTGTTTCATCTCGTTGTGCTTCTCCTCGAGGAAGGAGTAGACGGTGCCGTGGGGGGCGCCGTCGAGGATCATCTCGGCGGCCTCGCGGACGATCTCGACCTGCTCGGGGTCGCCGATGATCCCCAGCGTCGACCCGTAGATGACGACCGACGCGCCGGAGAGTTCCGCCATCAGTTCGCGGGTCCGTCCGTCTTCGCCGATGAGTCGGCCCTTGTGTCGCTGGAGGTCGTTTTTGTTGCGCGCGACGGCGCCGACGTCGATGATGTCGAACATCATCATCTCGTCGTCGAGGAGTCGCATGGCCTCGTCGGGAGCGAACCCGCGGCCGATGGCCTTCACGATGTCCGGGCCGGCAAGCGCCGTGACGGGGTCGCCCGTCGACTCGACTTTGACCTGGCCGGTCTCGCTGTCGATGTCCAGACGCACCTCCGCGCGGTCTTCGATCTCCCGCATCGTCTCACCCCCTTCGCCGATGAGAACGCCGATTCGGTCCTGCGGAATCTTCACGTGTTGCATAGGAATGCGTAGGTGACTGGGGCGTTTTAAGGCTTTGCTGACAGGCGCGGGCAGATCGGATACTCTCTCCGTGGCAGGGTGCCCGTGGCAGGGCCCCGTGGCGGGACCCCGGCGACAGTCGCCCCGGGACCGTCGGCCGATGGCGAAACTGATTACCCGGACGACGCCGACGTTCGGACGATGACCGAGGCCGCAACGGCGTTCGTACCCGGCCACGTGACGGGATTTTTCACCGTCGACCCGGACGATGACCCGACGAAAGCAGGGTCGCGAGGCGCGGGACTCGCGCTCTCGAAGGGCGTGACCGTCACCGTCCGCCCCGCGGCCGACCCGTCGACCAGACTGAACGGCGAGTCCGTCGACGTCGAGGCCGTCGACCACGTCCTCGGGGCGCTCGAAGCGAGTGCCGCGGTCCGGGCGGAGACGGGCCTGCCCGTCGGGTCCGGGTTCGGCGTCTCGGGCGCGATGGCACTCGGGGCGGCGCTTGCGGCCAACGCCGTCTTCGAGCGCGGCCTCTCGACGTACGAACTCGCGGCCGTCGCCCACGGCGCGGAGGTCCGGGCCGGGACGGGACTGGGCGACGTGGTCGCCCAGTTACACGGCGGCGTGCCGGTCCGACTCGAACCCGGCGGCCCGCAGCGAAACCGGATGGACGCCGTGCCCGCCCGGTCGCGAGTGGAGTTTCTGACCTTCGGCGAACTGTCGACCGCGGACGTGATCGGTGGGGACACCGACGCCATCACCCGCGCCGGCGAGCGGGCGCTCTCGGAGTTGGTCCGGGAGCCGACGCTTCCGGCACTGTTCGAGGCGTCGCGGACCTTCTCTCGCGAGGCGGACCTGCTGACCGACCGGGTCCGCTCGGTCGTCACCGACGTCATCGAGGCCGGCGGCGACGCGACGATGGGGATGCTCGGCGCGACGGTCGTCGCGCTCGATACCGGCCTCTCGGACGCCGGGTACGACCCGCAGGTCTGTGCCGTCGACCCGGCCGGGGCGACCCTGCTCGTGCCGCCCGGCGAGGCGACCATCTCCGACTGATACGACGCGCCGGAGTCGCCTGCCGACGCGCCGCCAGGCCTGCCGTCCGAGTCGGGGCCCGGTCCTGACACATGAAAACACACCACAGTATTGAGGTACTCGTTTTTCCCGGTTTCGTCCAGTATGGTGGAGTGGACCGGCCGTTCTGTGGCAGCGACCGCGGAGCGCCCGCGGCGGACTCCCACCCTGCGACCGTTCACGTTCCACCACCCACCACCAGCGTTCGACTCCAAACGACACCAGCTTCGACTCCAAACGATGCGCAAACGAGATTGTCTGTATCTGCACGCGCTCTGTGTGTTGCTCCGGCGGGAACTCGAGGAGCGCCGCGAGTACGACCCCGACGCGTTCGACCGCTACGATGGTTTCGCCGTCGGTCCGACGGAGATTCATCACTCGAAGACCCACCACCGGGAGGCGGTGACCGAACTGCTCGACGCGCTGAGCGACCCCCTGGAGAGTCAGGGCGAGGAACCGACGCTCCAGGTCAACACCGGTGACGGGCCCAGCGGCGACGGGCCCAGCGGTGACCGTCGGTGAGCCAGTCACGCGATGCTGACATCGTACGCGACATCGCACGTTCACGCGGCCATCGATCGATCCCAAGTCACATGGTAGCGTGGCACGTACACGGGACACGATGGCATCAGAGGAAACGCTGACCGAACTCGAGTTCCGCGTCGCCGACGAGGCGTACCCGTTCGTCGGCGGGTCGGACCGCGCCGCCGGTCAGTGTGTCCTCCGTGAGTTGCTCCCTCGCTCGGACGGGACCTGTCTCGAGTTCTTCGAGGTCCGGGACGGCCCGCCGGCGGCGCTGGAGCGGGCAGTGAGCGACGTGGACAACGCGCGGGCGCGAATCGTCACCGACTGCGGAAACGCGGGCATCGTCGTCGTCCACGTCGAGCGGCCGAGCGACTGCGTCGCGGCGACGCTCGCCGACCAGGGGGTGTTTCTCCGCGACGTGCGCGCCGACGACGGCGAGGGACGGATCGTCGTCGAGGTCACGCCCGCGGACGACCCCAGACAGGTCGTCGCGGCCGTGACCGAGGAACACCCACCGGTCGAACTCGTCGCGAAGCGCGAGCGGCCCCCCGACGGCCCGCTGTTCATCCGCGAGCGGGCCTCGGGCGTTGTCGAGGAACGCCTGACCGAACGACAGCGAGAGGTCCTGGTCGCGGCGTACCACGGCGGCTACTTCGAGCGCCCCCGCGACGTGACCGGCGCCGACCTCGCCGACCACCTCGACATCACCTCCGCAACCCTCTCCCAGCACCTGCGTACCGCCCAGCGGAAGGTTCTCGCCGCGGTGCTCGAGGAGGGTCTCGGTATCGACGGCCCCGGCAACGGCCTCGACGACCCCGGCAACGGCATCGACGGCCCCGGCAACGGCATCGACGGCCCCGGCAACGGCCTCGACGACCCCGGCAACGGCCTCGACGACCCCGGCAACGGCTTCGACGCCGACGGTTCCAACAACAGTCCCGACCCCGACGACAGCGGCGACACGACATGACGGACGCGTCGGCCGCGGTCGCCCCGTCGGCGGGTCGCGTTGCGCGAAGCGAGCGCTTTTGCCCGCCGGCGTCCGATCACCGGGTATGACCGCGGACGTCCCCGAGAGTCACCCGCGATACGAGTCGCTCGTGACCCGCCACCGGATCGAGGAGGGCGTCGACAAGGGCATCACCTCCCGGCAGGGGCTGATCGCCCAGGGTCGGGGGGAAGCCTTCGACTACCTGCTCGGCGAGCGCACTATTCCGTCGGCCGACGCCGCCCAACGGGCCGCCGCCGCCCACCTCCTCCTGGCCGACCACGCCGTCCTCTCGGTCAACGGCAACGTCGCTGCCCTGGTCCCCGGCGAGACGGTCGAACTGGCCGAGGCGACCGGCGCCGACATCGAGGTGAACCTGTTCAACCGCACCGACGAGCGCATGCGGGCCATCGCCGACCACCTCCGCGAACACGGCGCGACTGACGTGAAGGGACTCACTGCCGATGGGCGCATTCCGGGCCTCGACCACGCTCGCGCGAAGGTCGACGCCGACGGTATCGGCGACGCCGACGTGGTCCTCGTCCCCCTGGAGGACGGTGACCGCGCCGAAGCGCTCGGCGAAATGGGCAAGACCGAACTCGTGATCGACCTTAACCCCCTCTCCCGGTCGGCCCGCGCCGCCGACGTGCCCATCGTCGACAACGTGATCCGCGCCGTTCCGGGGATCACGACCCACGCCCGCGACCTGGCCGACGAAGACGACGAGACCCTCGAAGGAATCGTTTCGGAGTTCGACCGCGAGCAGACGCTCGCCGCGGCCGAGCGGGCGGTCCGGAACGGCGGAGACGGGAACGGGTCGGGGACCGGTGCCGAGTCGGACGAGAGCGCTCCCTCGAAAGGCCCGGTGGAGTGAGCCGGGAGCGTTCGGTCCCCGAGGGACGGGGAGCAGTCCGTCGCGGAATCGGTCCGATGCCCGCCGCGCGGGCCGTCGCGAGCAGCAGTTCCGAGGTGGCGAGGGGCAGGGCGCCGCGCACCGCGTCGTCGACGGTCGATGCGGCGAGGATCATGTCGGCCACCCGCTGAGAGGCGTCGAACTCGGGGTCGCCGAGCACCAGCACGCGCGAACCGACCGCCTGGAGTCGGCCCGGAATCGCGGCCACATCACGACCGCCTGGAGTCGGCCCGGAATCGCGGCCACATCACGACCGCCTGGAGTCGGCCCGAAATCGCAACCACATCACGACCGCCTGGTCCACCGATTCCGTAACGAAACGGATATCACCACCGAGTGCTAACACCGAGTGGTATGAGTCAGAACGGCAGCGGCTTCGACAAGTTCAGCGACGTCGGCGAGGCGGAAGTCACGCGAGCCATCGGGCAGGAGTGGACCGAGGAGTTCATGGACTTCTCGGACTCGGACGTCATCATCGTCGGCGGGGGGCCGTCGGGGCTGATGGCGGCGAAGGAACTCACCGAGCGCGGCGTGCAGGTGATGGTCGTCGAGAAGAACAACTATCTCGGCGGTGGCTTCTGGCTGGGCGGGTTCCTGATGAACAAGGTGACGGTGCGGGACCCGGCCCAGCAGGTCCTCGACGAACTCGAGGTCGACCACAAACAGTCCCAGGACAGCGAGGGTCTCTACGTCGCCAACGGGCCCGAAGCCTGTTCCGGCCTGATCAAGGCCGCCTGCGACGCCGGCGCGAAGATGCAGAACATGACGGAGTTCACCGACATCGTCATCCGCGAGGACCACCGCGTCGGCGGCATCGTCATGAACTGGACGCCGGTCCACGCGCTCCCCCGCGAGATTACCTGCGTCGACCCCATCGCAGTCGAAGCGGACCTGGTCATCGACGCCACCGGTCACGAGGCCATGGCCGTCAAGAAACTCGACGAGCGCGGCGTGCTGAACGCCCCCGGACTGGAGGAGGAAGCCAGCGGTATGGACTCCACCGGCGACGACACCTACGGCGCCCCCGGCCACGACTCGCCCGGCCACGACTCGATGTGGGTCGGCGAGAGCGAGGACGCCGTCGTCGAGCACACCGGCCTCGCCCACGACGGCCTGATCGTGACGGGGATGGCCACCGCCACGACCTACGGCCTGCCGCGCATGGGCCCCACCTTCGGCGCCATGCTCGTCTCCGGCAAGCGCGCCGCCCAGGTCGCGCTGGACGAACTCGATGTCGACGCCGACCCTGTGGACCTGACGAGCCGCGACGCCGCGGCGCCCGCTGACGACTAGAGCCCACTTTTTACGGACGGGGGTTTCCTCGGTCGCTTCGCTCCCTGCGGGAACCCCCGTCAGCAAAAACGTGGGGAAAAACTGCCGAACCCTCGCTTTGCTCGGGTTCGGAGAAACCGCGCCTCACTGTGTTCGGCGCGGTACAGTCTCTTCGTTTTGGAGGTGGCGCGCGCTGTTGCGAGTTTTAGCTCGCGACAGCATCGTGCGAGGGATGAGTAGCGAGGGACCGACGGTCCCTCGGACCATGCGAGCGGGCCGACGGCCCGCGAGCAGACACCGGAGCGAACGCAGTGAGCGAGGAGCGCAATCGGTTGGGGAGGATGTGGCCGTCCGCGGTGTTGTGTGGGTCCTGGTGTCTGCGCGAACGGGGTGAGCGCAGGCTCAGGAGAGCGCGCTCTCCCGGCGGATTGAAAGGGCGAGGTCCGGTCGCGTGAGCGAAGTGAACGGAGTCGCCTGAGCGTGGCACTATCCGAGTGAACACAGTGAACGAGGATATCCCGCTCAGTGACCCGCGAGCGGGCCGAGGGCTTTCGAGGCTTGGGGCAGTCTGCTGTACAGTCTTCAGCTAGCGAGCGGATCACTCCGGGTCCCGCTCATCGAGACTTCTCTCCGATCACCCCTGCACGATCCCGATAAACCGAACCCGATCCTACCCCTCACCGGCGGGTGCGAGCGCGTCGAACACGCGGCCGGGGTTGTTCGAGAACACCTTCCGCATGGCGTCCTCGGGTACGTCGAGGGTGAGAATTTCCATGACAGCGACGTTTGGGTGGACGGCGGGCGTGCCGCTGCCGAACAGGACCCGGTCGGGGTGTTCCATGATTGCCCGTTCCATCGGGTCGCGGCGGCGGACGAAACTCGTGTCGAGATAGAGCTGGGTGGAGCGGTCGAGCAGGTCGATGCTGCGCTCGGTGAGTTGCTGGTCGAGGGGGTAGCCGCCGAAATGGGCGAGCACGACCGGGAAGTCGTAGCTCAACAGCGTCGCCTCGACGGCGGCGGGCGGGAAGCCGTGGCCGCCGTGGACGACCGCGGGGAGCCCCGCGTCCTCGAGTTCCCGGAGGACCGCCTGGTCGGGGAGGCCGTCGCGGGCGGGGTGGAGCTTGAAGCCGACAAAGCGGTCGTCGTAGGCGTACTGCTCGATATCGGCGGGGGAGGTGTGGTGCTCCTGGCGGCGCACCCGGAGGTTGCGCAGCTTCGCGACTGGGGTGTCGGCCGGGTCGCGCGCGCCGTTGACCCGCGCGACGGGGACGAACGGCCGGCCGACGCTCATCCGCGCGACGGCGTTGTTCGCCTTCAGATACGACCCCGGCCGCGCGGTCGGGAAGACGACCGACCGCACCACACCGGCCTGGTGCATCTCCCGCTCGAGCCGCTCGGGGTCGCCCAGCCCCTCGCGCTGGCGCCGCCCCTCGTCGGGCTCCAGGCGCGCGTGCACGTCGACCACCCGGAACCCGTGTTCCAGCTCCAGCATCCACCGCACAATGCGGGTTCCCGCTAATAACGGTTGTCGAAATCGAGGGCGACGTGGTTGATCCTGCTCGCTAGCTGTCGATGTGACCGCAGACGACATCGCGACAGTAGACACCACCGCGACCGCAGACACCACCGCGACCGCAGTCGATCCTGGGCGTTGAAAGCCCTCGCCGCGCTCGGCGCGACGGCGCGCGCCACCGCGGCTGGTTGCGCATGCTCGACGCCTTCCCGGAGGCAAATTCTGGTATATAAATACACGGGCAGTGGGCGTCTGGTGACGGTTGACACACCGCTATCGGGCGATGCGGTAGCGGCTTCACAAACTTTATATAGAACCGCTAACGATGGTTTACACGAACTTCACTATGTCATCCGGTCAGCAGCGCATGGGCGGACAGCCCATGTTCATTCTCGAGGAGGACGTACAGCGCACCCAGGGCAAGGACGCCCAGAGCTCCAACATCACGGCCGGGAAGGCCGTCAGCGAGGCCGTTCGAACGACACTCGGTCCGCGCGGGATGGACAAGATGCTCGTCTCCGACGCGGGCGATGTCGTCATCACGAACGACGGCGCGACCATCCTCGACGAGATGGACATCGAGCACCCCGCCGCCCAGATGATCTCCGAGGTCGCCGAGACCCAGGAAAACGAGGTCGGTGACGGGACGACCACCGCGGCCGTCCTCGCGGGCGAACTCCTCTCGCAGGCCGAGAACCTGCTCGACGACGACGTCCACCCGACGACCATCGTCGAGGGCTACTACGAGGCGCTCGCGCTGGCCCACGAGGCCGTCGACGAGGTCACCCTCGACGAGGAACTCGACGACGAACTCCTCGCGACGGTCGCCGAGTCCAGCATGACCGGCAAGGGCACCGGCGACGTCTCCGCGGCCGACCTCGCCGAGACGGTTGTCGCCGCCGTCCGCCGAGTCACCGAGGGCAACACCGTCCACCGCGACAATATCTCCGTGCTGACCCGAACCGGTTCCTCCTCCAGCGCGACGCGTCTCGTCAACGGCGTCGTCGTCGAGGAAGAGCCGATCCACGACAACATGCCCCGGAACGTCGAGGACCCGACCATCGCCTTCGTCAACGACGACATCGAGGTCCGCGAGGCCAACATCGACGCCGAGTACAACGTCGAAAGCGTCGACGACCTCGACCAGGCCATCGAGGCCGAGCAGAGCGAACTCGAGAGCTACGCCCAGCACATCCTCGACCTGGGCGTCGACGTCCTGTTCGTCGACGGCGACGTTGCGGACCAGGTCGCCGCCATCCTCGCCCAGAACGGCGTCCTCGCCTTCGAGGCCGACGACGACGACGGCGACGAGCTGGCCCACGCGACCGGCCTCTCCCGCGTCGCGAACGTCCGCGAACTCGAAGCGGGCGACCTCGGCTCCGCGGGCTCGCTCTCCGTCGAGAAGTTCGGCGATGACTTCCTCACCTTCGTCGAGGACGGCGACGCCGGCGAGGCCGTCACCGTCTTCGCCCGCGGTGGCACCGAGCACGTCACCGACGAACTCGAGCGCGTCATCGGTGACGCGCTGGACGTCGTGACCGCCGCCATCTCGCAGGGCGGCGTCGTCCCCGGCGCCGGCGCGACCGAGATCGCCATCGCCGACCACATCCGCTCCGAGGCCGCCAGCGTCGAGGGCCGCAAGCAACTGGCCGTCGAGGCCTTCGCCGACGCCGTCGACGTCCTCCCGCGCACGCTCGCGGAGAACACCGGCATGGACCCCATCGACGCCCTGGTCGACCTCCGCGCCGAGTACGAGACCGAGGGCATCGCCGGCATCATCTCCGAGGGACAGACCGGCGTCATCGACAACCCCGTCGAACTGGGCGTGCTCGACCCCGTCGCCGTCAAGCACGAGGCCGTCGAATCCGCCGCCGAAGCATCGACGATGATCGTCCGCATCGACGACGTCATCTCCGCGAGCTAACTGGGCGAACGCTCGCCTCTGACCCCGACGGCGAATCGGTCGCCGCGTTCCCGCGAGTTCTCACGTTTCCCGGTCCGTCAGCGTCCCGGCTATCGTTCCAAGACCGACACAGACAGTGTCCAGTGACAACCTCTGGCTCCCGGCGAGCGTCTCGATCGCACTGGGCGGGATAATAGAGGGCGCTATCTACTTCGAGCGCGACGCCATCGCCGAGGAGGTCGCGGCCGTCGAGGAACGCGTCGGGAAGACGTGACCACCGGGAGTCCATCGAGACGACGTAACCACCGGGGGTCCGTCGACGAGGCGCGCGTCGGTCCGCCCGAGGATCACGCCTTTCATCTCACGCCCCGTCCGGCGCCCCGTTCCCGTCGTCCTCGGCTGCCCACCGCTCGGCCACGTCGTCCTCGGAGACGGTCTGGAGGCGCTGGACGCCGTGTATCTCGTCGACCACCTCGACGACGGCGTCGGGGACCCGGTCACGCCAGGAGTCGCCGGCGAGCATCCGCTGGCGGATGCCGGTCCCCTCGAGGCGGTCGCGGTCGAACATCTCCGACTGGCGGACCTCGATGCCCGCCTCCTCGAACAGCTGGACGACCAGCGGGTTGTTGGAGTAGGCCACGTCGAAGGAGGGGGCCATGCTCCGGATGTGGCTCACCCAGACGGCGTTGCGGTCGATGTCCTCGATGGGGACGACGTAGATGGGCACGTCGAACTCCTCGACGGCCTTCGTGATCATCATCACGCGTTCGCCGGCGGTAAACGGGTTGCGCGTCGTGTGCGAGGCGTCGGCGCTTCCGATCCCGAGGACGAGTTCGTCGACCTCCTCGACGATGTCCCCAACCATCGCGTGGTGGCCGTTGTGGAACGGCTGGAACCGGCCGATGAAGATACCGCGAGTCATACCCCACCCTCGCGGACGCGACCAATAAAATTCGTGGGTCTCGGACGCGACTCGCTGATTCCGGCTCGTGGGTCCCGGACGCGACTCGCTGATTCCGGCTCGTGGGTCCCGGGAACAGACGCGCAGCCTCCGACCGCGAAACTGTGACTCCGTTCTTGTGTCTCGTGGCGCGGCCGGCTCGTCCCCGTCTCAGACCGATACGGGCCACGTCCGGCGGTTTCGGCGCGTATCACGGACGCCTGAGGGGAGAAAGTATATCAATAAACAGCCCTTGAACTCAGGTGTCAGCTACGTTTATATGAGTGAGAATATCGATACCGACGACCCGCCCGCGGCCGACGCGGACGAGGCCGACGAGGCCGGCGAGCCCGACCCCGCCGCGGCGTCCGACGCGGAGTCGACGGAAGAGTCCGTCGACGCCCAGGACGCGGCTGCCGACGCGGAGTCGGACGCGTCCGATCCGGCGGTCGACGCGGATGCCGACCACGACGCGGACGCCGAGGGGCCGGCCGACGCGGACGCCGAGGGCGCGGAGTCAGACGCCGACGACGCGGGCGCCGAGACGGACCTGGGGAGCGACGTGGAGGTCGCCGACGACGACGCGACCGTCCAAGACGACGAGGAGGCCCTGCTCGGAGGGCTCGATATCGAGACCACCGACGACATCGAGGTCCCCGAGCGACTCGTCGACCAGGTCATCGGGCAGGACCACGCCCGTGACGTGGTGAAAAAGGCCGCCAAACAGCGCCGACACGTGATGATGATCGGCTCGCCCGGGACGGGCAAGTCGATGCTCGCGAAGGCGATGAGCCAGTTGCTCCCCAAAGAGGAGCTCCAGGACGTCCTGATCTATCACAACCCCGACGACGGGAACGAGCCCAAGACCCGGACGGTGCCGGCGGGCAAGGGCGAACAGATCGTCGACGCCCACAAGGAAGAGGCCCGCAAGCGCAACCAGATGCGCTCGTTTTTGATGTGGATCATCATCGCCATCGTCATCGGCTACGCCCTGCTCATCGTCGAGCAGATCCTCATCGGCATCCTCGCGGCCGGGGTCATCTATCTCGCCTTCCGCTACGGCTCCCGGGGCAACGACGCGATGATCCCCAACCTGCTGGTCAACAACGCGAACCAGCAGACCGCGCCGTTCGAGGACGCCACGGGCGCCCACGCCGGCGCGATGCTGGGCGACGTTCGCCACGACCCGTTCCAGTCCGGCGGCATGGAGACCCCCAGCCACGACCGGGTCGAGGCCGGCGCCATCCACAAGGCCAACAAGGGCGTGCTGTTCATCGACGAGATCAACACCCTCGACATCCGGTCCCAGCAGAAGCTGATGACCGCGATCCAGGAGGGGGAGTTCGGCATCACGGGCCAGTCCGAGCGCTCCTCGGGCGCGATGGTCCAGACCGAACCCGTCCCGACCGACTTCGTCATGGTGGCGGCCGGGAACCTCGACGCGCTGGAGAACATGCACCCCGCCCTGCGCTCCCGGGTCAAGGGGTCGGGCTACGAGGTGTACATGGACGACACCATCGAGGACGACCCGGAGATGCGCCGCAAGTACGCCCGCTTCGTCGCCCAGGAGGTCGACAAGGACGGGCGCCTGCCCCACTTCACGCAGGAGGCCGTCGAGGAGGTCATCCTCGAGGCGCGACGGCGCGCCGGCCGGAAGGGACATCTCACCCTCAAACTGCGTGACCTCGGTGGACTCGTGCGGGTCGCCGGCGACATCGCCCGCGCCGAGGACAAGGAGTTCACCGAGCGCGGTGACGTGCTCCAGGCCAAACGGCGCTCGCGCTCGATCGAACAACAGCTCGCGGACAACTACATCGAACGGCGCAAGGACTACGAGCTCACCGTCAACCAGGGCGACGTGATCGGCCGCGTCAACGGCCTCGCGGTCATGGGCGAGGACAGCGGGATCGTCCTCCCCGTCATGGCCGAGGTCACGCCCTCACAGGGGCCCGGGCAGGTCATCGCGACCGGCCAGCTCCAGGAGATGGCCGAGGAGGCCGTCCAGAACGTCTCGGCTATCATCAAGAAGTTCAGCGACGAGGACATCTCCGAGAAGGACGTCCACATCCAGTTCGTCCAGGCCGGCGAGGGCGGCGTCGACGGCGACTCCGCCTCCATCACGGTGGCGACGGCCGTCATCTCCGCGCTGGAGAACGTGCCCGTCGAGCAGAACCTCGCGATGACCGGCTCGCTGTCGGTCCGCGGGGACGTGCTCCCGGTCGGCGGCGTCACCCACAAGATCGAGGCCGCCGCCAAGTCCGGCCTCGAGACGGTCATCATCCCGAAAGCCAACGAGCAGGACGTGATGATCGAAGATGAGTACAAAGAACAGATCGAGATCATCCCGGTCTCGCACATCTCGGAGGTGCTGGAGGTCGCCCTCGCCGGCGAACCCGAGAAAGACGGGCTGGTCGACCGCCTGAAGTCCATCACGGGCAAGGCGCTCGAACAACGCGAGGTCAGCCCCCAGTCCAACCCCAGCCCGCAGTAACCGGGCCGACCCCGCCGCTCGTTCGGTTTTCCCTTCGACTCGTTCGTTTTGTCCCGTTTTTCGGCTCGTTCGTTTTGTCCCGTTCTTTGACTCGTTCGTTCCATCCCGTTCTTTGATTCGTTCGTTTTCCCCGTTCGCGTCACGCGTATCACCGCGGTCAGTCCCTTCGAAACGACTTTCGACCGGCCAGCCGAAGGGTGAGTCGTGTTCCCGGTGGCGACGGCCGTGCTGGAGAGCGCGAGCAGTTCCGACGCCGGGCTGACCGCCTTCGTCGGCCTCACGGCACTGGTCGTCACCGGCTTTCTCGCCCTCGCCAGGGCCTCACAGCGACTCGTCGACGAGCCCGGAGACGGCTCCGGACCGGCGGGCGAGGGTGGGCCGGAACGCGGTACGCGAACGGCGGACGCGCCCGACGAGCGGCCGTCGTCCCCGTTTCGTGCCCCGCCCGCTCCGGCGCCCGACGAACCGGACGCTGTCGAGGGCGACGCTCCCCACGAACGAGCTGTCCCGTCGGAGACGGCCGACGGGCGGGAGTTGTCCGGAACTGACCCCGACCGAGAAGCGGGCGACGCGGTGGCCGAGTCGTCGGCCACCCCCGAACGGCCGTCGGCCGGCTCCGAACAGCCGTCGACCGCCCCGGAACAGCTCTCGCCCGGCGCGTTGCTGGCGAACGTCGCGCTCACGCAGGGGCTGTTCGGTGCGGTCCTGGTCGGCGGCGCGATTTACTTCGAGGTGCCGGCGGCGGCGGCGCTCGGGCTGGCCGCGACCGACCTCTCGACGGGGCCGACGGCGCTGGCGGCCGGGGTCGGACTCGGCGTCGCGCTATGGGTCGGCAACGAACTCGCGACCGGCGTGGCCGACGCGGTCGGCGCCGGCTACGACGAGGGCCTGCGAGAGATGCTCGCGCCCGCGAGCGCCGGCGGGTGGGCGCTCCTGCTCGGCGTGACGCTCCCCGCGATCGCCGTCGTCGAAGAGTTCATCTTCCGCGCAGCCGCGGTCGGCGCGACCACCGCCGCCTTTGCAGTGTCGCCGTGGGCGGTCGCGGTCGTCGCGTCGGTCGCGTTCGCCCTCGGCCACGGCGCGCAGGGCCGAGTCGGCATACTCGTCACGGGCACGCTCGGGTTCGCACTCGCCGCGGCCTTCGTCCTCACGAACAGCCTGCTCGTCGTCGTCGTCGCCCACTATCTCGTCAACGCCCTGGAGTTTCTCGTCCACGAGAGGCTTGGCGTGTCGGATCCGGTGTGGGACTGAGCGCCGGCCGGGTCGGCGGCGACGGCACAGTTTTGTGTCGACCCGGCGGATACCTCCGTATGAGCGCTGTCGAGGAGTCTTCCGGTCGGAAGCGACAGATCAAACTCGTCGCCTGGACGGCGATCGCCGCCCTCTGGTTCTGGATCGTCGTGACCGACTCGACGGGGACGCTCACCGCTGGAACCGTCCCCGAGGTCGCGGTCGGACTCGCGCTCGTCGTCACCGTCGTCGCCGCCGTCGCCGTCCGCGCCACCGCTGAACAGGCGCGGTCTCTCTCCGTGCCCCTCCTCCTCGTCGGCGGCGTCGCGGTCGCCCTCTCGGTCCTCGGTCCGGCGTGGGTCCCGGTCTCCGCCGAGCGGCTGTCACTGATCGGCGGTCTCGCGGTGCTGTGCGGGTTCCTCCTCCTCATTTGGACGAGGGCCGGCGCGGGCGAAGAGGCGGCGTCGACGTGAGCTCTCCGGGCAGACGGTGTCGCCGGGGTCAGAGCCCTTCGACCGACCGGAGTTTCTGTTCGACCCCGGCAGGGGCGCTGCTGGGGCCGTCCCGGACGCGGTGGTCGGGGATGAGCAGCGGCGCCGGATTCTCGGCGAGGGCGGTCCTGGCCGTCCGGCAGTCCTCCTCGTCGTCGGGGTCCAGCCCCGCGGCCATCCCGACGAGTCGCTCGACGCTGACCTGCTCGCCGTACGGGATTTCCCTGACCGTCTCGAGGACCGCGCGCTGGTCGGTCGGCACCGTCAGCGCGACGGCCACGTCCGCGAAGTCGTCCTCGACGCCCTCGAGATAGCGGTCGATCCGGTCGAGCAACTCGTGGTCGTCGCCGGCGTCCTCGGGCGGGTCGCGCGGGAACGACACCGAGATGACCCGCTCCTGTGCCGCCCCGAACTGGACGTGTCGGTCGAGGTACGACGATTTGCGCGCGTAGATCCCCGCGTCCTGGCTCATAGTGGTTCTCCGACCGGTCGGCCCTTGAATGTGTGTCCCGCTTCGCCGTCGGTCGGCGGGCCGGTATCGGCCACTCACCCGGACGGGGAGACGCCCTTTGCTCACCCGGGCAGGTCGGCGTCAGCGTCGACGGTGCGGTCGGGTTCGGGCGGGAGCGTCCAGTCGGTCGTGAGTTCGAGCAACTGGACGAGCATGTTCGCCGTCGCTCCCCAGACGGTGTAGCCGCCGACGTGGAAGAAGTGCAGGCGGATCTCCCCGTAGTGGGGGTGGTCACGGCGCTCGCTCTCGTAGTTGTCGGGGTTGACGAGGCCGGCCACGGGCAGGACGGCAATCTCGGCGACCTCGTCGTCGCCGGGGCGGTACTCGCGGTCGGGAACGCGCGCCACGAACGGCCGGATCTGGTAGTTGGTGACCGTCCGGATGTCGTCGAGGCGGCCGACCACCTCGACCGCCGCGGGGTCGAGTCCGATCTCCTCGCGGGCCTCCCGGAGCGCCGTCGCCAGCAGGTCCCCGTCCTCGGGTTCGCGGCCGCCACCGGGAAAGCTCATCTGCCCGGGATGGTCCGAGAGGTGGTCCGCGCGCTTCGTGAAGAGGACGTGCGCGTCGCCGTCGCGGGTGATCACGGGCGCCAGAACCGCCGCCTCGCGCTCCTCGCCGGAGACGGTCACGGCCTCGCGTTCGGTCACCCGCGTCAGGTCCATACCACGACGAACGGGGCCCCCGGCCTTAATTGGCGCGTTGCCCTCGAAGGAATGATCCGACGGCGTGGCGATCGGTTGCGGTGACGGCCGCCGTAAACTACCCCACCCTACTTCGCTCGGTCTGACGACCCCGCTTCGTTGAGGGTGGGGCTTTCGCGTGGACTGCGTGCCATGCCAAGTGGCCGTTACCCCCGCTCCTCAACGGTGTACGGCGTCCCGATGTTGTGTTTGCCATCGGGACGCGAGCAGGCGTCAGTGGACTCGGGGATATCCTGTTGTTGCTTCGGGCAGTCGGATGGCGGCACACCCTTCAGTCCGCGAACGTCGCGGTTCGCGCGACATCGAGGCGGAGAAACACGGGAATCGTCGCGAGCGCGAGCGCGATCTCGAGGCCGCCGGCGACGAAGAAGGCGGCGGGGTAGCCGAAGCCGTCGGCGACGGTCCCGCCGACGACGACGCCAGCGAGAAAGCCCAGACTGCCGAAGATGTTGAATCCGGCCATGGCGGCGCCGCGCTCGCTCGGGTCTGCCAGGTCAGTGACCAGCGCCATCGTCGCCGGGGACATCAGCGCGCCGAGGACACCTACCGCGAACATCCCGGCGCCCGCGAGCGCGACCGTCGGCGCCAGTCCCACGGCGATGACGCCCACGCCGTAGGTTGCCGACCCGGCGACGATGGGCGCAGTGCGACCAACCCGGTCCGAGAGGATCCCCATCGGGTACTGCAGGAGCGCGAAGGGGGCGAAAAACAGCGCGAGAACGAGCCCCGTCGTTCCGGGGTCGAGTTCGAACACCTCGCGGAAGTAGAAGGTTCCCACGAGGGCAAAAAATCCCGCAGTGAAGCGGTCGAGAAAGCCGAAGGTGTAGGGGAGTCCGAGCGTCGGCGTCCGGCGCAGACCGGCGAGGATCCGCGACAGCGAGTCGCGGGCGCCGGCGGGCGCGCGGTCAGCGGCCGAGAGCGCGACGAGGCCCACGACCGCGAGCAATCCGCTCGCGACCCACAGCGGAACGAACGGGCCGAGTTCGTAGAGCTGGCCGCCGACCGGCGCGCCCATGGCGGTGCCGCCGCCGATGGCTGCGCCTGCCGCGGCCATGTTCCGGCCGTGGCCCCCCTCCAGGTCCATCAGCATCGTCATCGCGAGCGAGAACGCGCCGATGGTCGCCGCGCCCTGGAGCGCGCGCATCGCGAGCACGGCGCCAAACGAGAGGTCCGCCCACGCGGGAACGGCCGCGAGCGCGGCGTATCCGACGGCCCCGCCCAGCGCGCCCGCGGCGATGAAGGGGGTTCGTCGACCCGCGCGGTCGCTGGCGGCGCCCCAGACGCCTGCGAAGACGACGAACGCGGCGAACTCGGCGCCGAGAAAGTACGTGCTCGCGTCGAGCGTGGTCTCGGCGCCGAGCGCGGCGACGAGCGTGTCCACCCCCGGGTAGAGGAGCACCTGCGCGAAGAGGACGGCAAAGACCATCGCCGCGAGGACGACCCGGTCGCGCGTCGCACTCATCTATCCGGGCGTACGAACGCCATCGTCATTCCACTGTCGACTTCCGCGGGCGCGGCCGACGGACGCCGCCGGCGCTCAGAACGGAGCACTCGGCCCGCCGCGGCCGTTCGTTCCCAGGTCGTCCGCTCTCGAGTCGTCCGCTCTCGAGTCGCCCGTTCCCGAGTCGCCCGCCCCCGTGTCGTCGAGGACGCCCGCCCGGGCCCGGTCCTGGTGGCTCGCCTCGCCGCTACGGCCGCTCGCGCCCGCCCCAGCGGCGTCGGGGAGACTCCCCGTCTCGACGACCGCTCGCTCCAGCTCGTGCAACTGGTCGTTGATCGTCGCGGCGCGCTGGTGCATCGGCGCGACCCGGACCCGGACGAGGTCGTACTCGTGGCGGTCCGCGAGGCCGTTCCACGCGCGGAGCGAACCCTTGGTGAGCGTGTCGCTCTGGGGGCAAAACGCCGTCGTCGGCGTGAACTCCGCCCGGAGGACGCGAGCGTCGTCGGACGGGCGCTCGATCCCCTCCTCAGTATTTTCGGGGTCCTCGACCGCGTAGCGGTAGCCGGCGCCGGGGTGGCGGGTGTCCTCGTTCAGGCGCGCGAGGTTGTACCCGAAGGTCATGTCGTAGACGGCCCGCTCCTCGAACAGTTCGCGCGAGAGGCGGTGAAAGGCGAGATGCCGGCGCCCCGTCAGGATCTCGTGCCCGTCGAGGAACGGCCCCGGTGTCGGGATCGACCCGGGGACGAACTCGTCGCGGGCCTCGAACACGTCGTCGTCGTTCCCGCCGAAGGGGGATGGAACGCTGACCATATCCGAAATTCGGCCCGAAATCGGCTATGGCTGGTCCCGAACTGGTTCGGGGTTCCCGCGGTTGGCGCGGTTACCGCAGTTGCCACGATTGTCGCGATCGCCGCGGCGGCTACCGCACCCCCTCAGGACTCGTGGCTGATGTAGACGTGCCACTCCTCGGGGCCGACCTGGTCGGTCTCGTGGACGAACCCTCGGTCGGCCAGCACCGAGTACAGCGGCTGGGGTTCGAAGCTATTGACGAGGCGGAACGTCTCGCCCGGTTCGAGCGCGTCGAGCGCGTCGACGATGTCCCCGAAGGGCTCGCCGTCTATTTCTCTCGCGTCTAGCGTCCGGGCGGGATCGGTCGGTGACTCGGCGCTCATACCCGGACGTAGGCGTGCGTCGGGCGAGCGCGTTACCCCGACCATGTTCGGTGCAGGTCCCCGCAGATGAAACGGGGGCCCGCCGATGGCGGGCACGTCCCGCGGCCCGCATCACTCGCGAGCGGCCCGACATCGACATCTCCTTACGAGCGTGCCGGGAACTGGCGCGCATGTACGTCGGACGTTTCGTCGTCGTCGCACCGGAGGTCGGGGCCTATCGCGTCTCCTCGCGGTCGTTCCCGAACAGGAAAGCGACCGGCCGGGAACAGGGCATCGTCACCGTCGGCCCCACCGCCGACGCGCCCGAGACGGACAACCCCTACGTCGAGTACAACTGCCTGCGGCTGACCGACAACGGCGCCGTGATCGGCAACGGCTCCCACGTCGACCCAATCGCCGAGAAGCTCGAACTGGGCTATCCCGCCCGCGACGCCGTCGCCGAACCCCTGCTCGCGCTGGACTTCGAGAAGGACGACTACGACACCCCGCGCGTGGCGGGCGTCGTCGGCGTCGACGCCGCCGACCCCTCCACCACTGCCGACGGCCCCGGCGCGGTGATCGGGACCGTCCGCCGGGACGCGCTGCTCGTCGAAGAGGTCACCGAGCCCACGCTGGTCGCCACCTACGAGAAAGACAGCCCCGAGCCCGTCGACTTCGCGGCGACCGATGCCGCCGACGCCGCCCGCGAGGCCTACGAGATGGACCTCGAACACGAGGTCTGTGCCGTCGGCGTCTCCGGGTCGACCGACGACGGGTTCGAGACGGCCATCTTCAACGGCCAGTAGCGGATCGCGGTGCCGTTAAGACGACGGCACGCACAGAATCCGGTATGAAGGTGGGTGTCATTGCGGACGTCCACGGCAACCTCGTCGCGCTCAACGCGGTGCTCTCGGACATGCCGGCGGTCGACCGTCTGGTCTGTGCGGGCGACGTGGTCGGGTACAACCCCTGGCACGCCGAGTGTGTCGACGCGGTCCGGGGCGACCCGCCGGCCGAGGTCGGCGACACCGGCGTCACGCTGAGCGAGGCGGCACGCGAGAAACTCCCCGAGGAGGGCGTGCCGACGGTGATGAGCAACCACGACCGCGCGGTCGCGTTCGACCAGGCCTACGGCTTCAACGAGATGGCTCGCACGGCCGTCGACCACGCCCGCGAGACCTGCACCGACGACCAACTCGCGTGGCTCGGCGACCTCCCCGAACGACGGACCGTCTGTGACGGCCGACTGAAACTCGTCCACGGCCATCCCGCCGACCCCGACCGCTATACGTATCCGGAAGAGTACTCCCCCGGCATGCTCGACGACGAGGACGTGCTCGTGATGGGCCACACGCACGTCCAGGGCCACGAGACGTTCGACGAGGGCGTCGTGATGAACCCGGGGAGCGTCGGCCAGCCCCGCGACGGCGACCCGCGGGCGGCCTACGCCCTCGTCGATTTCGACGCGCGGGAGGTCGAGGGGCGTCGCGTCGAGTACGACATCGACCGCGTGGTCGACGCGGTCCGCGAGGCCGACCTCCCGCCGCGGATCGGCACCCGACTCCGCCGCGGGCAGTGACGGACCCTACCGCGTGAATCGGACGACGAACCCGCCGTTCTCGGGGACGACCACGTCCAGCGCCTCCCCGGCGGTGACCGGCCAGGTCTCGCGTTCCAGGCCGCCGGCGCCGTCGTCGCGGACCACCTCGGCGGTCCACTCGCCGTCGCCGAGGAACGAGCAGTCCGCGGTGACAATGCGCTGGGGGCCCGCCGTGATGGACCCGAGGAACCACTCGTCGGCGGGCGCGTCGTCTGGCGCACCGTCGGGCGCACCCGCGCGGTCCTCCCGGGGCCGGCGGGCGATGGTCGCCTCGACGCCGGGGTGGCCGCCGACGAAGCGCGTCTCCGCCCACGCCGCGGGGACCCGCTCGAGGAACGACTCTGCAGCGGGGCGAGCGGCGTACTCGTCGATGCTGTCGGCCAGGTGCTGGAGCGCCGACTCGAAGACCACCGACAGCGCGAGTTCGTGGCCGACGGTCGTGTGTCGCGCGTCCGCGGAGAAGGTCACGGGCGTGTAGTCCATCGGCCCGACGACGTTGCGTGTATACGGTAGGGTGCAGTTGTGTTCGGCCGAGAGCGTCGACCACTTGTAATACTCCGCGCCCATCACGCCCTCGTAGGTCATGACGTGGGGGTACCGGCGCTGGAGACCCGACGGGACGACCGAGCCGTGGAAGTTGACAAGCAGGTCGTGGGCGGCGGCGTCGGCCGCGAGGGCGTCGTAGAAGGCCATCCGCCCCTGGTCGTCGGCGTCCATGAAGTCCACCTTGATCCCGGCGGCGCCCCAGTCGCTGTAGGTCGACAGTCGCTCGGCGCGTTTCGACTCGGTGTTCAGGTCCATCCAGTGCGTCCAGAGGAAGACGTCGACTCCGCGGTCGTTCGCGTCCGCGATCAGGTCCGGGACCTCCTCGCGTCGTGCCGGCCAGCCCGCGTCGACGAGGACGTACTCCCAGCCCCGCTCGGCCGCGTACTCGATGTATTCGCGCTGGCGTTCGAAGTCGTCCGGGCTCTCCGACTCGGACCACCACGACCACGCGACGCGGCCGGGTTCGACCCACTCGTCGTCGATGGCCTTGCCGGCGGCGATCCCGTTGTCGGCGGCGCCGGTCGCCGCGCCGTGGTCGGGTAGGCGCTCGTCGACGAGGTCGGTGACCAGCGTCGACTCGACGACGGTCGCGAGGTCGCCCACAACGGCCACGCGCCAGGGCGTCTCCATCGGGAAGTCGGCGCGCATCTGCGTCTGTGGCACGTCGACGGTCACCGCGTTCTCCCCGGCGACGAGTCGCCCCGCCGCGTAGGAGCCATCGGCGCCGGCCTCCCCGAGCAGGACCCACTGGTCGTCCACCCGAAAGAGGCCCGGCGGGCAGTACTCGCCCTCGGTCTCGACGATGGGCTGCTGGCGAGCGCTGGCCTCGTGGGCCTTGTCGAAGGGGATCAGGTGCGTGACGGTATCGCGGGGGAAGCGAAACGTCGTCTCGTCGCCGGTGTGGCGGCCGCCGGCCGCGCCGGTGACGCGGTACCGGACGGCCACGCCCTCCCGGGCCGCGCGCACGTCGACCTCCACGACCCCCTCGGCGTCGGGGTGGTCGTAGGTCACGGTCCGCTCGCGGGCCGCGTGCTCGCGCTCGCGGGCCTTCCCGCGGGCCATCTCGTAACTCTCCGAGACGGTCCGTTCCGCCCCGACCGACACGTCGCCCTCCCAGACGTCGACGCCGTGGAGTTGGCGGGCGAGTTTGCCGACCGAGAGCCGGGACGGTTCGACGACGGTCGTGCCGTCGCGTTCGATCGCGAGCGTCGCATCCTCGGGGTCGAACTCGGCGACGACCCCACCATCCGGTCCGGAAAGTCGCATATCGGCGGCGCGTCCGGGCCGCGCAAAAGCGTGCCGCTCCGGGCGGGAACTGCTGGAATGTGGCCGAACGGGCCGTCCGGCGGGAGAACCGTGCCGCCCCCGGTTACCCGCCGGGAGAGCGTGCCGCCCCCGACTCACCCACCGTCGGCGACCGGCAGCGGGTCGTCCTCCGCGACGGTTTCGAGGACGACGTTCGTGTTTGCCCGGCGGACGTGCGGGTGGGTCGACAGTGCCCGGATTCGGCGTTCGAGTTCGTCGGTGTTGGCGAACTTGCCGACCGCGACCACGTCGTGGGCGCCGGTCACCTCGTAGACGCTGACCATCCGCCCCGTCGCCTGCAGGTCCGCGACGACCTCCGCGATGCCGTCGCCATCGATGTCGAGTCGGAAGACGGCGGTCACGTCGAATCCCAGGGCCGCGAGGTCGACAACCGGGCGATACCGCTCGACGACGCCCGACTCCTCGAGTTGCTTCCGGCGCCGGGTCGCGGTTGCCGTCGCGACGCCGGCGGCGGCCGAGAGATCGGCCGCGCTGGCGCGCCCGTCCGCGAGGAGCGCGTCGAGGAGCCGCCTGTCGACATCGTCGAGGTCGACATCCGGTTCGGTGACTGGATCGGAGGCGGATCCGGCGGGAGTCACGGCCCCGGTGTCGGCGCCCGTTTCGGTGGCCGACGGAAGGCCGGACTCGCGTTCGCGCTCGGGGCCGGCGTCGCCCTCCGTCCGAGTCGAGTTCGAGGTCGAGTCCATCGTGACAGGTCAGACCTCAGACCGCGTCCTGACCGGTCTCGCCGGTGCGGACCTGGTGTGCGCTCTCGACCGGGAGGACGAAGATCTTGCCGTCGCCGGGCTCGCCAGTGCTGGCGGCGTCGGCGATGGCGTCGACCACGTCCTCGGCGGGAATGTCGGCCACGACACATTCGATCTTCACTTTCTGGTGCAGGTCGACGACGTACTCCTCGCCGCGCCACTGCCCCTTCTTCGCGGGCTGGGAGCCTCGGCCCGAGACGTTCGTCACCGTCAGCGAGGGGGCGCCCACCTCCGCCAGCGCCTGTTTCACGTCGCCCAGTTTGTCGGGGCGAACGACAGCCGTGACCATCTTGATCTCGCCGTCGTTGGGCTGGCCGCCGTCGGTTCGGAGTTCGTCGCTCGATTCGGTTCCGTCGTCAGTGGGGGTGTCGTCGTGCATGGTGTTCGTGTTCCGCGAGTCGTTCGTGCGCTCGGTACTGCGTCGCGAGCCGTTCGTGCGCTCGGTGCGATTGCCGGCGTCGCGTCGGTCGTGATTCATTCGGAGTCACCGTCGGCGCGGGTCGCCGGAACGTCGTTTACCAGGCCACCGTCCGTGACGGCCGCGCCCTCGTCGCCGAACTCGGGGTAGGTCTCGACGCCGTGTTCGCTGACGTCCAGCCCTTCCTGCTCGTGGTCGGGACTGACGCGGGCCTGACCGAGCGCCTTGAACGCGCCCCAGACGAGCGCGGTCGTGAGGACGGTCCAGGCCAGGATGACCACGACGCCCGAGAGCTGGGCGAGGAACATGTCGACCCGGCTCGTATCACCGAGATAGCTCGACTCGACGACGACCGGGAGCAAGAGCGTGCCGAGGATGCCGGCGCTCCCGTGGACGGGGAAGACCGCACAGACGTCGTCGATGTTCAGGCGCTTCTCGACGAACGAGAAGACGACCGGCAGTTGCGCGCCGGCGAGGCCACCGACGAGGAACGCGCCCCACCAAGTCGACGCGTGGGGGATGGCCGTGATGCCGACGAGGCCGGCGAGCAGGCCGTTCGCGACGTAGAGCGTGTCGACCTTGCCGGTCTTGAGCCAGGCGAACAGACCGGCACCCATCGCGCCCGAGCCCATCGCGATGGTCGTCGTCATCGCGACGCGGCCGAGCTGGTCGAGGAGGATCCCGTTCTCGGCGTTGAAGATCGCGGAGGTACCGACGTTGAAGCCGTACCAGCCGAACGCCAGCATGAGCGTGCCGAGGACGGCGAAAGTCATCGAGTGGCCGGGGATGACGTTTGCGGAGCCGTCGTCGTTGAACCGGCCCATCCGCGGGCCGATGACCCAGGCCGCGGTGAGGCCGGCGACGCCGCCCATCGCGTGGACGACCGTCCCGCCCGCGAAGTCGTCGAACGCGACGCCGAACGCGGAGCCGACCGCGCCGTCGATGCCGAGCAGGCCGGCGTCGTACCAGGCCATCCCGGAGACGACGGGGTAGATGACCGCCGCCAGGACGAACGTGTAGCCGACGTAGGCCCGGAGCTTCGCGCGGCCGGCGACCGCGCCGGAGACGATGGTCGCCGCCGTCATCGCGAAGACGGCGCCGTAGAGCCAGCCGATCCAGTCGGCGGCGGTATCGTAGCCGAACGCCGGCTCGAAGCCGCCGCCGCCGACGTAGCTATCGACGCCGGCGCCGATGAGGAAAAACACCGTGACGCCGACGCTCCAGGTCAGCAGGTTCTTCGTGAGCTGATTCGAGACGTTCTTCGAGCGTACCTGCCCCGCCTCCAGCATGGCGAAGCCGGCGTGCATGAAGAAGATGAGAAACGTGGCCACGAGGAACCACATGTTGTTTATCGCGCTGATCAACGTGTCGGGGTCCGTCTGCAGTGGGGTCGGGTCGATCATGAGTTGGATCTGAGTTCGGGATCCGCGGGTTTCGGATCGTACAGCCACGCTGGGCTCTGGTCCCGAAACGTCACGGAGTTCACGCGAGAACCGTCCGGAATCACACCGTATAAGCGTTCGCTTTACAATACGGCAATATCTACACCCCAATACGACGTTTGTCAAAATTACAGTAGAATATTATCGATATAAGGTTGTAAATCGTCCAGCGAGCGAAGGTGGACGACCGTCTAATCTGGACGGGCGTCAACCAGCGAAAGCGGCAAAAACGGCCCAGCGGGGGGTGAACCGCTCGCGCGCGGTCACCGTGACGGACGTTCGGATCCCGTTCGAGAAAGTGATCGGATCGCGTCCGAAACCGGATCCAGTCGCAGTGCTCGACTATCCCTCCAGGTGACTGTCCCTCCAGGTGACTGTCCGTCCGGGTGGTTGTCCGTCCGGGTGGTTGTCCGTCCGGGTGGTTGTCCGTCCGGGCGTCCGGTCGTCACGGAGTCAAAAATGAGAGTTGCCGCGGTCAGCGGTCCACGTCCGGGCCGCCTACTCGGCGGGCGCGACCGGCGGCGCGTCGTACTCGGAGACCGTCTCGAGCACGATGTTCGTGCTGGTCGCGCGGACGTGGGGATGGGTCAGCAGCGTCTTGATCTGCTCGTTGAGCTCTCCGGTCCCGGTGAACTTGCCGATGGCGACGATGTCGTGGGCGCCGGTCACCTCGTAGACGCCGATCATCCGACCGGTCGCCTGCAGGTCCGCGACCACCTCGGACAGCCCCTCGCCATCCACGTCCAGGCGAAACACGGCGGTCGTCTCGTAGCCGGCGGCCTCGTAGTCGACCTCGGGCTGGAACCCCTCGATGACGCCGTCCTCTTCGAGTCGGGAGAGGCGCTTGGTGACCGTCGCCGTCGCCACGTCGGCCGTCTCGGCGAGGTCGCTCGCGCTGGCCCGACCGTCCGCGAGGAGGGCGGACAGCAGCGTCCGGTCGATGTCGTCGATGGGGACCGACATCGAATCGTCAGACGGCCTCTGGACCCGAATCACCCGTCCGGACCTGTACCGCGTCGTCGACCGGGAGGACGAAGATCTTGCCGTCGCCGGGTTCGCCGGTGTTGGCGGCCTCGGCGATGGCGTCGACCACGTCCTCGGCGGGGATCTCCGACACGACACACTCGATTTTCACTTTCTGGTGCAGGTCGACGACGTACTCCTCGCCGCGCCACTGTCCTTTCTTGGCGGGCTGGGAGCCCCGGCCCGAGACGTTCGTCACCGTCAGCGAGGGGGCACCGACCTCCGCCAGCGCCTGTTTCACGTCGCCGAGTTTGTCCGGTCGCACGATCGCCGTCACCATCTTGATGTCTCCGTCAGTCATCTTGAGCACCTCCAGTCGTACCGCCGTCCGCACTCACGCCGGGCCGCTCCCGGCTGCTGCCCGCGGTGAACTCGGGGTAGACCGAGATCCCGTGTTCGCTCTGGTCGAGACCCGTTTCCTCCTCCTCCTCGCTGACGCGCAGGCCGAACAGGACGTCAGCGACTTTGAACACGACGATCGTCATCACGACCGTCCAGGTTCCCACGACGGCGACGCCGAGGACCTGCATGAGAAGCTGGTCGACACCGAGGAAGCCCCACGGGTCGCCCAGGATCCAGGTGCCGCCAGCGTCGTAGGCGAACACCGGGATGAGGATGGTGCCGATGGCACCCGCGCTGCCGTGGACCGCGAAGACGCCACAGACGTCGTCGATCTTCAGCGAGTCGACGACCCAGCGGTAGGTCGGCAGGACCAGCGCGCCGGCGATGACACCGAGGATGAGGCCGCCCCACCACGTGACGTGGGGGACCGCACCCGTCACGGCGACGAGACCGGCGAGCAGGCCGTTCGCTGCCCAGAGCGGGTCGGGCTTGCCCTGCCACGCGTTCGAGACGACCATCGCGGCGACGGCACCGCCGCCCATGCCCAGCGTCGTGTTCAGGACGACCCGACCGAGGGCGGCGCCCTGGAACGCGCCGGAGCCGCTGAGCACCGTCGCCTGCGTGCCGACGTTGAAGCCGTACCAGCCAAACGCCAGGAACAGCGTCCCGAGGACGGCCAAAAGCATCGAGTGGCCGGGGATCGGCTGGCTGTCACCGTTCGAATCGAACCGCCCCGAGCGGGGGCCGACCATCTTCGCGCCGACGAGACCAGCCATGCCACCGCACATGTGGACGATCGTCGCGCCGGCGAAGTCGAGGTAACCGACGTCGAGCGCGTCACCGAGGTAGCCCGCGCCCGAAAGCAGGCCGCTCCCGCCCCAGGCGAAACCGGGCATCACCGGGTAGATCACGGCCGTCATCGCCGCCGCGACGAAGACGTACGCCGAGTACTTCATGCGGCCCGCGACCGCGCCGGAGACAATGGTCGCCGCCGTCATCGCGAAGACGGCGCCGAAGAACCAGTTGATCCAGCTGGGTGAGGCCGCGGCCGGCGCCATCATGTACGAGAACGCCGCGCCGAGGTCGACCGCCACGCCGGACGTCGTCAGTTGCCCGGCGAGGTTAGAGATCCCCTGCCCGAGCAGGAAGAACACGATGACCCCGAGCGTCCAGTCGGTCATGTTCTTCATCAGCACGTTCCCGACGTTCTTCGCGCGGACCTGCCCCGCCTCCAGCAGGGCAAAGCCCGGCTGCATGAAGAAGATCAGGAAACACACGACCAGTACCCAGACGAAATTGACGCTGTTCGAGACCGCGGTCGGGTCCATCTGCAACGCTATGTCGAGCGCCCCGAACATCAACACGTCACCCCACTTTGTTTCGTTATCCCGCAAACACCGCTATGTTTGTCTACCGTTTCTCCCGAACCCACTACGTTCGTGGTTTGCATCTCGATTGAGGGTCATGGAACACCAGTATATAATACTTGGCTTAAAATATCGGCAGTTGATCCGGGAGGATAGCCGTAAACGTCGAATCTTTCGCAGACATTAATCGATATAAGGTTGTCGAACGCACAGAAATAGGAGATTTCGTCCAAAACAATCTGACGTTCGTCGACCCGGTTCGACGGCGGTCGATGCGGATCGGGTCGAAATTGCTCGCGCGCGCTCCGCTCCGTGGCCCCTGTCGTCTCGTCGTGACACTCGGACGATACTGGGCCGCTGACTCTCGGCTGACACGGCGATATCCAGAATATCGATCGTCTTTTTTCAGACCTATTTCCCACCTGATCGTCCCCCAATCAGTCAATAAATTAGATATAAGGGGTATGGATTCGTCCCAGACAAGACTTTTGTGTGATACTCAGAGTCACGAAAGCAGATGACTGTCAGCGAACGAGCTGTGGAGGGGGCCGACCCCGACGACGAGCACGAAGGGCAGGCGGGACCGGCCAATAGCGCGAGCGAACAGGCCGATAACGCAAGCGAACGGGCCAATAGCGCGAGCGAACAGGCCGATAGCACGGGAACCGACGGTGACGCGACGGTCGAACGTTCGGCCACACAACGAGATGACCGGGACGAACGGGTGCTGGCGACGGCCGCCGGCGCGCTCGGCGTCGTTCGGACCGCCTCGGAGACGGTCGACGACGAACTCGACTCGATCGCCGACCGCACCGAGCGCCAGGTCGACGCGACCGAGGCGGTCGTCGCCGACGTTTCGGACCTCTCGGCCACCATCGAGGAGGTCGCGTCGACCGCCAGCGACGTCGACCGCCGCGCCGAGCGTGCCGCGGCGGAGGCGAGCGCAGGCCACGAGGCCGCGACCGAGACGCTCGCCGTTCTCGAGGACGTGCAGACCACGAGCGAGGAGGCTGCAAACGAGATGGGCGGGCTCGAGGACCTCCTCGACCACATCGCCACCGCGCTCGCAGGTATCGACGATATCGCCGAGCAGACGAACATGCTCGCGCTGAACGCCAGCATCGAGGCCGCGCGCGCCGGCGACGGCGGCGACGGCTTCGCGGTGGTCGCCGAGGAGATAAAGAGCCTCGCCGAGCAGTCCCAGCACCAGGCCGAAGCGATCGACGACCTCCTCACGGACGTGCGCGCCGCGACCGACCGGACGGTCGAGCGCCTGGAGGCAACCACCGACGGCGTCGAGCGCAGCGCCGAGAGCGCGGCCGCGACCAGGCAAGCTCTCGACGAGGTTACCGATGCCGTCGACGCCGCCAGTGACGGCGTCGCTACCGTCTCCGCGGCGACCGACGACCAGGCCGTGACCAGCGAGCGCGTCGCCGACGCCGTCGAGAGCGTTGCCGACGGGATCGAAGCGATCGAGACCGACATGGAACGGATCCGCGACGCCCGGGAAGAGCAGACACCGATGCTCGCCGAAGTCGACGACGCACTCGCGAGCGTGGCCGCCCGCGGCGACCGGCTAACCGACGCGCCACGACTCTCGACCGGCGTCGACGCTCTCGATGACCTGCTCGGGGGCGGCCTGGTCGAGGGTGGTCGTTCAGTCGTGCGCCACGGCGACGGCGCCGCAGTCGACGGCCTGGTCGCACAGTTGACCGCCACTGCCATCGCCGACGGGCGTGCGGTGTCGCTCATGCCCACGCCGACGCTCGACCGCACCACGCTCGACCGGGCACTGGAGACGGCGGGGACCAGCGTCGACGCGGCGCTACGGGCCGACCGGCTGTTCGTCCTCGACGTCTTCGACGACTGGCGCGACGGGCGCAACGTCTTCTCGCTGGCAGACCGGTCGCTCGGCGCGGTCAACGAGGGGACGGCCGAGCGGCGCGACCGGCCACTGCTCGTGGTCGGCAACATCGCCGGCGAGATCGAGGTCATGGGCGAGGAGGCCGCGCGGGCGGCCCGCTACGACAACGACGGCGACGTCCTGGCCGCGAGCGACACCGTCTGCAACATCGTCGACGACGACCAGGTCTCGGAGACGTTCGCGGCTTTCTACGCCGGTGCGGCCGACCAGGTGGTCGAAACCCGCCGCACCGACGGCCAGCAGTACATCGAAGTCGTGACCGGACCACCAGGGACGACGATGGGCGAACACGTGGTCGAGACGGTAACCGCGCCACCGTTCGTCAGGGCCCGGTAATGTTCCTGATCGAGGGCGACCGGTTCGTGTACGTCACGGAGGCGTTCGCGACCTGGTTCGACACCGACGCGGCGACACTGATCGGTGAGCCCGCCCCGTCGGTGCTCGCACAGTCGGACCGGAACGGGTTCCAGGCGGCGTTGGCTCGGGTCCGCAGCGAAACGGGGTTCGCGAACACCACCTGCCGGTGTCGGCTGGACACCGGGACCGACCAGTTGCCGGTCGTCCTCGAACTCCTCGCGCTCCCCGGGCAGGACGCGGTCGTCGGCAGCGTGCGAGCGGACGTGACACTCGAGCGCACGCGCGACGAGCTCGCGACCGCGCGTGACCGCTTTGGCCATCTGTTCGACCTCGTCCAGGACGCCGTCGTCGAGTTCGAGATCGTCGACACGGTCCCGGTCGTCCGGTCGGTCAACCCCGCCTTCGAGGACGTGTTCGGCTACGACGCCGACGACGTCGGCGGCGAATCGCTCAACGAGTACATCGTCCCGCCCGAGCGTGGCGGACAGGCCGACGAGTTCGACGAGCGCACCGCCGAAGGGAAGGTCAACTACGCCGTCGTGACCCGCGAGACCGCTACCGGGAGCCGGGAGTTCCTCTACCAGGGGATCCCCTACGAGCGTGACGACGGTGGACGTTACGGCTTCGCCATCTACACCGACATCACCGACCAGCGCCGCCGGCAGCGCCGCCTGAAGGTCCTCCACCGTGTGCTCCGACACAACCTCCGAAACGATCTCACCGTCATCGAGGGGGTCGTGGCCTCACTCCGGGAAGCGGTCGACGACCGCGAGGTCCGCGCACGGCTCGGACTCGTTCGCGACCACGCACAGGCGCTCCAGCGCGTCAGCGAAAAGGCCCGCGCCATCGAAGACGCGATCGAGCGTGCCGATCGGACGACATCCGTCCCGCTCGCCGACACCGTCGAGGAGGTACTCACCGCGGCGGACGACGAGTACACCGGCGTCACCATCGAGCGCGACCTCGACCGGACGGTGACCGCTTCCGCCAACCCTGCGGTCGAAACCGCAATCGAGGAACTCGTCGCCAACGCCGTGGAACACAACGATGCCGACCCGACCGTGCAAGTCAGCGTGGTCGCCGCGGACGAGGAGGCGCTCGTGACCGTCGCCGACGACGGGCCCGGGATCCCGGCGGAGGACCGCGCCGTCGTCTTCGGCGACGAGGACATCACCCAACTCCAGCACGGCAGCGGCCTCGGGCTCTGGCTGGTCCGCTGGGTCACCGAGGCCGCCGGCGGCACCGTCGTCCACGACCACTCCGACGGCTGGACCACCGTCACGCTCGCGCTCCCGCGCGAGAGCACCGCCGTTGTCGACCCCGACCGGAGCCGATCGGACGCCGAAACCCCCGCGACGACCGACTGACACTGCTTATTGGAGACTCTTTCCGGATCACCTGACCCTCCGGGGTCGGTGTGTCCAGGTACACCGCGATAATAATCGCTATGAGCCCCGGAACCGGTCTACCGCTCTCCGAGCCGCGGGGCCACGTCCTCGGCGAAATACGTCAAAATCAGGTCCGCACCCGCTCGCTTGATCGACAGCAGCGACTCGTGAGCGACCGCGTCGAGGTCCAGCCATCCCTTCTCGGCGGCCGCGTGGAGCATCGCGTACTCGCCGGAGACGTTGTAGGCCGCGACCGGGTGGTCGAACGACTCGCGCACGTCCCGCACCACGTCGAGATAGGGGAGCGCGGGCTTGACCATCAGCACGTCGGCGCCCTGCTCGACGTCGAGGGCCACCTCGCGGCGGGCCTCGCGCGCGTTCGCGGGGTCCATCTGGTAGTGGCGCCGGTCGCCGAAGGCGGGCGCGCCGTCGGCCGCGTCGCGGAAGGGGCCGTAAAACGCCGACTCGTACTTCGCGGCGTAGCTCATCACCGGCACCGACTCGAAGCCCGACTCGTCGAGGCGCTCGCGGATCGCGCCGACCATCCCGTCGGTCATCGACGACGGCGCGACCATGTCCGCGCCCGCCGCGGCCTGCGACCGGGCAGTCTTCGCCAACAGTTCGAGCGTGCGGTCGTTGTCGACGGTCATCTGTGGGTCCGCGCGGGCATCAGTTTCGAGAACCCCGCAGTGGCCGTGGTCGGTGTACTCACAGAGACAGACGTCCGTGATCACGTAGGCGTCGGTCTCCTCGGAGATCCGCCGGACGGCCCGCTGGACGACGCCGTCGTCGGCCCAGGCCCGCGACCCTTCGTCGTCTTTCGACTCGGGGATGCCGAAGACCATGACGGCCTCGACGCCGGTCTCGCGTATCTCGGCGACGCGCTCGGCGGCCCCGTCGACCGGGACGCGCGTGTGCCCGGGCATCGACTCGATAGGGACGCGCTCGTCGGTCGTCGCATCGACGAACACCGGCGCGATGAGGTCCGACGCGGAGACGCTCGTCTCGCTGACCAGCGGGCGCACGCCGTCGCCCCGCAGTCGGCGTGGACGGTTCGTGAGGTCCATATCCCCGTGTGGCCGCCGCTCGGTAATCAGGCCACCGGTGGCTTTCGCTCCGCCCGCTCGCTTCACTCGCGGATCGACCGCGGGGTATGATAGACAGAAACCATTTACCTCGTGTCTGTAACATTTCCTGTATGAAACGTCGACGGTTCGTCGCCGCCGTCTCCGGTGCGGTCGCCACGGCCGGGTGCGCCGCCGCCTTCGGGTCCGAACCGGGCCCCATCGTCGAGACGGAATTTTCGATATCCGAGCGGTCCGACCGGGGAACCGGGTTCTTCACCGAGGCCCCCGACAGGGAGGACCCGCCGGCCGTCACGTTCAGTCCGGAGGAAAACCGGGTTCGAGTGATGGGAAAGATGGAGGTCGGGATGCCCTGTCGGGAGGCCGTTCTCAACGAGACGACGTACGACTCCGGGGCGGACGAGCTACGCGTCCGCGTCGGCCGCAGTGACGTCGACGACGAAATCTGCCGCTCGATTCCCTCGATAGACGCCTACCGCGCCGAAATCGAGTTCGAAGACACGCTGCCCGAAACCGTCGTCGTCGAGGAGGAGTTCCCCACGGACATCGACAAGACGACCGTCTACAACCCCACCGCACGGGCGGGAACGACCGATCCCAGCTGATCGCCTGCGCGTCCGCTTACGCGAGACAGAAAGACACTTCAAGAGAAGCAACCACGTACAGATAGATGGCAGTCGAGTCGCCCGACCGGTCCCGCTTCCGCGCGTTCGCGGAGGACTACGGCCTGCTCGTCGTCGCCGGCACGTTCTTCGTCCTCGCCGTCGCCGGCGTCACCCTCTTCGTCTTCGGCGACGAGCAACTCGCCCGCGAACTCATCGACGACTACGGCCTGGCCGCGCTCCTGCCGATTTTCATCCTCGAAGGCGCGATGCTCCTCTATTTCGCCCCGAGTGAAGCGCTCGTCCCCGGCGCTATCGATTTCCTGGCGACCACCCCCTCGGGCTATGACTGGCCGGTCATCGTACTCATCTTCGTCGTCGCGACCGTGGGCGCGACGGCGGGACAGGTCGCGCTGTTCGAACTCGCCAAGCGGGGCGGCCGCGAGTGGCTCCTCCAGAAGCCGTGGTTCCGGATCGATGAGTCGAAACTCGACCGCTTCGACCGCTGGTTCGACCGCTGGGGCCGCGTGGCGGTGCCGGTCAGCAACGCCCTGCTCTTTACCCGCGGGATGGTGACCGTCCCCGCCGGCGTCGCCGAGATGGACGTCCGCGAGTTCGCCGCACTCTCGGCGCTCGGGACGCTCGTCTTCGAGGCGTGGCTCGCGCTCGCCTACCACTACGCCGTCGAACTCGGGCTGTTGAACTTCTTCTAGACCACCTTTTTTAACGGGGGCGTCGCGCTCGCCGGAGGCGAGCGCTCGACCCCCGTCAAAAAAGCTGGACCAAAAAAGGCCGCGAGTCACGCCTGCGGCGCGCTCGCGGTGAACCGCGCGCCGCTGGCGCGCGGATGCTCGACAAAGAATACCCCCGCCCTCAGAGCGATAAGCGCCGCCCTCGACACGAGGTTTTTCCCGCTGGTCCGCCAAGCGGGCGTATGGCGGTGACGAAACACCGGATCGTCTCCGGCGAGGAGTCGGACATCCACGACGAACCCCACATCGAGGGGAGTCGCGTGACTGTCCTCCACGTCCACGAGCGAGTCGAGGGACGCGGGCTCCGGCCCGAGACAGTCGCCGACAGGCTGAACCTGGACATCGCGGACGTGTACGAGGCGCTCGCGTACTACCATCGCAACCTCGCGGAGATGCGGGCGGTCGAAGACCACCGCGAAAGGGTCGCGGCTGAGTCCGAGACGCTCGAGAAACCGGACTGAGATTCCTGCTGGACGAGAACTTCGAACACGAGATCCTCCATCGCCTGCGACATTACGGACACGACGTCGTCCACGTCGACCGCAGTGGCGACCTGAACAAGGGGGACGACGACGCCCTCGCGGCGTTCTCGCGCGACGGTGTGCCACCGCACCACACCCGACCGCAACGCTTTCGCGGTCCCCGCGAGAGTCGGCGCGCATGCCCGGTCCAGTGTTCCTGCGCGGCGACGGCGTCACCCTCCATCCGGTCGAGGAGGCCGACTATGACTTTTTCCAGCGCCACGGCAACCACCCCGAAGTTCGACCTGGGTTCGGCGGCGGCGGGCCGGTCTCGGCCGACGACGTGGCCGAGCGCGTCGAGGGAATGGCCGAGGACGACGAGAGCGAGACATTCCTCGTGTGCGCGGACAGCGAGGCGCAAAGCGAAGGGGGAGAGGCCGACCCCCAGCGGGTCGGCGAAGCGTTCCTGTTCGACCTCCACGAGGGGCGCGGATCCGTCGAGATCGGCTACTGGATCGCGCCCGCCCACCAGGGCAACGGCTACGCGACGGCGGCGGCCGCCGCGCTCGTCGACTACTGCTTCGCGGAGCGGCGCCTCCACAAGGTCAACGCCCGCGTGCTGGCGTTCAACGACGGGTCGCGTGCAGTGCTAGAGAAACTCGGCTTCGAGCGCGAAGGCCGTCGACGCGACGATTTCTACGTGAACGGCGAGTACGTCGACGCCGACCTGTACGGAGTCGTCGCCGACGAATGGGGCGAGGCGTGACGGTCCATGAGGCGGCGCTATCCCCGCCTCACTCCGGGTCGGCGACCCGTTCGTCCACCCAGTCGAGCGCCCGTTCGACCTCCTCGGGGTCGGTCCCGGTAACCTTGACGCGGCCGGGCGTCCCGCCGCGGGCGGGGTAGCTCCCGACCGCCACGTCGAACTCGTCGCGCACGCCGTCGAGGACGCCTTTCAGCGCGCCCTCGGGCGTGGCCGTCGCGACGGCGTCGGAGACGGCCTCGCCGCCGAACTCCTCGGCCACCGAGTCGAACATGACGCGCAACTCCTCGGGAAACCCGGGGAAGACGTAGACGTTTTCGACGACACAACCGGGGTTGAAACTCGCCTCGGTCAGGAGCGGGCGAGCGCCGACAGGCAGGGCAGCCGTCTCCTCCAGGTTCAAGTCGAAGTCGTGGGTCTCGTAGCGCTCGGGGTTCTGTTCACGGTAGCGTCTCGCCTTCGCGGCGACGCGCTCGCGAACCTCGTCTTGCACCGCCATCTCGCGGCCGAAGGCGTCGGCGACGGCTTCGAGAGTCACGTCGTCGGGCGTGTCGCCCAGCCCGCCGGTGACGATGACGGCGTCGAACTCGCCCGAAAAGTCGCCGACCCAGCGGGCGATCAGGGCGCGGTCGTCGGGGATGGTGAGCATCCGCGCGACCGTCGCGCCGCGCTCGGTGATCTGGCGGGCCAGCCAGGTCGCGTTCGTGTTCTCGGTGTCGCCCGCGAGCAGTTCGTCCCCGACCGTGACGAGCGCGACGTCCATAGCGGGGCCAGGGACCAGACCGGGTAAACGGTGTCGGGTCGCGCGAACGTTTATGGGAGTAACAAGGCTAAAACCCCGCCCTTCAGGGCGGGGAGGATGTCAACAGCGGGAACGCGCAACTGTCGCGTATGGCGTCGGTGTCCATCTCCGAGCGAACGCGGGCCCTCCTCGAGCGTCTGCGAGCGGAGATCGAGCGGGAAACCGGGCGAGCGGTCTCCGAGCGGCAAATCCTGGAGCGAATGGTCGAACGGGAGTTCGAGTCACGCGCGGCGCTCGTCGATTCCTTCCGCGCGGCCTCGATCGACGACAACTTCGAGGGGCTGTCCGACGAGGAGATCGAACGGTGGCTGTCGGGGACGAGCGACTGGGGAACAGACACGGAGATGGACGACATCGACGAGATTCTTTACGAGAACGAAGCCGCGCCGGACCCCGACGACGAATGAGTATCTTCCTCGATACCGGCCTCTACTACGCGCTCCAGAACGAGGGGAGTGGCCGCCACGAACCCGCCAGGTCGGCGTTCGACGCCGTGCTACGCGGCCGCTTCGGGACGGCTTTCACGAGCGACTACGTGTACGACGAAGCGGTCACACTCGTCCGAAAGCGAACCGGACGCTTCGACGAGGCCGCAACCGTTGGGGACCGAATCCTGGGGCGGGGCCCGTATCCGAAAGCAGTCGATTTCCGGATCGTCTCGCGCGACGACTTCGAAGCCGCCATCGAGACGTTCGCGCGGTACGACGACCACCCGCTCAGTTTCACCGATGCGACGACGGTGGCGCTCGTCGAACGACACGACATCGTCCAGGTCCTCGCGTTCGACGACGACTTCGACGGCGTCGTCGAGCGCCTCGACCCGAACACGGTCGCGTCCGGATGAAAGACAGTCAGTCGTCCGCCATCGCGTCGGATCCGACGCCGGCCGGTCCGGCCGCGCCGCCCGCAGCGGGCCCGCCCGCCTCGACGGCTTCGATCAGCAGTTCGGCCACGTCGACGATTGCCAGGTCGTCCTCGAAGCCGCCGGTCTTGCGGCCGTCCTCGAACATCGTCGTACACATCGGGCAGGCGACGACGAATTTCTCGACCGCGCTCGCGGTGTCCTCGACGGCCTCGCGCAGACGCTCCTCGCTGGGTTTGGGGTCGTCGTCGAAGTCCATCCAGAGGCCGCCCCCGCCGCCGCCACAACAGAACGAATCGGCGCGGTTGCGCGGCATCTCGACCAGTTCGCAGCCGGTCGCTTCGACCAGGGCCCGCGGGGCCTCGTACTCGTCGTTGTAGCGGCCGAGGTGACAGGGGTCGTGGTAGGTCACGGTGTAGTCGAGTTCGTCGCCGCGCAGGCCCAGTCGGCCCTCGCTGACGAGATCCTCGACGACCTGCGTCCAGTGAAAGACCGGCGCGCCGTCCCAGTCGTCCACGTCGAAGTCCACCATCGGGTCGTCGGCGAACTCGGCGAAGTCCACCTCCGGATACTCGTTTTCGAAGGTGTTGAACGAGTGCGGGTCGGTACAGACGATCTTCTCGAACTCGCAGTCCTCGAAGGACTCGACGAGCGTTCCGGCCTGGTCGACGTAGAGGAACTCCTCGCCGATGCGTCGGATGTCGTTGCCGTCGTAGACCTCGTCGTCGTAGAGGATGCCGTACTCGACGCCCGCGTGCTCGAAGATGTGGGCGAGCGAGCGCGCGACTTTCTTGTTGCGGTCGTCGTAACTCGGGTAGTCGCCGACGTACCAGAGGTACTCCACTTCCGTCTCGCGGGCGTCCGCGACGTCGAAGTCCAGTTGGTCGCTCCAGTCGGCGCGGGTGCGCGCGGACTCCCCGAAGGTGTTGCCCTGCTGCATCACGTTCTGGAAGACGTCCTGCACCGACCGGTCGACGTCGCCCTGGTCGACCAGTTGCCGGTTCATCCGCGTAAAGGAGGTGAGGTGCTCGATTTCGACGGGGCAGGCGTCCATGCAGGCCATGCAGGCGAGACACGACTCCATCGTCTCGCTGTCGACGACGCTCGTGCCGCCATCGGCGACGATGGGCACGTCCTCGCCGCCGGCGTCGCGGGACTCCCGGTAGGACTTCAAATCGAGGATGACGTCACGCGGGTCCAGCGGGCGACCCGACGCCTTCGCGGGGCAGGCCGACGAACAGCGGCCACACTTCGTGCAGGCGTCACCGTCGAGCAGTTCCTTCCAGGTGAAATCCGAGAGTGAGTCGGCGTTCGTGGCCGCCAGGTCGGCGGGAACGCCCGGCAGTCGCCGCCCGGCGTCGTCGTCGCTGGCGACGACGTTCGCGGCCGAGGCGAGCATGTGGAAGGGCTTACCCAGCGGGATGGCGGCGATGAAGGCGAGCGCCAGAATCGAGTGCGCCCACCAGACCGCGGGGTAGGCGTCGACGGCCATTCCGGGAGTCATTCCCGCGCTCTCGAGGACGAGCGCGACGAACCACCCGACGAAGCTCACCGTCTCGAAGTCGGGATAGTTCTGCCCGAGAATGCGGACACCCTCGGTGAGGTAGCCGCCGACGCCGAGGAAAAACAGCGCCCAGACGAAGAGATCGTCCTCGCGGGCGGTGTGGCGCCCCCACAGGCGCGCGCCGGCGCCGTCGCGGGCGGCGTAGCGGCGATACAGGAGGACGCCGAGGCCGACGACGAACAGCAAGCCCATCGCGTCGACGACCAGCGAGTAGGAGAGATAGAAGTCGCCGACCCAGAAGGAGTCGCCGGTCAGGGGCCGGTAGAGGTCCATGTCGATCCCGAGGATGGTCGTGGCGATGAGCAGCGTGAGAAAGCCCCATACGACGAACGCGTGGGCGAGGCCCGCCAGCAGGTCGCCGTCGCGCAGCGTCCGGTTCGAGAGGACCGTCCGCGCGGCGGCGACGGTTCGCCCGGGCAGGTCCGCGAGGCGGTCCTGGGGGTCCGCGGCGCCCTGCGTGTACGAGCGGACTCGCCGGTACGACCCGAGCAGGAACACCGCGATGGACACCGCCGCGAGGTAGTAAAACGCGGCCTTCCCCACGGGGCCGATCCGCCAGAACGTCGGTCGCGTCGCCTCCGTCGCCTGCAGGAGGAACATATCTCAATCCCCGGCAACCGACCGCTTAAGTCTTGGCACGTGATAGCACGCCAACGGGCGGAAACGGACGCGCTGTTTGTCGGTTCGGGCGAAAGAAGAAAGCCCTCGGCCCGCTCGCGGGTCGCTTCGCTCCCCGCTCGCATTCGAGACTCTCCCTGCTCAGTGTGCGTGCGAACTGAGTGGGGGAATTAGTTTCCAGTAATTGTGATAGCGAAGGTTTCAACAGCTGATTTAGACAGTTTCACGAAATCATGTGAACCATTCTGTGGGAACCTCAATCAATTGCAACAGAAGATGCTTATGGTGTAAGACATAATGAAATGACAGATGAGGAGAAGAGATTTCGTGATCGTCAGCGTAGCAGCAATCGCTGGATGTTCGACTCAGGATTCACGTGCGAGCGGTTCAACACCAACCGGAACCGACGATAGAACGACGAATAGCACGTTGTCTTCTATTCCGACACCGGCTGGCGATTGTTCTGTTGGGTCCTTACCTGACGGGACCTACCCCTCACTCCCTGAGGAAACATCTGATTCGGCGGTTAGGAACTTCGCTAAGTCATTTGAAAGGGTATACGCACGATCCAAGCTCGAGAACTCTGGAGCTACCGTGGATGGTCTCGATTCGCGGGACGTGGAAGTCAAACAGGATAACAACCAACAATTTCTGGTACACGTCAAAATAGCACTCAACTTTACGAAAGAGAGTGATGCCCAGTTAACACCTGAACGTACCGAATTCATTGTTGCGGGCACTCGACCCTTCTCTGGGTGGTATTTCGTCACGAACGAGTTCGCCGTTCGTGCCGCGGACGACGGTACAGCGGAACCACCAAAAAGTGGCTGGGAAACGGTAGCATGTAGAAAGAGTTAGCCCCCTGTTTCTAATACAGGATAACTAGGTCTTGTTTAGACGCAGCACAAATCGGCTCTTGCGGCGTATGCTCCGCGAGCAGATCGACACAATGAGACACGCAGGACCGGTTGTATATCAACCGCACCGGTCCGTGACTCGCCGATCGAGGAGCGTCTAAACACGGCCCGTTATTTGTAGACCACAAAACGTCTTGAAGGATCAACTATGGAATTGAACAACCTCCACGAGGTGTGGTGCATCTTTCCACTGGACTGAGCGAATCGGGGGAGCGAAGAAGCGGTATGCGAACCGTTGTATGACACCTTCTCTCCTGAGCCTGCGCTCACTCCGTTCGCGCAGACACCAGGACCGCACAACACCGCGGACGGCCACACCCTCCCCAACCGATTGCGCTTCTCGCTTCGCTGCGATGCTCATCCCTCGCACGGCTCCGTCGCGGCACGGAGGCCGCGACGGCGCGCGCCACCGCAACTGCCCCATAGTCCACCTGTACTGAACACCGACCGCTACCGCGGGTCCGGAACTTTATATCAGGAGACGCGCCAACCCACGGGTAATGAGTACGGAGGGGCCGGTGCCGGAACTCGCGGAGACGGCCGGGGCGTGTGCGCGCCGACTGCTCGCGGCCGAGGAGGTCCTGCTGGCGTCACACATCGACGCCGACGGGCTGACCAGCGCGGCCGTCGCCGCGACGGCGCTGAAGCGAGCCGACCTTTCCTTCGAGGTCGTCTTCAAGAAACAGCTCGACGAGACCGAGATTGCGTCCATCGCGGCCCGCGAGTACGACACCGTTCTCTTCACGGACTTCGGCAGCGGGCAACTCGACGACATCGCGGCCCACGAGCGGGCGGGCGATTTCACGCCCGTGATCGCAGACCACCACCAGCCCGCGGATGCCGAGACGGAGTTCCACCTGAACCCGCTTCTGGTCGGTCTCGACGGCGCCTCGGAACTGTCGGGAGCGGGCGCCGCGTACGTCCTCGCGCGGGCGCTCGCTGCCGAACAGGCGACGGACGCGCCCGAGGGGAACCGCGACCTGGCGGCGCTGGCCGTCGTCGGCGCCGTGGGCGACATGCAGGCGGTCGGGGGCGAACTCGTCGGCGCCAACGAGGGTATCGTCGCCGACGGCGTCGCGGCGGGCGTCCTGCGGGAGGGGACCGACCTGTCGCTGTACGGCAAGCAGACCCGTCCGCTCCCGAAACTGTTCGAGTACGCGACCGAGGCACAGATCCCCGGCGTCTCAGGCGACGAGTCGGGGTCGGTTCGCTTTCTCGAAGGGCTGGACGTGGACCTGAAATCGTCCGGGGAGTGGCGAACCTGGGTCGACCTGACCGACGCCGAACGCCAGACGGTCGCGAGCGCGCTCGTCCAGCACGCGGTCCAGCGGGGCGTCCCCGCCAAGAAGATAAACGCTCTCGTCGGAACGACCTACGAACTCACCGCCGAACCCGAAGGAACTGAACTCCGGGACGCGAGCGAGTTCTCGACGCTGCTCAACGCCACCGCGCGCTACGAACGCGCCGATGTGGGGCTGGGCGTCTGTCTCGGGGACCGCGAGGAGGCCCTCGAACGGGCGCGGCGCCTGCTCGCCAACCACCGGCGCAACCTCTCGGAAGGCCTGGAGTGGGTCCGGACCAACGGCGTCACGCGCGAGGCACACCTCCAGTGGTTCGACGCGGGCGAGGCCATCCGCGAGACCATCGTCGGCATCGTGGCCGGGATGGCGCTGGGCTCGGAGGGCGTCGACGCCGACCGCCCCATCATCGCCTTCGCGCGGAAAAACGACGAGGAGACGAAAGTCTCCTCGCGCGGGACGGGCGCGCTCGTCCGCGAGGGACTGGACCTGTCGGTCGTGATGGGCGAGGCCGCTCGCTCGGTAGGTGGTGACGGCGGCGGCCACGACATCGCCGCCGGTGCGACCGTTCCGAAGGGGAAGGAGTCGGCGTTCGTCGCGGCCGCGGACGAGATCGTCGGCGAGCAACTCGGCTAGAGCGAGCTCGCGGTCGAGGGGGTGTGCAGATAAGCGACGTGGAACTGCTACTGCAAACAGCGTGAAAGCCCCCGTCGGCTCCAGTCGAAGGACTCGCTGCGCTCCTCACTACGTTGCGGTGCTTGCGTCGTCCATCTTCCCGGAGCCGACGGCCCCTTTCAGTCCCATCCGTTTAGACCGTTGCACCGGCCGAATCGGGTGGGACTGAAAGGGGCGACTGGTTTGCCGAACCTCGGCGATGCAAGCACCGCAGGCCGAAGGCCGAGGAGCGTGGTTCGAGAGACGCCAGTAGTGATCGTCAGAACTTCTGATCGAGTGAGGATGAGTGGTCAGTAGCGACCGTGGACAGGTTGGTTTCAGAAATGTTCCACCACGAACTTCCCGTTTATATGCGGGTATCGAAATAGGTGTCTGCAGACCATCTAAGGCGGGTTTTGAACAGGTGAGTTTCCGAATCGCCATTCACGCCGGATTTTCGGAAACCGCATTAAAACGCTCTGTTTCAATTCTATACTCTTTTGAAGGCGTCTAAGCTATCGATCGGCTAACTATACAAAACTTCCAGTGATCACTATCGCTCTCTCGGTCGACAGCGAGCCGCGGGAGGCAAACCAGTCGGGGCTTTCACGCTGTTTCCCATGATGCCAAATCCGTATCTGAACACTACCCGACAAGAGGACCAACAGAGGTGAGCGTCGCGACCCGCCCGGGGCCCAGCTCCAGGCCCTGCCTCCGGGCCCATCAGTCGCCCCCAGACAAGTCAGTCGTCCGCGACGGCGGGCGCGGTCTGCATCTCCGGCTGCGCCTCGATCCGCTCGGCCGCCGGTTCCCACGCCAGGTCCTGTTCGTAGTGGAACGCGCGGTGGTCCTGGGTCGGGTCGACGACCGTCAGCGAGAGCCAGTCGTTGTCCAGCAGCTGGGTCACGTCCTCGTGGTCGGCCAGGACCTCGGTGACGCGCTCGACGGGCGCGTGGACGACCGTCGAGAGGCGGAGCGGCTGGTGGTACGGCTCGTCGTGAGCGGCCAAAAGCGACTGGAGGGGGAGCCCGGTCATCAGGTCGCCGCCGTTGCCCTGGTAGACGCCGACGTTGCCGACGGGGTTGTGGGTCACTTTCGACCCGCTCCCGTAGACGGCGTTGTCGACCGTCGAGAAGTAGTACTGGGCGTTGATCCACTGCGTGACGACCAGCGGCCCCGTGAAAATCGCTTCGAGCGCGTCGCCGTCGGGGTCGGTCGACCAGTCGTACGAGTGGAGGAAGGCGCGACCGTCGAGGCCGAGGTCGCTCGTCAGTTCGCGGGGGCCGACGACGAACCCGGCGTTGCCGGCCAACCCCCACTCGGGGCGCGTCTCTGCCCAGTCGGCGGCACGGCGTTCCACCTCGTCGACGCCCGTCGCGTCGGTTTCCGTCGACCCGACGCGCTCGGCGGTCGCGTGCTCGCGAGCGGTCGACAGGTCCGCGCGCAACTGTTCGATCTCGTCGGCGTGGCTCGCAGGGACGCCGTCGTCGTAGAGTTCGATCTCGTCGGTCGTCGTGTTGTGCTGGCCGGCGAGAAAGACCGTATCCTCTGGGATATCGAAGCCACGGTCGCGGAGGGCGGCCCTGACGGCGTCGTCGTTACAGATCGCCGCGAGGACGCGGGCGTTCGGGCCGCCGGGGTTGCCGGCACAGGCGCCACAGTCCAGGCTCGCGTCGAAGGGGTTGTTCGCCGTCTCGCTGGCGTGGCCGGTGAAGACGACGAGGCGGGCGAACGTCTCCCATCCCATCAGGTCGAATGCGGTCGCGGCGTACTCGACTTTCTCCTCGTGGGTCAGTCCGACCGGGCGGTCGCCGACGTAGGTGTGCTGATGGTCGACGAGCTGGTCACAGAACTCGCGGGTGTCGGGCACCGCGTCGTCGGCGGTGTCGAACAGATCGCGAACGCGGCCGGGGACGAGCGTCCGGGCCGCGAGCGCCAGCCCGTACCCGCTGCCGGCGCTCTCGACGAAGCCGAAGGCGGTTGCGGGGTTCCCTTTCACCGTCTCGACCGCCTCGCTCGCGGCCGCGCGGAGACGCGACCAGCGGTCGTACCTCTCCCGGGTGTCCCCGTCGGTCGGGATCTCGGAGACGCGGTGGTCCGGGTCGAGGATCGGCGGGCAGGCGTCGACCGACACCTCGGAGTCATACGCCTGGTACTCCATCGGGATGCCGAAAAAGCCGGCGTAGCCGTGCGTCTCGTAGTCGCCGGTCGCCTCGACGTGACGGCGGATGACCTCCGAGCGCGTGTCGATACAGAAGACCAGTTGCGCGTCCGGGCGACCGGGGGAAGCGTCGTCGACGGGAGTTTCGCGCTCGTCAGCGAGACGCTCGCTCCCCTCGGTCACGTGCTCGACCAGGTCGCTGCGGTAACTCCGTTCCCACGCACAGAGGAACGCTTCGGCGAGTTCGTCGGCCGTCTCGGAAGCGGTGCTGTCGGGGTCGGTCGACGGCTCGACGCCGACACCGAACGCATCCAGCAGGGCGAGACGGACCGCGAGATACCCTTCGAGCGTGATGGGGTGCGTGGACTGCCACGCGCCGTCGTCGTCGGCGCGCTGTTTGACGAACCCGACCCAGCCGGGAAGCGCCGCGAACTGCTCCTCGAAGATGGGTACCCACTGGCTCTCGGGGTACGGTTCCAGCACGGCCGCGATGGCCGCAGTCGGTGACTCCGGCAGGTCGGCGACGGCCCCCTCGTCGGGGATCTGGCCGTCGTGCGGGGCGACGGACCTGAAGGCACTGTAAAAGCCCGCCTCGCGGTTGGGCATCGGCCACTCCGCCTGGCCCTCGTCGAGAAAGGCCGACAGCCACTTCGTCAGCACGCGGTCGACCCGCTCGGCGTCGGTGTCCGCGCGCTCCGACTCGACGCTGGTGTCCATGCGCTCGAGCAGGGCGTCGGGGTCGCCGTCGTAGCCGCGCTCGGCCAGTTCCGACGCGAGGGTCGCGGGGTCGATCTGCCCGTCGTCGAGGGCGGCCCGGAACGTCTCCGGGCGCGGATAGCCGCGTCCACCCAACAGATCCGCCGCCTGGGCGACGCCCTCGCTGAAAGGCATGTCCTCGAAACCCGAGAGCGGGTTGGCCGTCACGAACGAGTGGATCGGCCAGACCGATCCGACGGTACTCGCTGCCTTATCGATACCGTTCTCGATAGTCCGTTCAGTACTCATTGTAGTCCTCCGTGGCGGTCAACAGGGTGCTGGACGCGGGCTGACTCGCGTTCAGGAGGGCGACGTAGAGGCGCTCGCTGCGTTCGTGGACCCCGGCTTCCAGCGCGGCGTAGATGGCGAGGAAGACGACGGCGACGAGCACGTGGGCCGCGGTCAGTTCGGTCGGTGCGGCGACGACCGGCAGGCCCGAGAGCACGTGCGAGATACCCTCGTAGACGAGCGCGTAGACGGTGAGCGCCGGGAAGAAGACCAGCGGGACCGCGCCGTAGCGGACCGTCGCCGGCAGCGAGGCGCGCTCGACGGCACTGCGGGCCGCGTGCAGCGTCGTGAGCACAACGAACACCACGAGCAGGAGGCCGCTGTCGAGGGTCGTCCCCTTCCCGGTAAGGGCTGCGAACAGCACGCCGCCCGCGAGTCCGGTCACCAGAGCGACCGCGACGCTCGCGAGAGTCGTCGTGCGCGCGTCGTGCTCGGACGGGCTGGCGTGTTCGACCTGTCCGCCAGCGCCGAGGAAGTGATACGCCTTGTAGAAGCCGTGCAAGACGAGGTGGGTGAGCGCGGCCCCGAAGAAGCCGAGGCCAGCCTGCATGATCATGAATCCCATCTGTCCGACCGTCGAGCAGCCCAGTTCGCTCTTGACGTCCGACTGGACGGGTTTGAGCACCTTTCCGACCAGGGCGCTCGTCGCGCCGACGACCACGATCCCGAGCATGAGGGTGGCGTCGACGGTGACGACCGGCGCGAAGCGGAGAAGCAGGATGCCGCCCGCGTTGACGAACCCGGCGTGCATCAGCGCCGAGGCGGGCGTCGGGGCGGTCATCGAGGAGAGCAACCACCTGTGAAAGGGGACCAGGGCCGACTGGATCATCGCCGCGAGGACGAGCGCGACCGCGGCGACACCCCACACCGGCCCGCCGAGGCTCCCGGCATCGGCGGCGATCCCGGAGACTGTCGTCGCGCCGGTCACCCACCACAGCGCCGTCAGCGCGACGCCGAGGAGCGCGCTGCTGGCGAGGAAGTAGGCGCGGGCGACGTTCGCGGCGGCCCGCGCCTGAGTCCACCCCTCGACGGTCCCGACGAGTTCCGCCATCAGCAGACCCATCGTCAGCCACAGCGCGGCGAAGAGCGCGAGGTGGTCGGCGGCCACGAGCCCCATCACGGTCGCCGTGAACCCGAACACGGTGAGGAAAAAGCGGATCTCGTGACCGCTCCCGGCCATGTAGCGGCGCGAGTAACTGTGAACGATACCGCTGAAGAAGGTGACGACCACCCACAGCAGCACAGTCAGGCCGTCGACGGCGACCAGGCCGGGGATCTCCCACGCGCCACCGGCCCGGACTCGGGCGACGAGGACGGCGACGCTCGCCGCGAACAGCGACCACACGAGCCACGTTAGTACAGCGGGCACGGACGACGAGTCCGCCGTCGTGTCCGGGAGCGCTCCGACCGTCGGTTTCGAACTGTGTCCTGACATCGTTCAGCTCAGCGGACGACCTATCCCGGCGACCGAGCCACATTCGGAATCCGGTTCTGGTCTTTGTCACTCGCCTCTAAGAACAGAATGGCTATTAAATCTGCCTATATTCACAAATCGTTCGTAAATTAGCCATTATAGAACATTATGGTTTCGGGAGATCACGTCTCGGACGTAGATCCGCAAATTGTTCATTCTGTTGTTGCGGTATGATAGACAGCGGCCCCGGCAACGAGTGCAATCACTAACCCGGCACCTGCCCCGACTGTAAGCCCCGTTGATATTTCACCGCCCATAATTTGTGCCATCACTATCCCCCACCCGGCACCGATCCCGACCCCGATGCCGATACCAGCACCAATGGCCTTCGAGCGGTCAGAGTCCTCAGACGCACCCATAACTGTAGAACCATACCTCCGAAAGTATCAAGCTGCAGGTCGGGAAATGATCGTACAGTGGTGGGTCTGCACTGAACGAATCGAAGGGGCGAAAACGGCATCTGAACCGCTGAATGACACCGCCTGCACCTATGGATCGTCTTCCGCGTGCGTCGTGGCGTCGAACTTGCCGAACGGCGTCGTCTCGTGGGTCCGCACCAGAACCTCGTCGGCGACGGTGAGCCCCATATCGAGGAGTGCCTGCGCGACGGGCGTGATGTCACTGTCCGTCTCGCCGACGGCCGTCACGAGGAGGTTCTGTTCGCCGGTAACCAGTTCCTGGACCGAGATGACGCCGTCGATCTCGAGGATGTCGGGAATGATATCGCCCCGTTCGGGTATCGAAGCGGTACAGTAGAGCAACATCCGGAGCGGGTAGCCGGATTTCTGATAATCGACGTTCGCGCGGTATCCCTTGATGATGCCGTCGGACTCGAGGCGCTGGATACGCTTGCGGACGGTGCTGTCCGAGGTCCCGGTTCGCTCCGCGATGTCTCCGGAGGACATGTTTCGAGCGTCTTCCTGGAGCGCGTACAGGATCGCCTTGTCGACGTCGTCGATCTCCTCGTCAACCATACCGGTATGTCCGGGGCAGGGGACTTTACCTTTGGATGTTGGTCGGGTTTCTGTCGTGTTCCCCGAGCGCCCGGCCTGCTGGCGAAAGCCGTCGGTCGCGCCCGCAGAACAGGAGTCGTCGTCCGTCCCCGCGGAACAAACGTCGTCCGCGCCAACGCGTGGCGTGGCCCACCGGAGGTCGACGTGTTGCGCACGGCCACCACCACGTGTTGCGAGCGGCCACCACCACGTGTTGCGAGCGGCCACCACCACGTGTTGCGAGCGGCCACCACCACGTGTTGC
>Ga0207720_100155_pt1 | contig 64678 bp, 59 predicted proteins | sample A23P2SouthBayCA_2_FD_187751 | JGI IMG/M metagenome (GOLD analysis project Ga0207720, IMG submission 187751) | Aerobic enrichment media microbial communities from Eden Landing Ponds, California, USA - A23 E3 (2) (SPAdes) | ecosystem: Environmental > Aquatic > Marine > Unclassified | place... | reverse complement strand
GGCGGCGGACGGCCCGCCGTCTCGACGGTGGTTTCATCACGTCCGCCGTCGAAGCCGGCGACGTGAGACTCGTTCACCGACGGAACGGAGACCAATCGACTCTCGCGTCGAACCTCGAGACGGCCGACTCGTTCCTCTCGCAGGCGCGCGGGCTGATGTTCCGCGGCTCCGTGCCGGACGACTACGCCCTCGTCTTCCGGTTCGACGACGCCGACCGCCACAGCCTCCACATGGTGTTCGTCCCGTTCGACATCGACGCGCTCTGGCTCGTCGGCGACGAGGTGACGAAGAAAAAGCGGCTGTCGGCGTGGACGGGTATCGGCTTCGGGATGGCCGACACCATCGTCGAACTCCCCGCGGGCGCGGCCGACGGCGTCGAACCCGGCGACTTGGTCGAGATTTCGGAGTGACTCGTCGGCCTCGAATCGACGCCCGTCCAGCGCGGTCCCCGGCGAGATACCAATTTCTGTCGGAACCATCTCTTTTATCCCTTCATCGACAAATGTGTTCAACTACTATGTCGGAACCTACCACACCGACGGAGGATAGAGTAAGTCGTCGCGAGACGGCTGGCTGTGAAATTCGACGGTTCTAACCCACAAGGACACGATTCTACCGTGAACGAACGATTCGGGAAGACCCCCGAGCTACGCACTTCTGATTCAGTACAGCTCTTAGACACCACGCTCCGCGACGGCGAGCAGGCCCCCGGCGTCTCGCTGACGCCGGCCCAGAAGGCCGACATCGCCCGCGCGCTCGACCGCGCCGAAGTCGATTACATCGAGGCCGGAAGCGCCTGCACCGGCCCCGGTGAGCGCGAGACGATAAAGCGCGTCACGTCGCTCGGCCTCGACGCGACGGTGACGAGTTTCGCCCGCGGCGTCAAGAACGACGTCGACCTCGCGCTCGACTGCGACGTCGACGGCGTCACGCTCGTCGTCCCAGCGAGCGACCGGCACGTCGAGTCGAAAGTCGGGACGACCCGCGAGGGCGTCGTCGAGACCACCGACGAGCTCGTCGCATACGCCAAGGACCACGGCCTCTGGGTCGAGGTCATCGGCGAGGACGGCTCGCGGGCCGCCCCGGAGTTCCTCGAATCGCTCGCTCGCGCCAGCCACGACGCCGGAGCCGACCGCTTCTGTTTCGCCGACACGGTCGGCCACACGAGCCCCGAACACACCTACGAGGTCGTCTCCCGACTCGCCGAACTCGGTCCGACCTCGACGCACACCCACGACGACCTCGGCCTCGCGATGGCGAACGTCCACGCCAGTCTCGCCGCGGGTGCCGACCTCGTCCACACCACGGTCAACGGCATCGGCGAGCGCGCCGGCAACGTCGCGCTCGAAGAGGTCGCCATCGCGCTCGACCACTGCTACGACGTGGAGTCGGTGAAGCTCGACGAGCTGTACGCACTCGCCCAGAAAGTCGCGCAGGCCACGGGCGTCTCGCTCCCGCCGAACAAGGCGGTCGTCGGCCAGAACGCGTTCACCCACGAGAGCGGCATCCACACCGACGGGACGCTCAAGGACGACGCGATGTACGAGCCGTACCCGCCGGAGACGGTCGGCCGCGAGCGCCGCCTCGTCCTCGGAAAGCACGCCGGTCGCGCCGGCGTCAAGGCCGCACTGGAGGAACACGGCGTCGACGCCACCGACGAGGAGGTCGCGGCCGTCGTCGAGCGCGTGAAGGAACTCGGCGACCGCGGCAAGCGCGTCACCGACGCCGACCTCCTCGCGTTCGCAGAAGACGTACAGGGCCGCGAGCGCGCCCGACAGGTCGAACTGCTCGACCTCACGGCCGCCTCGGGCGGCGGCACGCCGACCGCGAGCGTCCGCCTCCGCGTCGAGGGCGAGGAACGCGTCGCCTCCGGCACCGGCTCCGGCCCGGTCGACGCCGCGGTGAAGGCCGTCCGCGAAGCGCTCGGTCCCGACGCCGACGCCCAACTCGACGAGTACCACGTCGACGCCATCACCGGCGGCACCGATGCCGTCGTGACCGTCGAGGTGACCATGTCGCTCGGCGACCGAAGCGTCACCGTCGCGGCGTCGCACGCCGACATCACGCGGGCGAGCGTTCAGGCGATGGTGGACGCGCTCGACCGACTGCTCGCGCCGAACCACACGTCGCCGACGCCCGCCTCTGCCGACGACTAAAGAAACCGAAATCAAGACTGTCGCGTTCGCGTCCGCTACGTTTCTCGCGGACGACCAACTCCAACTCCGTACAGCGGCCGCGAGGGCTCCGGCTTACTGCGTTTCTGTCGCGACGAGGCAGGTCCAGCCGCCGCGGCGCTCGAACCCGATAGCGGCGTCGCCGAGTCCCGTCTCAGCGAAGTCGGCGACGCGGCCGGTTCGGACCGTCGTCACGTCGATGCGTCGCGTCCCGCCCCGTTCGCTCGTGTCCGCGCTTGCTACGTTCGCACTCATACTTGCGCTGACGCGGGCAGGGGATATGTATCGAATCCTAGGAGAGTGAACGTGAAATCGAGGGACTTCGCGGGGATGCCCTCCCACGGCGAGAACGCGACTCAGGACGAACTCGGCTCCGAGCCCACTCCGTAGGTGAAGACGACGCCGAGAATGATGACGAGTGTGGCCCCGAAGTAGCCGGCTACCCGATAGCTCTCGATGAGTAGGAGCAAAAATAGGAGGGCGATGATGATGTCCAGTTTGCGTTCGAGCGCGGTGTCCATACGGACACCATTCGTATCTGATTGGTAACGTTTTCGAGGGTGAAGAGCGCTCAGTCGGGCGTATCAGAACCGATTTGCAAGCCAGTCTGGACTATCGCAACGATGGTTGGATTCACGGAGCGCGAGCGGTCGGGAGTGTACAAGTCGATATACGCGCGGCGGGACATCCGGCGGTTCGGCGACGACCCGGTGTCCGAGGAGACGCTGGTGCGACTGCTCGACGCCGCGCATCACGCCCCGAGCGTCGGCTTCTCGCAACCGTGGGACTTCGTCGTCATCGAAGACGACGAGACGAAGGCCGCAGTCGCGTCCATCGCGGAGCGGGCCATTGCCGCGGCCCGCGAGGGCTATCGAGCGCCCCGAAAATCGGAGTTCGGCCGGCTGAAGTTGGAGGGCATCACCGACGCGCCGGTGAACATCTGCGTCACGTGCGACCCGACGCGGGACGCGCCGCACGTCCTCGGGCGCAACACGATGCAGGCGATGGACGCCTACTCGACGTGTCTCGCCGTGCAGAACCTCTGGCTGGCCGCGCGGGCCGAGGGCGTCGGCGTCGGCTGGGTGTCGTTTCTCTACCCGCACGAGGTCCGCGAGGTGCTGGGTATTCCACACCACGTCGAGCCGATTGCGTATCTCTGTGTCGGCTATCCCGAAGACGGCTTTCCGGAGGAGCCGGTGCTTCAGCGGGAGGGCTGGCGCGAGCGCATCGACACGAGCGAACTCGTTCACTGGGGAGAGTGGGAGTCGAGAGAAGGCATCGAGGAGTGAGACGGTGGCGCGACGAGACGCGCGGCTCAGAGTGTTGTGGCCGCCAGAAGCGCCGAGGGTGAGATTTGAACCGCAGTCGCTCCCTTGCGGTCGCTCCTTGATTCAAATCTCGGGCCATCGCACATCCTCGTCACGCGGGGCGAGAGAGATAAACGCCTCTCGCGAGGTGACGTTCGGAAGAAGCGCCGAGGGTGAGATTTGAACTCACGTGTCCGAATGGACAGTAGATTTCGAATCTACCGCCTTGGCCGGGCTAGGCTACCTCGGCTTCCATCGTCTTCTCTCTCGCGGATAGTTTAATCCGTTTCGATTTCCGGGGGCCGCGGCGGAGAGTCACACGGGTGCGGTCGGCGGGTCTGCGCCGGGAGGAACCGGAGGGAGTTGGCGAGGTCGACAACGGGCGACGGACGACGGGCGACCGGCCGGCCCGATTCCCGCCGACCAACGGGAATAAGTCGCACGCAGACCCGAGAGATGTATGGACATCGACACGGCCAGCGAGACGTGCGCCGAGGTGCTCGACGCCATCTCGGAGGCCGTCATCGCCGACCGAGCCTTCCTCGAAACCGTCCTGACGGGCGTCCTCGCCCGTGGCCACGTCCTCCTCGAAGACGTTCCGGGAACCGGAAAGACACTCACCGCGCGGAGCGTCGCCACCGCGCTCGGGCTGTCGTTTTCCCGCGTGCAGTTCACCCCGGACCTGCTTCCCGCCGACGTGACCGGGACGAACATCTACGACGAACGCGAGCGGACCTTCGAGTTCTCCCCGGGGCCAATCTTCGCCAACGTCGTCCTCGCCGACGAGATAAACCGCGCGCCGCCGAAGACGCAGGCCGCGCTCCTCGAAGCGATGGAAGAGGGGCAGGTGACCGTCGACGGCGAGACCCATCAGCTTCCGAGCCCCTTTTTCGTCATCGCCACGCAGAACCCCGTCGAACAGGAGGGGACGTTCACCCTGCCCGAGGCGCAGGTCGACCGGTTCGTCGTGAAGTCGGCCATCGGCTACCCCGACCTCGACGGCGAGGTCGAACTCCTCCACCGGCGCGCCGGCCGGAGCGAACAGAGCCCGAGCGTCGAGCGCGTCCTCGACCGCGACGCCGTCGCCGCCATCCGCCGCGCGCCCGAGTCGGTCCGCGTCGAGGACGACCTGCTCGAATACATGGCGAAGCTCGCGCGGGAGACGCGCACCGACCGCCGGGTCCGCATCGGCGTCTCCCCCCGCGGGACCCAGCGGCTGTTCGAGGCGACCCGCGCCCGCGCCGTCATCGAGGGCCGCGAGTTCGTCACGCCCGACGACGTAAAGCGCGTCGCGCAGTCCGTGCTCGCCCACCGCCTCGTTCTGACGCCGGACGCGCGGGTTGAAGACGTGCGGAAATCGGACGTCGTCGACGACGTGCTCGGCCGGGTGACCGTACCGACGCTGGAATAAGGCGGGAACCGAGAGGAACCGAGACGGCCTCAGGCGGCGGTTTCAACGCCTCAACGCGCGACGACCGCCACGAGCGCGACGACGCCGACCAACAGTAAGACGACGGCCGTGATTGGCTGGCCGCCGGCGGCCGCCCGGTCCGCGCCGTAGACGACGGCCGCGCCGACCGCGAGCACGACGAGCGTCGCCGCCGCGTGGACGAGTTCGAGCCGGAGCGTGTCGGTCTCGCGACCGAGGTGTTCGCCGACCGAGCGCGCGTTGTCGGCGAGGTCCCACGCGAGTATCGACCCGACCGCGGCGAGCAACAGCGCCTCCGTCTCGGCCCCGCTCGCTCCCGCGAAGAGGAGCGAGAGGAAGAACAGCCCGCCGGCGGCGTCGACGACGCGCCGCGACCCCCGGAACAGTCCGGCGGCGAGCGCGACCGTCGCGGCGAGGCCGCCGACCCCCGCCGTCGACGTGGTGAACCCGAGCGCGAGCGTCGCGAAGCCGGCGACCGACAATGCCATGGCGGTCCCCGTGCGGGTCGGCTCGCGGGTGATTTCGCTCACCGCGACCACCCCGCTTCGGCCCGCGCGAGCGCGACGCCGAGGGGTTCGTCACCCCAGTCCACGACGCGGATGCCGCTCCGCCGGAGTTCGCGGAGCCGCAGGTCGCGCTCGATGCGGGCGAGTCGCGCGCCGACGGTCGCGGTCGCCGTCGGGTCGGGCGAGACGACCGTCACGGCGTGGCCGTAGGCCTCCAACCGACGGGCGACCGACACCGCGTAGTCGTCCACGAGCGGCGAGCAGAAGACGACCTGCGCGTCGCTGGCGAGCCGACGACGGAGCCGTCGGAGGGCGACGGAGGCGAAGAACGCCCCGTCCGGCGGCGTCGGCGCGAACGCCGGGTGCGTCGCGAACAACCGGCGGGCGCGGGCGCGGTGGTCGACGCCCGACGAGGGGGCGAGCCAGCACTCGTCGGGACCGAACGCCGCGACGCCGACGCTGTCGCCGCTGTCGAGAAGCGCCGAGAAGGCGACGCTCGCGGCGTCGACGGAGCGTTCGACCGCGGTCTCGGTCTCGTCGTCGGGGGCGACGTGCGCCTCCACGCGGGTGTCGACGACGAGGACGACGGCCGCCGCGCGCTCCTCTCTGAACTCCACCGTGGCGAGTTCGCCCGTGCGGGCGCGGCGGTTCCAGTCGATGCGCCGAATCGGGTCGCCGTGGCGGTACTCGCGGATGGAGGCGAACTCGAGCCCTGACCCCGGCACGTCAGTCTCGACGCGCCCGGCGTACTTCGAGGTGAGTCCCCGAAGCGGCAGGTCGGCGGTCGCGGCGAGTTCGGGCTCACAGCGGAGCGTCGTCTCGGCGTCGACCGTCTCGCGGGACTCGACGGCACCGCTCGGGTCGCGGACGACGACGACCGTCTCCTCCCACGCGTGCTCGCCGCGGACGGCCGTGACCGTGTAGGTCGCGGTGGCGGTGGCCCCCGGCCGGAGCGCCGTTCCCAGTCGGGCGGAACCGTCGTCGACGCCGAGCGCCGGCGGCACGCCGTCGACGACGCGGAGGTCGAACAGTGTCCGAGACCCCTCGTTGGTGACGTGGAGCGTGACTTCGACCTCGTCGTCGGGGTCGGGCGTCGCGTCGGAGAGGTCGCGCTCGATGCGGAGCGACACCTCGGGAATCGACGCGACCCGGACGTAGGCGAGGACGACGACGCCGAGACCGGCCGCGAGGAGGAGCGACGGCTCGCGGGTGAACACGCCGGCGGCGGCCGCGACGAGGACGAGACCATCGAGGCCGGTCCAGCGCTCGGTGTCGAAGCCGCCGCTCATCGGCGCTCACCCGCGGGGGCGTCGGCGGTGCCGACTCGCTCTATCGCGGTGACGGTCCGCTCGACGCGGTCGGTGAGCGACGACTGCCCGGACAGGAAGAGGCGGACGCGCTGTCGGAGCGGAATCGAGACGGACGCGCCGAGGAACCGCGCGGCGACCGGGTCGTCGGTCCACCCGCCGGTGTCGAGGAGCGCGGCCGCTTCCTCGGGAGCGCGGCCGCCCCGAGCGACGAGCGCCGCCTTGGCCCGCGCTTTGAGGCGGTCGACGACCCGTTCGCGGGCGGCCCAGCGAGTTCGCCGACCCGCCGCCGACACGAGGTCGTCGTCGAAGTCGGAGCCGGGTGTCGGGACCGTGACCCGCGCTTCCGGGTCCCCGGTGACCGTGGGGTTCGGGGTCGTGTCGCGGCGGCGCTGGACGTACCGAAGCCCCTGAATCGCCGCCAGCACCGCGACGAGGCCGAGGAAGACGTCCGTCAGTTCGAGGCCGAGCGAGACGCCGGCGACGACGGCGAACCCCGCGACGGTGGCGACGACGCCGACGAGCAGGAACAGCCGACGCGTCAGCGTCATCGGTCGGCCTCCGTCGAGTCGGCGTAGGCGTCTTCGATGTTCCTGAGCGCGTCGACCGCCCGGCGCTCGCGCTCCGACGTCGCCTCGAAGCCGCCGTAGCGGACTTCCTCGAACAGCGTCGTCAGGGCGCTCACGTCGTCGCGGTCCATGCCGGCGGCGACGGCCGAGTCCGCGAACTCGGCGGGCGTCGCGGCACGGCGGTTCGGCACGTCGAGGAGCGCGGTCATCTCCCCCCACGCCCGGAACACCTCGTTTTCCACGTCTGCGTCACCGTCCTCGATGCGCCGGGCCGCGGCCCCGGCGGCGCGGCCGACGGCGGCGACGTTCGACCCCTCGTCCTCGACGGCCGGCGCGACTTCGTCGTCGGCCTCGGGCGAGTCGCCGGTTCCCGTCACGAGCATGAACACCGCGACGACGAGCGCGACCGCGAGCAGGAGACCGAACAGGAGCGTCGGCGGCGAGACGCTCTGGGCCGCGCCACCGCCGCCGAGACTGCCACCGCCGCCGGCAGGGAGAAACGAGACGTTCCGCGCGGCGGCCGCGGCGCGAGACGAAAACGAGAACTCGCGGCGACACGCCGTGAGGAGGGCGAACAGGAGGACGACCGGCGGCCCGAGCGCCGTGAAGATGGCGAGTGGCGGGAGCACCGAACCGGTCTCCCGATAGGCGTACGCGCCGAGGAGGACGAAGATGAGGGCGACGACCGCGAGGATTCCGGGCGAGAGCAACCACGGGAGACACGGCGTCGGGAGGCTGAGATTGCCGGACGAATCGCCGGTCGGTCGGACGCCGGCCTCGTCTGTGTCTCCGGCGACCGCGCCGCCGGTCTCACCGCCACCGAAGCCTATCGAGCCGCCGCTGGTGACGACGGTCGAGTCGATGGTGGCGGCGACGACGGAGAGGGCGACGACCGCGAGGAGGGCCAGTGCGAGCGCGCGGAGGGCGGAACGGTCCACGGTAGAAGATAACAGTATCCGGGGTAAAGACATTTCGAGGGACGGAGCGGTCGTCAGAGGGACGAACGAAAGTCAACCGACCGGCCAAATCAAGCGGGATTCCTGCCGTTCGGCCCGCAAATGACGCGGCCGGACAGACCACCCGTGCAAGTGAACCATCCGCGGGTACGGCGGACGAAAGCCGAGTCTCGACACTCACACACCACGTTTGCAAGTGAATTTGCGCTGGGAGGGAGGGGAGGGGACACACACAGACACCACTGTTGCACGTGAAGAGCGGTGACGCCACAAAGGGGGTGGCACGGGCGGCTACTCGGAGAGAGCACCGATGCAAGTGAACCTCGGTCGCGACTCGAACGCCCGTCACCCACCACCGTTGCAGGTGATTTGGGGCGTTTCAGGCCGGTTAAGCGTCGTTCACAGCAGACACGTCACACAGAGACTCGCATTGTGAGCACCAATACATATCAATTCTTTAGTTGAAAGCGTGCTCTGTTGTTCTACTAGTCACTCTCGCGTACCCCTCTTCACTTGTAATAGTAGTGTGTGTCTGTTCAAACGAGTTCACACAGACCACAGTATGAGTAAGCAAACAACAAGGAAAGGAGGGCGGCAGGAGATACCGACAGAGTGGTCAATCACGCTCCGACCTCACGACGACACCGCCGCCCCAATTCACATGAATCAGATGAAATCGGGGTTTTAAATAAGGAGACGCCACAACGGACCGACGCTAATGCGCCGGTTCGAGCGAAAACAAAACGTCTTCACCAATAAGGACGCCCTCGGGGAGTCCTACAAGCCCGAGCGCATCGAGGAGCGCGACGACGAGATTTCGGAGTACATGGACGCGCTCCAACCCGTCGTCGACGGCTGGGAGCCGAACAACGTCTTCCTGTACGGCAACACCGGCGTGGGGAAGACCGCGGTCACCGAGTTCCTCCTCGAGATGCTCCTCGAAGACGTCTCGCAGTACGACGACGTCGACCTCAGCGTCATCTCCATCAACTGCAAGACGCTCAACTCCTCGTATCAGGTGGCGGTCGAACTCGTCAACGAGCTTCGACCGCCGGGCGCGGAGATCAGCTCGACCGGCTACCCCCAACAGACCGTCTTCAAAAAGCTGTTTCAGGAGTTGGACGACGTGGGCGGGACGGTCCTCATCGTCCTCGACGAAGTCGACTCCATCGGCGACCGCGACGAACTCCTCTACGAACTCCCGCGGGCGCGTTCGAACGGGAAGCTCGAAGACGCCAAGGTCGGCCTCATCGGCATCTCGAACGACTTCAAGTTCCACGACCAGCTCGACCCGCGCGTGCAGGACACCCTCTGCGAGCGCGAACTCCACTTCCCGCCGTACCAAGCGCCCGAACTCCAGAACATCCTCGAATCGCGCGCGACGGTCGCCATCGCCGAGGACGCCTGCGAGGAGGGCGTGCTCAACCTCTGTGCGGCGCTCGCCGCCCGCGACAGCGGGAGCGCGCGACAGGCGCTGGACCTCCTGCGGCTGGCGGGCGAACACGCCGAGAACAAAGACGACGAGCGAATCACGCTCGACCACGTCGACATCGCCCGGCAGAAACTCGAACAGGAGCGCGTCGTCGAGGGGATGCGCGAACTCACCGAGAACGGCCACTTCGCGCTCCTCGCGGTCGTCTCGAAGGCCGCCCACGACGAGACGCCGTGTCGGATGCGCGACCTCTATCAGGAGTATCTCCGGCTGTGTAACTCCGCCGGCATCGACCCACTCGCCCAGCGGTCGGTCCACAACCACCTCTCGGACCTCCGGATGCTCGGTATCCTCTCGGCCGAGGAGAACCGCACCGGCTCGCGCGGAAACTACTACAGCTACGCGCTCGACGTGCCCTTCTCCAGCGCGATGGAGGCGCTGTCCGACGTGCTCGCTCTCGACTCGGTCCTCGACGAGATTCGAAAGACCGCGACGCAGGCGGAGGCCGCCTGAGTCTCATCGGGCGTCACCACCCCACCGACCGAACGCCACGGCTCCCCGAACGCCACCACCCCACCGACCGAACGCCACGGCTCTCGTTCCGACACCCCCGACTGAGACGTGCTGTTCCGAAGCGTGACAGACCGAGACGGTGGTAGTTTCTTAGTGCGCCGGACAGATATATACAGCATGACGACTCTCCCTCCACGACTCTCTACGGGAATATCCGGGCTCGACGCGGTATTAGACGGCGGACTGGTGCCGAACCGGACGTACATGGTCCGCGGGGAATCGGGGGCGGGAAAGACCATCGTCGGCTACCACTTCATGGCCGCCGGACGCGAAAACGACGAGGACGTGCTGTTCATCTCTTTCGAGGAGTCGAGCGCCGACCTCCGGGCGAACGCCGAGACGCTCGGGTTCGACCTCTCCGAGGTGCCGATTCTCGACTTGGGGCCGTCGCCCGAGGCGTTCCTCGACGACGAGGCCTACACGATGCTGTCGCCGGGCGAGGTCGAGGGGAAGTCGACGGCGAACGAACTCCGGGAGGCAATCGAGGAACACGACCCCGACAGGGTCGTCATCGATCCGCTGAGCCAACTCGGTCGGCTCTCGTCGGACAGATACCAGTTCCGCCGGCTCGTCTCGTCGCTTCTGAGCTACCTCAAGCGGTCGGGTACGACGACGCTGTTTACGAGCCAGCCGTCGAGTGGTGACACCGACGAGACGCTCGCGTACCTCTGTGACGGCTCGATGTCGCTGTCTCGGTCCGATTGGGGCCGGTCGGTCCGCATCGAGAAGTTCCGCGGGTCGGACTCTCAGACGGGGCCGCACGCCATGCGAATCGACGGCGGTCGCGGGATGCGCGTCTTCCCGCGGCTCGTCCCCGACTCGCACCACCGCGAGTTCACTATCGAGCCGCTCTCGTCGGGTATCGACGACCTCGACGCCCTGCTCGGTGGCGGCATCGAGCGGGGGAGCATCACGCTCGTCAGCGGCCCGAGCGGCGTCGGCAAGTCCACCACTGGGGCCGCGTTCGCGCGGGCGAGCGCCGACCGTGGCGAGCGCGCCGCCATCTACCTGTTCGAAGAGAGCAAACAGAGCTTCCGACACCGCACTGAGTCCATCGGCATCCCGATAGACGACCGCGTCGATTCGGGGGACCTCCGGGTCGACGCCGTCGAACCGCTCTCGCTTTCGACCGACGAGTTCGCCCAGCGGGTGCGCGCCGAGGTCGAGGCCAACGACACCAAATTCGTGCTGATAGACGGCACCGCCGGCTACCAACTCAGCCTCACCGACGAGCGAAGCGACATCCGCCGCGAACTCCACGCACTGGCGCGGTACCTCAAGAACATGGGCGTCACCGTCCTGTTGACCGAGGAGGTACAGCAGGTCACCGGCGCGTTCCACGTCTCGGACAACCACGTGAGCTACCTCGCGGACAACATCCTGTTCATTCGCTACATCGAGGTTCGCGGCGAGATTCGTAAGGCCGTCGGCGTCCTCAAAAAGCGGTTCGGGGGCTTCGAACCGACGCTCCGGTCGTTCGAAATCGGGACGGACGGCATCACCGTTGGCGAACCGCTCGACGAGCTTCGAGGCATCCTCACGGGGACGCCGACGTGGAACGAGGCTGAGTGACTGTGAGCGAAGACGCGTCTCGGAACGGAGCACGTTCCGCGCGTGGCGCGTCCGGAGACGAACGGATACTCCTCGCGGTTCGCGGCGCTCGCGACCGCGAGCTACTGGCGGACCTCCTCGACGCGTACGAGGTCGTCGTCTGGGAGCGCGGCCGTGAGGACGGACCCCCACTCCCGGAGTTCGACCTCTGTATCGTCGACATGGCGACCTACCCCGCCGTCGCCGACGCCCTCGAAGCGCGCAAATCGGACGCGGGCGACCGCTTCGTGCCAGTCGTGTTGACGGTCGAACAAGACGAACAGCGCGTCGCCGCGCGACGCCTCGAGGACGTCCCCGACGACGTGCTCGCGGTTCCCGCGCCGAGCGCGGTCATCCGGTCGCGGGTCGAGTCGCTCCTCCAGACCCGACGCCAGTCGCTCCAGCTCGCGCTGTACCGCCGCGCGATGGACAGCGCGACCGTCGGTATCACTATCACCGAGGCCGACGACGACCACCCGCTCACGTACGTCAACGACGCATTCGAGGAGATGACCGGCTACGACCGCTCGGAGGTCGTCGGCCGGAACTGCCGGTTCCTGCAGGGAGCCGAAACCGACTCCGAGCCGGTCGAGACGCTTCACGAGGCGGTCGAGTCGGGTGAAAAAGCCGCTGTCAGCCTCACTAACTACCGGAAGGACGGGACGCCCTTCTGGAACGAACTGAAGATATCGCCGGTCTACGAGGACGACGAACTCACTCACTTCGTCGGGTTCCAGACCGACGCGACCGTCCGTCACGCGCTCAGGAACCAACTCGTCCACGAGACGCAGACGCTCAAACAGCTCTTCGAGACGAGCCCGGTCGGCATCGCGGTCCTCAACGAGAACGAGGTTATCATACGCGCCAACGAGGCGGCCCAGAGGATTCTCGGTCTGCGGCGGTCGGTCGTACTCGGACAGCCGTACGACGCGCCCGAGTGGGACCTCGTCGACGAGGACGGAGAGCCGCTCAACCCCGATGACCTCCCCTTCGACCGGGTGCGAGAGACCGGTGAGATAGTCAGAGGCTACGAACACGGCATCGACATCGCCGACGAGCGCCGATGGCTCGTCGTCAACGCCGCCCCCCTGACCGGAAGCGACGGGGAGCGAATCGGCGTGATTGCCGCCATCGAGGACGTGACAGCACAGAAGCAACAGGACCGCGAGCGCGAGCGATTGCTCGACCTGTTCGACCAGAGCCAGCGAATCGCCTCGGTCGGCGCGTGGGAGGTCGACACCCGGACTGATTCGGTGCTGTTCACGAGCGGGCTCGCCGAACTCGTCGGCGTCGACTCGGGGGAGACGTTCGACCTCGAAGAGGCGTTTTCGTTCTACCATTCCGAAGACGAACCCGAGGTCAGAGCGGCGTTCGAGCGCCTCGTCGAGACCGGCGAAGAGCAGTCCGTCGAGTGTCGACTGGAGACGACGAGTGGCGAGACGCGCTGGGTACACGTCCGCGGCGTCACGACGCCGGAAACCGACGGCCCCGTCTTCCGGGGAACCGTCCAAGACATCACCGAGCGGAAGGCTCGCTCGAAGGAACTGGAGCGCTACGAGCGCATCGTCGAGACGACCGCCGACTCGATTTACACGCTGGACGACAACCTCCGGTTCGTCCTCGCGAACAGCGCGACCGCCGACCTACTGGGCCGCGACCCCGACGACCTCGTCGGCAAACACGTTTCGGCGGTGTTCGGCGAGCGACACTCCCAAGCGCTCTTGGAGACCATCGCGTCGCTTTTCGCCGGAGAGAGCGTCGAAGAGAGTATCGAGACGGTCGTCGTCGACCAAACCGGTGCCGAACGGCAGTTCCAGACGACCATCGCGTCGAAATCGTCGGGCGGCGAGTTCGATGGCATCGTCTGTGTCGGCCGCGACGTGACCGATATCCAAGAGCGCGAACGGCGGCTCTCCGTCCTCGACCGCGTCATCAGACACAATCTCCGGAACAAGATGAACATCGCGCAGGCGCATGCGACGATGGTGCTGGAGCGGACCGACGACGACGACGTGCGCGAGTCGGCGGCGGCCATCGAGCGGGCGACGAGCGAACTCCTCTCGCTCGCCGAGACGGCTCGGAGGTTCAGTTCCGCGCTGGACCCCAACGTGGCGGAGCGAGTGCAACTGCAGAACATCGCCGACTGCGTTCGCAACGTCGTCGAGGGCGCGCGCCTCAGCTATCCCGAGGCGACCATCACCGTCGACGCGCCGGAAGTCGCGAACGCACGAGCCCACACGACGTTCGAACTCGTGGTGAACGAACTCGTCGACAACGCCGTCGTGTACGGCGGCGACGAGATCCAAATCGAACTCTCAGTCACCGACGACGACGGTCCGGAGCAGGTGGTCGTCCGCGTCGCCGACAACGGCCCGGGGATGCCGTCGCTCGAACGCGAACCGCTTAACTCCGGTCGGGAGTCGCCGCTTCGGCACACGAACGGGCTCGGGCTCTGGTTCGTCCGCTGGGCCGTGACGAACAGCAACGGCTCGATGGAAATCGTGGACAACGAGCCGCACGGGACGATTATCGAGCTTCGACTGCCGAAGGCCTGACTCCGAGTTTCCGTTCGGCCGACTCAGGAGGCGGCGGCGACGAACACGGAGACGGCAGAGCCGACCGCCGTCGCCCCGAGCATCACGCCGAGTCCGAACCCGAGAATCCGGGCCATCGCCCGCCGAGCGTCCGCTTCCGTCCAGTCCGTGTCGGTGTCGAGGTGCGTCTGCATCGACTCGATACCGCGGCCGACCGCGACCGCCCCGGACCACCCGAGGAGGCCGAACCCGAACGCGAGCGAGCCGAGCGCGAACGTCGTCTCGACGCTCCCCGCGAAGTCACCGACGACCGGCTGAGCGGCCAGCCAGACGGCGGCGACGAGCGCGCCCACGAGGGCCGCGGTGCCGACGAGGCGGAACCGAACCGCCGCCCGTTCGAGTGCGGGACGCGCGTCCGCGTCCCCCGGTTCCGGTGGCGCTGACACGGTCGGTCAGTCGACCGCTTCGCGCATCCGCGGGTCGAGCGCGTCGCGCATGCCGTCGCCGAGGAGGTTGAACCCCAGCACCGTGAGCGCGAGGAAGAATCCGGGGAAGAACGACCACCACCAGACGCCGGTGAGCAGGCCCTGACTCACGCCGTTCGAGAGCATGAGGCCCCACGAGGGCGTGCCGGCCGCGGCACCGAAGCCGAGGAACGACAGCGCCGCGAGGTCGATGATGGCCAGCCCGAAGTTGAGCGTGCTCTGGACCGTGATGGGCGCGAGGCAGTTCGGCAGGACGTGCCGAACTAGCACCCGCGGGTCGGCCGCGCCGAGCGCGACCGTCGCGTCGATGTACTCGTTTTCGAGTACGGTCAGCGCGGCCCCGCGGACGACGCGGGCGAACCGCGGCGTGTAGACGAGCGTCAGCGCGGCGACCGCCCGCCACAGCCCGAGGTCGTCGGGGAAGATGGCGACGAGCGCCAGCGCCAAGAGGAGCGACGGGAACGCGAGCAGCACGTCCATCGTCCGCATGATGACGTTGTCGGTCACGTCGCCGTAGTAGGCCGCGATGATGCCGAGACCGACGCCGAGGACGGTCGAGGCGGCGACCGTGACGGTGCCGAACAGCATCGCGTACCACGCGCCGTACGCCACCCGCGGCAGGAGGCTCCGGGCCTGTCCGTCGGTCCCGAAGAGGAAGTCGAGACTCGGCGCGGCGCGGTTCGGGTTCGTCCCGAGTTGCGACTGCGTGATGACGTCGAGGTCCAAAAACAGCCGCGCGTACAGCGCGATGACCACCATCGCGACGATGATGGCGATGCCCGCGAGCGCGAGGCGGTTCGACAGCAGGCGGGAGACGAACGGCGACGCCGTGAGGCGGTCGACGAGCCCGCGCTGGTCGACGTCGGTCGACGTCTCGTTCGTGGTCGTGGTTTCCGTGCTCATTGTTCGATCCTCGGGTCAAGGACGGAGTAGGTGATGTCGACGCCGAGGTTGACCAGCGTGAACAGGAACGCGAACGTCAGGACCGTCCCCTGCACGATGGGGTAGTCGCCGACCTTGATGGCCTCGACCAGGAGCGTCCCGATGCCGCCGATGGCGAACACCGTCTCCGTGAGTACTGCGCCGCCGAGCAGGCCACCGAACTGGATGCCGATGACCGTGATGACGGGAATCATCGCGTTGCGGAAGCCGTGTTTCAGGACCGTTATCTTCGCGCCTTGGCCCTTCGCGCGGGCGGTCCGCATGTAGTCCTGCCGGATGACCTCCAGCATCGACGAGCGCATCATCCGGGAGATGAGCGCCATCGAGTAGACGCCGATGACCGACGCCGGGAGAATCATGTGGCGGACCGCGGAGACGAACATGTCCCAGTTGCCCGCGATGAGGGTGTCGACCGTGACGAGTCCCGTCACCCGGATGGCCTCGACGTTGTAGAGGACCGAGATACGGCCGCTCGTCGGGAGCCACCCGAGCATCTGCGCGAACAGCAGGATGAGAAGCGGACCGCTCCAGAAGATGGGCACGCTGATGCCGGCGAGCGCGCCGATGCGGGTCAGGTGGTCCGTGATGGTGTCCTGTTTGACGGCGCTCAGAATGCCGAGCGGGATGCCCAGCGAGATACCGATGAGCTGGCCGTAGATGGCGAGTTCGAGCGTGACCGGCAGTTTGTTCGTGAGCACCTCGCGGACCGCGGTGTTCCGCTGGATGATGAAGGACTCGCCGAACTGGAACTGCGCGGCGTCGACGAGGAACCTCCCGTACTGCACCCAGATTGGGTCGTTCAGGCCGAGGCTCTCTTCGACCTGCCGGACGAACTCCTCGCTGGCGCGCTCGCCCGCGATGGTGAGCGCCGGGTCGCCCGGCGAGAGATGCAGGATGGAGAAGACGAGCGACGCCACTCCCACTAGCACGGGGACGAGCAACAGCAGCCGCTTGAGTACGAATCGTGTGGAAATCATGAAAGTCGAAGGCGCGGTCAGTTCCTCAGTTCAGGCTGACGAGGTTGAGGTACGGACCGCTGATAGCGGCGACCTGGAACCCGCTGACGCGGTTGGAGACGCCGCGAAGCTCGTCCGCGTAGTCGAGGTAGACCCACGGGGCCTCGTCGTGTGCAATCTGGTTCGCCTCGTTGTACAGCGACTCGCGCTCGGCCTCGTCGTAGGTGCTCTGACCCTGTTCGACGAGGTCCATGTAGTCGCGGTTCGCCCACGCCGAGCGGTTACTGGTGTTGTAGCCTTCGGCGTCGAAGCTGACCCAGTCCTGTCCCTCCGTGAGTTCGCCCTCCTCTACCTGCGGGTGCAGGAGGACGTACATGAAGTTGTCCGGGTCGGCGTTGTCGGTGTACCAGCCGAGGAAACACGCGTCGTGGCGGCCCTGAGCGGTGTACTCGAGGAACGGCCCGAACGACTGCTGGTTGATGTCGACCTCGATACCGATTTCGCCGAGGTTGGACGCGACGGTTTCGGCGGTCTGAATCGGCGACGGGTTGTAACCGCGGGGGTTCTGGAACGTCGCCAGTTCGAACGAGAAGCCGTCGCCGTAGCCGGCCTCTTCGAGGAGGCGCTGGGCCTCTTCGGGGTCGTACGGGTACGGGTCGATGTCGTCGTTGTGACCGAGGACGTTCGGCGGGAGCGGCTGGCTCGCCTGCGTCGCGAAGCCCGAGTAAATCTCGTTGACGATGGCTTCGGTGTTGATGGCGTGGCTGACGGCCTGCCGGACGCGGCGGTCGCGGAACTCCTCGCGGCTCGCCATGTTGAACGCCATGTAGCCGATGTTGATACCCTCGGTGCGGACGAGGTTCGCGTTGCTGGCGTTCTCGACCTGGACGGACGACTGCGCGCCGAGCCCGTCGATGATGTCGAGTTCGCCCGACGCGAGCGACTGGGCGCGCGTCGAGTTCTGGCCGATGGTGACGAAGACGGCCTCGTCCACGTTCGGCCCGTCGCCCCAGTAGTCGGGGTTGGCTTCGAGGCGGATGATCTCGTTCGCGTCGTCGAGATTGCTCAGCTGGAACGGGCCCGTTCCCACGGCGTTCGAACTGAGGTCCGTGCCGTACTCCTCGATTGCGGCGCGGGAGTGGACCGCCGCCGCGAACATCGCCAGGTTACGCAGGAACGGCGCGTACGACTGGGTCAGTTGAATCGTCATCGAGTAGTCGCCGTCGACCTGAATCTCGTCGATCCACGAGCCGAGGGTGAACGGCCCGTACGCCGAGACGTAGTCGTCGCCGGCGTAGTACTCGTAGTCGCTGTCGACGAAGCGGCGATACGTCGCCACGAAGTCCTCCGCCGTGAACTCCTCACCGTTGTGGAACATCACGCCCTCGCGGAGCGTGATGGAGGCCGACTGGCCCTCAAGGGAGTACTCGGTGGCGAGCCCCTGCGTCAGCGTGGACTGCCCCGGCTCGAAGTTGATGAGCGTGTCGTAGATCTGTTCGGTCACCTTGGCGACCTCGCCGCTCGTGCTGTTCTGGAAGTCGAGCGTCGGCGAGTGGCTGCCGCGACCGTAGCGAAGGACCGAGTTCGAACCGTCGTCTTCGGTCTGTTCGGTCTGGTCCGTCTCTCCCTCGCCGGTCGTCTCGCCGGATTCGGTGGTGGTGTCCTCGCCGCCGCCGCCGCCGGAACAACCCGCGAGTGCGGCCGTCGCTGCAGCGGTCCCCGCGGCCGTCAGGAACCGACGCCGCGAGACGTTATTGCCATCTTGTGACATACCTGTACCTATCGATGTACCCCTATAAAAATAACGAAGGTAAATCCACGGGAACGAGCGACACAACCGACCTGTTCCGGTAAAAATACGAGACAATCAAAAAACGTCGGACACGTGACGAACGGCCGTTTCGGCCCCCAATCGCCGCCTATTCGTCGACGAGGTGACACGCCGCGGGGTGCGTCTGTTCGCCCAACTCGGGTGCGTCGCGCTCGCAGACGCTCTCGAATCGCTCGCGGAGAATCTCGCCCGCCTCTTCCCAGTCGTCGGCGACGACGCGTTCGAGCGCGCGGTCGACGACGCCCCGGAGTTCGGCCGACAGCGAGTGCGACAGGTGGGACTCGCGGAGCTCGTCCACGACGGCGTCGGCGTCGGCGGTGCCGCCGTCGGCGCTCACCGTCGCCTCGGCGCTCGGGTCGCCCGCATCGAGCGCCGCGTCGCGGGCGCTCTCGACGTCCAGCGCCTCGCGTTCGACGCGCTGGCGGAGGTCCATCACCTCGCGGTAGGCCGCCTGCTCGATGTCGAGGTCCGCCGGCGGGATGACCTGCGGACACCGCGTCCGGAAGTGACAGCCCGACGGGGGATTGATGGGGCTCGGCACGTCGCCTTCGAGGATGATGCGGTCGCCGGTCTCGGCGGCCGGGTCGGGCTCCGGAATCGCCGACAGCAACGCCTGCGTGTAGGGGTGTCTCGGGTCGTCGAACAGCTCGTCGGTCGCCGCCACCTCGACGATTTCGCCGAGGTACATCACGGCGACGCGGTCGGAGATGTGTCGGACCACGGAGAGGTCGTGCGCGATGAACAGATACGTCAGGCCGAAGCGCTCTTGGAGGTCTTCGAGCAGGTTGAGAATCTGCGCCTGCACGGACACGTCGAGCGCCGACACCGGCTCGTCGGCGACGATGAAGTCCGGGTCGACAGCGAGCGCGCGGGCGATGCCGACGCGCTGGCGCTGGCCGCCGGAGAGTTCGTGCGGGTAGCGGTCGTACTGGCCGACTTCGAGGCCGACCGCGTCGAGCAGTTGGTGGACCCGGCGACGGCGGCGCTCGCTCGTGGAATCGCCCGGCGTGACGCGAACGGTGACGCCCGAGACGACGTCTCCCTCGCGCTCGACTTCGACCTCGGCGCGGAGGCGCTCTTCGACGGCCACACCGACCTCGCTGTCAGCGACGGTCACGGTCACGGTGGCGGTGGCGACGCCGTTCGAGGAGCCGACGATGGCGTCGATTTCGTCGCTCGCGGTGACCGAGACGCGGTCGGCGTCGATACCGGTCACGGTGACGTCGGCCTCGCCGCGCACGTCCGGGTCGGACTCGGGGAGGTCGTGGACGTCGAGCGGCTCGCGGATGGTCTGGCCGACGGTCATCCGGGGGTCGAGCGACGACATCGGGTCTTGGAAAATCATCTGCATGTCGCGGCGCATCGCCCGGAGTTCGTCGCTGTCGAGCCCCGAGAGGTCCGTCCCCGAGAAGACGACGCGCCCGCCGGTCGGCGGCGTCAGATGCAGGAGGCTCCGCCCGGCGGTGGACTTCCCACAGCCCGACTCGCCGACCAGCCCGAGCGTCTCGCCCTCGTAGACGGTGAAGTCGATGCCGTCGACCGCCTTCACGCTCCGGTCGTCGGCCCCGAGGAACCGGTCGAGGATGCCGTCGGCCTGCTCGTAGTACTTCTGCATCCCGTCGACTTCGAGAAGCGGCGTGTCGGTCGGCTCGGTACCCGTCGATGACTCGATGGCGTCGCCGCCGTACTCGTTGGTGTCGAAGTCGTCGAGGACGCACTTCGAGCGGTGGTTCACGTCATCGCCGCCGTGTTGCTTGTACGGTATCTCACCCGAGGTGCACTCCGGCTGAGCCCACGGGCATCGGGGCGCGAAGTGACAGCCCTCGGGCATGTCGATGAGGTCCGGCACGTTGCCCTCGATGGGCGTCAGGCGCTCTTTTTCCTCGCTCGGGAGCGATTCGAGGAGCGTGTACGTGTAGGGGTGCGAGGGGTTGTGGAAAATCTCTTCGACCGGCCCCTCCTCGACGATTTCGCCGGCGTACATGACCGCGACCCGGTCGCAGGTCTCGGCGACGACGCCGAGGTCGTGGGTAATCATGAGCACCGACATGCCGAGGTCCTCCTGCAGGTCGTCGATGAGGTCGAGAATCTGGGCCTGAATGGTCACGTCGAGCGCCGTCGTGGGTTCGTCGGCGACGAGCACGCGCGGCTGGCAGGCGAGCGCGATGGCGATGAGGACGCGCTGGCGCATCCCGCCGGAGAACTCGTGGGGGAACTCGTCGACCCGCGCGCCGGGTTCGGGGATGCCGACCGATTCGAGCACCTCGATGGTCCGCTCGACGATTTCGTCGTCGATGTCGCGGCTGATTCGGGGGAGCAGTTCGCGGACCGCGTTGAACCACGAGTCCTTGCGGCGGCCGCCGTACTGGTGGAGCCGAAGGCTCTCTGCGACCTGCTCGCCCACCGTCAGCGAGGGGTTCAGCGAGGTCATCGGGTCCTGAAAAATCATCCCGAGTTCGCGCCCGCGGACGGCCCGAAGCGCCTCCTCGGGCGCGTCGACGAGGTTGACCACGTCACCGTCGACGAAGGCAGGGTTGTTGTACTCCGCGCGGAACTCGTCTGCGAGCCGGGCGCTTTCGAGTTCGACCGACCCCGAGACGATTTCGCCGGGGTCGTCGACGAGCCCCATCGCCGACAGCGCCGTCACGCTCTTTCCGGACCCCGACTCACCGACCAGTCCGACCGTCTCGCCCTCACCGACCGTGAGGTCGAGACCGTCGACGGCCTTGACCCGACCGCGGCCGGTCGAGAACTGGGTTCGGAGGTCCGAAAGAGAGAGTAGATTCCTCATTGAATGGGAATGACCTGCATGGGGTGAAATAGCTTTTCAATTTTTGCCAGTTGATGGGCGGCTGTTGACAAGTCTCAGGGGACCCGCCATCGCCCGCGTGACGCGCGAACGCGAGCGACAGCGGCGAGAGAAGCCAAAGTTTAGGTAGCGGACTCCGACACCATGCCGCATGGAAGAACATCCGCTCTCGGACGAGTCGGGCACGTGGGAGACGGTGGTCGCAGAGTGCGAGTCGCTCGCCGACGACTATCGGGAGCGAGACTGGACCGTCGTCGTCGCCCTCCCGGGGGACGTGGTTCCGGTTCCCGGCACGGGCGACGAAGTGGTCGAACACGTCGGTCTCGATGTGGTCGTCGGCGACGACGTCTACCCCGACCTCGAAGCCGCGGTCGAGGGCGCGACGTTCGACGAGTACGAGGCGTTCCGCGCGGTCTCCGGCGGTCTCGTCTACCTCGCGCTCGTCGTCCGCGCCACCGACGACGAAGTCGCCGTCTGCCTCCCCCTGTACTACCGGCTCGCGGAGTCCGAACGCATGTTCTCGCTCCTCGACGCGGGCGAGACGATGCGGACGAAAGTCCACCCGCTCGACCCCGACAAGGGCGTCGAGTTCGTCCACGAGGACCCCGACCCGCTCCTCCCGCCGGACTGGGACGCCGACCTGTCGAGCGAGTCGGCGTAGTCGTCGCGTCGCCGACTGTCGAACACTGGATGCAAACTGAACTGCACCGTACCTCGAACAGGGCCCTCGACGCCGCCCCCAACGTCACTCGTATCCCGATGCGATGACGAACTCGAATCCACCGTGGCCGCCGTCGGATTCGAAGAACTCTCGCGTCTCCGCGACTCTGAGTTCTCGGTGCGCGCTGTCGCGTCGAAATCGTCCGAATCAAACACCAAACTCAATACGGCCCGAGTCTCCGGACAGAGAGTAGTTCACGAAGTCCTTCTGTATCGAAGTCAGCGTCCGAGACGACCAGTTCTTTGCCTTCCGATCTAGCTGTAGCCGCAATCATGAGGTCACGTGGTGACATCGGGTCGCCTGATTCGAGAAGGCGGTTCTGCATCCGGGCAGCTTCGAATGCGACCTCTTCGGAGAAGTCGAGAGCGGTGACCCGTCCGAAGTTCTCACGCGCCCCGATGAGGTCTGTCTCACCTGCGGTAAACACCTCTCCAGCGAGAACTTCGTAGACACAGATGCTGGAGGTGGCTATGGCCGGTTGTTCATCGACGAACTCGACGACTTCCTCGATACCATCGAGGTAATCGATGATAACCGATGAATCGAGAACGGTCACTGCTCGCAGCTCTCTCGAGAACGCTTGATTGCCTCGCGCGCCTTTTCGGCTTTGTCAGTTCCCTTCCACGCGCCAGCCTTCATCCCTGACCCTTCGTTCGCCAATCGGTCGAGGAACTCATCCCAACTCTCATCTTCACGCTTCAGCCTCGCCAGTTTCTCTTTTGTCTCGTCAGAGACGCGAATTGACGTGCTCATGTGCATACATTGCGTATGCAATCGGAAGTAGTTTGAGGACCTCGGTCTCAATGCACCACGAGCTCCGAGTCCAAGGCTTCTGAGTCCGTAGATTTCAGGGAGAACCACATCGGTCACTCCCACACTCTCGACGCCGCACGACGTCCAGAACAAAACCTTCCCAACGGACACTCCAGCCGCTTCGCGTCTACTCCTCGCGCTCGTCGTCCTGCTCCTCGCTGACCGAAATCTCCGTCTCGTGTTCTCGGTCGGCCTCCCGCCGTAACTCCTCGGCCCGGAGTTCGGCCCGCGTGTAGGCGTCGTACACTGCGTAGAGCCACACCGCGGGCGCGAGGAGGAAGCCGACGAAGACCAGCACCGAGACGGACGCGACGATAAAACCGACCGCGAAGGCGAGGCCCCGTTCGAGTTCGCGGTTGTACAGCTGTCCGAGGCCGGGGAATATCGCCGACAGTACCGCCGCAACGAAGGGGTTGCCGCCGTCGAACAGGTCGTCGAGCGCCGAGTCGACCGACGACTGCGGCGGGTCGCGCTGGCGGACCCCGCACTCGGGGCAGATTTCGGCGCGCGCGTCGATGACCGCGCCGCAGTCGCGGCAGAACGCCTCGTCCGGGCCGCGTTCGCGAGTCGAATCGTCCGTGGAGGGCGATGGCATACCGACTCTCTGTCGGCCGGGAACGTCAGTCCTGCGGCGGTCGAGCGTCGCGCCGACTCGCGCCGCGACCGAGGGGACTCCCCCCTCAGGTACCCCGCTCACAGGCAGAACAGAAACGGCTTCATCAGCGCGACGCGGTCGCCGTCTTCGAGTCGCGTGTCGAAACCGTCGAGGTTCTCGTTGAACACGCCGTTGACGAGCACGCGGGCGTAGGGCCGCGTCTGCTCCCCTTCGGGGTTCTTCCGCCACGTCCCCGGCGGGCGCTCCACTCGCGCCCACCCCCGCGTCGTCGCGTCCGCCTCGCGCTCGGCGATGACGAGGTCGCGCACGTCGTACGCCGCGAAGAACGCGTCGAGGAACGCCCGGAGCGTCTCGCCCTCGAAGGTGAACTCCGTCCGGTGGGTGCCCGCGGCCGACCTGACGTGGCCGGTCAGTTTGACCTCGACGGTCGTCTCCACCCGCTCGGCTGTCGCCGTCGTCTCTCCTGCCGCCGTCGTCTCCGCCCGCTCGGCTGTCGGCGTCTTCATGCGTCCTCATACGCGCCGAGGGGGAATGAGCGAGGCCCCGAACACGTTCGACCGCGAGCGCGAAACGAACAACCGGGGAGAACTGTTTCCTGCCGCACATCTAATTCGTCGGCGAACCGATTCGAAGGTGCAATGCGAATCGTTCCACCCCGTCTGTACGGTGCGGTCGTCCACAGTTCAGTGTTCCTCGGCGCGTCGACCATCGCCGAAGTGTTCGTCGCGTCCTCGCTCGCCGGCATCCCGCCGAACGCCGCGCTCGTCGTCGGCTTTCTCATCACCGTCGGCATCTACAACTTCGACAAGCTCGCGGACCTCGACGCCGACGAAGAGAACTACGCCGAGCGGACCGCGTTCGTCGCCGCCCACCGGCGGGTGTACGCCGGCTTCTCCGCGCTCGCAATCGTCGGCGCGCTCTGGCTCGCCGTCCGGCACGGCGGCGTCTACGGACTCGGGCTGACGCTGTTTCCGGGCGTCGTCGCGGTGTTCTACAGCGCCCCGCTCGTGCCGGTTCCCTCGGTCGACCGGCTCAAGGACGTCTTCCTCGTCAACACCGCCTCGGTGTCGCTCGCGTGGGCGGTCCTCGTCGGGTTCGCCCCGCTCGCGGTCGCCGCGACGACGCCCGAATACGCCGCCGGCGCGACCGTCGCGGCGGTCTGGTTCTTCATCCGCTCGGCCATCTCGGTCGAGGTGCACAACGTCCGAGACGTGTCGGGCGACGCGCGAAACGGCGTCGAGACCCTGCCGACGGTGGTCGGGGTCCGTCGCACGCAACTGAGTCTCTACGCGCTGGAACTGGTGTCGTTCGGACTCCTGGGGGCCGCGGCGCTGACCGGCGTGGTCCCCGCGTGGGCCCCGGTCGCGCTCTCGCCCGCGGTCGCCTACTCGACGTGGATTACCTACGCGCTCACCGGGTCGGACCGCTCGGTCGAGCGACTCTGTACGCTCCGCGACGCCGAGGGCGTGCTGATGGCCGCCGGCATCGCGGTCGTCGCCGCAGTCGCCGGAACCGGCGGGACGCTCGGGTGACGCGTCGACCGGAGCCGAGACGCTGAGACCGACGCGGCGTCGGAACTGCGTCGAGACAGCCGCCGCAAATTCTCGAATACTCTTTTGTTACACGGTGTGAATTACCGCTGTAGTGACTCCGAACCTCGAGTGGGGACCCATCGACCAGCTGGTGTTCGGAGGAACGGTGAGTTCCCAACTCCTCACACAGCCGACCTCCCTCGTGGTCGTCATCGTCGGGTTGATGATCACCACCGGGGTCGTAAGCGGCTACGTCGCCCTGTTCGCGTGGCGGCGGCGGTCGATGCCCGGAGCCCGCGGGCTGGCCGTGCTCGCGCTCTCCAGCGGCTGGTGGTCGTCGGGCTATCTCCTCGAACTCGTCGTCTCGGACGTGGCGCTCAAGCTCACGCTCGCCGAACTGCAGTGGGTCGGCGTCCTCGCGGCGCCCGTCGCCTGGTTCTTCTTCGCGTTCTCCTACGCCGGCCGAGACCGCTTTACCTCGCCGCCGTCGCTTTGCGTCCTCTCGTTGGTCCCGGCGGTCGGCCTCGTCGCCGTCTGGACCAACGCCGCACACCACCTGATGTGGACCTCGGTCACCGTCGTTCCCGCCGTGGGTCGGACCATCACCGTCCTCCAGACGGAGTGGGGGCCGCTGTACTGGCTCGTACTGGGATACAGCTACCTGCTGTGGCTCGCCGGCGCAATCGTCATCTTCCGGACGGCGCTCGACATGCCGAACATCTACCGCTTGCAGGCGACCACCCTCATCCTCGGGACGCTGATGCCCGTACTCGGGAACTTCGCTACGAGCCTCCTCGAACTCTACGGCGCGGCTATCGACATGACCCCCGCGGCGTTCACGTTTGCGGGGCTCGCCTGCACCGTCGCCATCAGCCGCTACGAACTCCTCGAATCCCGGCCGGTCCCCCGGTGGATCGCCCGCGACCGCGTCGTCGAGACGATGACCGACGCGGTGGTCGTCACCGACACCAAGTGGCGCGTCACCGACGCCAACCGGGCGGCCGCGCGGGTTCTGAACGACACCCCCGCCGAACTCAAAGGCCACCCCGTCGGCGACGTCGTCGAGGAGTTCTCGCCCGACCAGCGGGACACAGACCAAGTCACGGTCAGACTCGGGTCGAGCCAGCGGTACTTCGAACTCCGGACGAGTTCCTTCTGCGACCACCACGGCCGCGACATCGGCCACGCGCTCGTCTTCCGCGACGTGACCGACCGCCGGCTGAACCTCCAGCAACTCGAAGTGATGAACCGCGTCCTCCGCCACAACCTCCGGACCGAGGCGAACCTCCTCGAAGGCTACGCCAACCTCGTCTTGGACGACATCGACGGCGGCGAGTTCGACGACGCGCGGGACCACGCGCAGACGCTCCAAGACCACGCGCAGACGCTCGTCAACATCAGCCAGAAGGCGCGAAAGCTCGGCGCGACCCGCGGCAGTGACGGGAACGGCGATGCTCGACTACACCCCGCCACCGTCCAGATACGCGCCGCCGCGGACGCCGTCCGCACCGACTTCGCCCGTGCGAACGTCCGGCTCCTCGAACTCCCCGACGACGACGTGGTCTGTGCGCCCACGCTCGAACCCATCGTCCGGGAACTCGTCGAAAACGGCGTCCAGCACAACGGGTCGTCGACGCCGGTCGTCTCCGTGACGGCGGGCTGGGAGGGCGACGAGCTCGTGATTCGAATCGAGGACAACGGCCCCGGAATCAACGCGAGCGAACTCGCCGCCATCAACGCCCACGGCGAGACGCAACTCAAACACGCGAGCGGTCTCGGCCTCTGGCTGGTGAAGTGGGGGGTCGACCAGCTCGGAGGCACAGTCGTGTACCACCGACGCGAGGTGGAGGGGACCGAGGTGGTGCTTCGGATTCAGGCGGTGCGGGCCGAGTAACGCGAGCCGAGAACGCCCCCGACCGAACGCTCGTCAGATTCCAGTTTTGATAACTGGACACGGAAATACAATTCAAATCACCGACAGGTACTGAACGGTTCGTGTCGCCATATCCGAATTATGAGGCCATAAACCCCCGATTTGCGCGTTTTCAGAATCACTCATCTGGGTAACACGACGCGGTAAATTCTTAAATACGAACGCTCGGCAAACCACGATGTATGCCTACGCAAGGCGATAACGATGGGGCGGGGCCGTCGACTCCGACCCTCGAGTTCGGAGCTCCCTCCACCCCCGCGGCGACGGGTGCAGTCCCGGCACCAGTCCCCCCGGACGACCCCCGCGCGTGGTACGCGCCGACTGTCCGCTCGCAGTACGAAGTCGCCCCCGACACCGTGGTCACCATCAGCGACGCGGACCACGGCTTCGACTACGCGGTCCGAGCGGCGACGCTCGGCGCGCGCGAGACCGAGGCGCTGGAGACCGTCCGCGACCATTTCTCGACGGTCGTCCGCCGACGACCGCTCACCCGCGAGGGGACCGTCACCCGCGCAGAGACCGGCCTCTCGCCGAAGTACCGCCGCCTCTTCGACCGACTGCTCGACCTGACGCCGACCGCTCGCAGGCGCGTCGAACGCCACGCGCTGTCCGAACTGCGGCTCCTCGGGGACGTCACGCCGCTGGCGCTCGACGAGCGAATCGAGGTCGTCGACGCCGGCCGCGGCGACGGCTCCGAGCGGCTCGTCGTCCACACCGAGGACTTCGCGCCGGCGACGACAGGGTTCGACTCGGACGTGCCGTTCGCCGACCGCATCGCCGCCGAGCGGGTCGCCAACTACACCGTCCCCTTCGCCGGCTACGACGTGGACGTGGTGGTCTACCGCGACCGGCTCCTCGGCGACGACCGCTTCGCCACGAAGTACGCCGTCCTTGAACCGGACCTCGTCCCCGGCGACGCCGAACTCATCGAGGAGTGCAAAGAGCGAATCTGGGAGGCGAACGTCGACGACGTGGTCGCCGACCGCATCGAGTTCGTCCGCGACCGCGCCCGCGAGTTCCTCTCGCGGCGGCTCACCGCCCGCAACACGCGGGCGTGGGTCGACGCCACGACGTTCCGCGCCCGCGCCGCGCTCTCGGAGTACGGCCTCGCGCTCCCGCCGGTCGACCGCCGGTTCGCCGAGGACCGCCTCGACGACCTCGTCTACTACGTCCTCCGCGACTACGTCGGCGAGGGCGTCCTCACCGTTCCCATCCGCGACCCCCACCTCGAAGACGTGGAAGCGAACCGCGTCGGCGAGCGGGTGAAAGTCATCCCGCGGGCCGGCGTGACCGGCCGCGGCGGCCTGCGCGTGCCGACGAATCTCGTCTTCGAGGACGAGACCGAGTTCACGAACGTCGTCACCCAGCTCGCCGCGGCCGACGGCGTGGAGCTGAACGCCTCGAACCCGAGCGCGAAGGTGAACCTCCGACCCGGCGCGGTCGGCGGCGCCCCCGAGTCGGCCGCCACCGACGAGACGATTCGCTGTGCGGTCGCCCTCCCCGTCATCTCCGAGGGCGGCCCGCACGTCTCGATTCGCAAGCAGACCAGCGACGTGCTCACGCCGGTCGACCTCGTCGAAAGCGGGTCGCTGTCGACCGAGCTCGTCACGCTGTTGTGGCTCTGCTACGAACACCACCGCGTCGTCCTCTACTCCGGCGCGACCGGCGTCGGGAAGACCACCCTGATGAACGCCTGCATGCCGTTCGTCCCCTACGACCACCGGCCCATCAGCATCGACGAGGGGTCTCGGGAGGTGCATCTCCCCCACGAGACGGGCGTCTCCCTGACGACGCGCGACCACGAGTCCGAGTTCAAGCGCGTCACGATGGCCGACCTGATGACGGAAGCGAACTACCTCAACCCCGACGTGGAGGTCATCGCCGAAATCAACACGCCCGAGTCGTTCGCCACCTTCGCGGAGACGCTCAACACCGGCCACGGCGTCATCGGCACGACCCACGCCGCCGACATCGAGACGCTCGTCAACCGCGTCATCGAACAGGGACTGCCGCCGTACCTCCTCCGCGAACTCGACCTCGTCGTCTTCCCGCACAAGGTCGACGGCGAACGCTACGTCTCGGAGGTGGTCGAACTCGTCCCCGAGTCCGAGTACGACGAGACGTGGGGCCGACGCGGCGTCATCGAGAAAGACGGGCGCACGCTCCACTGGAACACGGTCGCCCGGCGGACGCCCGACGGCTCGTTCGACCTCTCGTACGAGCACCCGCAGTTGGGCGACGACCGCCGGCGCGTCGGCGTTCGGCTGTTTCACCGCATCGCCGAGGCGACCGACCGCGACGTGGAGGCCGTCGAGCGCGAGTTCCACCGGAAGCACCGGTACGTGGAGTATCTCGTCCGCGAGCAGGTGACCGACGTGGACCGCCTGTTCGGCTTCCTCTCGGACCTCCGAACCGACGAGGCCGCGACGGTCGAGCGGGTCCGGCGGCGGATGGCCGAGCAGGCGTCCGACGGCGACAGCGCCGCCCGCGACGGGACCGACGACGGCGTCCACGGCCGCGACCGCGGCGACGAGGCCGACCCGTGACCGAGTTCGACGCCGCCCACGACGAGCGACGAGTGGGCCGCGTCCGCTCGCTTTCGGTCCTCGACAGGGCGCTGTACGCGCTGTTCGCCCGCCACGTCGACGCCGCCAAACACGACCGGGACCGCCGCCGCTACCGCGGCACCGACATGCGGATGAGCTTCGACCTCTACCTCGCCCGCGCCTACGGACTCGCGTGGGCGACCGGCCTGTTCGTCGCGTTGCCGACGGCGCTCGTCGCGCTCGCGGTCCCCGACTCGACGGTCGACGCCGCGCTCTCCGTGTTCCGCGCGGCGCTCCCGCTGTTCGAACACGTCCCGGTACCCGTCGTTCCGCGGCTCCCCGTGGCCGGGGCGGTCGCGCTCGCGGTCGGGGTGGCGATTCGGCAGGTCGTCCTCGCCGTCGCCGGCCGGTATCTCGGCTGGCGGGCGACCGCCCGGCGAGAGAACATCGAGCGGACCCTGCCCGGCGCGGTCCGCTACCTGCACGTCCTCTCGTCGGGGAGCGACGGCCCCCGCGAGATGCTCCGGCGCGTCGCCGAGACCGACGCCTACGGCGAGACGGCGGTCGCCTTCCGGGGCGTCCTCAACACCGCCTCGCTGACCGGCAACGTCAACGAGGGCCTGCGGCGGGTCGCCCGAGACACGCCCTCCGAGGGGATGCTCTCTCCCTTCCTCCTGAAGTTCCGCGAGCACGCCGGACAGGGCGACGACGCGCTCCGGAACTACCTGCGGATGGAGAGCCGGATGCTCGGTCACCGACAGGACCGCGCCCGCGACCGCGCCGAGGGCTTCCTCGAACTGCTCGCCGAGCTGTTCATCGTGCTCCTCGTGCTCCCGTCGTTGCTCGTCATCGTCCTCACCGTGATGAGCGTCATCGCGCCCGGCCTCTCCGCGCCCGTGGCCACGCCGCTCGGACAGACGACCACCCGCGGCGTCGTCGTCTACGCGAGCGCCGTGTTCATCGTCGGCGTCGGCCTCGGCGCGAGCGTGCTCGTCGCCGGCCTCCGCCCGCCGGACCAGTCCGTCGAGTACGACCGCCCGGTCGACGCGCTCAGCGTCCTCGACTCGGCGCTGTCGAACCCGGCAAGCGCGGCCGTCGCCTTCGGCTTTCCCGCGGTCGTCTGCGCCGGTATCGCGGCGCTCGTCGGCGCTGACGCCGTCGGCGTCGCGCTCGCCGGCTACGTCGCCTACGCGGTCCCGGTCGGGCTCGTCGGCGTCCGCCGCGCCCGCCTCGACGACGCGAAGGACCGCGAACTGAAGGACTTCGTCCACGCCGTCTCCGGCCACGTCAGCCTCGGCCGCCCCTTCGGAGACGCCGTCGAGCGCGTCGGCCGCGACGTGGACCTCGGCCCGCTGGACTCGGACGTGGCCGACCTTGCGCTCAACCTCCGCTTTACCGCGCCGAGCTCCGGGACCGACGTGAACCTCCGGACGGCCGCGTTAGCCCGGTTCGTCGACCGCGTCGGGACGCCGATGGCCGAACAGACAATCGGCCTCGTCGTCGGCGCGCTCGACGGCGGGAGCGACACCGGAACCGTCTTCGACACGCTCCAGACCGAAATCGGCCGCCTCTACCACGAAAAGCGCGCGCTCCGGTCGGGACTGCTCGTCTACGTCGCGGTCGGCTGGACGACCGCGCTCCTCGTCGTCGGCATCACCGTCGCCGTCAACGTCCACGTCTTCGACGGCTTCGCCCAGCTCTCGACGCTCTCGACCGGCGGGTCGTTCGCCATCAACGCCGGCGCGGTGGACCTCGACCGCGACCGCTACCAGCTGTACGTCGTCACGCAGGCGACGATGCTCGCCTCCGGCTGGTTCGCCGGCACGGCGAGTCGCGGGCGCTACGAGGCGCTCCTCCACTCGGGCGCGCTCGTCGTCGCGTGCTACCTCGTCTACGCCGGGGTGGGACTGATATGAGCACGAACCGCGGGCAGGCGAACGTCGTCGGCGTCGCGCTCCTGCTCGGCGTCGGCGTCGTCGCCATCGGCCTCCTGACCGCCAGCGTCGGCGGGCTCGTGGACGCCCAGATAGCGACCGCGGACGCCGACGCCGCCGCGGACGGCTTCTCGTCGCTCCGGGACGGCGTCGTCGCCGCCGCGAACGACAGCTATCCGGTTCGCGTCACCGACGGCGACCTCTCGCGGGTGAACAGGACGGTCCGAATCGTCTCGGAGACGAGGCCGACCGAGACCTACGACGCCGACGGCTACGTCGCCGACCTCGGCGGCCGGCGGGTCGCGTTCGTCGGCGGCGCGGTCGTCCGCGGCACCGGCGACGCGGCCTCGCTCGTCACGCCCGTCCCCCTGTCTGTCGCCGGCGACGCGGCGTTTCTCGCGCTACCCGTCCTGACCGCCGACGCCACCGACGGCGGCGGGCTCGGGTCGGGCGCGGCGCTCCGAACGCGAACGACGCGAACCGTGACCGACCGCCCGGCCGACGGCTACGCGGTCGCCGTCGAGACGGCGACCCCCGAGGCGTGGGAACGAGCGTTCGAGCGCCGCGGCTTCGACACGACTCGAACCGACTTCGACGGCGACGGCACCGAGAGCGTCGTCGCGGCCGTCCCCGACGAGCGGACGCTCACGGTCGCCCGGTACGACGTTTCGGTGGTGATTGACCGTGGCTGACGCGCCCGAACCGCGGCCGACAGCGTCCGACGCGTCCGGGTCGGCGTCGTCAACGACCGGATTCCGAGCCGCCGAGCGCGCCGTGGTTCCCGTCGTCGGGAAGGCGCTCGAAGCCGCAGTCGCCGTGCTGTTCATCGGGCTGTTGACGACCGTGCTGTTCGGCGGCGTCGTCCCCGACCACCGCGCCGCGGTCGGCCACGAACTCGCCGACAGAACGCTCGCGGCGGCGACGGAGCGAGTCGAGGCGACCGCCGTCGTCCCCGACTCGGCGGTCCGCGGGACCAGACGAACCGACGCGGACCTCCCCCGAGCGATTCGCGGGCGGGCCTACCGAATCGCGTACGTCCCGAACGCCACCCTCGCGACCGACCCGAACGTGACCGCGCCGGCGCTCGTCCTCGACCACCCGAACGACGCGTTCGACCGGCGGCTTCCGGTGACGCTCCCCGACTCCGTGACCGTCTCCGGCGAGTGGGACAGCGGCAACGACTGCGTGGTTCGCGTCGCCGTCGGCGACGATGGCACGACGCTCGAACTCGCGAACGGAGGGGCGGATGCGTAGTCGCCGCTCGACGCGCGCACAGACGACGCTCGCCGGCCTCGCGGTGGCGCTCGTGCTCGTGACCGCGGTCACGGTCGGAGCCGTCGCCGCCGCCGACCGAGCCCTCGCGGGCGCGACCGGCGACTCGCTCGAACAGCAACGCGCCGAGCGCGCCGCGGAGGCACTCCTCACGGACTCGCCCATCACCTGGTCCGACAACGGAAGCGACGCCGTCGACCTCACGCTCGCCAACGACACGAACGCGACCGTGCTCGCCGCCGCCGTCCCGTCGCTTCGCGACGCCGCGTTCCGAGTGCGCCTCGACGGTCGGTCGGTCGCCGAGCGGGGCGACCCGTCGGGCGGTGCCACGGTCAGCCGCGGCGCTGTCGCCGTCACCCGGCGGAGCGTCCGCGGGTCGATCAACCTCTCTGCGGAGACCAACACGACGCTCACCGGGCGGACGAACCGCACCCAACTCGACGTGGACCCCGACCCGAACACGACGGTGCAGACGGTTCGGGTCGGAAACAGGGTCGTCCTCCACCGGCCGGGCGGAATCGAGGGGCGGCGCATCGTCGGGGTGCCGTCCCGCTCCGACCCCGTGATTCGCGTCGAGACCGCCGGCTCCGACCCGTCAGGGAGCGTCGACGTGTCGGCGACGGCGTTCGACTCGACGGTCGTTCGAATCGAGGTGACCGTCGATGCGTGAGCCGCGCGAGGAGCGCTCGCGACGACGGCACCGCAAACGCGCGGACGCCGACCCCACCCGCCCGGCCGACCGCGGACAGCTCTCGTTGACGGTCGTCGAGGCGACCGTCGCCACGCTACTCGTCCTCGCCGTTACGACGGGCTTCGCGCTCGCACCGCCCGCGGCGGCCCCCGAATCGGACTCGCTGGCGCGGCAGGCGACCGATGCCGCATCGCTCGTGGCGTCGGTCCCGGCGGCCGGGTCGGGAACACTTCTCGGCGAGGCCTGCGCTTCGCCGAGCGACTTCGACGACCGAGCGACGCGACTTCACGAGGCCGCCTCGGCGGGCCTCCCGGACGGGGCGTTCGTCTCGCTTCGAACCGACGTCGGGTCGGTCGGCAGGCCGCCGCCGGAGACCGCGCGCGTGCGGACCGCGACCGCCGTGGCCCCGCGTTGTACCGCGAGGCTGGAGGTGTGGTATCCGTGAGCCGACCCACCCGCGGTTCGGGCGACCGCGCCGCCGCATCGACCGGCGACCGAGGACAGCTGGTGCTCGTCTCCGGAGCCGTCGTCGTCGTCGCCCTGTTCGCGCTCCTCGTCGTCCACGCGCAACTCGGGTTCGCCGGCGCGACCGAGACGGCCGAGGCACCCCCGCTGGACGACGTCGTCGAGACGACCGAAGACGCGGTCGAACTGGCGACCGCGGGCGTTGCGGGTCGGTACGACTGGGCCGAGAGAGACGTCGCCGTCGCGGACTTCCGCTCGCGGCTCACCCCCGCGCTGGCGAACGTCGAACGCGCGCGGGCCGGCGGCGTCGCACTGACGACGAACTCCTCGGCGGCCGGAACCTGGGCGTTCAGGAACTGCCCCGACGGTCCGTACCGGGAGTTCGGCCCCTGCGTCGCCGACGATGGCGTCGTCGTGCAAGAGCGCGCGGGCGAGACGGCCGTCGTCGCCGTCCTCGTGGACGTCCGAATCGCCACGCCACGGTCGCGGACGGACCTGACGGTCGCCGTGCGCCCGAACTGAACGCCGCCGCGACGGAACGGTCCCGCTCGCCTCGCGTCCGGAGAAACGGCCGGTCCGTCGGGCATTCGCGTTAACGACAAAAATCAGACTAAACCCATGAATTACCTTCGAACGATACGTTCCGACGACTCGTACAGCGAAGAGAGACTGTAGGAGCGAACCACCCCACAGGATGCCTAAATCAGCGATTCGTGTAGATATTAGCAGTGGTGAGTTATTGTCAAACTACGAGAAAACTTGTGACCGAGAAATGCGCGAAGTTAGCCATTTCGCCCGTGTGTAGTGGGAATATTCCGTTTTCGAACCGTTAATCGGACCAATCCCCCGATACAGAACTGTCTATTTTTCAATATATCGGCGAGTATTATATATGTCGGATTCTCGGGGCACCGTCTAGTTGAGGGATGAACAGTTGGAGAGCTGTCTTCCTACGTTCTCAGACGTTGTCTTCTGCGTCTGCCAAGAGTCTGTATTTGATATAGTTATCCAGTTCTGACTGGATGGGGCGAGAGATTCCTGTCGTCACCCGTTCAAAGGTACGCCCGCTCACGAGTGTGACCAGAAAGTTCGTGACTAGCTCTGGATCCACTTCTCTAAAATCGCCGGATTCGACCCCGTCCTGCAGTATCTCCTGTATCGTTTCGCGGAAAACGTCTTGAGACCGATTGAAACACTCTTGGAACGCTTCGTCCTGTGCAGCCCGCATCCGCAACTCCGTCAACACCGTCTCGTAATCCTGGACTCCCCGGTCGTTGGGTTCGGAGATGACTTGGTCAAAGAGGCTCCGGAGTCGGGTTTCTGGGTCTCCATCGTCAGAGACGGGCATTCCAACCTGTGCAAATCGTTTAAGCAAGTAGTCGAGAAGGTCCAAAAGAACGTCGTCTTTTCCGTCATAGTGGTAGAAGACCAGCCCCTCTGACTTGGAAAAATGCTGACTGATTCGCTCGATCGTCAGATTGGCATATCCGTGCTCGGCAAGGGCGTCAAACGTCGCTTTCAGTATCTCCGTCTTGGTATCGTCAGGCTCGTCGACAAAAAGAGGGCCCCGTTTGTCCATGCTGTTGAGTTGCCTCTCCACCTAATTAGCGGTTACCCTCTTCGAATGGGCGTCGCTGTGGTCGAAGCTATCCGCCATCTACGCAGTCGTTTCCCGTCCGAGTCGCGAACTCTGTCGTCAGAGACCGACACATTGATACTTCTGTCCTGGTTTTGACTGAGTACTCAGTAAGGATTAGAATGATACAGAATATATCTCGGAGCACGCGGTCGTTGGCCATCGCGCTTACTACCGTCCTGGTCGTGGGATTCGTCGCGGGTGCGGTCCCTACGATCGCGACCGCTCAGACATCGCAGTCCGGAAGTGTCGTTGGGAACCCAGACATCACGTTTGCAACTTCGTCTGGGACGCTCTCAGCCGGCACGACCGACGAGCTCACAATCTCGGTCGTCAATCGCGGTCTGATTATCGAACACGGTCCATCGCAGTACGAAGAGGAAGTGATGACTGCAAGGGGATTAACGTTCGAAGTAGACGACGAAGACGCTCCAGTCGACGTCCAAACCGGACAGGTCTCTATCGGGAACTTCCCGACTGGAAGCACGGAGAAGACAGTCTCGGTCACCATCCCGGAAGACGCTGAACCGGGAACGTACCAACTCCCGGTCACCTACGAATATTCGTACACTCGTCACGTTCGGTATAGCCCCAGCGGAACCACTGAGGGAACCGATTCCACGCGAACAGAGACTGGTTCGATAACGATCGATATCAAGGATGACGCTCGGTTCGAAATCGTCGAGACAAACGCGACGACCCAAGTCGGTGATGACAGCGACGTTTCGTTCACGCTTAGGAACACCGGATCGGAAATTGCGAAAGCCGCGAGTGTGAACGCAGAGTCAAAGAGTAGCTCCCTGACGTTCGAGTCGGGCGACACGTCCTCGACGGCATCCGTTGGCGACTGGGAGCCGGGTGAAAACCGGACGATTACGTACCGTGCCGCGCTCCAATCTGGCTCCGCCGTGCGTGCATACGCGCTAGATCTGATGGTCAATTACGACGACACTGACGGTATCAGCCGTACGTCCAATCCCATCACGACCACCGTCGAGTCGCTCCCCGAGCAGTCGTTCGCCTTCTCGGACGTGTCCTCGTCGCTCCGAGTGGGCGAAGACGGGGATATCGTCGGTACGATCGAGAATACCGGTCCTCACACGGTCCGAAGTGTGACAATTCGACCGGTGAACAATCCGGAGACAGTTATTCCGGGTGAGGACTCTACCGCCGTCGGGTCGCTCGCGCCGGGAGAATCCAAGTCCTTTCGACTCCCGATGGAAGTTACGAGTGAGGCAGAGGTCGGCGAGAAATTATTCAATGTCGAGGTTCGGTATCGTGACGGCGACGGAGATCAGCGGACCTACGACAAACTCGACCTCCTGGCGACTATCGGCCCGGACCGAGACGAATTCGGACTCGCGGTTTCCGACCGGACGATTACTGTCGGTAAATCACGGGTCGTCACCGTCGAAGTGACGAACAACCTCAACGAGACGGCCACCGATATCGAAGCGCGGCTATTCGCCGACGACCCCCTCAGCGCCGCTGGCTCGGACACGAGTTACATCGAGTCCTTAGAGCCCGGTGAGTCCGCGACGCTGGCGTTCGAAGTGACGGCGGCGTCGTCCGCGACGGCGGGAAGTACGTATCCCATTTCGTTCGACTTCCGCTATACGGACGGTGACGGCCGTACGCATCTCACGGACACGTTCAGGAAACCGCTGGATGCCGTTCAGCCCCAGAGCAGCGGCGTGTCGCCGATTACGCTCATCTTAGGGTTGGGGGTGGTTGTCGCAGGGGGTGTCGCAGTCGTCTACTGGAGGCGGAAGTAATGTCACTAGCTGAGAGGATTGAAACGGCGACAGAACGCCTCAACACGACGATCGTGGACCGCCCACGTGTAGTTATCGTCGCCTTTTTGCTGCTCACGGGTGTGTTCATCGGCGGGTTAGGGTCTGTGCAGATGAGCGCTGGCGGACTCGACGCGTTCACAGACGACTTACCCGAACAGAAGACCCTCGATGAGGTCGAACAGAACTTCGAGCAGCCGTTCGAGACAGATGCTCAGACGACGACGCAACTCATTCGGACGAAGAGCAACGTCCTGACTCAGGAGGCGCTCGTCCGCGACGCTCGCCTACTCGAACGCGTTGCCGAACACGATGAGTACCGGATGGAATCGGCTCGTGGCCCGGCTCCAATCATTGCGCAGCATCTCAATCCGTCAGCGACGACACCGGCAGACTACCGGCGAACGCTCGAACGGGCGACTCCGTCCGAAATCAGACAGGCTGTTCGCGAACTTGACGACTCGTCCCGACTGTCCGGAGTGGTCTCAAATGATTTCAATCCGACCAGCGTCTCCGCGTCGGCCTCAATCACGACGATTTCGCATGACTTCCCCGGGAGCTTCGGTGACGACGACCTGACTGCTGTCCAGACGGACCTCCAAGCGATTGCTGACGATACGCCGGGCGATGTTCGTGCGTTCGGGTCGGGAACGACCGAAACAGAGATTTCGCAGTCTGTGCAGGACTCGCTTCTGATCGTGATGCCCGTCGTAATCCTGTTGTTGCTCTTCTTCTTGGTGGTCGCGTATCGTGACCCCATCGACGTACTGTTAGGATTAGTCGCACTCGTGATGACGATCATCTGGACGTTTGGGTTCCTCGGGCATTCGGGGATTCCGTTTAGCCAGCAGATGATTTCAGTCCCGGTATTACTGCTTGCGGTCGGTGTCGACTTCGGGATCCACATCATCAACCGCTACCGAGAAGAGACCGAACGCGGGTTCGAAGCGGTCGAAGCAATGCGAGAAGCGAACGCCCAGCTCCTGATCGCGTTCGTCATCGTCACCGTGACGGCGGTGTTCGGATTCGGCGCAAACGTCATCTCTGATCTGACGCCGATTCGGAATCTGGGTATCGCTTCGGCGGTCGGGATTATCTTCACGTTCCTCATCTTCGGGCTGTTTTTACCCGCAGCCAAGCTGGTGTGTGATAACGTGCGTACGCGGCTTGGAGTCCCGGAGTTCAACACCTCTCCAATCGCGTCAGAAGAGTCGGCCCTCGGACGAGTGTTAGCATTCCCCGCGCGGGTGAGCCAACACGCCCCGGCAGTGATTGTCCTGCTATTGCTGCTATCGAGTACTTTCATGGGCGCGTATGGGGCCGGCGTCGGCACCTCGTTCGAAAACGAGGACTTCCTGCCGCCCGAGGAGCTTCCAGCCTACGTCACAGGGCTACCTGAACCGTTTAGCCCAGGGGAGTATACGATCACGTCAACCATCAACTTGCTCGATGATAAATTTGGGAGCAGTCAGGGGAGCACTGTGAAGATATATGCCCAAGGAAACTTCAAGGAAGATTACGCGCTCGAAGCCCTCGTAGCTCCAAACGACAACCCCCCGGAGTCGTTTGCAGTTGGATCCGGCGGGCAAGCACAGGCACAGAGCATCGTGACAGTCATTAGGTCCCACGCGGATCAAGACGAAGAGTTCGCTGCCTTAGTCGCTCGGAACGACCAGAACGATAACGGGATACCCGACCAAAATCTCGAACGAATTTACGACGAACTGTTCGCATCCTCGGCGAGTGGGCGGGCCGAACAGTACCTCACTGAAGATTACCGGTCCGCGTTGATCGAATATCAGACAGATTCTGATGCCTCACAGACAGAAGTAACAACTGGTGGGGATGAATTGGCAGACAAGTTCCAGTTTAAAGCGACGTCCACGGGAGATGTCGTCGTCCGTGCAGCGGTGATGGATCGTATCTTCCAGTCGGCGATTCAGGGACTCGCCCTCGCAGTCGTGCTGACCGCCGCGTTCCTCGTGGCGATATACGGAATCCTGGAACGCAAACCGATGCTCGGCGTGGTTAACGTCTTCCCGATACTGATTGCAATCGCGTTCTTGCTCGGGACGATGCGATATCTGGATATCACGCTGAACGCATTGACAGCAACGATTCTCTCCATCTCGGTCGGGGTCGGTATCGCCTATTCGGTACACACGACCCATCGCTTCATCGACGAATACGACGCGACGACGGGTGCGCACGAAGCGATGATGATCACGCTGACCGGAACGGGAGGCGCGTTGTTCGGCAGTATGCTGACGACCGCGTTGGGGACCGGTGCGCTCGCGCTCGCGATCACCCCGATCCTCGGCAACTTCGGCGTCCTGATCGGCCTGAGCGTCACTTATTCGTTCTTGGCAGCGGTGATCGCACTCCCGCCCGCAGTGTTGCTCTGGGAACGAATACAGCAATGGGATCTCGATCTATTGGCGCGTCTCCGTCCAGCGATGTAAAGCGGACGAACGACGGTCACAATTTCGCGCCGCTGGTGGGTGGTCGAGCGTCGGCGCGCTCGTCGGAATCCTCTGTAGTTATTGAGAAATCTAACACGTTTCCCCCGCTGGAACGGTCTAGTTAGTGACCACCTCGACCGGTGTTTTCCGTCGAACGATTGATGCGGTCGTTGGACGCATAGTATTTCACAAATAAGACAAGATAACCGCAGACGACCCCATGACTGACCACCGAGGTGTCACAGAATCGTTCGACTCGAATTTCGCGGGTGTGAAACTACGTTCCGGCGAGGTTTCGCTCAACGTAATCAAGCTGACCGCTCAATCCTAATCGAGAGATTGCAGTCGGATAACTGTAACCGTCAACGAGAAGAACAGCGCCTGATTGTCCGTGTTTCTCAGAGAGCCGATGGAGAAACGCGGCAGTCGGATCAGCAATATTTCGTCCGAACGATTCGATGTCAAGAATCGGTTTCGTCTCGATGTTTATTGTATTAGATAAGCAAGACTGCTCGCCATTGATTTTGACAGCGGACTCGTCGACCGCAATCCGTTTCGGTTTCGTCTCAGGCGGATTGTAACCACTAACAGCCAGCCGACATGTGAACTTCCAGACGCCTTGATGAGAGCGTTGAACGCCAAGCAACCGGAGAATCCTTTTGTTCTTTAAGTGGACAGTTGGTCGCCCGGAGCTGGGCGTCGAACGCCCTAACGGGCGTCCTCAGAACGCTCCGCGTTCTGACGGGCGCACGAGAGCTTTGCGCTCGTGAGCATCCGAAAGACGCGGTTCGTCTTTCGAGCCCACAAACTCGCTTTTCGAGTCTGGGACGTCGCCGTCCACTCACGCGCTCAAGTTTCTTGATAACCCGCCGCAAAGCGCTCGCTGAGCGGGTCTGCGGACATCATTCCGAATCAGCTCAACGACCTGCTCGTTCCTCAAACTGACTTAACTAGACAGTGCCGGCTCTCGAATCGCCGCTAGCTGTGCGTCTCCGCGGCGGCCCGTCGGGCGCGTCGCCGACCGACTCGAAACGGCTCAGTACGACAGCGTCCACTGGCGGTCGATGAGCCAGTCGTCCAACTTCCCGAGGGGGTCGTCTTCGACGTGCGTGCCGTGGCTCACGAGGACTGTCTCGATGTCGTAGTCGAACAGTTTGACGAGATTCCGCTCGGCTTCCTCGTGGCTCAGGTCGTTGAACTGCGCCGCCGGCGGGACGAGGAACCCCGGCGGGAGGCCGCGGCGGTCCGACCCTTCGACCACGTCGCCGGCGATGAACACGCCGTCGTCCGCCAAGAGCAGGCCGCTGTTTGCGACCGTGTGGCCCGGAACCTGCACGATTCGAATCCCGCCGTCGAGCACGTCGTCGTGGCGGAAGTGGCGGTCGGCCTCGACATCGAGCGCGTCGTAGAATCCCTTCGCACCGCCGGGGACGAGCAGTTCGGGGTCGAACGCGTCCAGCACGGCGGGGGTCCCGCCGAAGTGTCCCTCGTCGCCGTGAGTGATGACGAGTCGGTCGACGCCGCCGAACTCCGACTCCAGCACGGACACCAACTCCTCGGCGTCGTCGGGGAACGCCGCGTCGACCAGCGTGGTCGTGCCGGTCGGTCGGTCTTCGACGACGAACACGCGGACGTGGTCGAACTGTATCGTGTACACTCCGTCTGCGACTGCTGTCACGGTCATGTGCAGTCGACGCTACGACGAGCCACGTTAAAAAAGGGGGACGCGCGTTCTCATTCGCGTGTAACGGGTGTCCGACAGTCGGCAACGAGCGGCGGGGAGCCGGAGAGTTGCCACCCTCGAACGACGCTACTCCCCGTCGGCGAGGGACGACACGACGGGACACGGCGCATTCAGGAGAATCGACTGGGCGACGCTCCCGAACAGCATCTTCCCGGTGCGCGAGCGGCGTCGCGGGCTCACCACGATGTAGCTCGCGTCTTGTGCTTCGGCGTACTCGATGACTTCGTCGGCCGGGGTGCCGACCAACCCCACCGTCTCGTACGGGACGTCCAGCCTCGACACCGAGTCTTCGGCCATCTCGGCGGCGGCCGACCGAATCTGTTCCATGTCCTTCGGCGCTTCGGCCTGCGCGCTCGTCAGTCCGAGATCGACGAACTCCGAGCGGGTCAGTGCGTGGACGACGTGGACCGATTCCTCGAACGCCGCCGCCAGCGATGCGGCTTCCGCGACAACGTGTGATGACCGACCTGAACGGTCGACCGCTGCAACAACGACCATATCAGGTGTACCACGGTGGGATATAATATCGTTTCGCCGAATCCCACCCGGAGCGACCGCGACCCACCGCGTCGACGCGACTCGCGGTCGGCATCCGACGCGACTCGTGAGCTCGACCGTCGAATCCGACGGAGTATCAACGATGTCGTAACTCAGCCGAAATCGGCCGAAACGCGTTACACAGATAAGTCTGTAATTCCGATGCAGATAGATAGAAAATTACCCCTGTATTTCAACATCATCGAAATGAAGACGGTCAGTTCAAGCGGCTCGCCCGCGACATCGACGCGGTCGCGTGGGGTCTGTGGGAAACGGGAGAAAACAGAGGGGGAACTGGAGCGGACGGGTGAGAAACGAGGTTGACAGACGGAGAACGGAGGGAACAACGCTCAGCCGGCCGTCCTATCCCTTCTCGGTGTCGGTGCCGGGTGCTCGCCTCGCCGGCTGTCGAAGCGCCGCACGCGTCGAGAGCGCCGGACGGTGCGCTGTTCGGGTGAAGACCACGGGACGAAACCAGACGGGGGAACGAACGCGGCGTGAGAAAGGCGACGAGGTCCGCGGCGTCGTTACGCGCGAAGCGAGCGCACGGTGGGGAGCGCAATCGCGCCCAGACCGAGCAGGATGATGACGAGGGCGATGGGGCTCGTGAGGAAGATGGTCGGCGAGCCGCCCGAGAGGACGAGCGACCGGCGGAGGTTCTCCTCCGCGATGGGCGCGAGGATGAGCCCGAGCACCATGGGAGCCAACGGGTAGCCCCGGAGCCGCATCGCGTACCCCAGCACGCCCGCACCGAGCATTATCCACGCGTCGAAGACGTTGCCGCGGAGGGCGATAGCTCCGATGACACACAGCACGAGGATGGCGGGCCAGATGTGGGACTTCGGGATGTTGATGAGGCGCGCCCAGTAGTTCGCGCCGAGCATGCCGAAGATGAGGATGAACACGTAGATGAGGAGGAACCCGACGAAGATAGTGTACAGCAGGACCGGCTCTTCCTGATACAGGCCCGGACCGGGGTTCACGTCGTGGACCAACAGCGCACCGATGAGGATGGCGGAGACGGAGTCACCGGGGATACCGAGCGTCAGCGTCGGAATCAGCGCGCCGCCGGTGCTCGCGTTGTTCCCGGACTCGGCGGCCGCGACGCCGCGGATGTTCCCCTCGCCGAACGACGGGGCGCTGTCTTTGAGCCAGCGGGTTGCCTCGTTGTACGTGATGAACGCCGCGATGTCGCCGCCAGCGCCGGGAATCGCGCCGATGAACGACCCGAGAATGCCCGACCCGACGCTGACCGGCGCGATGGACCGCAGGTCCGAAACCGAGGGGAACACGCCGGTTATCTCCTGGTCGACGCGGTCGTTCCCGCTGTTGATGCCTTGGGAGTACTTGCGGAGTCCCTCGGCGATGCCGAACAGGCCGATCATGACCGCGATGAACTCGACGCCGGTGAGCAGTTCGGGGATGTCGAACGTAAAGCGGTGGAAGCCGGTCACGGGGTCGATACCGACCGTCGCGACGAGCATCCCGAACAGACCCGAGACCATCCCTTTGGTGAGCGAGTCGCCGCTCACGCTGGCGATGATGGTCAGTCCGAAGAAGGCGAGCGCGAAGAACTCCGGAGACCGGAACCGGAGGGCGATGTCGGCGATGACCGGCGAGAAGAACATCAGCGCGATAACGCTGATGACGCCGCCGACAAACGACGCGATGGTGCTCACGCGAATCGCGCGGCCGGCCTCGCCCTTCTGGGAGAGCGGGTGACCGTCGAAGATGGTCGCCGCCGCCGACGGGGTGCCCGGCGTGCGGATGAGAATCGCCGGAATCGACCCCGCGTAGACCGCACCGCCGTAGATACCCAACAGGAGAATCATCCCCTGACTCGGCTCCATCGTGAAGGTGAACGACAGCAGGACCGCGATGGTCATCGTCGCCGTCATCCCCGGAATCGAACCCATGAGGATACCGAGTAATATCCCGCTGACCATGAGCAGAAGGACGAACGGGTCGGCGAGGTTGACGAGCGCCTGAGTGATGTATTCGACGACCATCAGAAGGTCACCACCAGCGGAAGTTGCGGCAGTAGCCGCGACACCGGGATGACGCCTTCAGGCAGGCGCACGAGGAATATTCGGGCGAAGATGTAGAACAGCGCGATGGGGAACCCAATCGACAGCGCCGCACCCAGCAGTTTCGACCGGATGTTCGAGTAGTAGAGGACGACCGGCATGAACAGCATGGTCGACACGAGGAACCCTAAAACCGGCATCAACAGGACGTATCCGACGAGGAACGCCGCGACGGCGGCCGCCGGTCTGAAGTCGAACTCCGAGATTTCGAGTTCCGTCTCGGAACCGGTCAACACGTCGATACCCGCGAAGAAGATGATACCGACCGACACCGCTATCGGGAAGAACGACGGCCCGACGCCGTCGCCCGACGGGAACTGGCTCGCGAAGAAGATGACGACGGCCGAAAACAGGATGAAGAAGACTGACAGCGGACTTGAACGAACGCTCTCCAAGCCGATTCTATCAAGGACGGCCCCGACTTTCTGAATGACCATTATTTGTTCTGCCTCGTGGTATGATACCAAGCAATCGTATGTAATAAACATATTGGTCTTTCCGCGCCCGCTCGGGGCTGAAAGTCATGATTTCGACACGAAGGCTAAGTGCGGGCGAGACTATCGACCAGTCGCGGTCGGAACTCGCCGTCGGGAGTGGACGTTCGCACACGCCGAGGCGGGTCTCGGCGGGCGAGCGATACAGTAGTGAATCCGACAGCTCTGCCGTCGAGGGCGCCGCGTTTCGCGTCCATCGATAGAATTAACCAGCGTTACGAACTACCCTTCCATCGGAATGAGTGTTAGCAACGTCACCGAGGGTATCGACCAGATTCAGTTCGAACACGTCCGAGTCCTCGTACTGAAGGACACGCCGGCGGGGAAGACGACGCTCGTCGACACCGGCTTCGACGAGGACGGCGACGAGTTAGTCGAGATTCTGGAGCGGGCGTACGGCGGCGTCGACCGCGTCATCATCACCCACGGCGACCACGGCCACCACGGCGGCCTCCCGTCGGTGATGGAGGCGTTCGACCCCGAACTCGTCGCGTCGGCCAACGAGTCGAAGCTCCACGAGGCCATCGACTACGAACCGGACGTGGCGTTCACCGACGGCGACGTGCTCGACGGGAACATCCGCGTCATCGAGGTGCCGGGCCACACGAAGGCGACGTCGGCGCTCCTGCTCGAAGACCGCGGCATCCTCATCTCCGGGGACGCCCTCGACGGGGCCGACCGCGCGGGCCTCCCCGCGGGGTATCTCCTCCCGCCGCCGGCGCTGTTCAACGACGACCACGAGGCCGCCGAAATCAACCTCTACGACCTCCTGCAGTACGACTTCGAGACGCTTCTCGTCTTCCACGGCTCGCACGTCTTCGAGGACCCCAAGGGCAAACTCGACGACTTCCTCGTCGAGCGCGAGTGGGACCCCCGGCCGGAGTGACCCCGCCCCGTCGAACCGAGCGACACCGGCGGCGTCACGCTCCTCGATAGCCCACCAACGGCATGCTTTTCCGACGACCGATCGCGGAGCGGCCGCGCCGTAAACGGCGTCCGACCGAGACACGAACGAGCGGAGTGATGAGTGACCTGTGTCTGAGAAAGACGGCGGTTGAGAGATGAATCGCTGAGCACAGTCGGATGCGAGCGAGACGAAATCGGTCGCGTCAGTCTCGAAGGACCGAAACGTCGAACACCGGCTTGCAGGTCTCGCCGGCGAGGAACGCCTCGAAGGCGTCTTCGGACTCGGTGAGCCGGAACCGGTCGTCGAGGAACGTGGCGTGGTCCACGTCGCCCGAGCCGATGAGTCGGAACGCCCGCTCGAAGTCCTCGAAGGTCGCGCCGTAGGTACACTGGAGGTCGACCTCCGCGCGGACGAGCGGCGTGTACTCCATCGTGGTCTCGCCGGTCTGGCCGACGAGGACGATCTGGCCGCCCTTGCGGACCTGCTCGACCGCCATCGGCAGTCCCGACGGGTGGCCGGTCGTGTCGAAGACCACGTCGAAGCCGACGCCGCCGGTCAGGTCGCGCTGGGTGGCGGTCAGGTCGTCTTCCTCGATGTTGACCGCGGGGTAGCCGAGTTCCTCTGCGAGCGGCAGTCGGTAGTTCGTGTCCCGACCGACGCCCGCGACGACGACTTCAGCGCCCTGCGAGGCGGCCACCTGCGCGCAGAGCAACCCGATGGGCCCCGGCCCGGCGACGAGCACTCGGTCGCCCGCCTTGACACGGGAGTTCTGAATGACCGCGCGCGTGCAGATCGCCGTCGGCTCGACGAGCGCCGCGTGTTTCGGTTCGACGTTCGACGGGACCGACTGGAGCGCTGACTCGGGGACGGAGATATAGCCGGCGTACGCCCCATCGAGGTCGATACCGGTCAGGACCGCGTCCTGACAGATGCTCTCCTCGCCGATCTGGCACTGGAAACACTCGCCACAGCCGCGAATCGGTCGCTCGACCACGCGCTCACCGACGGAAAACCGGGTGGCATCGTCGCCGCGCTCGACCACGCGGCCGGTGTACTCGTGGCCGATGATGGTCGGCGTCTCCATCCGCTCGAAGGCGGACTTGAACTTGTAGATTCCCGCGTCGCTCCCGCAGAGTCCGGCGTAGTCGACTTCGATGAGGACCTCGTTCGACGCCGGCTCGGGTGTCTCGACGTCGACGAGTTCCATAGCTCCGGGCTCTCGGCTCGTTTTGGCTAACCCGCGCATACATCTCCTTGAATACCGCCGAGGTATAAATCTACGCTCTTGGGGGAGAAGCTTGCGGGGTCGGTCGGCGGGGACCCGCGGCTCGCGGGGGCTGAAATCGCGGCGCGCGCGTTTCTCGGTACTACCCGGCGCTCGCGGCGGCACGAACCGCCCGACTGCACCGCGATATCGACCGTCGCGCCATATTCGGAGGGACCACAATGCTTATTGTATGGATTGTTCAAACATTCGGATACAATGGGAGACGAAACCATTAGCAATCGGAGTGGACACAGCGCACTGAACAGACGGAACTTCATCAAGGCCGCCGGCGTCGGCGGAGTGGCGCTCTCTGCCGGCTGTCTCGGCAGTCTCTCCGGCGAGCAGGAGTGGCCCTCTCGGCCGGTCGAAGTCATCTCCCCGTGGTCGGCCGGGGGCGGGGCCGACCGGACCAGCCGCGCGGTCGCCGACGCGGCCGAGAACCACACCGAAGTCTCGTGGAACGTCAGCAACCAGACCGGCGGCTCCGGCTCGGTCGGGATGAACGCGGCGGCCAACGCCGAGCCCGACGGCCACACCATCGGCTGTACGGCCCCCGAAATCGCGCTGTTCGAGCACCTCGGAATCGCCGACCTCAGCCCCGACGACATCACGCCCATCATGCAGTACACCGAGTTCCCCGCGGCGCTCGTCGTCAGCGAGGACGCCGAGTTCTCCACGCTCGACGAGTGGATTACCTACGGGCAGGACAACACCCTGCAGATGGCGAACTCCGGGTTCGGCTCGTCGTGGCACATGGCGGCCGCCGGCATCGCCAGCGAGGCCGGCGTCAACGTCGAGCACATCTCCTATGAGGGAGCCGCACCGGCCATGACGGCCGTCGTGAACGGCGAGGTCGACTGTACCGCGGTCGGCGCGGCCGAGGTCGCCCCGCAGGTCCAAGACGGCGGACTGTCCGCCCTCGGCGTGGCGTTCGACCGGCAGGTCGAGGCGCTCCCGAACACGCCGACGCTCGCGGACCAGGGCCTCGACATCTCCATCGGCTCGTGGCTCGCGCACTTCGCGCCCGCCGGCATCGACGACGAGCTGAAACAACAGCTCGCCGACGTGTACAGCGCCGTCTACGAGGACGACTCGTTCGTGGAGTTCATGGAGAACAACAACTTCATCCGCGTCGAGCGCGGCCCCGACGAGCTCGCCGACTTCCTCGACCAGCAGTACGAGTTCTACGGCAACCTCGTCGACGAACTCGGCATCGAAGAGCAGTAACGCCGCACTCGAACTCCGTGCCCCGCGACTGACCGACTCACCACGCGACACCTACCTGCGCCCTTCTCCCTTTCGTCGGCTCTCACGTCACCGCGAGCGACGGCACTCCCGACCGGGGCGCGCCCGCGACCCCGGCGCGGACTGCAAGCGTTCGACCGACCGGTAGTTTAACGTGAATCGTCCGCATCGGGTCGTGTATGCACACGATAGAGCCCGACGTAGAGCGACCGGACCGCGAACTCGTCGAGGCGTTCGAGGAGATTCCGAGCACCATCGTCTCCGACGTGACCGGCAACGTCGGACTGACCATGGACGCCGGCCTTCGCCCCGCCTACGACGGCGTCGAGATGGCCGGGACCGCGGTCACGGTGAAGGCCGCGCCCGGCGACAACCTCATCATCCACAAGGCGATCACGCTGACCGAGCCGGGCGATGTGCTCATCATCGACTGCGACGGCTACACCGACACCGGCCACGTCGGCGAACTGATGTGCACCTCGTGTCAGGCCAACGGCCTCGCCGGACTGGTCATCGACGGCGCGTACCGCGACAGCCGGGAAATCGCCGAGATGGAGTTCCCGGTGTACGGCCGCGGCGTCAACCCGCAGGGGCCACTCAAGCAGGACCCCGGCTCCATCAACGTCACCGTCTCCGTCGGCGGCGTCAGCGTCGACCCCGGCGACATCGTCATCGGCGATGACGACGGGCTGGCGGTCATCCCTCGCGAGGGAGCCGAGGAGGTCCTCGACCGCGCCCACGAGAAGCTCAGCGCCGAGGACTCCGTCCGCGAGGAAGTCCTCGAGGGCGCGTACCTCTACGAACTCAACGGCTACGACGAGCTGTTCGAGAACCTGACCATCGTCGGTCCCGAAGACTCGGTTCAGTAACGCCACCGAAGACGCGGCGGACAGCGACTGCGAACGCCCCGACCAGTCCGCCCACCGACAGTCATGCCATCCGCGCGGCCCGCGTTTTTTCGCGAGAACCCGACCGACGACGAGCGACGCCTCGACACGTGACGCCGGTGGCCGAAGCGTTCGCCACCTCGAACTCCAACATCGTTGAAACGAACCGGTGCTATTAGGGACGCGGTGGCCCATCGTCGAGGCATGACGAACTCCACCGAATCGGGCTCGCGGCGGATACAGAGCGTCGAACAGGCGTTCGATATCATCCGATACCTTCGCGAGGTCGACGGCGCGACGCTGTCGGAGACCGCTGAGGACATGGAGATGCCGGTCAGCACGGCGCACATCCACCTGGCGACGCTCGTGGACACCGACTACGTCGTCAGGGTCGGAAGCGAGTACCACTGTAGCCTCCGGTTTCTGGAGATGGGAGGGTCGATGCGCGACGGGATGGCGCTGTACCGGGTCGCCAAGCCGGAGCTCGACGAACTGAAAGAACAGACCGGCGAGCACACCAACGTGACGGTCGAGCAAAACGGATTCGCCGTCCAGCTCTACAAGGCCCAGAGTCCGGAGTCCATCGACGACGACGCGCCGCTCGGCGACCACCTCTACCTGCACTCGACGGCGACGGGGAAGGCGATGCTCGCGGAGCGCTCGCGGGACGAGGTCGACCGCATCGTCGACCGCCGCGGCCTCCCCGCCCTGACCGACGACACCATCACCGACCGCGAGGCGCTCCACGAGGAACTCGAAGCGATTCGCGACCGGGGCTACTCCATCAACCGCGGGGAACACTACCCCGGCGTCTGCGCCGTCGGGACCGCCATCGTCTCCGAACCGGACGACGCCGTCGGTGCGATAAGCATCAGCGGCCCGATGAGCCGCATCGAGGACGGACGCATCGAAGAAGAGCTCGGCCCGGCGCTCCTGAACAAGAAGAACATCATCGAGCTGAAAATAAAGCAGTACTGAGCGAGTGGTCTCAGCGCCGTCGGGTGCGGTCGCCGCGCTCGGCGGCGGTTCCCTGTCGTCTCACTCGGGCGGGCTGTCCCACTCGGAGCCGTCGTCCGCCGGTTCGTAGTCGAGGACCGCCTTCGCGTGGTCGATGTCGAACCAGCGGGCCTCGTTGCCGCTCACGGCGTAGAACGTGTCGTAGGTGACCGACTCGTCTTCGAGACAGCATTCGAGCAGGTGCGCGAAGTCCCGCTGGGAGGTCCACGTCGCCTTGAGCCGCTCGACCATCTCCTCGTACTCGGTGCTCCCGCGCTCCCACGACCCGGTCTGCGACTGGTCCCACACCTCGCCCTCCTCGACTTTGTGCTCGTCGCCGCGGTCGACGCCGCGCTCCGCGTCGCCGTAGGGGTGGTCGTACCGCTCGGTCCGGACGCTGGAGATACGAATCGAGTAGACCTGATTCGGCGCGCCGTCGCGGCGGGCGTGCGTCCGACAGATGTGCTCGCCGAACACCTTCGAGGCCCCGTAGTAGCCGTCGGGTTTCGGGAGCGTCTCGTGGGTGAGTCGGAGGGGGTCGTACTCGCTGGGGTAGTCCTCTTCGTAGAGGTCGGGCGCGAGGTCCTCCTCGTACAGCCCCATCACGCGCTGGGAGGAGGCGTAGATGAGCTTCTCGACGCCGGCGTCCTCCATCGCCTTGAGGACGTTGTACGTCCCCATGATGTTCGGCTCGATGATGTCCTCGAACGCCGCGCCCGCGTCGGACTGCGCGGCGAGGTGGATGACGGCGTCCTGGCCGTCGAACGCCGGGCGAATCGCTTCGTACTCCGCGATGTCGGCGACGAACGTCTCGTACTCCGGATGTTCGGTCCGGTCGAGATACGTGAACTCGTACTCGTCGCGTTCCGCGAGGTGGTTGAGAATCGCTTCGCCCGCCTCTCCGAACGGACCCGTGACTAGGACTTGCTGCGTAACCATCGTTACTGAGGGATACGGAACTCCCCGATTTAAATCTTGGTGGCGGCGGTACGTCCGTCTCGGTCGAAACCACTGCCGCCGCTGACCCTCGGTTTTCGACACCGTTGAAACAGTTTCGACCTGTAAGACCATGATAATTACAGATATAAAGTTGTAATGTGTATCGGTGAAACCGCGTCGTTGACCGAGATTCCGCGCTCTCACACGGTTCCAATACTGTCGAAACGGCGGCGTGCGTGACTGTGTATCGGGTTTCGAGGGGCTGACAGGTAACGCCGAAGCGCGCTCGGCGGGGAACTATTTTTATACGAGTGCTTGGTACCCAGTTCCATGGCTGGGGACGCATACGCGCTGGCCGGAGTGACCGAGGCGCTAACCGAAGCGGTGGCCGCGGAGGGCATCGCGGACTACGTCGAGTTCCGGATGGACGGGGCGACCCACCCGCTCGACGCGCTCGACGACTACGACGGGTCGCTCCCGCTCATCGTCTCGAACCGGCCGGAGTGGGCCGGCGGCACCGCCGGCGAGTCCGACCGACTGGAGACCCTCGCGGCCGCCGCCGCGTTCGACGCCGTCGAGATGGTCGACGTGGAACTGCGGACGATTCGCGAGTGCGAGTGGCTTCGGGACGAACTGCGCGAGCGTGACGTCGAACGAATCGTCTCCTACTACGACCGACAGAGTACCCCTCAGGAATCAGAGTTGTCGAAGATAATGTCAAAATGCAGTGACTACGGCGACGTGGCGAAGCTCGTCGTCTCCGCCGAGGAGAAATCGGACTCGCTCGCGCTGTTGCAGTCGTTCAACGCCGCCTCCGAGGAGGGAGTGCGAGTCACCGGATACGCATTGGGTGATATCGGCCGCCACACCCGCGTTATCGGGGTTTTCTACGGTGCATCTATCGCCTATGCGCCCATCGTGAGCGACGAGCGCTCTCCGAACGACATCGACCTCGAAACGCTGTCGAACCTCCTCGAATGGGTCTCGTCGGCGCGGTGAACCCCGGAGGTCCACGCGTCGCGCTTCGACGCGGTCGTTCGCGCCGAAGCGGCCGGTGCGTCCGCGGTTATCGGCGGGGCGGCGCGTCTCGATTCGGAGATATCGCGGTCGAGTCGGGGACAGTACTATCAGGGAGATAGGAATAATTTTGATTTGTTAGGTTCTGTTCGAGATGGGTGCTGGCCGGCTGAGCATTGGTCGGACGAGGGACCGAACAACGGGTTCCGAGTGTCCACTCGCGGACCCCCCGTCCCAACGGATACCGACTCCGGGGTTCGTTCGGGCCGTCGGAGAACAGATGACCGACCGTGCGGGTCGAACGCCGACGATTTCTTGGATGTATTCAAGTCGCCACCTCGTAAGCCTCGGCTCAGCCTCGATATCGTCGATGAACGTTCCGGAGAAACCGCCGAAAACGGCGTCTCGCACCGCCTACGAGGAGGTGAGAACTCTTGCGCCGACAGCTAACATTTATAGGCGATGGGGTGATAGGCGTTCACATGAAACTCGACGAGTCTGCACTGGCGGCGACAACAAACGACCTCACACGAGAGGTAGACGCACGAGGGGTGGCAGACCTCATCGAATTCCGAATGGACCAGGCGGACGACCCGCTCGAACAACTCGCCGCGTACGACGGCGAACTCCCGATAATCGCGACCAATCGCGCTCGGTGGTTCGGGGGAAAGGCGAGCGACACCGGACGGCTGGACGACCTGTTTTCCGCATCTCGGTACGACGCCGTGGAGTTCGTCGACATCGAACTCGAGACCGTTCGCGCCAAGGAGTGGCTGGCTCACGAGTTCCGCGAGAACGACGTTCAGCTCATCATCTCGCATCACGACTTCGAGGAGACGCCCGACCGCGACGTGCTCGACGCGATTATCGAGCAGTGCGCGGAGTTCGGCGACGTCGCGAAGGTGGCGGTGTTCCCCCAGAATCAGGGTGACACGCTCACGCTCTTGGAGGCCGTCAACGACGCGACCAACCGCGGCATCGACGTCGCCGGCATCTCCATGGGCGAAATCGGGAGCCACACGCGGGTCATCGGCCACCTCTACGGGTCGAAGCTCGGATACGCGCCCCTCCTCGCGGACGACAACGACTACGCGCCGGGGCAGATTCCGCTCGAAAAGCTCGCCTCGCTCATCGAACTCACCGAGAACGAGCACGTCGACGGACAGGTCATCGACACCATTCGGAGCGAGGTGTCGGTGCCGAAGGAACTGACGCTCTCGGACTGACGCCGGGGACCCTGCGGCCGCCCGCCGTCAGCAGACTCGTTTCATCTCTTCTCGCCGCGGACTCGGCCGCCGGGGTCAGTCGGCAAGTCGCTCGACGTCCGTCAGCACCGCGCTCGCCGTCTCGGGGCCGCCGGCCCCTTGGCCGGTGATACCCAGTCGGCCGCAGTAGTCGGCTTCGATTTGGACGGCGTTTTCCGTTCCCGACGGGGCGACCGCCGCGTTTTCGGGCACTAATCGCGGGCCGACGCGAACCGCGCCGTCCGCGACTTCGACGATGAGTCGAATCGTCTGGCCGTCCTCGGCGGCGAGGTCGAGCATACTGCCCGAAAGCTCCTGAATCCCGTCGACTTCGGCGTCGTCGAGCGTGTACTCCGTCTCGCCGTCTGCGAGGACGTTGGCGACGATGACGCCCTTGAGCGCCGTGTCCGTGCCGTCCACGTCGAAGGTCGGGTCGGCCTCGGCGACGCCGAGGTCCTGTGCCTCCGCGAGCACGTGTTCGTAGTCGAGTCCCTCGGCGGCCATCCGCGAGAGGACGAAGTTCGCCGTCCCGTTCAGCACGCCGTACACCGCCGACACGCGCGACGGGCCCACGTCCTCGATAGTCGAGAGGATGGGAAGCGCGCCGCCGACGGTCGCCCCGAAGCGGACGGTCCCCTCGCTTTCGGCTTCGAGCGCGCGCAGGTCGGCGTAGCGTTCTGCGACCGGTCCCTTGTTCGCGAGCACGACGTCGCGGTCGTCGGTCAGCGCCCGCTCGACGTGCGAGAAGCCGGGTTCGGCGTCGCCGAGCGTCGTCGGCGTCGCCTCCACCAACACGTCGTAGTCGGCGTCGAACACCGACTCGGGGTCCCCGTCGCCGACCACGCCGTCGGCGTGTTTCTTCGACAGCACCGCGTCGGCGTCGATGCCGTCGGCGTCGACGACGGCGCTTTCCGAGTCCGCGAACCCGGTCACGACGTGGTCGTGCTCGGCGGCCAGTTCGACGACGGCGCTTCCGACCGCGCCGGCACCGAGGACGCAGAGCCTCACGCGCGACCCCCTACTGTCAGCGGCTCGACGAGCTGGAGGTCCTTCTCGTCGGCGATGTCGCGCATCGCCGAGAGGACGGCTTCGGTGGACCCCGATTCGGCGGCCAGTTGCAGGCGGGCGCTGGAGACACCGATAGAGCCCGCGGGCGCGGACAGCGAGATGTCGGTGACCGTCGCGTTCCGCGTCGCTTCGATCTGCGTCAGCGTGTCCGAGAGGTCCGTCTCGATGAGGTGACCTGAGAGGATGATGGTCAGGCGCTCGCTGTACCGCTCGGTTCCGGCCTGAATGACGTTGATGCCGGCCTCGCTCAGCCCCTCGACGATGTTGTCGAACCGGTCGGGCGTCGCCTCGATGTCGACCTCCACTGGAATGTAGCCGCGCGGGGTAACGTTGCCGCGCTCGTGGAAGATCGAGAGGAGGTTCCCCCCGTGTTCGGCGATGGGTTGTAACGAGCGCAGGAGTTCGCCGGGCTCGTCGACGAGTTCGAGTCGGAGCGTGTACGCCTGAACGTCGTTGCGGACCTCACTCATCCGCACAACACCGTACTACCGTGTCGTTCATTGTCGGAAATCGAGCGAGCACACCCATATACGTATTGCGTTCGAATGGGTCGGTCGCCGACTGCGACCGCGACCGTCGACCCGTCTGCTGTGAGAGAGTCATCACTGAGGGTTCGCCGTACGGGCGTCGGCCCGAAATGTACTCAGGTTCGCTACAAAGATTACCGCACCGAGACACCCTGCGCGGAGGGTAGTAGTGCAATTATTATGCACGACAAATGACGAGAACGATAAACCAGCCACAAGATAGAATACGAAAATAGCCCAGATAGACCGGAATAAGATATAAAATTCTTATTCTATGGCCTTAATTGGTATATGAAATCACATTATTCATTTTTTACTTTGTGGACGTTCGTCGGCTATAGTCGTGAACGCCGCGAGTTGTGTCTTTATCAAACACAGACGGTTTCGAGACACTCCATTCCAGACGAACAATAGTTAACATCTCACACGGCGTATAAGCAAATGTATCCGCCGCCGACTGGAAGCGAGAGCCTGCCGTCCGCGGACGGGTGCGACAGAGGGAAACACAGAGATGGCATCAGCAAGCACACCGACACCGACGCCGACCGAAAACGAGCGAATCGCTCGACGCTTCCCGGAGGAAGTCGCGAGCGAGGGGAACATCGGCCTCATCGACGAGCTCTGCGCCGAGGACGTTCTCGACCACAGCCCGCTCGGCGAGGTCCGCGGACGCGACGAACTCAAAGCCCAGATTTCGGGGCTCAGAGAGTCGTTCAGCGACTTCTCGGCGACAGTCGAAGACGCGATTTCGGCGGGCGACACGGTCGCAATGCGCGTCACGCTCCGCGGGACCCACGACGGCGCGTTCATGGGCATCGAACCGACGGGGAAGTCCATCGAAGTCGGCAACATGGTGTTCACCCGCATCGAAGACGGCGTAATCGCCGAGCGGTGGGTCCACCCGGACATGCTCGGCATGCTCACGCAACTCGGCGCTGTCGAACTCCCCGAGGCGTGACCGACGCCGAAACGGATACGTTTCGGGCGACGAACGCGCGGTTCGACGGATGAGAAGGAAGAGCGCGGGCGACCGGGCACCCGCCCGCACTCCACGGACACTGGGGAAAAACCTCCCCGGTATACGCAACCCAAGTGCAGGTATCTACCTGCAGTAGACGCGTACTACGTCCACTGTTAAAACATTTTTCAAATGTCATATGTGTCATGTGCACGGAACGCGCACCTCGGCGACCGGACGGTCAGCCGTCGACCGTCGACAGGCGGCGGCGCTCCCGCGCGAGGATTCGCGCCCAGTAGTCGAACAGGACGCCGTCGACGTCGTACACGTCGGCGATGCGGCGGACCCACTCGTCGTCCGAAAACAGCAGTCGCTGGAAGGTCCGCACGTCGGGGTCGAGTTCGGTCCGCCGGCCGGCGTAGTAGGCGACCGTCTGCTCGCGGGTCCGCTCGACCAACGTCGGGGGAACGAAGATGCCCGACTCGCGGGCGACGTAGGCGAACCACTCCAAGTGGAGGACGGCGTCGGCGAGGACGAACCGCTCGGCGAAGCCGTCAACGTACGCCGTCGCGGGCCGGCCGTCGACGTACACGTCTTCCGGGCGCGAAAACCGCGGCACCGACAGGTGCGGGAGGTCGTCGGCGTAGCGCTCGGCGACCCGCCGGAGTCGGGACTCGGCGTAGGCACACGGGGCCGCGAGGCCGAGTTCGTACCACAGCGGCATCCACTGGCAAAACGGGTCACAGAACACCGCGTCGGCCAGCAGGTCGGCGGCGACGGAGCGGGCGAGGTCCGGGGGCAGGTCGGTCCGCCCCGCCCGCATGGCGTCCGTCGCGCGGACCACCCGCGACTCGAAGTCACCGACGCGAAGGCCCATGCCCGCCGCCACGTCGTGGACGTACTCGGCACCGATTCGGTACCAGTCGGCGAAGTCGGCGGGACGGCGGAGTCGAAGGAGGCGCAGAACGGTCACAGGAGCACTACGGAGGACGGCGGTTTGGCTCTATCCCCGCGGCGCGAGGGCGAAAAAGGCGGCGCGGCCGGCCGGGCAGGCGGTTCCGGTTCGCGTGGGCGACCGTCGCTCACTCCCGCCGCTCGAACGAGAGCGCGAGCGACGTCGCGTCGCTCAGGTTGTCGCTGACCGGACAGCGCGCTTCGACCGCGGAGAGCCACGCGCCGCTGGTCTCGGCGTCGGCGTCGACGTCGGCGGTGACCGCGACGCGAATCTCCTCGTAGCCGGCGCGGCCGTCCTCGCGCTTGCCCATGAACTTCGCGGGGTCCAGGTCGCCCTCGATGGCGATTGCGAGGTCTCGGACGTCGAGGTCCATCTCGCGGGCGACGACGTGGGCCGTGACGTTCAGACAGCCGGCGAGCGCGCCGAGGACGTACTCGACGGGGTTCGGCCCGGCGTTCGCCCCGCCCAGCGACTCCGGTTCGTCGACGACGAACTCGAAATCGCGGACGGAGACGCGGGTCTCGGTCGACGATGCGGCTTCCGCGGCGACGGCGAAGGTCAGGGTCTGCGTCTGGGATTTCTCGGCGGACATACCTAGAGGGACGCACGGCGGAACGATAGCCACAGAAGACGGTTCTCAACCGACGGGAAGCGTGTCAGCGACTGTCTGGGCCGACGTCAATCGCGGCGGTGTCAGCGTCGTCGTCGGTGTCAGCGTCGTCGGCGTCGTCTGCCAACACGTCGTCGAGCCCCCACTCCGACGCCCTCGCGCGGGCCTCCTCGCGGGCCTCGGACCGAATCTCCTCGATTGCGTCGGCGTCGGCGAGGAACGATTCGACCGCGCTCTGGTCGCGGCCCTCGTCGCGGCGGGCGGCGGGGGCGGCGTCGGTGGTCTCCGCCGCCAACCGCTCGTCGCCGGCGAGGACGCGGGCCGGTTCGCCCGGCGGGACGCGGAACGCCTCGACCTCGTGGGCGTCCGCGAGGGCGTCGGCGTCGACGGCGTGGACCGCGGCGCGGGTCGGACCGGTGACGGCGAACCCCTCCAGTCCGTCGCGGCCGCCGACCTCGCGTTCCGTGTCGTAGGCGAGGACGGGAACCCCGTCTTCGAACGTGACGACGCCGCGGGTGGGCTCGCCGAGGAGGAGCGCGTCCTGCGGCTCGAAGACGACGTAGCCGGTGAGTTCCTCGTCGAGCACCGTCCGAAGCACCGCCGCCGCGTCGTCGACGACGCGCGACCGGCGGAGCTCGCCCCGCGGGATTCTCATATCCGCTCGGGGACGACGGCGTTTTTGAACCGCTCTGCGACCTCGCGGCCGTCGCCGTCACAGACGTCGAGTCGGGCGGCCGCCTCGCGGAAGGCGTCCGCGGCCGGACCGTCGGGCGCGTGTGCGAGGAGGGGTTTACCCTCGCGGCGGGCCGCGCGGACCGCGTCGCTCTCGGGGACCGACGCGAGCGTCTGGCCCCCGAAGTAGCGGCCGGCCTGCTCCGCGATGCGGTCGACGTTCTCGTCGGGGCGCACGCGGTTGAACACCACGCCCGCGGTGTCGGTGCCGTAGGAGTGGGCGTACTCCTGGACTTTCAGCCCGTCTGACAGCGACGGCACGGTGGGCTGGAGGACGACGACGATGCGGTCCGCGAGGACGACGGGGAGCACCGCGCTCTTCGAGCCGAGCGCCGCGGGCGAATCGAGGAGGAGCACGTCCGTATCGGCCGCGAGCTCGGCGACCACGTCGCGGAGGCGACCGGGGTCCGCGGCCTCGAACGCCGTGAGGCTCGTCCCGCAGGGGACGACCGACATACCGAACCGCTCGTACACCGCGTCGGACACCGCGGCGTCGCGCTCGTCGACGAGTAAGTCGTGGAGCGTCACGTCGGCGTCGTCCAACCCGGCGTGGAAAAGCAGGTTCGCCATGCCCGTGTCCGCGTCGATGACGGTCACGTCGTAGTCCTCGGCGAGCGCCATCCCCAGCGCGAGCGTACTCGTCGTCTTCCCGGTGCCGCCCTTCCCGCTGGCGACGGCGAACGCCTCGACCATGCCACCACGTCCCCGGTGATTTCGCATAAGTGTTCGGAACGGGGTGGACGCGCGCCGACGAATATCGTGTCAATTAGTAACAAACATTAATAGTGAGGCCACCATGGTGTGAAACGACCACCGATGTTCCGAATCGTCATCCAATCGTTCGCTTTCGCAGTCGAGGACTCGACGTTCGCGGTGTACGCGACGCTCCTCACCATCGCGTTCATCGTGTACCTGAATCGGTGACGTGGGTTCGAGCCGGGCCGTGCAACCGAGGTCCACGGCCCCGCGCGGAACGAAGCTGAGACCGCCGGTCGGCGTCGGCTCGCGTCGGTGAGTCGGCGTTCGTCGGGTCGGCGGCGGCGACGCGGTTGCTCAGGTCAGGTCGCCTCGGCGAGCGCGTCGAGCAGACTGTCGTTTTCGTCCGGGCGGCGGACGTTGATTCTGACGTGCGAGTCGAGCCGCTGGTAGTCGCGGGCGTCGCGGACGACGAAGCCGCGCCGCCGAGTCTCGCGGAGCACGCGGTCGACGTCGGCGGCGCGGAACAACACGAGCGCGCCGTCGGCGGGGTGGGGGTCGTAGCCGAGTCGGTCCAGTTCCGCGAGTATCCGCGGCCGCTCCCGCTCGACCCGGTCGCGCGTCGCTTCGAGGAAGTCGTCCTGTTCGAGACAGAAGGTCGCGACCTCCACCGCTGGAGACGAAAGCGCCCACGAACAGCGCGCCCGCGAGAGTCGGTCGCCGAGGTCGCCCGTCGCGGCCGCGAAGCCCGCGCGGAGCGAGGGGACGCCGAAGACGTTCGTCACCGAGTGGAGCGCGATGACGCCGTCGAGGCCGGCCGTGCTCGGGAGGCGCGTGAAGCCGAGGTACGTCTCGTCGACGATGACGGGCGTGTCTGCTCGGCGACAGTCGTCGATAAACGCCCGAAGTTCGTCTCTCGGATACGCCGTTCCGAGGGGGTTCGCGGGGTAGCCGAGAATCACCGTCGCGTGCTCGGCGGGGTCGACGCGCTCCAGGAGGCTGTCGTGCGGCACGTGCACCGGTTCACCGCCTTGGAGCCGGATTTCCCGTGCGTACTCGCCACAGCAGGGGGCCGGAAGCGCCACGCTGTCGCCCGGCGAGACGGTCACGCCCACCGCGAGTCGGAGCGCTTGGACGACGCCCGCGGCGGGAACGACCTCGTCGGGGTTGCAACCGACGAACGCCGCGGCGGCGACGCGGAACCGCGAGTAGTCGTCCAGCGAGTCCCGCCGCGCCGTAGAGAGCGCCGACTCGTAGACGCCGGCGAGACCCGGCGGGTGCTCCGGGTTCGAGCCGGTGCTGAAATCGACGAGCGAGTGGTCGGCGGTCCCGCCGTGGGTCACGTGGTCGACGTCGGAAACGGAACCGGGGTCCATACCAGCGTGCTCGCAATCGACCGTAATCAAAGCTTCTACGGGGACCATTTAGCTACCACCGTGGATTTCTCGGTCGAGCAGTCGTTTCACCGGCGTTCTCAAATCGGGGAGACGGTCGCCCGGTCGTCGGCGACGACGCCGTAGCGCGCCTCGCCGACGCCCCGTGGCATCGGCTCGGCGTCGTACCGCGAATCGAGGCTCGCGCGCACCGCGTCGCGGACGCAGACCCGCGCCGCGTTGCCGACCTCGGTCGCGCTCCCCGAGAACGTCACCCGGTCGCCGGCGGGGTCGCACGCGGCGACCACCGCGTCGGTCGTCGTCCCCGGCGCGCCGCAGTGCGCGAGGAGCGTCGCCGCTTTCGCCTCGGCGGCCACGGCGACGAGGTTCGCGAGCGCGCCCGGCTCCAGCGACCGGGACGTCCCGACGAAGACGTTGACCGTGCCGACCGGGTCGCCCCGGTCGCCTCGGTCGTCGCCGGCCGCCGCGTCCGAGGCGGGCGACGCGTCGCCCCGGTCGCTCGGGCCGCTCGCCATCGGCAGTTCCGCCGGGTTCGACACGCCCGCGGTGGCGACGACCTCGACCGGGCCGAACCGGGCGCGCCGGGCGTGTTCCTGTCCCACGCCCGTCAGGAGCGTCGGCCCGCGCTCGTCGAAACCGGCCGCCGAGAGCCGCCGCGCGACGTACGCGTCGAGGTCGGTCTCGGGCCAGCCCTCGGGGACGGTGACGTTGAACGCGGCGTCGCCCCGCGACTCGCCGCCGGCGTAGCCCGTCGAGAGCCACCGCGTATTCGGTCGAACGAGCCGACAGACGCCGTCGCGGCGCGTCGCCTCAAACATCGGTGGCGACGGCGGCGAGCGCCCGGAGCAGTTCGTCGTTCTCGTCGGGGCGTTTCACCGCGACGCGGACGTGTGAGTCGAGCGTCGGAAACGTCGTCGCGTCCCGGATGGCGACACCGCGGTCGCGGGCGGTCTCGACCACCGCGTCGACGTCGCGGTCGCCGACGTCCAAGAGGAGAAACGGCGCGTCCGAGGGGAACACCTCGAAGGCCTCGGACAGCGTCTCGCGGAGTCGCTCGCGCTCGGTCGCGACGCGCTCCCGCGTGTGCGAGACGAACTTGGTGTCGTCCATGCAGTGCGCGCCGACGGCGGCCGCGGGCGTCGAGAGCGACCACGCCCGCCGGGCGACGGCGAGTCGGTCGCCGAGGTCGCCGGTGGCGACGGCGAAGCCGGCGCGGATGCCCGGCAACCCGAACATCTTCGTCAGCGACCGGGCGACGACGACGCCGGGCTCGCCCGCGAGACTCGGCCCGTCGGTGAAATCGAGGAACGCCTCGTCGACGACGAGGACCGTCTCCACCTCCCGACAGCGCGCCGCGAACGCCCGGAGGTCGGCGGCGGGCGCGAGCTCGCCCGTCGGGTTGTTGGGCGTACAGACGACCGCGACCGCGTGGGGTTCGGGGTCGGCGTCGAGAACCGCGTCGTGAGCGACCGCCACCGGTTCCGCGCCCTGCAGGCGAATCTCGCGGTCGTACTCCCCGAAGCTCGGTTCGGGGACGAGCGCGGTGTCACCGGGCGAGAGCGTCACCTCGAACGCGAGTCGCAGGGCTTCGAGGCCGCCGGCGGTCGGCATGACCGACGCGGGGTCACAGCCGACGTAGTCGCCGGCGGCCGCCCGGAAGTCGGCGTAGTCGTCGTCGGGGTAGCGGGTCGAGGCCTCGAACGCCTCGCGGTAGACGGTCTCGACGCCATCGGGGCGCTCGGGGTTGGTGTTCGCGCTGAAGTCGAGGACGGTCGGATCGGTGGTGCCGCCGTGGGGGACGCGACTCCCCGCCCGGACGGACTCAGGGTCCATCCTCGATGTCGGCGTCAGCGCCGCCGGCGTCGCCCGCCGCGGCCCCGGCCTCGGCCGCCTCGGGGTCCAGGGTCGAGAGCACGTCGAGCGTGGCCGCCTCCACGTCGTCGAGGACGCCCATCCGGTCGGCGAGCATGAGCGCGCCGCCCATGCCCGCGCCCTCCTTGGCCTCGCCCGCGTCGTAGCGGTCCAGCGGGTGCGTCTCGAAGCCGGGGTCGGTGACGGTCAGTTCGAGGTCGAACGCCTCGGCGGCGTCGGCCAACTCGGGCACGTCCTCGGCGAGGTACGAGGTGGTGGCGAGCGTCAGGTCGCCGTCCGCGCCGGCGTGGCGGGCGAGCGCGGCGGCCGCGAGCAGTTGGGTCCCGCCGCCGAGCGTCACGTCGATGCCGTTTTCGAGCGCGCCGACGGTGAGTCCGGCGACGACCGGGAGCACCGGGTCGCCGAGGTAGCGAGCGGCGCGCCGGGGTTTGTGGGCCGCGAAGCCGGGTTCGACGCCGCTGGCTTCGAACGCCTCGGCGACGACCTCTTCCTTCAGGTTCGTCGGGTTGTCCGGGAGCGACGACGAGACGGGGAACTCCTCGCCGAGCGCGCGGAACACGGCGAGCGCGGTGGTCGTCCCGCCGGGGACGGTCTCGCCGACGACGAGTTCGTCCTCGGGGAGCGCGAGGCCCATCCGCCGGGCCGCCTCGAACGCGCCGGGCGCGGTCGGGACCGGCTCGCTCTCCCGGATGTCGCGGCCGGGTCGCGCGCCCACGTCGATGGTCGGCGCGGCGCTCGGCTTGGCGAGACCGGCGTCCACGGTGAGCACGTCGAGTCCGGTGAGTTGCTTGACGGCTCGGGTGACGGCCGCGGGCGTCGGACAGCCCGTCGGACTGACCGGCGTCACCGGCGAGCGGACGGGCTCGCCGTACTCGATGATTTCGGCGTCGGCGCTCGGCGTGTGGCCGACGAGCGACGGGTCCGCGCCGGCGGCGCTGATGCCGGGAATCTTCGCCGTCTCGGTCGTGCCGGCGACGAGGACTACTCGCATCGGTCCTCCGCGAGCGCGATGTCTGTCGGGCGGTTCACGTTGAGTGCCAGTCTGGTGTCTGTGGAGAGGTACATAGTCGGGTGAGTGTCGGTGTCGGCGTTGGTGCCGGAGTCTGTGTCGCTGTCGGTGTCGGCGGTCGTCTCGGCGTCAGTATCGGGAGCCGAGTCCGCGGTCGCGGGACCGACGACGCCCAGTCCGGTCGGGCAGACGGCGGTCCCCTCGTGGTCGAAGACGAGCGCGTCGTCGACGCTGGCTCCGAGCGCTCGCTTCAGTTCGACGGGGACGCACGCGGTGGCGGCCCCGCCGTCCGCGGTCGCGACGACCGCGTCGACGTGTTCGGGAGCCACGAGCGGCAGATCGGCGACGACGGTCACGGTCGGCCGGGAGACGCGGTCGAGCGCGAATCCGAGGTCGGAAACGTAGCCCTCGCCCGGGGCCTCGATGGGGTCGAGGCCGAGGTCGGCGGCTCGCTCGCGGGTGTGCGGCGTGTGCGGCGAGGTGACCGCGCGGACGCTCTCGACGCTCGAATCGCGAAGCGCCGCGGCGACCCGGTCGAGCATGGGCCGCCCGCAGATGTCCACGAGCGGCTTTTCGACCGGCGCGTCGAGGCGGGTGCCGCGGCCGCCGCACATCACGAGAGCGTCCACGTCACCACCCCCACGTGGACGGCCGCGGCGCGAGCCAGTTCGTTCGTCGCGCCGAGCAGGTCGCCCGAGACGCCGCCGAGTCGGGCGCGGCCCCACGAGCGGACGAGGAGCGCGACGACCGGCCCACAGCAGAGCGCCGCGACGACGGCGGGACCGCCGGTGACCGGCGCGAGCGCGACGACCGGGAGACAGGCCACGGCGACGGCGAGTAGCCCCGACGGACTGTTCTCGCCGACGAGCGCCGAGCCGAGTCCCTCGTGGGCGGGCGCGCCGAGACAGACCAGCGTCGCCATGCCGGCCTTCGCGCCGACCTCGGCGGCGAGCGCGATTGCGACGGCGGCCGTGAGGCCGACGCGACCCCCCGCGCCCGCGAGGCCGAACGCGCCGAGCGCGAGGACGACGAGCGTCAGCCCGAACGCGAGCAGGCCGCCGACCCCCGTCTGCGAGTCTTTCAGGACCGACAGCCGGCGGTCGGCGTCGCCGTGGACGACCGCGGCATCGCCGAGGTCCGCGAGGCCGTCGGCGTGGGTGACGCCCGTCACGAGGTACAGCGTCACGAGGTACAGCGCGGCCGCGGTCGATATCGGCAGGGGGAGCAAAAACGGGAGCGCGGCCAGCGCGCCGACGACGTAGCCGACGAGCGGGAACGCCACGGGCGCGCGCCTGAAGGCGTCCCAGTTCGACTCGTCGCCGCCGACGGGGAGGCGAGTGAGGAAGCCGAGCGCGCCGCGGAGCGCGGTCAGAACCACGCGACCACCCCCGCGACGGCGAACGCGGCGAGCCCCGCCCGCGAGACGAGTCGGACGCCCCGCGCGGCGGTCGCCGCGTCGGGTGCCTCGGGACCCCCGTCGAGCAGGTAGTGACCGGGTTTTTCGAGTCGCGTGCCGAGGAGGGCCGCGAGCGTCGCCATCGGCCACCCCGAGTTGGGCGACGACGGGCGGCGCGCCAGCTCGCCCACCCGGGTCACCGTGGCCGGCGCACCCGCGACGACGGCCAGCAAGACCGCCGAGACGCGCGCCGGGAACCACATCACGGCGTCGTCGAGGCGGG
>Ga0207720_100154_pt1 | contig 64900 bp, 65 predicted proteins | sample A23P2SouthBayCA_2_FD_187751 | JGI IMG/M metagenome (GOLD analysis project Ga0207720, IMG submission 187751) | Aerobic enrichment media microbial communities from Eden Landing Ponds, California, USA - A23 E3 (2) (SPAdes) | ecosystem: Environmental > Aquatic > Marine > Unclassified | place... | reverse complement strand
CGGGCGTCGGCGAGACAGCCCGAGAGGCCGGCAAGCGAGAGCGCGGCGGCGCTCGAGAGGAGGGCTCGGCGGTGCATGCAAGGAGGCTCGGAGGCCTCCGAGTTAACGTTTAATCCCACGTGATCCACAGGAGGACGGCCAGCGCGACCGCTTGGAGGACGTGGATTCCCATCAGCACCCGCCACGCCGCGGCGGGGACGGCGGTGGCGAACCAGACCGATAGCGTCGGGTCGACGAGGTAGTAGTAGAGCGCGAAGAGGCTCTGGGCGAGGAGGAACGCGCCGAAGACAACCAAGCCGAGCGCGTGCTTCGACCGGAACAGCAGGTAGTTCCGCCCCCAGACGCCGAGCAGGACCACGAGGAACACCGCGCTCGCGCCGAGCGAGAGCCGCGCGGCGTCGACCCAGACGCTCATGGCCGCCGCTGTGCGCGGGGCGGTCCGCGTCGTCGGGGTCGCGTTGGCGTCATTCGTTCGGGTGGAAGGTCTCCCGGATGCGGTGTCGGGTCGGGGGCGCTCGCAGGCCGGACGGGCCGGTCTGCGGTCAGTTGTCCGCGACGACGCTGAGGTCGAACGCGGCGTCCGCCGGCTCTCCGTCGGGCGTCAGGTAGCCGAGCGCGATGGCGGTGTAGGCGCGCCCGCCCTCGACCGCGACGTCGAACTCGGCGACCACGTCGCCGTCGTTCGAGTCCGTGTCGCCCCGTATCTGGAGAGTGTATTCGCCCGCGGGAACCTCGACGGTCGCGGCGTCGCCGAAGGCCGCGCCGTCGACGAGGGCGTCGCCCGACCCCACGACGGTCACGTCGACGGCTGGCGCGTCCGGCGAGGCGTGAAGCACCCGGATGCGGGCCGCGTCGTCCGCGGGGGCCGACCGGTCGTCTTCGAGGAGCGAGACGGCGAAGCCGTTGTCGGCTCCCGAGTCGAGCTCGCCGAGCGCCGCGGCGGTGTACGCGCCGGCCGCGAGGTCGAGCGTCTCGTCGAAGACGACGGTGTCGGGCGCGTCGGTCGCGCGAATCGTCACCTGATGCGAGCCGGCGGTCAGCGCGAGATAGTCGCTGACCGCGCCGAACGGCACGTCGGCGAGCGCGACCGCGTCGTCGACGAGGACGTCGACGTTCGGCGCGTCCGGCGAGAGATGCGCGGCGCGGAGCGACACGTCGCGCTGGACGAGTCCCCCGCCGCCGGAGCCGGCGTCGACGACCACGACGGGCCGGAAGCCCGCGTCGGCCGACTCGTCGTCGGGCGTCAGGTAACCCGCCGCGAACACCGTGTAGACGGTACCGCCGGCGAGTTCCACGTTGAACTCGGCGACCGCGTCGCCGTCGTTCGATTCCGTATCGCCCCTGACCTGAAGCGCGTAGGTGTCGGCCGGCACCTCGACGCTCCCGGACTGGGTGAAGGAGACGCCGTCGAAGAGCACCGTGTCGCCGGCGGTCACGTCGACGGCGGGCGCGTCGGGCGAGGCGTGGACCACCCGGACCCGAGCCGTGTCGTCGGCCGGGAGCGACACGTCGTCTTCGAGGACGAGCGGTTCGAACGTCCCTTCGGCGAGTTCGCCGACCGCGGCGACGGTGTAGGTCGCCTCGGCGACGTCGAGGTCCCCCTCGAAGGCGACTGTCGACTCGTCGCCGGCGGCGGTCACTTTCACCGTCCGGGTCCCGACGGGAACCGAGAGGTAGTCGCTGACCGCGCCGAACGGCACGTCAGAGAGCGCGACCGAGTCGTCGACGTACACGTCGACGTTCGGCGCGTCCGGCGAGAGATGCGCCACGCGGAGCATCGCTGTCTCCGGTTCTGGCGTCGGGGTCGGCGTCGGCGTCGGCGTCGACGTCGTGGTCGTCTCGGTCTCGTCGTCGGCCGTGCCGCCGCCCATACACCCTGCGAGTCCGCCCGCGATAGCGACGCCACCGAATCCACGGAGTACGTCGCGTCGTTTTATGTTCGTCATAGCGACAGGTGATGAGAGCGCCGATTGGAATATCACCGTTTTCCCAAATCTGACCACAATCCCTCCACAAATATGTATATCTCGTGAGAATATCACGAATAAGAGACTATTCTCAACGGTTTTCTGGAGGTGATTCGTGAGAAGCCGAGCCGAGAAAAACGACAGGGAGGGGAAAAGCGGCGACCTCAGAAGTCCGGCAGGTCGTCGGGCGCTTCGTACTCGGACTCCCAGTCGATGTAGTCGTCTTTGAGCACGTCGCACACGTCCTGTCCGAGTTCGGTCAGGCCGGCGTTGATAGACGACACCTCGCCCCACGAGGTCAGGTCGGGGTGGAGGTCGCGCTCCTTCCAGTCCTCGGGGATGCCGGGGGCGTGGTAGCCGACGCGGTCGGCGAAGTCGTCCCAGAAGAAGTCGAAGTAGGTGAGGAGGTCGAGGTCGAGGACGACTTCCCACTGCGCCTCGGTGACGGGCGTCTCGGCGGCCCACGCCTCGAAGGCGTCGGTCCACGCGCCGGCTTCGAGGAACGCCTCCAACTCGGCGCGCTTGAAGTCGGCGTCGGCCGCCACCTGCGCGTCGTCGTACTGATTCGGGTCCACCGTCGGGAGCGACGGCGGGTCCGGGACGGGAACGTCGAGCATGGTCGCCAGTCGGTCGCCGTCGGGGAAAAGGGTTCGGCGCTGTCGCCGGTGGGGTCTTCCGCCCTACTCCATGCGCTCGATGACGGATTCGAGCTGGTCGGCGCGGGCGGCGACCGCCTCGGCGCGGAGTTCGTCTTCCTCGTCGGTCTCACAGACCAGTCGGGGGACGGGCGTCGGCTTCCCGTCGTCGTCGAGCGCGACGAACGTCAGAAACGACGTGGTCGTCTTCCGAAGCTCGTCGGTCTTCGGATTCTCGGCGTGCACGTCGACTTTCACGTCCACGCTGGTCCGGCCGACGTTGAACACGTACGCCTCGATGACGGCCACCTCGCCGAGGTCGATGGGGCCGATGAAGTCGACGTGATCCATCGACGCGGTGACGCACTGGCGGTTCGAAAAGCGCATCGCGGCGATGGCCCCGCAGATGTCCATCCAGTGGAGGACCGCCCCGCCGAGGGCTCGCCCGAGGTTGTTCGTGTCGTTCGGCAGGAGGAGCTCGGTCATCTCGGTGCGCGACTCGCCGAGCGTCGCAGTAGATTCGCTCATGCGAGCAGGATCACGCCGAGGGGGCTTGAAATCGTGGGGCGCGGCGGCGACGCCCCGCGTTCAGCCGTCGAAATCGGCGTCGAACGCCTCGGGCGACTGGCCGGCGGCGTCGAGCACCTCGTCGGAGACGAGGATGGGGCAGTCCACGCGGATGGCGAGGGCGATGGCGTCGCTCGGGCGCGCGTCGAAGACGACCGACCGAGCCTCGCCGTCGTGGTAGCGCTCCGCGTCGACCTTGGCGAGAAACGTGCCGTTCGAGAGGTCGTCGATGCGGATGCTGTCTATGGCCCCGCCGAACTCCGTCACCATCTCGACCAAGAGGTCGTGGGTCAGCGGGCGCTCGAACTGCTCGCCGGAGAGACCGAGTTGGATGGCCTGAGCCTGGTCCGACGTGATGACGATGGGCAGGAACTCGTCGCGCGCTTCGAGGACGACCGCCGGGACGTTCGAGCCGTCTTCGCCGACGCCGACCCCGATACCGCGGACCACGGCACGGTGTTTCATGCTATGCTGTAGTTGGCGGGAGTACGAATAGTTACCCCAGCGCGAATCGCCGACCCGGTCGCCGTCGACTCCCGCGGTGCCTCACCGTCGGGCGAACTGGACGGCCGCGACGACGAGCAGGATGACGAGGCCGCCGGCGAAGAAGGCCAGCCCCGGCGGGACTCCCTGCGCCGCCGCGGGCGCGGCCTCCGCGGCCATCGTCGAGACCGCCGTCGCGTCGGCGGACTCCGCGGCACCGCCGGCACCGCCGAGGACGCCGAGCCCGCGCGTGGTGACCCACTGGACGAGCGCCGACAGCAGAGCCAACACGGCGACGCCCCCGAGCAGGCTCGTCAGCATGGACGCGAGACCCGTCCGGGTCTCCTCACCGCCGGCGACGACGACGAGCGGCCTGTCGGCGGGCGCGTACACCTTCATCTCGCGGCCCTTCTCGGAGTAGACGATGTCGACCACCTCGACGAGGCCCGCGTCGTCGAGCTTTCGGAGGTGGTACTGCACGTTCTGGAGCGACGTGTCGACCCGCTCTGCGAGTTCCGCGGCGTTCGTCGGCTCCTCGTGGAGCGCGGCGAGCACGCGGCGGGCCGTCTCCGACGAGAGCGCCGACAGGAGGTCCGACGCCTCGTCGTCGTCGAGACCGATGACCCGCGGGGAGGACTCCTCCGCGGCGGAGGTGTCGGGAGTGGAGGGCAACAAACCGGCCATGGGGAGGAGTACTCCGCCGGAGGATACAAACCTGTTGTCCCGCCAGCCGAAGACTCCTCGGCGCTCAGACGCCCTCGCCGACCACGAGGACGCGCAGGTCGTTGACGTTCGTCCCCGTCGCGCCGGACTCGACGAGCGCGCCGGCCTCCCGGAGCACCGGGAGCGCGTCGTTTCTCGCCAGCGCGGCGTGGGCGTCGCCGGCGGCGACCGACGAGGAGTCCACGACCGCGCCCGCGACGTCGGTCCCGCCGTCCTTCCCGTCGCTGTCGATGCTGGCGAGGACGGTTTCGCCGGGGAGTTCAGCGGCGGCCGCGAGGCAGAATTCGAGGTTCGGTCCGCCGTCGCCGTCGCCGCGGACCGTCACGGTGCACTCGCCGCCCGAGAGCACCACGGCGGGCGCGGAAATCGGGTTCCCGGTCGCGAGTGACTCCTCTCCGACGGCGACGTGGGTCTTCGCGGCCTCGCGGGCCTCGCCGCGTACGCGAGACGAGAGGATGAGCGGGTCGTAGCCGCGTTCGTCGGCCACCTCGCGGGCGGCGTCGAGCGCGGTGAAGGTGTCCGCGAGAACGTGGTTCGTCACGCGGTCGAACACCGGGTCGCCGGGCTTCGGCGTCTCCGGCAGGTCGCCGGCGGAACCGCGGGCGAGGCGCGTGCGGACCGATGTCGGCACGTCGAGGTCGAACCGGTCTAACACGTCGAGGGCGTCGTCGTACGTCGTCTCGTCGGGCGCGGTCGGGCCGGAGGCGATGACGCCGAGGTCGTTTCCGACCACGTCCGAGAGGACGAGGCCGACGACCGTCGCGGGCGCGGCGAGCCGCGCGAGACCGCCGCCCTTCAGCGTCGAGACGTGCTTTCTAACCGCGTTGAGGTCGTGAATCTCCGCGCCGCTTTCGAGCAGTCTGTCGGTCGTCTCCTGCAACTCGGCGAGCGAGATGCCCTCGGCGGGGGCCGGGAGGACCGCGCTCGCGCCGCCCGTGATGGCGGCGAGGACGAGCGTCCGGTCGTCGAGGTCAGAGAGGAGGTCAGCGAGTCGTCGGGTGCTTTCGACGCCGCGCGCGGAGGGGACCGGGTGGTCGCCGGGGAGTCGCTCGATGCGCCCGTCGGCGCTCGGCGTCGGGTCGGGCGTCACCACGACGCCGCCGTCGATGCGGTCGCCGAGGACGGCTTCGAGGGCGTCGGCGACGCCGTCGCCGGCTTTGCCCCCGCCGACGACGAGGATGCGGTCGTAGGCGGTCAGGTCGTACGTGGCGTCCGCGACGGTCAGCGTGTCGCCGTCGAGCGACACCGACTCGCGGACGACGCGGTCGGGGAGCACGGCCTCGACGCCGGCCTGTAGGCAGTCGATGGCCGTCTCGTGGGCGGGCGTCGGGGTTCGCGCGTCGAACTCCTGCATAGTTCGTGGGGGATGCCGACACGGATAAAAACCGTGGGGCGGTAAACCCGGCGATGAACGATTCGTCGCCCGGCGAGGGTCACGTCCGCGTCGTCGGCACGGCCCACGTCTCGGCCGACAGCGTCAGAGAGGTCGAAGAGACCGTCAGAGAGGAGCGCCCGGACGTCGTCGCGGTCGAACTCGACGAGGGGCGCTACCGACAGCTGAAGGGCGGAACGCCCGACGACATCGAAGCGCGCGACCTGCTTCGCGGCAACACCGTCTTCCAGTTTATCGCCTACTGGATGCTCTCGTACGTCCAGTCGCGGATGGGAGATAAGTTCGACGTGAAGCCCGGCGCGGATATGCTCGCGGCGGTCGAAACCGCCGAAGACGAGGGCCTCGACGTGGCGCTCGTCGACCGCGACATCCAGGTGACCATCCAGCGCTTCTGGCGGCGGATGGGCACGCTCGAAAAGATGCGCATGGCCGGCGACCTCCTGTTCGGGGTCGCCGACGCCCGCGGCATCGGCGCGGTGTTCGGCATCGCCGTCGGCGTCGTTCTCGGGCCGCTCGTCGGCCTGTTCGGGGGCGCGGTCGGCGTCACCGACCTCCTGTTGACGCGCACCGCGACCGCCGCGGTCCTCGGGGCCGCGGCCGCGTACATGCTCTACACCGTCGCCTCGTTCTCCCTCGAGGGCGATGACGCGGTCCTCGCGGGCCTCGGCGGCGGCGCGGCAGTCGGCATCGTCGCCGGGTTCGGCCTCGGCCTCGGCACCGGCCTCGTCTCGGGAGTCCTCGGGAGCCTCGGAATCGCCATCGTCGGGAGTCTCGTCATCGGCGTCCTCGCGGGCGTCGTCGTGGGCGTCACCGTCGGCGCGGTCCTGAACGCCTTCGGCCTGTTCGCGCCCGTCGAGGGCGATGCCGACTACGAGGAGTTCGACATGGCCGAACTGACCGATGGCGACGTGGTCTCGGCGATGATGGAGGAGTTCCGCCGGTTCAGCCCCGGCGGCGCGGAGGCGCTCATCGACGAGCGCGACGCCTACATCGCCCACCAACTCGTCGCGCTCCGGCAGTCCGGTCGGCACGTCGTCGCCGTCGTCGGCGCGGGCCACCGCGAGGGCATCGAGCGCTACCTCGAACACCCCGAGACGCTCCCGCCGATGGAGTCACTCGTCGGCGTCGCGGAGAAGGACGGCTTCCCGTGGGGCAAACTGCTCGGCTTCGGCGTCACCGCGGTGTTCGTCGCCTTCTTCGTCCTCCTCGCGATGGCCGGCGTCGGCAACCAGCGACTCCTGACCATCTTCGGCGCGTGGTTCCTCATCAACGGTGTGTTCGCCGCCGCGCTCGCCAAGGTCGCCGGCGCGCGGTGGACCTCCGCCCTCGTCGGCGGCCTCGTCGCGTGGATGACCTCCATCAACCCGCTTCTCGCGCCCGGCTGGTTCACCGGCTACGTCGAACTTCGACACACACCGGTCAACGTCGGCGATATCGGCAAACTGAACGAACTGCTCTCCGACGAGGAGACGCCCATCGTCGAACTCGTCGGCCAGATGCTCGACGTGCCGCTGTTCAAGCTCATCATGGTCGTCGCAATGACGAACATCGGGAGCATCGTCGCGAGCTTCCTCTTCGTCACCTACGTCATTCCCGTCATCGCCTCCGACCTCGGCGGCGTCGCGGGCGTGACGAACCTGATGTTCGAGGGCGCGCGCAACAGCGCCGACCTCATCTGGAGGTCCCTGACGTGAACGTCTCGTTTTCCTCGCGCGAGCTCCGCGACCTGCTCGTCGCGTGGGTCGCGCTCGGACTCGCCTTCGCCATCTTCTTCGCCGGCGGCGGCAACCGCACCATCCAACTGCTGACGAGCGGGTCGTTCGGCCTCGCGCTCGTCGTGAGCCTCCTGACGGCCGGCGTGGGCTTTCTCCTCCACGAAGTCGCCCACAAAGTCGTCGCCGTCAGGTTCAATCAGGTCGCCGAGTTCCGCGCCGACTACGGCATGCTCGCAATCGCCATCATGAGCGCGCTCGTCGGGTTCATCTTCGCCGCGCCGGGTGCGGTCTACCACCGCGGCGTGCTCACCGAGCGCGAACACGGCCTCATCGCCCTCGCCGGGCCGGTGACGAACCTGCTTCTCCTCGTCGCGTTCGCGCCGGTGCTCGTCGTCGGCGTCCTCGTCGGCTCCGACGTAGTCCAGCTCGTCGGCTCGCGCGGGCTCATCATCAACGCCTTTCTCGCGGCGTTCAACATGCTCCCGTTCGGCTCGCTCGACGGCAAGACGGTCCAGTCGTGGAGCACGCCGGTGTTCGCCGGCGTGCTCGCCCTGTCGATTCTCCTCACTGTCGGCCTGTTCCTGTTCGTCGGGTTCTGAGCCGACCGAGGGCGGTTTCGGGCAACCCTCAACTCTCGATTTTCGGGTCGTCCCGTTCTCGAAGCCTCAAGCGACCGCTGGAGTCGAGACGCGGCAGAGAGCACTCGGAGGGCTCGAAGGGCTCGGCTCAGAATGCACAGACGGGACTCAGAGCGCGACAGTGACGAATGGAGGGAGAAGGGGACCACACGAGTGCGGCGGGGACCGGTCGCCGTGGAGGTCGAGGTTCGAGAGCAGGTTGCGACCGTGGTGTGCAGTTCGGGACGCGAGGTCGGGAGTGGGCAGAGGTGGGCTGAGGTTGGTGTTCGGGCTGGAGTTGGGCTGAGGTTGGTGTTCGGGCTGGAGTTGGGCTGAGGTTGGTGTTCGGGAGAGGGCCGCTGTCGGGTGAACAGGCCAGCGAGCGGTTCGCGGTCGGTCAGGGTTGACGCGCGCTCTGTGGAGGGGCGGCGTCGGCGGGAACCGAGACGAATCCGGGTTGGGCGTACGCGCCGAGGACCGCGATTTACTGCTGGCCGTGGTCGCGCCCGAGGACGAGCGCGACGGCGTGGAAGGCGATGAGCCCGGCGAAGATGGGGAGTTCGCCTGAGCTCAGACCGCCGCTGAGGACGGGCAGATACGCGAGGGGCAACGCGACTGCCGACCAGAAAGCGACGGTTTCGAAAGGGGCGTACGCGAGGCGACCGACGGCCGATGCGAAGTCGAGCGCAATCGAGTCGTTCGTGGAGGGGATTCCGGACATCGTCACTTCTGCATATGACAGGGACCACCATATAAGGGGCCGAGCGTTACCGTGAATTCGGTTCCTTTTTCGACCGTTCAGGGCCGGGAGATGGGAGACGTTCTCCTTTCGTAACGTTTTATGAATCGCTCAAATCGTCCGAGAAAGTTTATACGCCGCTCTCGTGCTTTTTCGCAAATGTTGTGAAGGTTATTGATTATTCGTCAACATTGGTTCGGAATCCCCCGATTAGGAGGGTCGTAGCGGAGGTCCTCGGAGGGCGCGCGCGGCCGGCAGGAGATGGGTAACCGAACGGGCGACGCCGGTCCATCGTCCGTCCGTCGGCGGCCGGGTCGCCGGCGAACGCTCACCTATGCGAGAACGTGTATGGTTCGTACCCTGTGATTTTATATTTCGGCCTATCTCGTACACGAACATGACGAACGACGACTCCGACGGGATGACCTACGCCGACGCGGGCGTCGACATCGAAGCGAGCGAGGCCGCGACCGCGGCGCTCGTCGCGCAGGTCGGCGGCGGGTCGGGCGACTACGCCGGCCTGCTCGACATCGGCGACCGCTACCTCGGACTCGCCACCGACGGCGTCGGCACCAAACTGCTCGTCGCCGAGGCGCTCGGCGACTACTCGACGGTCGGCATCGACTGCATCGCCATGAACGCCAACGACCTCGTCGCGGCCGGCGTCCGGCCCGTCGCGTTCGTGGACTACCTCGCGGTCGACGCCCCTGATGAGACGTTCGCCGAGCAGGTCGGACAGGGCCTCGCCGCGGGTGCCGAAGAGGCAGACATCGAACTGGTCGGCGGCGAAACCGCCGTCATGCCCGAGGTCATCAACGGCCTCGACCTCGCGGGAACCTGTGCGGGATTGGCGAAGAAAGACACCATCTTCCCCGGCGAGGCCGAGGAAGGCGACGCGCTCGTCGGCTTCCCGTCGTCGGGCATCCACTCGAACGGCCTCACGCTCGCCCGCAAGGCCGCGACGGCCGACGGCGACTATGACGACGCGTGGGACGGCGACGGCTACGACACCGTCGGCGAGGCGCTCCTCGAACCGACGCGGCTCTACACCTACCTGCTGGACGACCTGCGCGCCGCCGAGACCAACGCGGCGGCCCACGTCACCGGCGGCGGGTGGACCAACCTCGAACGCATGGGTGAGTTCCGCTACGCCGTCGACGACGCCTTCGACCCCCAACCCGTCTTCGAGTTCGTCCAAGCGCGCGGCGGCGTCTCCGACGAGGAGATGCACACGACGTTCAACATGGGCACCGGCTTCGTCGCCGCGGTTCCCGAGGAGAACGCCGAGGCGCTGGTCGAGGCGACCGACGGCCGCGTCATCGGCCGCGTCGAGGCGGGCGAAGGCGTCTCGATTCGCGGGCTCGACCTCTGAGGCCGAACCGAGCGCCGAGTCGAACTGTTCGATGGGAAGCACTATTGTATCGATGTTCGCTGTACTGGGGATGTGACTTCACCGCCACCGACCCCGAGCGGCCTCCCGCTCGTGGGCCACACCGTCGGCTTCGCGGCCGACCCGTTCGGCTTCGTCGCCGACCTCCTCGCGGACCACGGCGTCGAGGACGCGGTCGGCCTCGACGTGGTCGGAATGGACGACCTGTACGTCCTCGCCCACCCCGACCACTTCGAGCGGGCGTTCGTGACCGACCGCGACTCAGTCGTCAAGGGCGGCGAGTTCGAGGCCGCCTTCGGCGACGCCGTCATCGCCGCCGAGGGGGCCGAGTGGCGGCGACAGCGCGACGAGCTCGAGCCCTTCTTCCGCTGGGAGCGGGTCGACGAGTACGCGCCCGCGATGCGCCGGCAGGCCGAGCGCCGCCTGCGCACGTGGCCCGACTCGGGAACGCTGTCGCTCGAATCCGAGATGAAGGCGGTCACCTTGGACATCATCTTCGACACCATCCTCGGACGGGAGCTCGACCTCGACGGCGACGAGCGGATTCGAGCCGCCGCCGACGGCCTCAACGGTCGCTTCGCGCCCGCGTCGTGGGTGTTGCCCTCGTGGGTGCCGACGCCGAGCCGACGCCGGTTCGACCGGGCCGACCGCGCCCTCCGCGAGGAGGTCCGCGAACTGGTCGAGACCGCCGACGAGGCGAGCCTCACGCGCCGACTCGCCAACGCGCTCGGAAGCGACGCCGACTACCCGACGACCGTCGAGTCGCTGGAGAACCAGCTCGTGGGCATGATTTTCGCCGGCCACGAGACGACCGCGCTCGCGCTCACCTACGCGCTGTACCTGCTCGCGACCGACCCCGAGACCCGCGAGCGCGCCGCCGCCGAGGTCGACCGCGTCGTCGGCGACGGCCCCGTGACCGCCGACGCGACCCGAGCGCTCCCGGTACTCGAACGCGTCATCAAGGAGGCGCTCAGGCTCTATCCGCCGGTCCACACGCTCCCGCGGGAGACGGCCAAGCCGTTTCCGACCGGCGACCGAGCCATCCCGGCGGGCACGGACGTCCACCTCTCTGTCATCCGCATCCACCGCGACGAGCGGTGGTACGACGACCCGCTCGCGTTCCGACCCGAGCGATGGGACGACGAGACCGACCGGCCCGCCTACGCCTATCTCCCGTTCGGGGCCGGACCGCGGAGCTGTCTCGGTCGGGCGTTCGCGCTCACGGAGGCGAAAATCGTGCTCGCAACCGTCCTCCGCGACTTCGAACTCGACTGGGGCGGCGACGGGGAGTTAGCAATCGCGCCCGAGATGACGACCCAACCGAAGGGCGAGACGCCGCTCGTCGTCCGGCGGCGCTGAGTCCGAGGCGGCGTGCCTCGGGGAGTCGTCGTCGGCTTCGGGGTCCCTCTCAGATGTGGGCCGCGATGTCGGCCTCGGTGATGATGCCGACCGTCTCGCCGCTCTCGACGACGATGATGGCCGAGTTGTGGTCGAGGTAGACGCCGATTTCGTCCAGCGTCGTGTCGGGTTCGACCGTCGTGACGCCCTCGGACATGACCTCGTTGACCGGGCGGTCGGTGACGTCGTCCTCCTGAACGTGGCGGATGTCGGCGTTCGAGATGATACCGAGCGGGCGGCCGTTCTCGATGACGGGCAACTGCGAGAAGCCAGCGTCGAGCATGATGTCGCGCGCCTCGCGGACGGAGTTGTCGGGGGCGACGCTCCGGACGGTCGTGTTCATGATGTCCGCCGCGCGAACGATGCGCCCTTCGGCCTCGTCCAGCGCCTCGACGATGCGCCGGAGCGTCGAGAGCCGCGGGTCGACGTCGCCGCCCTCGATGCGGGCGATAAGCGGCTGGGAGACGCCGGCCATATCGGCGAGTTTGCTCTGCGTCAAATCGAGGGAGTTCCGCCGTTCCCTGAGGTCTTGGGGCGTGGGGAGTTCCATGCCGAGGTAATTACCTGTAGTTATGAAAAAGTGTTCCGGTCGCTCGTGTCGGGCGGTCGCCCCGAGTGCGGTGGCCGGCGCGACGCGGTGCGGCCGGGCGCGACAGCGCGGCGTTACTGATCTTCGTCCGAGTCGAACTCGCGGATGTCGATGACGTCGAGGGGGACGTCGCGGAGCGCGCCGCCGACCTCGCTTTTCGCGATGCGGGAGGCGTGCTTCTCGCCGTCCGCGTTGAAAATCTTGATTTCGAGGAGCAGGCCGACCAGCGCGGTGTTGGCCGCGATGAACGCGGAGTCGAACGGTTCGCCACAGGCGGGACAGGGCGTCGCGCCGACTTCGACCTCGACGTACTCCTTGTCCTTCTGGTTGAGTCGCTTGCCGGCCTCGCTGACCGCGACGCCGATGGCGTCGTCGATGTCTTCTACGTCCCGGACCAACCAGGCCGCCTCCATCGCGACGAGATAGTTGCTCATACACACGTTACGCGCCGGTGGGGTTTCGTGTCTTGTGGTTCGAGCGCCGGGGCGTGTGGGATTCACACGCCCGGCGCGCGCGCCGGCCGCGACGCGCCCGAATCCGCGACACTCCCCCCGTTCGACCGGAGCGCGCGCGACCCGCGCATGCCACGGCGATAATCGCTATAACTTACGAAAAAGCGCTCCGCGGGTCACGTGCGACCCACGCCGAATAGTCGGTCTAGTTGGATTAGAGACAACTGTGCTTTAATCGGCAGACAGCGCCGGGGTGTTACGCACCGGGGTGAGAGAAGACTTATATACGGGCACCGCCCGAGCCTCGACTGAAGACACGGTGATGATTCCCCGCCTAACCAAGTACGTCCTGTTCGCCGCCTACCAGCTATCGGTCGCGATGGGTATCGCGCTCCTCCCCGTCGCGCTCGCCGCTCGCCGGATGGGTGTGACCCTCCCGATTCGCCGGCTCGTGGAAACGACCGGAACCGCCTACAAACGCGCCGCGGGTCGCTAACCCGACTCGCGCGACCGCTTCCGTCCGATGATACTCGCCGCGAGCGACCGCGCCGCGCGGCCGCCGCCGACGCGCGTCTGACGCTTTGGCACCGGCAACGGCGAGGTGAAGGGTTGCATTTATCAGCGCCGAAGTGCAATCGCTGACAATGCGTACCCCGACTCACGACGAGTTCTCCGGCCGTCTCGACTCGCTGAACGGCGACCGCTCGAACGTGTTCGGCCCCGAGCTCGGCGAGTTCTCGCACGCCGAGCGTCGCGCCGACTCGCTCGGTGACAAAGAGACGAAGACCGGAACGACCACCGTCGGTATCAAGACCGAAGACGGCGTCGTCCTCGCGACCGACATGCGCGCGAGCATGGGCTACATGGTCTCCTCGAAGGACGTCCAGAAGGTCGAAGAGATTCACCCGACGGGCGCGCTGACCATCGCCGGCTCCGTCTCGGCCGCCCAGTCGCTCATCAGCTCCCTGCGCGCGGAGGTCCGCCTCTACGAGGCCCGCCGCGGCGAGAATATGAGCATGCAGGCGCTGTCGACGCTCGTCGGCAACTTCCTCCGCTCGGGCGGGTTCTACGTCGTCCAGCCCATCCTCGGCGGCGTCGACGAGACCGGCCCGCACATCTACAGCATCGACCCCGCCGGCTCCATCCTCGAAGAGGAGTACACCGTCACCGGCTCCGGTAGTCAGTACGCCCTCGGTGTGCTCGAACAGGAGTTCGAAGACGGCCTCAGCATCGAGGAGGCGAAACAGGTCGCCACGAAGGCCATCCGCTCCGCGGTCGAGCGCGACCTCGCCTCCGGCAACGGCATCAACATCGCCGTCGTCACCGAGGACGGCGTCGACATCCAGCGCCACCAGAACTTCGAAGGCCTCGAATAAGTCGCCCGCAGTCGGCGGTCTCTCTCCGTTTTCGCGATTGTCCACCGGCGGGACTGGCCGGACTCCCGCGATGGGACTCCCGCCACGGAACCCCCGCGGTCGCAGTTCTCACTCAGTCGTCGCTCGGAAGCGGCCGCAGAAACCCGTACCACGTCCGGTAGGCGACCACGCCGAAGACGCGCCCGAACCCGAAACTGTACCGGAACGACTCGGTGCGGGGGAGCAGTCGGCGCTGGACCGCGATACCGACGAGGCTGACGGCCATCCCGCGACGCCGATTCGTGCGAACCTGCCAGCTATCGCGGTCGTTGGCCCACACCTGCCCGGCACCCCACACCCCACCGACGGCGAACCCACTCGGCGACAGCGGCGTCGGCTCGTGGGACTCGTCGTCGCTGGAGCGGAGCAGACGACGCATCGACACCATCCACAGCGCGGTGAGAACTGCGATACCGAGTTGGACGACCGCTTTCGTCCGACGGGAGACCATACGCGGTCTTCGTGGGACGCGACAATAGGTATTTCTCCGACAAAACGCGAGAGCGTCAGCGAGTGACGAGACGGCCGCGAGCGCCGTCGCGGACGCGGGCGCTCGAGTTCCCTCAGAGCCAGTCGGCGAACGCGCCTTCGAGGAGCGAGTCGGACTGTCGCTCGACGTACTCGCGTTGCATCTCGCGGAGCGCCGCCTCGAAGTCGCCGCCGTCGCCGAGGGCGTCGCGGACGCGGGCGCGCTTCCAGTCGGCCGGCGTGACGCCCATCTCGACGCGCTTGCGCAGGGGTTCGAGGTAGTAGTTGGCCTCCTCCTCGGAACAGCCCGCGAGCCGAAGCCCGTCGCGGGCGTGGACGAGCAAGTCCTCGTAGAGGTCCGCGCCAGTCACCTCGTCGCCGTCGACGTCTATCCAGCGCAGGTCGCCGTGCGGCCCCTCGCGCCTCGCGGTGTAGAAGTTCTTCTCTGCGGTCTCCCAGTCGAGGTCGATGACGGGGTGGTCGAGTCGGGGGAGCCGCTCCATGAGGCCCGCGAAGGCGGCCTGAAACGCCACCGAGTCGCGGACGGTCGGCTGGCCCGCGATGGGGCGGAACTCGATGCGGGCGTTGGCCGACGACCGGGACGCGCCGTCGAACACCGGGCGGACCCACCGCCAGTAGGTGCCGTGTTTCCGGCGGAGCGTGGCGAAGTCGTCGTCGAAGCGGTCGCCGCGCTCGACCGACATGGGGACCATCGTGGAGTCCTCGACGACGCGGTCGACGGCGTCTTCGACGGTGTCGAGGTCGTCGGGGAAGGCGACTTTCTCGTGGTCGCCGGAGTTGAGCACCGACTCGAACACCGCGATGCGGTTTTCGTCCCAGCCGTCGACGAGAATCTCCTCGCCCGTCACGTCCTCGTCGTAGAGGTCAGCCGGGAAGAACGGCGAGTTGACGCCGAGCGCGAGGAGCGGTCCGGCGACCCGGAGCGCGTAGTTGAAGTGGTGCGGCAGGTCGGCCGCGTGCGGGACCTGATAGTGCGGCTGGATGGACGTGATGAGCGCCTCGGGCATCACGGTGTCCGCTTCGAGCGAGACGTGCGGCGCGTCGAGCCTGAACGACTCTGGGGCGGTCGGTCCGTTCGCCATCGCGTGGTATCGCACGGAGTTGCTCATGTTCGTCGCGAGGCGGACGCCCCCGTCGGTGACGGAGTCCGTCAGGTACTCGCGGGCGCTCTCGCCGGCCGGCGGGATGCTCCATATCCCGTCGGAGACGAGTCGCATCCCCTCGGCGGCGGCGCAGTCGAGCGCGGCGTCGAGTCGGGCGCGGACCTCGGACTCCTGCGCGCGGAGGCCGTGGGGGTTCAGCGGCTGGGGGCTCGTGGTCATCTCGGCGTTGTGGAGCCCCAGTTCCTTCTCGAAGCCCATGAGTCCGAGCAGTCGGCGCGGGACCCGCATGAGCGCGTGCACGTCGTCTTCGCTCGCGGACCAGCGACCGTCGGAGACGGCGTAGAACTCGTACTCCAAGCCGACGATAGACTGGTGGTTGTCGAAGGTCCCCTCGCGCAGTTCGCGCTTGAGCACATCGGCGTCGGCTTTCGCTTGCGCTTCGAACTCGGCCGCGTCGACCGCGAGCACGTCTTCGACGCGCTCTGCGAGGTCGTCGCTCATACCCGGCGTTCTGACGGCGAACGTCTTCAACTTCCCGGCACCGCGGTCGTTCGGTAGCGAATCACACCCCCGACGACTGTCGAGACGCTTTTGCCCCGCGCGGCGATACCCACGGACGATGGAGTTCGCCGAGTTCGCCGCCCGCGCCGCCGAGATAGAAGCCGAGCCAGCGGACCTCGCGGTCGTCTCGCTCCTCTCAGACCTCTTTCGCGACGCTCGCGACGACCTCCCGACAGTCGCCCGGTTCGTCCAGGGCCGCGTCTTCCCGGCGTGGGACTCGACCACGCTCGACATCGGCCCGCGGCTCTGTCACGAGGCCATCGCCCGCGCGGCCGGCCCGAACGTCTCGGCCGACGACGTGGAGGAACGCCTCGCCGACCGCGGCGAAATCGGCGCGGTCGCCGCGAGCTACGACTTCGGCGGCCAGCGCGGCCTCGCCGCCTTCGGGTCGGGCGGTCGAGACGGCCTGACCGTCGCGGAAGTCGATTCGGAGCTCCGCGCCCTCGCGGCCGCCTCCGGTTCGGGGAGCGAGGAAACGAAGCTCAAGACGCTCTACGGCCTGTTCAACCGGACCGACCCCGACGAGGCGCGCTTCCTCGCCCGGCTCGTCCTCTCGGAGATGCGCATCGGCGTCGGGGAGGGAACCGTCCGCGACGCCGTCGCCGAAGCGTTCGTGGTCGACCCCTCGGACGCCGCCGCCATCCGCGACGACGACGCCGACTCGGAGACCGAAGCCGCCGCCCGCGACCGCCGGAACGAGGCAATCGCCGCCGTCGCCCGCGCCCTGCAGGTGTCGAACGACTACGGCATGGTCGCCGAACTCGCCCGCGACGAGGGCGAGGCCGGCCTCGACGAGGTCCGCCTCGAAGTCGGTCGCCCCGTGCAGGCGATGCTGGCGCAGGCCGGCACCGCCGCCGACGCGCTCGACGAGTGGGAGACCGCCGCGGTCGAGACCAAGTTCGACGGCGCGCGCGTGCAGGTCCACCGCGACGCCGACGGCGAGGTCTCGCTGTTCTCGCGCAACATGGAAGACGTAACCGGCGCGCTCCCCGAGGTAGTCGAGTTCGTCGCGGACGCGGTCGACGAACCCGTCATCCTCGACGGCGAGGTCGTGGCGATGGACGACGGCGGCGAACCCCTCCCGTTTCAGGAGATTCTCCGGCGCTTCCGCCGCAAGCACGACGTGGGTCGGATGCGCGAGGAGGTCCGCGTCGAACTCCGGGCGTTCGACTGCCTGCACGCCGACGGCGACGACCTCCTCACCGACCCGCTTTCCGCCCGTCACGACCGACTGACCGCGGTGCTCGGCGACGAGTCGGCGGCCGTCTCCGACCTCTTCCTCTCGGACGACCCCGACGAAATCGCCGCCTACGAGGCCGACGCGCTCGACGCCGGCCACGAGGGAATCATGCTGAAGAACCCCGACGCGCCGTACTCGCCGGGCGACCGCGGGAAGAACTGGCTGAAGCGCAAGCCCGACGTGGAGACGCTGGACCTCGTCGTCACCGGCGCTGAGTGGGGCGAGGGCCGCCGCGCGGAGTCCCTCGGAACGTTCCTGCTTTCGGCCCGCGTCGAAGCCGACTCGGGCGACGACGCCTTCGAGACCATCGGCAAGGTCGCCACGGGCATCACCGACGAGGAGTTGGCCGAGTTGACCGACCTCCTCGAACCCGAAATCGAACGCGAGGCGGGCAAGGAGGTCGACATCCGCCCGTCGGTCGTCTTCGAGGTCGGCTACGAGGAGATTCAGGCGTCGCCGACGTACTCCTCGGGCTACGCGCTTCGGTTCCCGCGGTTCGTCACCGTCCGCGAGGACAAGACCGCCGAGACGGCCGACTCGCTGGACCGCGTGGAGCGACTGGCCGACTCGCAGTGACCGAGGCTCCCCGCGGGTCGCGCCCAAAGAGAGATACTATCTGGGATTCGACGTGTTATCATGGTGACGACACGTGAACGTTGACGCCCTCCTGAAGCCGGTCGTCCGCTATACGGGTCTCCTCGGACTGCTCACGGTCGGGACAGTGTATTTCGCCACGCACTCGGGGATGTACATGCTGGCGTTGGCGGGGGCCGGCGTACTGCTCGTCGTGCTCGGCGGCGGGGCTGTCGGCCGGATGGGGCCCAGCAACGTCGAACACGCGGGCGAAAAGGGCGGGACGAACAGGGTCGTCTCGAACGCGGGGCTGTGGTCGCCCGTCGAGACGAACACCTCGCTCCGACTCGCCCTCCTGTGTTACGGGGCCGGCGTGTTCCTGTGGAGCCTCGTCGTGTTCGGCGTCCTGCGCGACACGCTCGTCTGACACGGCGTTCGACGCCCTCGCGTCCGTCCCGTCCGGCCCAAGAGCCGCGCTTTTGACCCCTCGGTTCGAGGTGTCGCGTATGACTATCAAACACGACGGCCTCGACGTGTCGTGGCTCGGCTACGCGACCGTCAGAATCGAGTCGCCCGACGGCTTCGTCGTCTACTTCGACCCCGGCCGCTACGGCGTCCTCGACGACTACTACGCCCGCGACGGCGACCTGATTTTGGTCACGCACAACCACCACTACGACTCCGACGCCATCGAGCAGGTCGCCGACGCCGACGCGACCGTCGTCGCCTTCGAGGGCGTCGACGCCGCGACCATCGACCGCGACGTGGTGCCGGTCGAAGACCTCCCCTACGAGACGGTCCGCGTCGGCGAGGAGGACCACCTCACCGTCGGCGAGGTCGACGTGTGGTCGCTCCCGGCGTTCAACGACCCCGACGGGCCGCACCTCCGCGACGGCGACGTCGTCCACCCCCGCGGATTCGGCTGTGGCTTCCACATCTCACTCGCCGACCGAACCGTCTTCTGGCCCGGCGACTCCGACGTGCTGGCGGGCCACGAACACCTCGAAGTGTCGCTGTTTCTCGCCAACATCGGCGGGTCGGTCGTGATGGACCGCCACGAGGCCGCCGACCTCGCGGAGACGCTCGACCCGGACCTCGTGCTCCCGATTCACTACGACACGATTCCGCTTCTCGAAACCGACCCCGACGCCTTCGTCGTCGACGTGGCGAACCGCGGTATCCCGGTCGTCATCGACGACCCCGACCAAGTCTGAGGCGGAGCGGCGGGACGGACAGACGGACAACCGGACGGACAGAACGATTTTGCCGCGCCGGGCCGTCAGTTCGGGTATGGACCTCGACTACGGCATGCTCGGCGGCCGGCGGCCCTACTACCGCTTCGGCGACGCCGACGCCGACCCACTCGTGGTGCTTCCCGGCCTCTCGGACGCCTTCCAGCGCATCGACCCGAACCGCGGGGCTGCGGCGGCGCTCGCCGGTCTGTTCCGCGAGTTCGACGACCGCGACGTGTGGGTGGTCGGCCGACCGCGACACCTCCCGGTCGGGTCGACCACGCGCGACATGGCCGCGGGCTACGCGGGCGTCATCGACGAACAGGACCTCTGGCCGGCGGACGTTATCGGCGTCTCGATTGGCGGGCTGGTCGCCCAGTATCTCGCCGCCGACTACGGCGACTACGTGGACTCGCTGGCTGTCGTCTCCGCGGGGACGCGACTCGGCGGCCACGGCGAGAACATCGTGACGCGCTGGCGCTCGCTGGCGGGCAAGGGCCGCTGGGCCGAGGTCGTCGCGGACGCGGAGCGGGAGTCAGCGACCGGCCTCGAAGCGACGGTCGCTCCGGCGCTCATCGAGGCGGCCGGTCGGGTCGTCGACCTCCGACCCGCCGTCCCCGCCGACGCCGTCGTCTCCTGTACGGCCTGCCTCGAACACGACTCCCGAGAGATACTCGGCGGCGTCGACGCGCCGACGCTCGTCGCCGTCGGGAAGTCCGACCGACTGTTCCCCGAGCCGCGGGTTCGAGAACTCAAAGACGGCGTCGCGGACGCGACGCTCGCGCTGTTCTCCGGGGCGGGGCACCATCTCGCCACGAGCGAACCGCGAGCGCTGAACGGCGTCGTCAGACGCTACTTCGACGGGTTCCGCGGCGACGGGCTGTATCCCTGACCGGGACGGAAACCGGCGCTCGGGTTAGATGATACCCATCTCGTCGAGGCGCGTCGGCAGGTACTCGTCGGTCACGAAGTCGAGACCGCGAGAGGCCAGCGCCTGCTGTTCGGCCTTCTTGCCGATGTCGAGTTGGAGCTCTATCTGTTCGGTCCAGTAGTCGCCCATGAACCGCGGGTCCTCCAGTTCGGACTGGAGCGCGTTGACGTCGGAGTCCGCGAGCGGGTCGGTCGGGAGGTCGTAGTCCACGATGTCCTGCGGCTGGATACCCACGAACTTCGCGTCGGGCGTGGCGAGATACTCCGAGAGGTGCGCGGACTTGATGGAGCCGTAGGCGACCGAGCCGAAGATGCGGTAGGACCACGGGTCGCCGTCGGTGAAGACCACGACCGGCAGGTCGAGTTCGTCGTGCAGGCGCTTGGTGATACGGCGGGTGGCGCGCGCCGGCTGGCCGCCGAGGTGGACGACGAGCGCGTTGTAGTCGTCGTCGAAGCCGTTCTCGACGAGTCGGTCGCGCATCCCGCCGGTCTCGACGCACATGACGAAGTCGATGTCGTGTTCGAGGAACTCGATGGTGTCGGGGTTGTTCGGAATCTGGTAGCCGCCCTGTCCCACGTCCAACTGGCAGTGAATCTCGCGGTCGCCGCGGTTCGTCTGCTCGCGGATTTTGAGCGGGCCCATGAGCTTCGCGCCGGACTCCTCCGGGCGCATGTGGAAGTCCTCGCGCTTGACCTCGCTGACGATTTCCAAGTCCTCGATGAGCTTGTTGGACTCGTCTTGGTCGGAGAAGTGCGCCTCCTCGTTGTCCCACGACTCGGAGATGTAGTACAGCTCACGCAGGGTGGACGAGCGGTCCTCGTCTAACTGCCGCGCGAGGAACTCGATGGTGTAGGCGGCCTTCAGGAGCTTTCTCGCGCCCCGAACGCTGTTCGCAGAGCGCTTCGAGGTCCGGTCGCCGTACACCCAGACGTTGGCGTCCTCGTCGTACTCGATGTTGCTTTTCGTCCGCGTCGGGAGCGTCATGTACGGAATCTCCCCCGCGTCGAACTGGTCGTAGAACTCCGCCGCGAGGTCGATGAGACGCTCGCGGACGCGTTCCTCGGATGTCTGCCGTTCGGATGCCATTATACGTTCACCGTGAGTTTCTCCGTCTCGACGCCGTCGACGTTGATGTCGAACGACGCGTCCTGTGCGACCGAGTACGTGAGCGTCGCCGTCTCACCGGACGACACCTCGGGGTTCCACTTGACGAACCACTCCCCGTCGAGGTCGACGACCGTCGCCTCCCCGTCGAGGCCGGCCGGCTCCGCCGAGACGATGTCCGTGATGTCCGGCGACTCGTTCGTGTTGGAGTGGTTCGTCACCGTGAGCGTCACCTCGCCGTCGTCGACGGCCCGCTCGACGGTCAGGTTGTTCATGATGCGGCCGAGCGCGCCGTCGATGTTGGGCTCGGGTCGGCCGGTGACCTCCGAGAGCTTCGTCGCCATCTGCGGGAGGATGCGACCGAGGACGTCCTGTTTCTCGCGGCGCTTCTGGAGCGACCGCCGCTTCGAGAGATAGGACTTGAGGTCGCGGGCCGCCTCGCGGATGGCGAGTTCGACCTCGTCTTGAATCGCCGGCACGTCCGCGAGCGCGTCCTTCGACTCGCTCGTGAAGGGGACGTTCGTGGAGGCGACGTGGACCATGAGGACCGCGGGGCCGTTCGGCATGCCGGTGCCGCCGGGTTGGTCGAGCCCGTAGTTCCGCCAGCCGATGTCCTTGACGACGTGGGTGATGGTACACGCGCCCTGCTGGTAGACGAGCGGGACGCGGTTGGCGAACCGGAGCAGGTCGATTTTCCCCTCGGACTTCAGTTCGCCGCCGTAGGCGATGCCGGCCTCGACGATGAACGGGTCGCCGCCGTGGACCTCGGCGTCGCGGGTCGCCGCGGCGTAGAAGTCGGCGTCGAACTCCTTTTTCAGGCCGGCTTCGACGAGTTCCGCCGAGATGGGTGAGAGACAGTCCGTCGGCGGCGCGAGGATGTCCGTCTCGCGCATCGCGTCGAGCAGGTCGCGGGCCACGTCGCGGTCGTCGGCGACCTCGCGGACCTTCGGCACCTCGTCGGAGACCGTACGCATCCGCGACCAGATGGCGTCGGCGACGTTCTCTTGGGCCGTCTCGCCGTAGGTCTCGTCCTCGCGCTCTTCCGTTCGGTCGGCGGCCCACGAGACGAACTCGGCCACGTCGCCGCGGGTGGCTCGGTCGGCCGGGCCGGTCGTCTCGGCGAACTGCGTGGCGATGGAGCGCGCCATCGACAGCTTGCCGGCGTCGTCTTTCTGCGTGGTCGTCACGTCGTCGACGATGGCGTACACGTCGCCCTCGCGGTCGTCGGTGAGAGCGGGCCACAGCGCCTCGATGACGTTCTCGCGGACCGTCTCGCCGAACGAGGTGTCGGTCTCCTCGCCGACCGTCTCGGCGACGTTTTCGACGACTGCGACGAGTTCGCCGTGGGCGATGCGCTCTTTGCCGACGACGATATCGACCAACTCCTCGGCGAACGCCGCGGTCGCCTCCTTGCCCTTGTTGGCGACGGCGTCCTCGACGACGGCGACGAGGTCGGCCGCCTCGGTCGCGTCGGGCGTCCGCCACGTCATCTCGCGGCCGAAGTGTCGGTCGCGGAAGGCGTCGTGAACCTTGTCCGAGGTCTTCGCGCCGACGCGGGTGAACTCCTCTTGGAGGAAACCGGAGACGGAGTACGACTCGGTCGCCGAGAGCATCTTCAGGAGCGTCCCGAGTTCGACGCCGTGGGGGTGGGGACGAATCTCCTTCGTCTGCTTCGGAAGCTGGTCGGTCGCCCGCTCGAACTTCATCGGCTCGTCGAGACCGGGTTCCCGGAGTTCGAGTCGGGCGTGGGGGTTGACGACCGCCGTGTGGAGGATGTAGTCGTGAAGCTGTTGGCGGGCGCGCATGTTGGCTTCCATCTCCAACTCGATGCGCGTGCCGTGGGAGCGGTCCCACGAGGTGGTCTTCTCGGTGCGAATCTCGGGTTCGTTCTGGTCCGTGTTGATGACGAGTTCGAAGTACTCGGCGTCCTCCGAACCCTGCGTCCGACTCGTCACCTTGGCGGGCTTCCCGCTCGTCAACTGCGAGTAGAGAACCGCCGCGGAGATGCCGATACCCTGCTGGCCGCGGGACTGCTCGCGCGCGTGGAAGCGAGAGCCGTAGAGGAGCTTCCCGAACACTTTGGGCACCTGCTCTTTCGTGATGCCCGGCCCGTTGTCCTCGATGACGAGGCGGTAGTAGTCGCCCGCCTCGGCGATTTCCACGTAGATGTCGGGTTGGATGCCCGCCTCCTCCGTGGCGTCGAGCGCGTTGTCCACCGCCTCCTTGACGGCGGTGACCAACCCGCGGGCTCCGCTGTCGAAGCCCAACATGTGCTTGTTCTTCTCGAAGAACTCGGCGATGGAGATCTCCCGCTGGCCCTTCGCCAGCTCCTCTGCGATCCCCGGCTCGTCACCGAGTGTCGACTGGAACGAGGTCATTTCCTGATGCGCATCTACCCAGTCCCGCGTTAAGTACTCACCGGCAACGGAGTGAAAGTGAAATCGCGGCGTTGACGCCCTTCGAGGGCCGTCCGCAACGGAACGCCGAATCGTGTTATACAGAGTCACCCACGAAACGCGGGGTCAGCCAGTCGGAATCGCCGGGCTCGGAAACCGCTACGCGGGACTCCAGTAAGTAGTTCGCGCCCGCGCGTGCGAGCCTTTAAGGGACGGGCTATCCTAGGCCAGTTCAGATGTCTCAGGATAACGAGTACGGGGCCGGACAGATTCAGGTCCTCGAAGGGCTCGAAGCCGTTCGAAAGCGTCCGGCGATGTACATCGGGTCCACCGATTCTCGCGGACTCCACCACCTCGTCTACGAAGTCGTCGACAACTCCATCGACGAGGCGCTCGCGGGGCACTGCGACGCCATCGAGGTCGCCCTCCACGAGGACGGCTCTGTCAGCGTCACGGACAACGGCCGCGGGATTCCGGTAGATACGCACGAACAGTACGACCGACCCGCGCTGGAGGTCATCATGACCGTCCTCCACGCCGGCGGGAAGTTCGACAACAAGTCCTATCAGGTCTCCGGCGGCCTCCACGGCGTCGGCGTCTCCGTGGTCAACGCGCTGTCGAGCGAGCTCGAAGTCGAGGTCAAACGCGACGGCGCGGTGTGGACACACCGCTTCGAGTTCGGCGAGCCGCAGGTCGACGAGTTCGAGCGCGTCCGCGACCTCGAACCCGGCGAAGACACCGGGACGACCATCCGATTTTGGCCGGACGACGGAATCTTCGAGACGACCGAGTTCGACTTCAAGACGCTCGAAAACCGCCTGCGCGAACTCGCGTTCCTCAACTCCGGCGTCGAGATTTCGCTCGCCGACGAGCGGACCGACGAGTCGAGTACGTTCCGCTTCGAGGGCGGCATCCGCGAGTTCGTCGAGTACCTCAACGAGACCAAGACAGCTCTCCACGACGACATCATCTACTACGACGACGAGTCGGAGGGCATCGAGGTCGAAATCGCCATGCAGGCGACCGACGAACTACAGGGGTCGATTCACGCCTTCGCCAACAACATCAACACGCGCGAGGGCGGCACGCATCTGACCGGGTTCAAAACGGCGCTCACCCGCGTCGTCAACGACTACGCGAACAGCCACGACATGCTGGACGACCTCGACGGCGACAACCTCCGCGGCGAGGACGTCCGCGAGGGGCTCACCGCCGTCATCTCAATCAAACACCCCGACCCGCAGTTCGAGGGCCAGACGAAGACGAAGCTCGGAAACTCCGAGGTCCGCGGCATCGTCGAGAGCGTCACCCACCAACAGCTCGGGACGTTCTTCGAGGAGAACCCGGACACGACGACGGCCATCATCTCGAAGGCCGTCGAGGCCGCCCGCGCCCGCAAGGCCGCGAAGCAGGCCGAGGAACTCACCCGCCGCAAGTCCGCGCTCGAGTCCACCTCGCTCCCGGGGAAGCTCGCGGACTGTCAGAGCCGCGACCCTTCGGAGTCAGAGCTGTTCATCGTGGAGGGCGACTCCGCTGGCGGCTCGGCGAAGCAGGGCCGCGACCGCAAGTTCCAGGCGATTTTACCCCTCAAGGGGAAGATTCTGAACGTCGAGAAACACCGCCTCGACCGCATCCTCGAAAACGACGAGATACGGGCGCTCATCACCGCCATCGGCGGCGGCGTCGGCGACGAGTTCGACATCGAGAAGGCGCGCTACCAGCGGCTCATCCTGATGACCGACGCCGACGTCGACGGCGCGCACATCCGGACACTCCTCCTCACGCTCCTGTACCGCCACATGCGCCCGCTCATCGAGGCCGGCTACGTGTACGCGGCCCAACCGCCGCTGTACCGCGTCCGCTACCGCGGCAACACCTACGACGCGATGGACGAGGCGGAGCGAGACCGCATCATCGAGGAGCAATGCAACGGTAACCCCACGCAGGTCCAGCGGTTCAAGGGGCTCGGCGAGATGAACCCCGACCAGCTGTGGGACACGACGATGAACCCCGAAAACCGCGTCCTCAAGCGCATCACCGTCGAGGACGCCGCCGCCGCCGACCGGATGTTCAACATCCTGATGGGCGACGCCGTCGGACCGCGAAAGCAGTTCATCAAGGACCACGCGAACGACGCCGAATGGGTAGACATCTAATATGAGTTCTGACGCACCAGATTCTTTCGAACCGGGCGCGGGTATCGCGGCCGAAGTGAAAAACGCGCGCATCGAAGACGAGATGGAGCAGTCGTACATCGACTACGCGATGTCGGTCATCGCGGGTCGGGCGCTCCCCGACGTTCGCGACGGCCTCAAGCCGGTCCACCGACGCATCCTCTATGCGATGCATCAGGCCGGCGTGACCTCCAACTCGTCGCACCGCAAGTCCTCGTCCATCGTGGGCGAGACGATGGGTGACTACCACCCCCACGGCGACTCCGCCATCTACGACACCCTCGCGCGCATGGCGCAGGACTTCTCGATGCGCTACCCGCTCGTCGACGGGCAGGGGAACTTCGGCTCCGTCGACGGCGACCCACCGGCCGCGATGCGCTACACGGAGGCGCGGATGTCCTCCATCGCCGAGGAACTCCTCGACGACATCGACAAGGACACCGTCGACTTCCAGTCGAACTACGACGACCGCAAGCAGGAGCCGACGGTGCTCCCGTCGTCGTTCCCGAACCTGCTGGTCAACGGGTCGTCCGGCATCGCGGTCGGGATGTCCACGAACATCCCGCCGCACAACCTCGGCGAGGTCATCGACGCCACGGTGGAACTCATCGAAAACCCGGAGGCGACCATCCCGGAGTTGATGGAACACATCAAGGGCCCGGACTTCCCGACCGGCGCGAACATCGTCGGTCGCAACGCGGTCCACAAGGCGTACAAGACGGGCCGCGGTCGCGTCCGCGTCCGCGCCGACTACGACGTGTTCGAGGAGGAGGGCCGCATCGTTATCAACGAACTCCCGTATCAGGAGAACAAGGCCCGCCTCATCGAGCGCATCGCCGACGACGTGAACGAGGGCAAAATCGAGGGCATCCGCGACATCCGCGACGAGTCCGACCGCGACGGCATCCGCGTCGTCATCGAACTCAAGCGCGGCGCGATGGCCGAGGTCGTCAAGAATCAGCTTCTCGACAACCACCTCGAATCCACGTTCGGCGTCATCAACCTCGCGCTCGTCGACGGCCAGCCGCAGGTGCTGACGCTCAAGCAGACGCTCGAACACTACCTCGACCATCGCCGCGACGTGGTCCGCCGGCGCTCCGAGTACGAACTCGCCGAGGCCGAAGACCGCGCACACATCCTCGACGGCCGCCTGAAGGCCCTCGACAACATCGACGACGTGGTCGAGACCATCCGGCACTCCGAGAGCCGCGACGACGCGAAGGCCGCGCTCCGCGGCGAGGTCACCGTCGAAGTCGACGGCGCGCCGCTCCCGTCGTTCGACTTCTCCGAAGAGCAGGCCAACCACATCGTCTCGATGCAACTCGGCTCGCTCACCTCGATGGAGGCCGCCGAAATCGAAGACGAGTACGAGGACGTCCAAGCGACCATCGACCGCCTCGAAACCATCCTCGGCGACCGGTCGGAACTCGACGCGGTCATCGAGTCCGAACTCCTCGACATCAAAGACGAGTACGCCGACGACCGGCGGACCTCGTTCGTCGCCAACACCGGAGAGGTCACCCGCGCCGACCTCATCCCCGAGGAGGACGTGGTCGTCATCGTCAGCGAGGACGACTACATCAAGCGGATGCCGGTCTCCCGGTTCCGCGCCCAGCACCGCGGCGGCAAGGGCATCATCGGGACGGACCTCAAGGAGGGTGACAACGTCTCGTCCGTGTTCGTCACGAACACCCACGACGACCTGCTCTGTTTCACCAACCACGGGCAGGTCTACCAACTGAAGGCCTACCAGGTGCCCGAGATGTCGCGGACCGCCCGCGGGAAGTCGGCGGTCAATCTCCTCGACTTCGACGACGGCGAGGAGATCACGGCCGTCGTCAACTGCGACGACCTCGAAGACATCGAGGGCTACCTGACGATGGTGACCCAGAACGGCTACATCAAGCGGACCGGCACCGACCGGTTCCAGAACATCCTCTCGACGGGCATCATCGCCACCAAACTCGACGAGGGCGACGAACTGGTCGACGTGGAGGTCACGGACGGCGAAAGCGACCTCGTCATCGGAACCGAACAGGGGATGTCCATCCGCTTCGACGAGGACGAGGTGCGCGCGATGGGCCGGTCGGCCCGCGGCGTCCGCGGCGTCAAACTGACCGGCGACGACGTAGTCGCCGGCGTGGCCGCCATCGACGAGGCCCACCACAGTTGGATTCTCACCGTCACCGAGAACGGCTACGGGAAGCGCACCGACCTTGACGCCTACCGCAAGCAGTCCCGAAACGGTAAGGGTCTCATCGACATCAAGACCAACGAGCGGAACGGCCCGGTCTGCGCCATCAACACCGTCGGCGAGGGCGACCACCTCGTCGTCATGTCCGACGAGGGCCAGATTCTCCGGACGCCCGTCGAGGACATCTCGACGGTCGGCCGCAACACGATGGGCGTCATCGTGATGGACCTCGACGAGGGCGACGACGTCGCCTCCGTCGACGTGATTCCGGCCGCGATGACGACCGAGGCCGAGGAACTCGACGACGTGGAAGGCGACGCGGAAGCCGACGCGGCCGACGAGTAAGTCGACTTTCCGCGACGACGGATTCTTTTATGCACCCACCGGAGAGCCGCGGCTCCGAACGTCGCGCCCCGAAGGCATTTACCTCGGCCGAGAGGTCGTCTCGGTATGAGAGTCCGGCCGCGGGCGAGAATCGCCGGCGTCTCGGCGCTTGCGTTCGCGGCGGGCGGTGTCGGCGAGGCCGTCGGCTACGTCGTTCGAGTCGTGCGGAAACGCGGGACAGCCAGCGGTCGAACCTCGTAGTCGGCTACTTCTCGACGTCCGAGGGTTCTCGCGTCAGGTCGTAGGTGTAGTGTCGCGGCTTGCGGTCCCGGAGCCAGTCGCGGAGCGGTTCGACCCGCGGCCGGTAGGTGAGCGTCGACCCGAGGGCGGTCAGCGGGAGGAACTTCGCCGCCTCGATTTCGTCGTCGGGGTCGCTCGGCGACGGCGTCGGGTCGTCGGCGACGGGCGTCGCGTGGTAGAACCGCTGGAGATAGATGCGGTGGTCCGGGGCGCGAATCTCACTCGTGAACGCGAGCGACTGGATTTCGACTTCGACCCCGGTCTCCTCTGCGGCCTCGCGGGCGGCGGTCTCGAAGAAGAACTCACCGGGTTCGGAACCGCCCTTCGGCAGTCCCCAGCGGTCCTTCTCGTAGACCGCGAGCACCGAGTTCTCCCGTAAGACGACGACGCCGGCGGCCAGGTCGTGCGGAGCGGGGGCTTCTCTCGGCGTCGACATCAGAGGATGCGCTTGCCCAAGGCGCTTGCGGCGAGTTCGGTCGCGAGCGTCGCGGTCTCGTTGTGTTGGTCGAGGATGGGGTTGACCTCCACGAGTTCGAACGACCGCATGGCCTCCGAGCGGGCGACGAGCTCCATCGCCGCGTGCGCCTCGCGGTAGGTCACGCCGCCGCGGACGGGCGTCCCGACGCCGGGGGCCTCGCGGGGGTCGAGCCAGTCGAGGTCGAGGCTGACGTGAATGCCGTCGGTGCCGGCGGTCGCCACGTCGAGGGCGTCGTTCGTCACCTCGGTGACGCCGCGCTCGTCGATATCGGACATCGTGTAGACCGTCACGTCGCTGTCGCGAATCGCCTCGGCCTCCACGCCGTCGACGGAGCGCAGGCCGACGATTGCGACGTTTTCTTCCTTGAGGCCGGCGGCGTTCGCCCACTCGACGCCCGCGAAGTCGCCGACGCCGAGCGCGGCGGCCAGCGGCATGCCGTGGACGTTGCCGGACGGCGAGGTGCTCGGAGTGTTGAAGTCGCCGTGGGCGTCGAACCAGATGACGCCGATGTCGGCGTCGCGGGCGCTCCCGACCAGCGAGCCGATGGCGATAGAGTGGTCGCCGCCGAGCGCGAGCGGGGTCGTCCCCTCGGCGAGCGCGGTCGAGACCGCGTCGGCGAGGCTCGTCGTTACCTCTTCGACCTCTTGGACGTGCTTGGCGTTCGCCGCCCCGGCGTCCGCGTCCCGCGTCGCGTGGTGCGGGACCGCGAGGTCGCCGGCGTCCGTCGGCGAGACGCCCGCGGACTCGAGTTCCTCCGCGAGCCCGGCGTACCGAATCGCGGAGGGCCCCATGTCCACCCCGCGTCGATTGGCACCGTAGTCCGTCGGCGCACCCAGAATTCTGACGTTCCGTTCCATAGCTGATGCACTCGTTCGGGGCGTTTAGTGGCATCGGAAAAACACCCTTATCGATGATTCCGTCTGTCGACTCCGGGGAGGCCGCCGTGTGGCGGAATGCGGGAGCTACTCGGCGAGATACGGTTCGCAGACGCGACGGACGCCCTCCTCGAAGGGGATTTCGGGTTCCCAGCCGGTCGCCTCGCGCATCTTCGTGCAGTCGGCCATCGTGTCGTGGACGTACACGTCGAGGGGGTTTTCGATATACACCGGGTCGACGTCGGTTCCGAGCGCGTCGTTTATCAGCTCGACCATCTCGTTGAACGAGTAACTCTCGCCGGTGCCGAGGTTGTAGATGCCCTGAAGCCGGTGGTCGGCGGCGAGTTCGATGCCGCGGACGATGTCGTCGACGTGGGTGAAATCGCGGGTCTGGGTACCGTCGCCGAACAGCTCCGGCGACTCGCCGGTCGCAATCTGGTCGGCGAACTGCGCGACCGTGTTGGCGAACTCGCCTTTGTGTTCCTCCGCGCCGCCGAAGCCCTGATACACCGAGAAAAACCGGAGTCCGGCCGTCCGCACGTCGTAGTGGTGGTGGAAGTACTCCGCGTAGCGCTCCCGCGCCAGTTTCGACGCCTCGTAGCCCGTGCGCGCCTCGACGGGCATATCCTCCGGTGAGGGCTCGGTCCGAGAGCCGTAAATCGAGGACGTGGAGGCGTAGACGACGGTGTCACAGCCGTCCTTCCGCGCCTGTTCGACCGTGTTGACGAAGCCTTCGACGTTGACGCGCGCGCCTTTCGTCGGGTTCTCCTCGTGCATCTTGTACGACGACAGCGCCGCGAGGTGGAACACAACGTCGACGCCCTCGGTCGGGAGGTCGTCGTCGAGGACGCTCGCGTCGTGGAACTCGACCGCGTCGTCGAGGTTCGCAGGCGTCCCGAGATAGAGGTCGTCGACCGCGACGACCTCGTTGTCGTCGGCGAGGTGGTTCGCGAGGTTCGAGCCGATGAAGCCGGCACCGCCGGTGACGAGGACTCGTTTCCCGTTCATGCGCTACCGGACTCTCGTGAGCCGTATAGTGCTATCGACAGCATCGAGGCCGAATCGAGGTTCAAAATGAACATTCATGAGTGTGATACGGTTACAAAGTAGACGAACGGCAGATTTGAACCGTCATCCATCGGATTTAAGGACGTATGTAGCGAACCATTCTCCATGTCATCAATCGAGCTCACGTCGAGTCAGAAAACCATCTTGACTGCCCTCATCAACCTCTATCGGGACTCCGAAGACGCCGTAAAGGGTGAGGACATCGCGACCGAGGTCAACCGAAACCCCGGCACCATCCGAAACCAGATGCAGAGCCTGAAGGCGCTCCAGTTGGTCGAGGGCGTCCCCGGTCCGAAGGGCGGCTACAAGCCGACCGCCAACGCCTACGAGGCGCTCGACGTGGACAAGATGGACGAGCCCGCGTTCGTCCCCCTGTTCCACAACGACGAGGAAGTCGAGGGTGTCAACGTCGACGAAATCGACCTCTCCAGCGTCCACCACCCCGAGCTGTGCCGCGCCGAGATTCACGTTCAGGGCTCCGTCCGCGAGTTCCACGAGGGCGACAAGATTCGCGTCGGTCCGACGCCCCTCTCGAAGCTCGTCATCGACGGCACCCTCGACGGCAAGGACGACACGAGCAACATCCTCATCCTCCGCATCGACGATATGCAGGCACCCGTCGGCGAACCCCAGCACTAACCACGCATATCTCTTCGTCTTTTTCCGGGCACTCTCCGCCCACTCCGACCGGCTGGTTCGGCGTGCGGACGGCGAAGCGGTCCGTCCGACGTGATGAGACGGTTCGGCCAGCGATTGAGCTCGGCAAGCGACGACGCGATGCGTCGCTCGCGACTCGGCAGTGTTCGACAGTGTAACGGAGCCGAAGAAACCGAAACGCAGTCGGCGAGCGTCGGGCGGCGCGTCACCCGGCGGTCGGTCGGATGCGGTCGAGTTAGAGGTCGTTCCAGGCGGAGAGCGCGCGCTTCGGCGACGTCACGTCCGCGATCCAGTTCGCGGCGATGCCCTTCTTCAGCGTCCGCGCGAGCGGGCCGCCGAAGACGTTGACGGGGAACTCGCCGAAGACCGGGAACTTCACGCCGTGGGCGACGGCATCGTGGCCGATGGAGATAACCGTCCCCTTGTCGGTGAACGTCCAGCGCTTGAGCGGCTTGCCGGCGATGGCGCGGGCGATGTTCTCGCCGGCGACGTCCGCGGCGTCCCAGGCGGCCTGCGCCGTCGGCGGCGCGACGCTGTCGGGACCCTGCTCGACGAGGGCGCAGTCGCCGACCGCGAAGACGCGGTCGTCGCTAGCCTGGAAGTCCTCCTCGGCGAAGAAGCGGTGGGAGCGCTCGTCCTGTTCGAGTTCGACGTCGGACGCCTCGGGCTGGCCAGTGATACCGCCGGTCCAGACGAGCACGTCGTAGTCGAGTTCCTCGGGGGCCTCGTCCTCGCCGCCACCGATGAAGACGGTCTCCTCGTCGACCTTCGAGATGAAGTCGCCCGTGAGGATGTCGATGTCGAGGTCTTCGACGCGGCGGCGGAGCGCGCCCTGCAGTTCGGGGTCGTTGCCGGGGAAGATTTCGTCCATTCCCTCGACGAGCTTGATGTCGATTGGCGCGCGGTTCGTGTCGCGGTACTCGGCGACCTCGGCGGCCGTCTGGATGCCGGAGAGTCCCGCACCGCCGATGACGACCTCCGCGGGGTCGTCGCGGGAGGCGTCGGCGGCCGCCTCCTTGATGTCCTGGTGAATCTCGCGGGCGTCGTCGAGGCCCTTGAGCTGGTGGGCGAACTCTTCGAGGCCCTCGATGCCGAAGAAGGCGGTCGAAGAGCCGATGGCGACGAGCAGATAGTCGTAGTCGACGTCGTCGCCGCCTTCGAGTTCGACGACGCGCTCGTCGACGTTCACGTCGGTCGCGCGGCCCTTGACGAAGTCGGTCGAGTCGGACTTGATTTCGTCGACGGGGATGGTGATGCTGGACTCGACACTCGGGTCACGGATACAGCGGTGGACCTCGTGGAGGACGAGGTGGTAGTCGTGTTCGGCGACCCACGTGAGTTGCGCGTCGTGACCGAGCTCTTCTTCGAGGGTTGTGACAGCGCCGGCCCCGGCGTACCCCGAGCCGAGAACGACGACCTGCGTGCTCATGTCGTCGTCTGTGTAGTCATCCGATAAAGGGGCTTTGAAACCGTCTCCACAGCCGGGGTAATTTTGACCGCTACGCCCCCAGAACGTCGAAATACGAGTTCGACGGTTGTCGGACTAGTCGAGGCTGAGGCCCGCGTGCCAGCGGTCGACGCCCGCCTCGCGTTTGACTTCGTCCATCTCGGCGAGGAGGTGGACCGCGAGACTGGCGGTCTCGGCCGCGCGCGACTCGCCTTCGGTGCGGAACTCGCCGGTGACGCGGTTCGCGTAGACCGAGCAGACGGCCCCCGCGCGGAGGCCGTAGACGTTGGCGATGGTCAGGAGCGCCGCGGCCTCCATCTCGATGTTCTTCACGTTCGCCTCGCGGAGTTCCTCCACCAGCGAGTCGGAGCCGGCGGCGCGGAAGCCCTCGAAGCCGGGGCGTCCCTGCCCGGCGTAGAAGGAGTCTGCGCTCATCGTGAGGCCGACGTGGTAGTCGTAGCCGAGGCGCTCGGCGGCCGCGACGAGCGCCGAGACGACCTCGTGGTCGGAAACGGCGGGGTAGTCCTCGCGGACGTACTCCTTGGAGGTGCCCTCCTGTCGGACCGCGCCCGAGGTGATGACGAGGTCGCCCACGTCCATCTCGGGCTGAATCGCTCCGCAGGAGCCGACGCGGATGAAGGTGTCCGCGCCGGCGCGGGCGAGTTCCTCGACGGCGATGGCCGCCGAGGGACTCCCGATACCCGTCGAAGTGACCGAAATCGGCGTCCCGTCGTAGCTCCCCGTGGCGGTCCGGTACTCGCGGTGGTAGGCCTTCTCCTCGTGGTCCTCCCACAGCGCCGTCACCTTGTCCACGCGCTCTGGATTCCCGGGGAGCAACACCGCGTCGGCGAGGTCCGCGGGACCGACTTCGAGGTGGTACTGGACCTCGTCGTTCGGGTCCTCGCTGTCGTTCATGGCAGTACTCGCGGGCGCGCGGTGGAAATTCTTGCGTTCTCGGAGGGGACCCCCGCGGGCGTCGTCGCGTTCTCGTCCGCGTTCTCGTTCGCGGTCGCGGCCGGCGAGGCCGTCGCACGTGGGGTCGTCGTCGACCGCCGCTCGCCCGCGACGCCGCGCCACGCCGGGTCGTCGGCGGGGTCGCCGTCTCGGAACGGCGGCGGGAGGTCAGCCCGCTCGTCGGCCGCAAGCAGGTAGCCGAGTCCCGCGCCGACGTACCAGTCGACCAGTGACGGGGCGAGGTCGGCGTCTACCACGAGGTCGCCGCCGGTGTACCACTCCAGCGCCGCGTCGTCGTCGGCGTCGACGCCGGTCCGCCGCCAGCGCACGCCAGAGCCGCCGTCTCGGAACGCCGACACCGAGAGCGTCACGTCGGCCATCGCGGGGTCGGAAACGCGCTCGAACGAGCGGTTCGCGGGCGCGACGCCGTCGGACCCGGACCCGTAGTACGACAGCGCGTGGTCGATTTCCGCCTCGTAGATCGCCCGCTCGCCGGGCGAGACGTTCGAGAGGTCGACGTAGACCGCGACGGTCCGCTCGCGGAAGGGCGACTCCCGCTCGGCGGCGTCCGGCTCTGGCAGTCGCGTCGTCTCGACGCGCTCGGACAGCACGGGGAACGCGTCGGCGTCGTCGTGGGTCAGCCCGAGCAGGTGGCCGAACTCGTGGCGCAACACCGTCTCGGTCGTCCGGTCGTCGTAACCGGCGGCGACGACCACCGAGACCGACTCCGTCGGCCCGGTGGGTTCGTCGCCGTCCAAGAGGGGCGCACAGCCGACCGCGTCGCCACCGGCGTAGTCGCCGCAGGCGTCGATTCGCTCGACGACCGAGACGGTCACGTCCGGTGCCGAGGCGTTCGGCACCACGACGAACGCCGGGTCGGAGGTGACCGCCGACGCGTTCGCCCGCCAGTAGTTCACCGCCGATTCGACGAGCGAGGCGTAATCGCGGCCGTCCGCGGGCACGTCGATACCGACGACGACGGGCGCGTGGCCCCACGGGTTGTCGGCGGGGCGCGTCTCCGGCATCGCCGACGACCCGGTTCTACCGACGGCGGCAGAGACGGCCCCGTCGTCGCCGTCGCTCGCGTCGGCCGACGGGGTACCGAGGGCGGCGTCCACGACCGGCGGGGACGGCGACAGCGACGCACACCCCGAAAGTACGACGAGAAAAGCGAGCGCGAGTGCGGCGATTCCGCGGTCGGCGGCGAGCGACACGTTACTCGTCGGCGTCGCGGTTCGCCGCGGCGGCTTCCAGCGTGTCCAGCGAGATGGTGTTCGGGAGGAGTTCGCTCAGGGTGTACTCGACGACGTCGTCGCCGCCGAGGTCGCAGACGACCGGGAGGTCTTCGTCGCAGAACTCCGCGAGCGTCTGGCGGCACATCCCGCAGGGGGTGACGCCGTCGCGCGCGCCCGAGGTGACGACGAGGCGGTCGAACTCCGTGTGGCCGTTTTTCACGGCCTCCGCGATGGCGACCTCCTCGGCGTGGAGGCTGTTCGAGTAGTTCGCGTTCTCGATGTTACAGCCGACGTAGACCTCGCCGTCGGCGGTCCTGAGCGCCGCTCCGACGGCGTACTCCGAGTAGGGAACGTAGGCGTTGTCGAGGGCTTCGCGGGCGCGTTCGACGAGTGAGTCGGGCATTGGGCGCTCATTCGCGTGGGGTGGCTTAGTTCGTTCGGCTCCCCGAGACTGTCGCCTCGGCCGATGGGCGCGGGCGGCGGCTCCGAGGGACATCTCCAATCGCGTCGTCCCGCAAGCGACTATACGACGCGGCCCTAACGCGGCGTCGTGAACGACACATCCGGCGGACGACGAATCCTGCTTCTCGTCGGCGCGAGCGTCGTAGTTATCTCGGGCATCCTCGGCGTCTTTATCGGCGAGAACGGCGGTCAGGTCGCCGCCGAGATATCGCTGTTCGGCGTCCTCTCACTGCCGACCAGTCCGCTCGCCTTCAGCCTCTACGGGATGGCCTTCTCGGCCGTCATCCTCGCGGTGCTGTTCGCGCTCGTCGAGTACGCCTCGCGCGTGGAGAACGCTCAGTAACGGGGGCTCGCACCGCATCGAAACGCCCGTCTCGGTCGGGGAACCGCGACCGGAAGGCGGACCGCTTTTGCTCGTCCGGCCCCGACGGACCCGCATGGACGCGCCCTCGTCGACCTCGACCTCGGACGCCTCGGCCGGCGACGCCACCCCCGGCCCGCTCCCGGAGGACACGAGCGGGAAGAACCGAAAGCGCGCCGCGCTGGCGACCGCGCCGTTCCTCGCGCTCGGGCTGGCCGACGTGGTACTCATCCTCTTGCAGGGCCTCGAACCGCTCTGGGGCTTCGCCATCCTCCCGCCGATTCTGTTCTGTAGCGTGCTGACCTGGATCGTCTTCAGCACCGACTTCCTCGACGACCGGACCTGAGCCGGCCGCGACTCGGTGCCGGGGATTCGATTCAGCGCCGCAGGTTCGTGGAGTACTTCGTCGGCGTCTCCTCGTCGTAGCCGAAGTCCTCGGCGGTCAGTTCCGGGTCGGCGTCCCCGGCGCTCGCGGGCGCGGCGACTTTGAACCGCTCGCGGAGGCGCTCGGGCATCGAGAACGCCTCGCGGTCGAGTCGGAGCGCGATGGCGTCCGCGTCGTCCCCCCTAACTCCGTCGAGTCGCGTCCGCGGCCCCGCCGGGAGGTCCTCGGCGTCGACCGGCTCGAACCCGAACTGCGCGCAGTAGCCGTGGTCCGAGGTGAACCCGTAGACGGTGTCGAACGCCTCGGCCGCGGCGCGGTCGACCAGTCGCTCGACGACGTGTGCCCCGACGCCCTGCCCGCGCCACCGCTCCGAGACGCCGACGCAGGTGACCTCGCAGAACGGCTCGTCGGTCTTGTGGACCCGGATGCGCCCGAATCCCGCCTTCTCGCCGGACTCCTCGTCGAGCGCAATCACGTAATCGCGGGACCGAAAGGAGCCGTCGTCGAGTCCGAGTTCCTCAAGCGAGTCGAGCAACCAGACCTCGTCTCGGTTCTTCGCGTCTCGGACGTACATGCCTATCAGTAGCACACCACCCGACAAAAACGCCTCGGGCCGGGACGCCGATTACGCCTCAGTCGGGGACGCCGATTCCCGCCGCGTCGGCCGAACGCAACGAAAGAACAGTAAAGATTCATGGTTCCGCTCGCGGAACCACGGTTCATGGACGTGCCCGACACCGACACCGTGGTACACGAACCGGACCCGGCGTTCGTCGAGGACGCCAACGTCACCCGCTTCATGCGGGAACACGACATCGAGGACTACGACGAACTCATCGAGCGGACGACGACCGAGGTTCCGGGGGTCAACGCGTCCGGCGTCGAGTGGTTCTGGGACGAGCTCGTCGACTACCTCGACATCGACTTCTACGAGGAGTACGACGCGGTCCGCGACGACTCGGAGGGGCCGCAGTTCTCCCGCTGGTATCCCGGCGGCGAGCTAAACGTCGCCCACAACACTCTCGACCGCCACGCCGCGGTCGACTCCGGAAACCGGAACCGCGTCGCCTGCATCTGGGAGGGCGAAGACGGCGAGGTCGTCCAGCGGACCTACCACGACCTCTACCGCGAGGCCAACCGCGTCGCCAACGTCCTCGAATCGTACGGCGTCGAGACCGGCGATACGGTGGGGCTGTACATGCCGATGGTGCCCGAGGTCATCTCCATTCTCTACGGCTGTTTCAAGGTCGGCGCGATAGCCGTCCCCATCTTCTCCGGGTTCGGCGTCGACGCCACCGCGACCCGCCTCGCAGACCCGGAGTGCTCGGTGCTTTTCACCGCCGACGGCTTCTACCGCCGCGGCTCCGAAATCGGGCTGAAAGCGGCCGCGGACGAGGCCGTCGAAGAGGCCGGATGCGTCGAGAACGTCGTCGTCTACCGGCGGTTCGGCGACGAGAGCGGCGACGCCGACGTGCCGTGGAACGACGACCGCGACGAGTGGTGGGACGACACCGTCGGCGCGGCCGACTCCGAGTACGAAACCAAATCCCTCCCGTCGGACGCCGAGTCGATGTTGCTGTACTCCTCGGGGACGACCGGCAAGCCGAAAGGCATCGTCCACACCCACGCGGGCGTCCAGATGCAGACCGCAAAGGAGATTCACTTCGGCTTCGACCAGAAGCCCGAGGACCGCTTCTTCTGGGTCTCCGACATCGGCTGGATGATGGGCCCGTGGACGCTCATCGGGAACCACACGTTCGCCGGCACGGTCTTCATGTACGAGGGCGCGCCCGACTACCCGAACCCGGACCGCTTTTGGGACATGATAGAGCGCCACCGCATCACCACCTTCGGCATCTCGCCGACGGCCATTCGCGCCCTACGGAAGTACGGCGACGAGGCGGTCGAGAAACACGACCTGTCGAGCCTGCGCCTGCTGGGGTCGACCGGCGAGCCGTGGGACCCCGAGTCGTGGATGTGGTTCTACGAACACGTCGGCGGCGGCGAAGCACCCATCATGAACATCTCCGGCGGCACCGAAATCTGCGGCTGTTTCCTCATGCCGATGCCGACCCAACCGCTCAAGCCCTGCTCGCTCGGCGGCCCCGGCCTCGGGATGGACATCGACATCGTGGACGCCGCGGGCGAGTCCATCGCCGACACCCACGAGCGCGGCTTCCTCGTCGCGCGCGACTCCTGTCCCTCGATGACCAAGAGCCTCTGGGAGGGCGACGAGCGCTACCTCGACACCTACTGGTCGTCGTGGGAGAACCGCTGGGACCACGGCGACTGGGCGCAGAAGGACGAAGACGGCTTCTGGTTCCTGCACGGCCGCGCCGACGACGCCCTCAACGTGGCCGGCCGCAAGGTCGGTCCCGCCGAGGTCGAAGGCGCGCTCATCGAACACGACGCGGTGAATCAGGCCGCCGCGGTCGGCGTCCCCGACGACACCACCGGGACGGCCGTCGTCGCCTACGTCGTCCTCGAAGACGGTATCGAGGAGAGCGACGACCTCCGCGAGGAGCTTCGGGGCGTCGTCGGCGAGGAGTTGGGCAAGCCGTTCCGCCCGCGGGAACTCCTGTTCGTCGACGAGTTCCCGAAGACGCAGTCGGGGAAGATAATCCGCCGCGCCATCGCCTCCATCTACACGGGCGAGGACCTCGGCGACATGAGCAGTATCGAGAACCCGGAGTCGCTCGAAAAAATAGCGAACGCGTCCTGAGGCGGTTTCGGCTTTCGTTCAGTCGGACAGCGCCGCGCCGACGCCGTCGTTCCACGCGTCGGCGGTGAAGTCGACCGCGTCGTTCCACGTGGCGACGACCGTCGTCACCGCGAGGTCGCCGGTCACGTTCACCATCGTCCGAATCCGGTCGAGGATTGGGTCGACGCCGGCGACGAGCCCCACGATTTCGAGCGGTAGGCCGAGTTGCGTCAAGACGAGCGTGAGCATGATGAGTCCCGACCCGGGCACGCCGGCGGTACCGATACTCGCCAGCACGGCCACCGCGACGACGGCGAACTGGTCGGCCAGAGAGAGGTTCACGCCGACGATGTTCGCCGCGAAGATGGCCGCGACGCCCTGGTACATCGCCGTGCCGTCCATGTTGATGGTCGCACCGAGCGGGAGCGTAAAGCCGTAGATGCGCTCTTCGATGCCGAGGTTCTCGTCCGCGTCCGACATCGTGACCGGGAGCGTCCCGGACGACGACCGGATGCTCAGTGCGGTCACCATCGCGTCGCGCGCACCGGAGAGAAACGCGACCGGAGACCGACCCGCGACCCCGACGACGAACGCGCCGAGGTAGACGAGTCCGATGTGGACGACGGCCGCGAGGAGCATCGTTCCGATGAGGAGCGCGAAGGGAACGATAGCGTCGACGCCGGCGGTGCCGAAGACGTTCGCCATGAGCGCGAAGACGCCGAGGACGCCGAACTCCATCGCCCCCCAGACGACCTTGTACATCGCCTCCGCGCCCGCGTCGGCGAGGTCGAAGAACGCCTCGATGCCGCGTTTGACCTGCTCGTCGTCGGTCTCCTCCCACACCAGCGTGAGACCGAGGCCGAACACGACGACGAAGAAGATGGTCGGCAACACGCTCCCGTCGGCCATCGCGCCCACGGGGTTCGTCGGGACGATGTTGAGGACGACTTCGACGGCGTCGGGGGCCTCGGCGCTCTGTGCCTCGGCACCGGCGAGCAGTTCTTCGAGCCCGCGGGAACCGGGGGAGACGAGGTTACTCACACCGAGTCCGATGGCGACCGCAAACGCGGACGTGAGCGCGTACAGGCCCACGACTTGCGCACCGACGCGACCGAGCGACGACGGCGAGAGCTGTCGGACGCCCATCAGAAGGGTGAACACCACGATGGGGACGATGAGCATCTTCAGGAGTCGGACGAACAGGTCGCCGACCGGTTTCAGGGCCGTCGCGGGTTCGCCGACGACGAGGCCGACGAGCGACCCGAGGACGAACGCGACTCCGATTCGGTAGACGATGCCGACCGAGCGATACCGGTTCCAGAGAGAGACGATACCAGTCTGTGACATATAATGTGTGTGAACTAACCCTACAGCCAAATCATAAATGTAACGGTTGAAAATCAGGATTTAACACGTTCGTGGAATTTAAACTCAAGTATCGAATAAATATTTGACTCTCGAACGATAGACCGCCAGAGCCGTCGTCACCACGCGTCGCCGGGTGCGAGCGCGACCGGCTCGGGAGCCCCGTCGCCGACCGAGAGCGCCGCCTCGACGGCCTCGCCGCCCGCGGGAACCCGAATCGTCCCGCCGGCCAAAAGCGGCGCGAGCACGCCGGCGACGACGGTGCCGGGCCGGGAGAGCGACGACCGGACCGCGACCGTGTCGCCCGCTTCGAGGTCGAAGTCGGCGACGACCTCGCGGGCCGCGTCGAGCAGGTCGCCGTGGGCGAACTCGCGGTCGTCGGCGACGAGCGCCGGGTCGGCGGGCGCGACGACTTCGGGGTGGACCGCGGGGTTCTCGCTCCAGACCTCCTGTTCCCAGTGGGTCGTCGCGGGCGAACTCGGCGGGCCGCCGAACACGGCGAGTTTCTGCCCCGGCGGCAGGTCGTCGAACTCGGACTCGCGGGCGACGGCGACGACGGTCGCCCGCGCCTCGACCGCGGGGTCGAACGCCGTCACCGCGCCGAGTTGCGCCGCCCCGAGGAACGTCAACAGCGGTTCGGGAAGCGACAGCGGGTCGACCGCGACGCGAGCGCCCTTACGGACGCCGAGGTAGCGGAGGACGTTCCCGGCCTTGTACGAGGTCGTGATGAGGTCGTGGTACGTGTAGGTCCGGCCGGGGCCGTCGACCCGGAGCGCGAGTCGGTCGCTCCGCCGGTCGCGGGCCATGAGGTCGCCGATAACGTCCATAGCCGACCGTACGGAGTCGGTGTGAAAAAAGCCCCCGAGGCGCGCTCGCGGTTCGAGAACGCGACGGGAAAACGGCGTCGTCCCTCGATGTGAGTCAGGGCGCGCCCGCGATGACGAACGTGCTCTCCTCGGGACCGTTTCGCAGTTCGCGCGTGTCCTCCGGCGAGACGCGCACGGCGTCGCCGGGTTCGAGGTCGAGTTCCGCGTCTTCGACGACGAGCGTGGCCCCGCCGGAGACGAGATAGTACACCTCTTCGTGGCCCTGTTCGGCGTGGTCGTGGGGCTGGCCGGACCAGTCGGGGTCCGCCTCCAACACGCTGAAGCCGAGTTCGGCGCAGTCGAGCGCGTCCCGCAGGAAGTGGAGCCCGCCGCCGACCGGGTCTACGTCCTCGTAGTTCGCTTTCGTGTAGGACATCGCCTGAACTGACGGCCGCGGGACAAGAGAGCGTGACGGTGCCGGAAATCCGTTACAGGGAGTTCTTCAGCTTCTGGAAGAGGCCCTCTTTGACCTCCTCGCCGCCGGCCTCGGCGAACTCCTTGAGCGCCTCGCGCTGTTCTTTGTTGAGGTCCTCCGGCGTGACGACGTGGACCTCGACGTACAGGTCGCCGTGGCCCCGGCCGTCGAGGTGGGGCATCCCCGCGTCGGAGACGGTGAACGTCGACCCGCTTTGGGTGCCAGCGGGCACCGTCAGTTCCTCCTCGCCGTCGAGCGTCGGCACCTCGATGGTCGCGCCGAAAACGGCCTGCGGGAAGGAGATGGGATGGGTGTAGCGGAGGTCGTCGCCGTCGCGCTCGAACTCGTCGTGGTCGCGGACGGTAACCTCGACGAACAGGTCGCCGTTGGGGCCGCCGTTCTCGCCGGGTTCGCCCTCGCCGCGGTAGCGGAGGCGCTGGCCGTCGCGGAAGCCGGCGGGAATGGTGATGGTCACGTCGCGGGTGCGGCGGACGCGACCACTCCCGCGGCACTCCGAACAGTCCTCGCTGTACGTCTCACCCTCGCCGCCGCAGGCGCGACAGGTCGTCGTCTGCTGGACGCGGCCGAAGGGCGTCTGCTGGACCGTCGTCTGCTGGCCCGAGCCGTTACACTCCGAACAGGTGTTCACCTCTGCGTCGTCGGGGTGGCCCTCGCCGTCGCACTCCGGACAGACCTCGCGGCGGCGAACCGTCACGTCCCGCTCGACGCCGTGGTAGGCGTCTTCGAGGTCGATTGAGATGCGCTGGGCCACGTCGCGGCCCTGCTGGGGGCGGGTGCGCTGTTGGCCGCCCGCCCCGCCGTTGAACAGGTTGTTGAAGATGTCCTCGAAGCCGCCGCCACCGCCGCCCATGCCCCCGAACGGGTTCCCGCCGCCGCCGAAGGGGTTGCCACCGCCGCGGCCGCCGCCACCGCCGCCGCGTTTCTGGGACTGCTGGAAGCGCTCGTGGCCGACTTGGTCGTACATCTGCCGCTTCTCGTCGTCCGTGAGCACCTCCTTGGCCTTCTGGACCTTCTTGAACTTCTCCTCGGCGTCGTCCTCGTCGGAAACGTCGGGGTGGTACTTCGCGGCCTTCTTGCGGTACGCGTTCTTGATTTCGTCTTTCGAGGCGTCCCGCGAGACCCCGAGTACGTCGTAGAAGTCCTCGCTCATCAGTTGCTATCTTGTAGCCGGTGAAGGTATTTGAAAAGTCCGTCTCTCGTATCGCGGCGAGCGCGAGCGGGGTCAAACCGTGGAGTTCACCCGGATTCGACCGCCGGCGTCGGGTCCCTCGGCGACTCGAGAGTCGGTCAGTCGGTCAGTCGGTCAGTTGTCCGCTTCGTCCTCGTCGAAGTCCGCGTCGGCGTCGACGAAGTCCTCGGGGTCAGCGCCGCCGGGGCCGCCGGCCGCGCCCGCACCAGCGCCAGCGCCGCCGGCACCGCCGGCCTGCGCCTGCTGTTGGTACATGCGCTTGCCGATTTCCTGCAGTTCCTTCGAGAGGTCTTCGGTCACGTCTTCGAGTTCGTCCGTCGAGGCGTCGTCGTCTTCGAGGACGGCTTCGACGTCCTCGATGGCCGCCTCGATGTCGTCGCGGAGTTCGTCGTCGACGTTCTCCTCGTTCTCTTCGAGGAGCGTCTCCGCGCGCTGGACCGCGCCCTCGGCCTCGTTGCGGGCCTCGACGGCGCGGCGGCGCTCTTTGTCCTCTTCGGCGTGCTGTTCGGCCTCCTGTTGCATGCGGTCGATTTCGTCGTCGGAGAGGCCCGCGCCGCCCTCGATGGTGATGGACTCGGCGTTGCCGGAGCCTTTGTCCTCGGCGGAGACGTTGACGATGCCGTTCTCGTCGATGTTGAAGCCGACCTCGATCTGCGGGGTTCCGGCGGGGGCCGGCGGGATGCCGGAGAGCGTGAACTCGCCGAGGAGTTCGTTGTCCTCGGCCATCTCGCGTTCGCCCTGGAAGACGCGGACCTGCACCGTCGTCTGGTTGTCGGCCGCGGTGGTGAATACCTTCGACTCCTCGGTCGGAATCGTCGTGTTCTTGTCGATGAGGCGCTCGAAGAGGCCGCCTTTGACCTCGATACCGAGCGACAGCGGCGTCACGTCGAGGAGGACGATGTCGTCGACCTCGCCGCCGAGGACGCCGCCCTGGATGGCCGCGCCGAGCGCGACGGCCTCGTCGGGGTTGACGGACTTCTTCGGCTCGGAGCCGAGCAGTTCTTCGACCTTCCCGCGGACCTGCGGCATCCGGGTGGAGCCGCCGACGAGGATGACGTCGTCGATGTCGCCTTTGTCGTAGCCGGCGTCTTCGAGCGCCTGCTCGGTCGGCTCGACCGTCCGGTCGATGAGGTCAGTGGTGAGCGATTCGAACTTCGCGCGGGTCAGGTCGTATTCGAGGTGGACCGGCCCGGAGTCCGTTGCCGTGATAAACGGGAGATTGATGGTCGTCTCCTTGCGCGAGGAGAGCTCGATTTTGGCTTCCTCTGCCGCGTCCTTGAGGCGCTGGAGGGCCTGTCGGTCCTCGCGGAGGTCGATGCCGTGGTCGTTTTCGAACTCCTGTGCGAGCCAGTCGATGATGGCGTCGTCCCAGTCGTCGCCGCCGAGGTCGTTGTCCCCGTTCGTGGCGACCACTTCGTAGACGCCGCCGCCGAGGTCGAGGACGGACACGTCGAAGGTGCCGCCGCCGAGGTCGTAGACGAGCACGGTCTGGTTCGACTCGTCGTCGAGGCCGTAAGCCATGGAGGCCGCGGTCGGCTCGTTGACGATGCGCTCGACGTCGAGACCCGCGATTTCGCCGGCGTCTTTCGTCGCCTGACGCTGTTTGTCGTTGAAGTACGCGGGGACGGTGATGACGGCCTTCTGCAGTTCGTCGCCGAGGTAGTCCTCGGCGTCGCGCTTGATCTTCTGGAGAATCATCGCCGAAATCTGCTCCGGCGTGTACTCCTCGCCCTCGATGTCGACGCTGTAGCCGTCCTCGCCCATGTGGCGCTTGATGGACCGAATCGTGCGCTCTGGGTTCTGGATGGCCTGGTTCTTCGCCGGCTTGCCGACCAACCGCTCACCGTCGTCGGTGAACGCGACGACGGAGGGGGTGGTTCGGTCGCCTTCTGCGTTCACGATAATCTCCGGGTCGCCGCCCTCCATCACCGCGAACGCGCTGTTCGTGGTGCCGAGGTCGATACCCAGAATCTTGTTGCTCGCCATCTTGCCCGCAAATACCGTCTTTTGCCGGTTAAAGGTTACTAGATACTGCGACGCACGGTGTACGACGAAGTCGACGCTGTCTTGCGATTTTCTGTTCTCGCGTCGAAACAGGTCGGTCGATTTATGTAGAACCGCCGACCGCGTCGCGGCGACGGCTCCGAGCGTGAGCGCCCGGCGGCGACCCGACGCCCGGTCGGCGACCGACCGCGCGGCCCCCGAACCGTCAGTCGGTCGGCCGCGGGGGTTCGGTTCCGTCGGCCGAATCGGGCGCGTCAGCGCCGTTCACCCGAAGCGACGACGCGTCGGCCCCATCGAGGGCGTCGAGCACCGTCGAGAGCGTCCGCTCGCGGCCCTCGCTGGCGAAGAACTCGTGACCCCCGTCGTACGGGACGAGATTCGCCGCGGGCGTCCGGTCGCCGATTGCGCGCACGTCCACGACCCGGTCCGAAAGCGAGACGAACACCACGTCGTCGGAGCTGAACGGCGGCAACGACTCCTGTGCGCCGCGAATCATGCGGAGGAAGGCGGGCGAAGCATTGTCCGGGGCGTCGGCCAGCTCGGCCGCGAGCTTCAGCTCGCCGAGGTCGTCGCGGGAGATGCCGGACGGGACGACGGCTTTGGTCGTCGGCAGTCGGCTGATGAGGGGCAAAAAGAGCGTGGCGAGCCCCGACACCGCGGTTCCCCACCACGGGCTCACGAAGACGTTCCGGACCGCGAGGTCGAGATGGGCGGCGACGAGGCCGCCGGTGCTGTGGCTGAGGACGAGGTCGATGTCGCGGTCGACTGCGTACGCCCGCACCGGACTCACGTACTGGCGCTCGAACTCCCAGCCGTTCGTCGGGAGTTCGACGGCGTGGACGTGGTAGCCCTCGTAGGTGAGGCGGTCGAGGAGCCACTCGACGCTCCGGTGACCCGGCTTGTTGCCCCACCCGAGGACGAAAAGCAGGTCGTCGTCGCCGGGGTCGCCGTGTTGGGTGACACGCACGGTCGGCCGCCGCCGACGAGAACGAAGTCGCATGGCGTAGTGATAGCGAGGTGAGAACAAAAGTCCTCCCCGGTCGGTGGGGGGCGAGACCGCCCCGACGACGGCGAGCGCCCGGTCGACGGCGCGCTAGTCGCCCTTACTGACCGTGATTTGCGCGGCGCGGATGACCTTGTCGGCCATCTCGTAGCCGGGCTGGAACACGTCGGCGACGGTATCGGCCGGTTCGTCGCTGTCGACGCGCATCATCACCTCGTGGCGGTTCGGGTCCACGTCGGTCCCCGGTTCGGGGTCGATGATTTCGACGTTCTCGTCTTCGAGGATGCGGTCGAACTCCTTGAGCGTCGATTCGAGGCCGCCGCGGATGTCGGCGTCCCCGTCCTGGTCGAGCGCGCGAACGAGGTTGTCGCGGACGGTGACGACGCGCTCGACGAAGTCCTCGGTGGCGCGCTCTTTGATTTGGGACTGCCGCTTTTTCGCGCGCTTCTTGTAGTTCTGGAAGTCGGCCTGCGTGCGCTTGAGACGCGACTGGAGTTCCTCGGCCGTCGCTTCTGCCTCGTCGCGCTCGGCTTCGAGGTCGGCGACGCGGGCTTCGAGCGCCGCGACCTCGGCCGCGAGGTCGTCGTCGTACTCGGCGACGCGGTCGGCGACGGTCGGCCCGTCGCCCGCCGCGTCGGATTGCTCGGCCGCCGACTCGGCGCTCGACGCCTCGCCGTCGGCGTCCGTCGCCGCGTCTTCGGCCGCCTGCGCCGCTGCGTCGGATGCCGCGTCAGTCTCGGTGTCTGCGTTCGCGTCCGTGACCGACTCGGCAGGGTCGTCGCTCATGGGCGGGAGAAGTGTCCGACGCGGCTTAAACGTGTAGACTGCGGGTCGGCCGAAACGCTTCTCAGGGCGGAGCGGTCGCGCGGGTCGAGACTCCCCGCGACCGACGGCCAGCGCCGCTTACTGGTACATCCCGAGCGGTCGGGCCTGCGTGCTCTCCTCGTCGGACTGTTGCATCCGCCGGGCCAACTGCTCTTTGGCCTGCCGTATCTCGGTGGCGCTGTTCACGAGGTCGTCCACGGGCACCTCGATGCCGACGAGGGGTTCGATGCCGTGTTTGATGACGACACGGGCGGCCTCGGGGTCGGGGAACTGCGGGTCAGACTCGACGACCAGCGCGAGCGCCGGGCGACCGACCGAGACGGCGTTGCTCAGGAGCGCGCCCGTCGGTCCCGAAACGAGGCCGGTCTCCGTCGGCCGGTCGATATCGGCGGCTTCGAGCCGCGACCGCGCGCCGTCGGTGCCGACGCCGTAGAGCGCCGGCACCTCCTCGGACTTCTCGCGGGCGATGCCCGACAGGAACACGGGGAGCACGTCGAGCTCGTCGAACCACGGGCCGAGACAGGTGGCGAGCTCGGTCGCCGCCTCGGGGCGGATGGGAATGTCGCTCTGGAGGACGAGCAGGTCCCGCTCCGCGTCGGCGTAGAGCCTGACCGGCGGGTGCAACGCCGGGTCGTCCTCCATGTAGACCGCGACTTGCGGGACGCCCTCGCAGAACACGTCCGCGTAGTGGGTCATGCCGAACTCCGTTACCAGGTGGTCGGCCGCGATTTTGCCGACCAACCCCACGCCCGGCAGTCCCTCGACCAGCGTCGGCGACTCCAGTTCGTCGGTGAGTTCCTCCGCGAGGACGCGAATGCGTGCCATACGTGAACATGGTCACCGAGGCGAAGTAAATCCGACGGGCGAGTGCGCGGTCATCGGCCGCCGGCCCCGCCCCGGCGTGACTGCTTCGACCGTGGCGTCTCCCGGCGACGACGCCGGCGACTCCGAAACCGACAAACGCGCCCGCGCGGAATCGAGTAGTCATGAACCCGCTCCAGCGGTACGCGCCGCTCGTAGACGACGAGGAGGCCTTTTTCGCGGCCTGCGAGCGGCCGCTTCCCTCCGTCGTCCGCGTCAACACCATCAAGACGACGGTGGCGCGCGCCCGAGAGGCGCTCGACGACGAGGGCGTCGCCTACGAACCGACAGACTGGCACCCCGGCATCCTGAAACTCGAAGACAGCAGTCCGGGGACGAACTGGCCGTACTTCCACGGCTGGCTCCACGGTCAGGAGGAGGTGTCGGCGCTCCCGGCTATCGCCCTCGACCCGCAACCGGGCGAGCGGGTGTGGGACACCTGCGCCGCGCCGGGGTCGAAGACGACTCAGATTGCCGCCATGATGGACGACGAGGGGGTCCTCGTCGGCAACGACAACAACCTCGGTCGGCTGTCGGCGCTCCGCCACAACGCCGAGCGCCTCGGCGTGACGAACCTCGTCGTGTCGAATCAGGACGCCCGCAACTTCTCGATGAAGCCCTTCGGGGAGCGGACCCCCGAGAAGGCGGGGTCGTTCGAGCAGTTCGACCGCGTCCTCGTCGACGCGCCGTGCTCCTGCGAGGGGACCTGCCGGAAGAACCCCGACGTGCTCGACGAGTGGACGATGAACCACGTGAAAAGCGTCGCCGGCATCCAGAAGGGCATCCTCCGGCGGGCCGTGCAGGTGACGAAAGCCGGCGGCACCGTCGTCTACTCCACCTGTACCTTCGCGCCCGAGGAGAACGAGGCCGTCCTCGACTTCGTCCTCGACCGCGAGGACTGCGAGGTCGTCGAGTGGGACGTTCCCGACGGCTTCGAGACTGCGCCCGGCATCACCGAGTGGGAGGGCGACGAGTACGACCCGTCGGTGGCGAAGGGCCGCCGCGTCTACCCGCACCACAACGACACGGGCGGCTTCTTCACCGCCAAACTGGAGGTGACCGCATGAGCGACGACACCGCCCCCGACGAGAACTGGGGCCAGCAGTTCGACCGCCTGCCGCCGACGGCCGCCGACCGCGTCGTCGAAGGTCGCCCCTCCCGCGAGGAGGTCGTCGACTGGTGGGACGAACGGTTCGGCGTCGGCCCCTCGGTCTTCGACAGCTACACGTTCTGGGAGAAGGGCGCGGGCAAGATTTGGGCGTTCCACGGCGAGGTCGTCGACCCCATCGAAGTCGAGGGGCTCGGGATGCGCATCCTGCGGACCCGCCAGCGCCACTGGAAGCCCTCGACCAACGCGGTCCAGCGGTTCTGCGGCGACGCGACGAAGAACGTCGTCGAACTGAGTCCGGGCGAGGCGAAGGCGTTCGTCGACGGCCGCGACCAACAGCTCGACCGGTGGGACGGCGACTGGGGCTACCTCACCGCCGCCCACGAAATCGCCGGCGAACTCGAACCGCTCGGCGTCGGCCTCTACCTCCACGGGGAGCTCCGCTCGACCGTCCCGAAGGGCCGGCAGGAAGACCTCGTCAAACTCGACTGAGCGGCTCGGATTCGCCATCCGCGACTACTTCTCTCTGACCGTCCCGCCGGTCAGCCCCTCCCACTCGACCCGGTAGCCGAGCCGCGAGAGGACCGCGCTCGAATCGTCGAGGCCGCGGTCGTCGAGGGCGGCTTCTGCGGCAGACAGCGACATCCCCGCCTCGACCGCCCCGGCGAGCGCGTCGAGGACGGCCGGGCGGACAAGCGTCCGCCCGACGAGTTCGTGTTCCGGAAAGGCCACGTCGTCGAGCGCGTCGACCGAGACGCCGCGGGCGGCCGCGAGGTCCGACAGCGTCACTACGTCGTCGTCGGGCGCGAGTTCCGCGGGGAGCGACGAGACCGCGTCGGCGACGAGGTCGGACTCGTAGTCGCGCAACACGTCAACCACGTCCTTCACGCGCACGGAGCCGGCGTACGGGACGGCCCGATGGTCGCGGGCGGCGATGTCCTCGCCGACGCCGAGCGAGTCGTCGACGGCGACGACGAGTTCCACGTCCTCCACGTCGGCGAGTTGGCCCAACTTCTTCTCGACGTACTCGGGCGTCCAAAAGCCCATAATCTCGAAGAAGACGCGGAAGTCGGCGTGCGCGTAGTCGAACGCGAAGTCGGGAATCATCACGCTCGTCCCCGTTTCGAGGGGTTCCGGCTCCCGGACGAGCGACCAGTCGAGGTCGAGGCCGCGGAAACGGGCGGCGAAGTCGGCCTCCACGTCGCTGTCGAAGCCGGGTTCGGCCATCGGCTCGACGCCGGGGACCGACACGTCGTCGCTCGTGAGCGTCAGTTCGCGCTCGGTCCCGCGGTCGTCGATGGTCGCCACGAGTCGCCAGTCGCCGGCGGTGGCGACCGACCGAAGCAGGCGGGCGAAGGCGGTCCCGTACCGCCGAGTTCGCCGAAAGAGCGCGTCGGGGCCGGTGACGACGACCTCGCGGCCGGCGTCGGTCTTCCGAACCTCGTACATCAGCCGGAGTCGCTTGACCGCCGAGACGACGGCCTTCGGGTCGGAGCTTCGGACGCGCACCTCGGTCGCGTCGAACAGGGCTGTCTGGGCGAGCGAGAGGTTGTACTGCGCGAGCAGTTCGTCGGGCGTCCACCGCGGGTCGAACTCGGACAGCACCTGTTCGACCTCGCGGTCGGCGGTCAGCGACGCGTCGACGCCGTCGGGCGACGACCCGAGCGAGGACGCCGCGCGGTCGAGCGCCGCGGCCCGCTCGTCGGGCGTCGTCACGCCGCCGACCGCCATCGCGGCCTCGAACGCGGCGCGGCGGGCGCGAGCGGGCGGTAGGGGGGCCGCCGTCTCGAAGACCGCCTCGCGGTCGAGGAGCGACGCGAAGCCGCGGGCGAGTTTGAAGTCGTCGGCCTCGGCTTCGAGGTCGGCGAGAGCGTCGTCGAGGGCGGCCCGCGCGTCGCCGACGTGTCGCCGGAAGACGCCGATTGCCTTCGCGGCCAGCGGGCGGTCGCCCCGGTCGGCGAACTGCGGGTGATAGCCGCCGCCCGCCCGCGACACGCGAAGCAGGTCCTTCGTCAGCACGCTCGCCACGAGGGGGCCGCGGGACAAAAGCGACTCGGGCGGCGAGGGAGACGCGACCGACGGCGCGGCCGACAGCACGGCCGACAGCGCGGGCGTCGCTCGACCGACGACACGGCTGAGAGACCGACGACGACACGGACGACAAGGTTCATTGCGCCCGCGGCGGACGCCACCGTATGGAGCGACGACGCCTCCTCGGACTGGTCGCGGTCGGCCTGTCGTCGGGCTGTCTCGGCTCGCTACCGGGCGCGACGGGGCCGCGAAACCCACCGGCGGCACCGGCGGGCGACCCCCGAAACACGCCCGAGGTTTCCCCGGTCCGAATCGAAGATATCGACTACGAGGCGACCGGCGACGGCCGTCTCCGGGTGTTCGGGTCGGTCCTCAACGACGGCGGGGCCGAGCGGCTCACAACGGTCGAAGTCCGGGTCACCGTCGGCGGCGAACGGTCGACGCGGTCGCAGGAACTCGCCGTTCCGGCCGGCGGGACCGCAGACTTCGAAATCGAGTTCGACGTCGAGTACGACGCCTTCTCGGACGACGGAGACCTGAACGTCTCGCTGGTCTGAGGTCGAAGGCGGTCGACTCTCCCGCCGGCGTCGACCCGCGTCCGCGTCGCGTCACCGACGGCGGGCCGCCACCCGTTCTTCCGCCGTCTCGACGCTCACGAGTTCGTAGAGCGTCGCGGTCGAGCCGTCGGCCTTCGGGCGGAGGATGCGACCGAGACGCTGGGTGAACTCGCGTTCCGACCCCGACCCCGAAAGGAGGATGCCGACGTTGGCGTCGGGCACGTCAACGCCCTCGTCGAGCACGTTGGCCGCGACGACGGTGTCGTAGGTGCCGTCGCGGAAGCGGTCGAGGATTTCGCGGCGCTCTTTCGTGCCGGTCTCGTTCGTTATCGGCGGGACGAGAAAGCGCCGCGAGATGCGGTAGACGAGGTCTGTCGAGGCGGTGAAGACGATGACGCGGTCCTCGCGGTGCCGCGCGAGCAACCGAGCCAGTTTGTCCACCTTCGCCTCGGAGTTCATCATCACGTCGCGGGCGCGTTGTTTGGCGAGAAGCGCCTGCCGCGCTCGCGGGTCGTTTCCCGACCGCATCACGAGCTTCTGGTAGTCGCTTCCCGACTGCATCGACAGCCCCGAGGTGCGCAGGTAGTTCACGAACGTCTCCTGTGCCTCGTCGTACGTCTCGCGCTCGTCGGCCGTGAGTTCGACCTCGACGCGGCGGACCTCGTAGTCCGCGAGGTGGTCGCCCGCCAAGTCGTCCACGTCGAGGCGGTACGCCCGCGGGCCGACGAGTTCCGCCACGCGCTCGTGTGCGCCGTCGGGGCGCTCGAACGTCGCCGTCAGGCCGAGGCGGGCGGGCGCCGCGAGAAACCGCGGGATGTCTCGATATCCCTCGCCGCCGAGATGATGCACCTCGTCGAAGACCACGAGGCCGAAGTCGCCACCCACGTCGTCGGCGCGGAGATACGCCGAGTCGTACGTCGAGACCGTGATGGCCTCTTGCGTCTGTTCGCCGCCGCCGAACCGGCCGACCGGCACGTCGAACTCGGTTTCGAGTTCGCGTATCCACTGGTCCTGTAAATCGATGGTCGGCACGACGACGAGCGTCGGCACCGAGCGGGCGACCATCGCGGCGACCGCGAGCACCGTCTTGCCCGCGCCGGTCGGCAGTTCCACGACGCCCGCGGCGTCTGCATCGAGCCACGCGTCGAGGGCGGCGCGCTGGTAGTCGCGGAGGTCGTAAGTGGTCGAAAGCGGGAGGGGGGAGTCGAGCGCGGCCGCGACTCGGTCGTCGTAGTCGATGCCGGCCGCGTCGAGCGCGTCCCGAACCGCGGCGTACCGCATCGCTGGGGCGCGATAGCCGCCGCTTCGGGGGTCGGCTTCGACGCTCGGCACGTCGGCGAGGGCGGCCCGAACGTCGGCGTCGGCGTCGTCGCCGTCGTCATCGGTGCCGACGTGGACGGTGCCGTCCTCGAAGCGGAGGGTCGTCACTACCGGCGCGTTGGCGGGCCGCGGTGATAAACCGACGGTCCTCGCTGTGGGTGGTGTCCACGGGGACCGCCGCGGGTCGCCGACCCGTTGACCCGCCGTCCGCGAGCCGAAGGTTCAAATCCGATGGCGGGGCTACGGACCCGTATGAGCGACGACCTCGACGACGCGGTCGCACAGTTCCTCAGCGACTACAACAGCGCGATATCGGAGTACGAGAAGGGCTACGTCGACGCCGACGCGACGCTGTCGGTCATCGACGCGCACATCGACGAACTGCGAGAGGCGAGAGAGTAGGTACGAGAGACGAGCGGGGAGAGACGCGAGAACCGGGAGCCAGAGCTACTTCCCGATGAGCCCGCGAATCCGTTCGACGTATTCCGCGAACTCGCTTTCGGTCCGCTCGCGCGGGCGGTCGATATCGACCGAGACGATTTCGCGGACGCGACCCGGGTTGGCGGCCATGACGACCACCCGGTCGGCGAGCGTGACCGCCTCCTCCACGTCGTGGGTGACGAACAGCACCGTCTTGTCCGTCTCCGCCCAGATATCGAGCAGTTCGCCGTGGAGCATGCCGCGGGTCTGCGCGTCGACCGCGCCGAACGGCTCGTCCATGAGGAGGAGTTCGGGGTCGACCGCGAGCGCGCGAGCGATGCCGACGCGCTGTTTCATCCCGCCGGACAGCTCTTTTGGGTAGGCGTCCGCGAAGCCGTCGAGACCGACGAGTTCGAGCATCTCGGTCACGCGTTCCGAGTGTTCGGGCTCCTCGACGCCCTGTTCTTCGAGCCCGAAGGCGACGTTCTCGGTGACGGTCCGCCACGGGAACAGCCCGTACTCTTGGAACACCATCCCGCGGTCGGTGCCGGGGCCGGTGACGGGCGAGCCGTCGAGCGTAACCGCGCCCGTCGTGGCGTCTTCGAGACCGGCGATGATGCGGAACAGCGTCGTCTTGCCGCACCCCGAGGGGCCGACGATACAGACGAACTCGCCGTCCTCGACGGCGAACTCCACGCCTGAGAGGGCTTCGACCGTCCGCCGGTCGGACGCGTAGGTCTTGCCGAGCGAGTCGACGCTGACCTTCGCGGCCTCGTCGGTGCCCGTCGCGGCCGCGGTCGTTCCCGCGTCCGCGGTCGTTCCCGCGTCCGCGCCCGCGTTCGCGTCGTCGCTCATGCTCGCCACTCCAGAACCCGCCGTTCGACCCGGCGGAACAGGCCGTCGCTCACGAGGAAGACGATGCTGATGACGAGCATGTAGGCGACAGAGACGTCCATCGCGAGGTTCTGCGCCGTGTTGAGAATCTCGTAGCCGACGCCGACGCCGACGATGAGTTCGGCCGCGACGACGATCATCCAACACTGGCCGATGCTCGTCCGGATGCCGGTCATGATTGAGGGGCTGGCCGCCGGGATGACGACCTTCCGAATCATCGTCCAGTCGTCGTCGACGCCGAGGGTCGCGGCGACCTCTTTGAGGTCCTCCGAGACGCCCTCGACGCCGCCGTAGGCGCTGTAGAAGTTAATCCAGAACGAGCCGATGGCGACGATGAACGTCGCGCCACGGTGGTTGACGCCGAGCCAGATGATGGCGAAGCCGATCCACGCCAGCGGCGGAATCGGGCGGAGGACGCGCGTGACGGGCGTGAAGACGCTGTCGACGCGAGCGTTCCAGCCCATGGCGACGCCCGCGAAGACGCCGAGCGACGTCCCGATGAGCAGTCCCGGCACGTAGTGGTAGAGGCTCTGGATTAGCTTGACGAGCAGTCGGGTCGCCGGGAGTTCCACGCCGGTGAGGGGAATCGACAGCGAGGCCGGCGCGGTGAGCTCGACGACGAACGCCGCGAGCACCTCGACGGGCGACGGGAGGAGATACGTCGGCTGGAACAGCGCGGCGACGTACCAGACGGCGAGAAAGCCCGCGAAGCCGGCGACCGCGAGCCCCGTCTGTTCCGACGAGACGGCCGCGAGTCGGTCGAGCAGTCGCTCGTCCGCCTCGGTCTCCGAGAGGGTGACGCCCGCGCCGACTTCGTCGTTGCTCATAGCGAGCCGTAGACCCCGTAGTCGAACATCTCGTCGATGCTCAACTGCGCTTCGGTCTTCCCGAGCGTCTGGGCGTAGTCGGCGAAGATTTCGGCCCCGCCTTCGATGTCGTGGGGGTCGGTGATGAAGTCGGACGCGGGCGAGTCGAGCGCCGCGCGGGCGGTCTCGACCGGGAGCGCGCTCTCGCCGATGACCGAGCTCGCGTGCTGGGCCGCCGTGTCGGGGTCGTCGGCGACGAAGTCCGTCGCCTGCTGGTGGAGTTCGACGAACTCCGTGGCGAGGTCGCGGTTGTCCTGCCGGAGGCGGTCGTGCATGAGCGTGACCGCCGCGGGCTGACCGGGCATGAAGTCGCCCGCCCACGCAATGGACTGGAACGGCGCGTCGTTGGCGTCGATGACCGTCGGCACGGGCTCCATGATGCTCGTGCCGTCGACGTTGTTCGAGAGGAGCGCCTGCTGGACCGCGGCCGCGCCGCCGAGGCCCTTGATGTTTACGTCCTCCTCGGGGTCGAGGCCGAGCGTGTTCTGAATCCAGTAGCGGAGCAGGATGTCCGGGACCGACCCCGGCGGGAACGTGCCGAACGTGAACTTCCGGCCCTTCTGTGCCTCGAACTCGGCGAAGGCGTCCGAACCGTGTTCCTCCCACAGGGCGGCGAACTCGTCGGTGGCGAGAATCTGCATCGCGTTCTTGATGTTCGCCGCGGTTATCTTCGCGGGGATGCCCTTGTCCATGACAATCATCGCCGGGACGATACCGAACATCATCACGTCGAAGTCGCCCGTCGCGGACGCCTGCACGATGCTCGGGCCGTCGGAGAACTTCTTGCCCGCGACCGGGACCGAGAGCTGGTCGAACAGCCCCTCTTCTTCCATCACGAAGTACTGCATGTCCGGGTAGATGGGCATGTAGGCGACGTTGAGTTCGTCCAGCCCGCTCCCGCCGGAGCCGCCGAGACAGCCCGCGAGGCCGGCGGTCGCGGCGAGGCCGGAGCCCTGCAGGAATCGTCTACGGCTAATCGAAGTCGAGCGTGGTGCCTCTGTCATTGTCCTCGTTACGAATCAGCGCCTTATTCCGGGCGCGTACCCGGTAACGATAGACGCGGTAGATGACGCGTCGAAACCGGAGAAAGTCCGGTCTGCGGCCGTATCCGGGGTTTGAGCGGTCGGTTTTTCTGAATCGACGCCTCCCAGATAGCGGCAGTAACCTCCGACAAACGACGCCGGTCACATCATCGAGACAACGGGTCAATCGCGGCCGTGCGTGGGAAGAACTATCCCGAACGGCGACACGGGATAGGATATGACGCACTTCTCCGACCGAGTGGAGCGCATCTCCATCAGCGGCATTCGCAAGGTGTTCGAGGCGGCTGGCGAAGACGCTATCAACCTCGGGCTGGGTCAGCCCGACTTCCCGGCCCCGGACCACGCCCGACGGGCGGCTGTCGAGGCCATCGAGGCCGGCGAGGCCGACGGTTACACCGGGAACAAGGGCCTCCCGAGCCTGCGCGAGGCCATCGCCGAGAAACACCGCCGCGACCAGGGCGTCGACCTCGACCCCGACGACGTCATCGCCACGGCCGGGGGGAGCGAAGCGCTCCACATCGCCATCGAGGCGCACGTGAACGAGGGCGACGAGGTCATCATCCCCGACCCCGGCTTCGTCTCCTACGACGCGCTCACCAAACTCGCCGGCGGCGACCCGGTGCCGGTCCCCCTCCGCGACGACCTGACGCTCGACCCCGAGGCGGTCGAAGACGCCATCACCGACGACACCGCGGCGTTCGTCGTCAACAGCCCCGGCAACCCGACGGGCGCGGTCTCGCCGCCCGACGACATCGCCGAGTTCGCCCGCATCGCCGACGAGCACGACGTGCTCTGCATCTCCGACGAGGTGTACGAGTACACCGTCTTCGAGGGGGAACACCGCTCGCCCATCGAGTTCGCCGAGACCGACAACGTCGTCGTCGTCAACTCGGCCTCGAAGCTGTTTTCGATGACGGGCTGGCGGCTCGGCTGGGTGTACGGCTCCACCCGCCGGGTCGAGCGCATGCTCCGCGTCCACCAGTACGTGCAGGCGTGCGCCTCCGCCCCGGCGCAGTTCGCCGCCGAGGCCGCGCTCAGCGGCCCGCAGGACCGCATCGAAGAGATGACGGAGACGTTCCGCGAGCGCCGCGACCTCGTGGTTGCGGGGCTGGAGGACATCGGTCTCACTGTCCCGTCGCCGGGCGGCGCGTTCTACGTCATGCCCGAGGTGCCCGAGGGCTTCGTCGACGAGTGCATCGACCGCGGCGTGATTATCGTCCCCGGCGAGGCGTTCGGCGAGCACGGCCGCGGCTACGCCCGCCTGTCGTACGCGACTGATACCGAGTCGCTCCGCGAGGCAATCGAGATAATGGGCGAAGCGTACGACGCGGTCGTCTGAGGCCCTCAAGCGCCCGAAATCAGCCGATTCGTCGGCCGAACTACGTCAACTAACGGCATCCGATACGTCTTATTCTCAGCGTTCGAAGTGAAAACCCTTAAATTCGGGAGCAGGTGACGAAACGTTTGTCATGCCCGTAGAGACGCAGGGAGTCATCAGCCTACTGCCGGCGCTCTTCGCAATCGTGCTGACGCTCGTCAGTCGGCAGGTGCTCCTCTCGCTTTTCACCGGTATCTGGATCGGTGCGACCATCTTGGTGGGATGGAACCCAATCGGCGGGGCCGCGTACTCCCTCCAGTTGGTCATCAACAACGTGACCGAGTCGTTCAACAGCAAACTCCTCCTGTTTACGTTCCTCTCGGGCGCGATGCTCGGGATGATATTCCTCTCGGGCGGGATGAACGCGCTCGCACAGCGCATCATCGCCCGAATCAAGACCCGGAAACAGGCCGCGTTGGGGACGAGCGTCCTCGGGATGCTCATCTTCGTCGACTCCTACGCGAGCACGATGATTACGGGTTCGGTGATGCGGCCCATCACCGACAAGTTCGACATCAGCCGCGAGAAGCTCGCGTACCTGCTCGACTCGACCACCTCGCCCGTGGTGAGCGTCGCTGTCGTCTCGACGTGGGTCGGCTTCGAGGTCGGCCTCATCCGCGAGCAGTTCGCCTCGCTCGGCATCGACCAGAGCGCCTTCGTGGTGTTCCTCCAGAGCATCCCGTTCCGCTTCTACAGCCTGCTCGCGGTCGCGCTCGTGTTCATCCTCGTCGTGATGGACTGGGACTTCGGGCCGATGAAGCGCGCCGAGCGCCGCGCGAAAGAAGAGGGGAAGGTCCTCGGCGACGACGCCGACCCCCTCATCGAGACGCGCGAAGAGGACATCGTCACGCCCGACCACGTCGACTCGCGCTGGTGGTACTTCGCCGCGCCTATCGTCGCGCTCGTCGCCGTCACCGGCTTCGGCCTGCTGTACTCCGGCGGCTGGCCCGGGGTCGCACCCGTCGAGGCGCTGAAGGAAGCGGCCACCGCCGACGCCATCCTCTGGGGCGTCTTCTCGGCGTGCGCGCTCCTGCTCGCCATCCTCGTCGGCCACGCCCGCGTCCAACTCGAAGCCGTCAGCGACGCCATCTTCGAGGGATTCAAGATGGTCATGTTCCCCGTGGCCGTCCTCTCGCTGGCGTGGACCATCGGCGGCGTCAGCGAGGCGCTCGGCGTCGGTCCCTTCGTCGTCAGCATCGCCGAGGGAATCATCACGCCCGAACTCCTGCCCGCGGTCGTCTTCCTCGCCGCGGCCATCATCTCGTTCTCGATAGGCACGTCGTGGGGGACGATGGGTATCATGTTCCCCGTCGCGGTGCCGCTTGCCTACCAGCTCGGCGCGCCGCTCCCCGGAGCCATCGGCGCTATCCTCACCGGCTCGCTGTTCGGTGACCACTGTTCGCCCATCAGCGACACGACGGTTCTCTCGTCGATGTTCGCCGGCGCGGACCACGTCGACCACGTGAACACGCAGATTCCGTACGCCGTCCTCTGCGGAACCGTCGCGACGGGGCTGTTCCTCGCCAGCGGTTACGGCGTGGGCTCGCTGGCGCTCCTCGGCATCGGCGTCCTCGCGCTGTTCGCGCTCGCGTACTACCTCTCCCAACACGCCGACGTGAGCGTCCCGACGGCCTTCGGTACCTCGTCGGAGTCGGACTGACGAGTCGGACTTCGACCGCCGCTTCGCGTCTTATTCTTCGGTCGCGGCGTCCCGCTCGGGAGACGAAAAGAGCCGTATCGTCGCTTCGTCGCCGCCGCCGTCACCGACCGACGAACCCTGCGACGAGCACCGTCGCGTACGCCAAGAGCAACAGCCCGCCGAAGAGCCCCGCGGATTCGAGGCCCATGTTCGGGTAGACGACCGAAAACAGCGCCGTCGAGACCGCGTCGACGAGCATCCCGGGGACGACGAGCAACACCGCGGCCTCCCGCCGCGCGCCGCCGGAGAGCCCCCGCCACCGGAAGACCCCGACCGCGAGCGCCCACATCGCGGGAACCGTCAACGCGAACACCGCGGCCGTGACCAGCGGGTGGGAGGGAGCCAACACGAGTTGGCCGACGACGCGGAAGACGAGGCCGGCGACGAGGGCAATCGCCAGCCCGACGCCGAGGAGCACCCGCGTCTCGGACAGCGGAAGCCGGCGGGCGTCGGTCTCGAAGACCTGTGAACCAGTTGTCATGCGCTCCGTACGCGGGCAGAACGTATCAGCGTTCGTGCCGGCCGGAGGGTATTATGTCACCCGGCCATAACGATTGGTCGAATGTCAGTTCTCTCGACCGCCGACGAAGGGAAGTTCCTCATGGATGAGGAGGCCGAACAGATCGGAATCGTGACCGAAGTCGACGCGGACGCCCAAGTCGCGTACGTCGAACCCGACCCGGACCTCGCCGAGGCGGTCCTGCAGGGCCTCGGTTTCGGCGACGCCGACGGCGACGACATCGAGGTCCCGGCCGAGTCGGTCGAGACGGTCACCGACTCGGAGCTTCGCGTCGCAAAGGACCTCTGAGCCGCCGCCGCGACGAATCATTTTCCGCGCGACAGCCGAGTCGACAGCGACGGCTCCGCCTCCTGTGTTTGGTCCGCTCTCGGTGAACCACAACTTGCGCCCACTCTCCAATTCTGTATAGCGAAATTCAGTTTACGTGTGGTGTGACAGACGAATAACTGACCGATGAGAAACAACTAAATCCGGCAGAAAAGACGAGTTACTGACAGTTACTTCGCCGTCGAGACGATTTTGATGACGTCGCCCGCTTCGAGTTCGTGGTCTTCGGCGATGCGGCGGTTCGCCCGCGCGTCGACCGCGTGGAGGTAGCCGTCGCCGATGTCGGAGTGGACCGCGTACGCGAGGTCCCGCGGCGTCGACCCCCGCGGGAGGAGGAAGGCGTCGGGGAGGACGTTGCCCGTGCCGTCGGTCCACTTCGACTCGTTTTGGACCGGGTAGACCGTGATGCGGTCGAGCACGTCGTAGACCGCGGTGTCGATGGCCTCCTGCGTGCCGGTGCCGCCGTGTTCGCCCATCAGGTCGCGGATGCGTTCGAGGCCTTTCTCCTGTGCGCCGCTCACGTCGCCGACGAGTTCGAAGTCGTCGTCGCCGGGGTGGTAGTCGATGATGCCCGCCTCGCGGGCCCGCCGGAGCGCGAGTTCGCCGTCCGCGGTCGCGGCGATGACGGGCTTTCCGGTCTCGGCGAGTCGTTCGAGGTTTGCCGGGGGCGCGATGTCGACCTTGTTGGCGACGAGGACGATTGGCTTGGTCCGCTGGCGAATCGCGCGGGCGAGTTCGACGCGGTCCTCGTCGTCCCAATCTTTGGGGTTCGGCGAGTAGTCGAGGTCCCGCAGGACGGCGGCGATGTCGTACTCGCTCGCGCCGACGCCCGTCAGGAGGTCCGAGAGGGCGTCGTCCATGTCGAAATCGGGCGACCGCGACTTGCGGACCACGGACTCCCAGTTCTTGTGGACGATGCCCGCGAGCCACTGTTCGAGTTCCTCTTCGATGAAGTCGACCTCCTCGACGGGGTCGAACGTGCCGACTTCGACGGGTTCGCCCTCGGCGTTCGTCCCGCCGGAGGCGTCGACCACGTTGACGATGGCGTCGGCGTTCGTCAGTTCGTCGAGGAACTGATTGCCGAGGCCGCGACCCTCGTGCGCGCCGGGGACGAGGCCGGCCACGTCGACGAGTTCGACCGGAACGTAGCGGATGCCGTTCTCGCAGTTACCACAGCGCTCGTCGCGGTCGAGACAGGGACAGCGGGTGCGAGCGTGCGTGACGCCGCGGTTCGCGTCGATAGTCGTGAAGGGATAGTTCGCCACGTCGACCTCGGCGAGCGTCGAGGCCGTGTAGAACGTCGATTTGCCGGCGTTCGGCTTGCCGGCTAACGCGAGAGAGAGCATGGCTCGACGATGGTCGCGGACGCGGAAAAACGCTCGCGTGCGAGGGAGCGCGAGCGACGACGGAGCGACGGACGACGAAGCGATTGACGACAGAGCGATTGACGACGAAGCGATTGACGACGAAGCGATTGACGACGAAGCGACAGGCGAGACGCGAGGGTCAGTTCGTCAGTCGCCTGAGCACGGCGCGGCCGGCGACCACCGCCCCGCTCCCGAGAATCGCGAGGAGGCCGCCGAAGACGACGAGGTACGGGGCCGCGTAGGCGACGGCGACGACGAGCGCCCGGAGGGCGACGAACGCGCCGTTGACCGACTCGGAGAACGCCTGTAAGACCGGCGTGTCGTACCACTGCGCCGGGCCGGGCGGCCGCTCGGACAGCGAGACGCGGACGGTCGAGAGGGCGGCCCGGTCTTCGAGCGACTGCTTCTGGGCTTCGAGCCGCTCGATTTCGGTCTGGACCTCGGTCAGACGCTCTTCGACCGCGAGCACGTCTTCGGTCGTGTTGGCCGACTCGTAGAGGTCGCGGAGGCGGTCGCGCTGGGCGCGGAGGTTGCTCAGGCGCGCTTCGAGGTCGACCAGTTGGTCGGTCACGTCTTCCGAACTCGTCTCGACGCGCTCGACTTCGCCGAGGTTCTGCGTCTCGGACATGAACGCCGAGAAGTTCTCGGAGGGGACGCGCACGACGAGTTGCCCCGAGCGGTAGGTGCCGCCGCTCCGACGGTTGACGTACTCGTTCGAATCGCTGACGTAGCCGCCGTAGGATTCGGCGGTCGCCTCGACCGCGTCGCGCGACTCGTTGAAGTCGTCGACGGTCAGCTCCATCTGGCCGTTCCTGATGACCGCCCGCCGCTGGACCTGCGGGAGGTCGTCGCCGCCCGCCTGTTCGGCCTCGGCGGAACCGGACGCGTCGGCGGTGAGCGAGACGCTCTCTGCACCGCCGGCACCCCCGTCCGCCGCGCCGCCGGAACAGCCGGCGAGGACGACGAGGAGGGCGACCGAGAGAAGTTTCAGTCGGTTGTCCATAGACGACACTCTCGACGTGAAGGATTAATCGTTGGGTAAACACAAACGGCGACTGTTGCTATCGGGGCCCGCAGATGCCGCGGTCGGTCAGTCGGACGCGACGCCGACTACTCGGCCTCGCGGGGGAGGTTGTCGCGGTGGATGCGCATCTCACCGCGGGCGCGCATCGTGCCGTCGACGTGCGCACCGGCTTCGAGGACGAGGTCGTTACAGGACACGTCGCCGAGGACGCGCGCGCCCTCGTGGATGCGGACCTCACCGTTCCGGGTGGTCACGTCGCCGTGGATGCGCGTCCCGCTCCCGACGACGACGTCGTCGCGAGCGCGGAGGCTCCCGAAGACGTTGTTGTCCTCGGCGAGGTCGATGGACTTCGCGCGGATGTTGCCGTGAATGCGGCAGTCCGAACCGACGTGGGCGGGCGTCGAGACGCGCCACGCGTCGTCGGAGACGGTGGCGTTCCGGGGAATCACGAGCGGGTCGTGCGGCGACTCGCCCGCGAGCGTTTCGGCGAGTTCGTCGGCCGCCTCGTCCTCGCCGAGTCGGAGGAGTTGCGAGAAGACGATGAAGTAGAACACGAGCGTCGGAATCGGGTTGCGGATGACGATCCAGCCGTTGGCCTCGAACCCCTCTTCGATGTCGACGTCGTCGCCGATGTCGAGGTCGCCAGAGACCATCAGGCGGCCGGCGATGTGGACGCGCTCGCCGAGGTAGGCGTCGTTGCCGACGAGGACGTTGCCGGCCACGTCGTCGAGCATGTCGAGTCGACAGTCGGCCTCGGCCTCGATGTCGCCGCCGAAGGTGACGCGCTCGCCCGCGAGGACGTTCCGGCCGCGGACGCCGAACTCGACGGTGCTCTGCCCGCCGACGACCACGTCGCCGTCGGTGACGAGGTCGTGTTCCTCGACCGTCGTCCCGTCGGGGATGTCGAGCGCATCGAGCGGGTCCGTACCCAGTGACACGCTCCGAACCAACACCCGTGCCGTAATAAACCGTCCGCAAGACGACCGTCAGACGCGACGGAGGCGGCCGGTTTCGCGACGACGACGCGTATTTAACTACGCGCGGGATACAACGAGAGGTATGACGATTCTCTCTTTCGACGACGACGGCGTAGACGTGGTCTACGAGGGAACGGAGTTCCGCCTCGAAAAGGCCCTCATCGAGGAGGCCATCGGAAAGTCCTACCCCGACGTGACCGACCACGAGGTGCTGAAAATCGTCGAGAAGGAGCCCGCTCTCTCCGGCGAACCGCGGCGCGTCCGCGACATCCTGAACTCGTCGTGACGGCCGCCTGAACGACCGACCCCCTCGGTTTCCGCGTATCGCTCTCGAATCACGCGCGCTCGCCGTGCGAACTCAGAACCGAAGCCGTTCTTCCAGACAGACTTTGACGATGGATTTCCCGATGGCCGCGCCGCCGGCGAGGGGGTCGAGTTTCGTCTCGCCCGCGCGCTCGCGATAGGGGATGGGAACCTCGGCGATGTTGTAGCCGCGCATCGCGGGGCGGATGAGGAGTTCGGCGGACAGTCCCGTGTTCTCCGTCCACTCGATGTCGTGGAGGAGTTCGCGGCGGTACGCCCGCATGCCGGTGGTCGTGTCGTGGACGGTCGCGCCCATGAGAACGCTGGCGAGGCGGGCGAACGCGACGTTTCCCGCGCGGTTCAGTCGGGGCATCGTCTCCGCGCCAGTCGTGATTCGGTCGCCGGAAACCACGTCGTAGCCGTCGTTGATGAGGTCGAGGAACTTCGGGAGATACTCCATCGGATAGGTGTCGTCGCAGTCCGTGGTGACGACGACCGGGCGGTCGGGCGCGAGCACCGCGGCCTCGACCGCGACGCCGTACCCCCGCGGCTCCTGTTCGATGACGCGCGCGCCCATCTTCCGGGCGATTTCGGGCGTCCGGTCGTCCGAGCCGTCCACGCAGACGACCTCGGCGCGCCCGTCGGTAACCCGGTCGATGTCGGCCAACACGGACCCGATGGCCTGTTCTTCGTTGTACGTCCCCATCACGACCGCGAGGTCGTCGAAGGTGAACTCGGTCATTGGGCGGGGTTGTCGACGGCCGCTCTTGAGCGTTTAGGTTTGCCAAAACCGAAGCGGTGCGAGTGCCGGCGTTAGCTGAGTCCGCGGGTGTCGGGCTGGTCTTCCAGCTCTTTCGCGTGGTCGACGAGGTAGTCCATGAGTCGAGTCGCCGACGCCTCCACGTCGTCGAGTTCGTCGTTGGACTGCCCGCTGACGCGGACGGAGAGTTCGTAGAGATCGAGTTCGACGTGCGGGACGGTCTCGTCGCCGTTGCCGTTATCGTCGCGCTCGTCTGTGCCGCCGTCCGCCGCTTCGACGGCCGCGTCGGCGTCGACCGGCTCGTCGCCGTCGGTCGCCTCGGTCGCGTCGTCGGACGGCGGGGTCGAATCGCCGGGGTCGTCCGCCCCTGAGTCGGCGTCGGGGTCGTCGGTCATGTGCGGCGGGTCGCTTTGGGGGATGAAAAAAGCGC